>Ga0209050_1001453_pt1 | contig 25414 bp, 26 predicted proteins | sample Araplavi_mTSA_r2_FD_184276 | JGI IMG/M metagenome (GOLD analysis project Ga0209050, IMG submission 184276) | Arabidopsis root microbial communities from North Carolina, USA - plate scrape MF_Cvi_mTSA_r2 (SPAdes) (version 2) | ecosystem: Host-associated > Plants > Roots > Endosphere | place: USA... | reverse complement strand
AAATGGCGATCAAGGCGCTCGAAGCCGTGCTCGGCCGCAAGGGCTGGGAGGATGACGCGGGCAAACTGATGGTCGGCGTCGCACAGCGCCAGCGCAAAGGCCATTGGGACACGACCCCCGCGAACGCATGGGGCGCGGTCACCGTCCGCCGCTTCGCCGACCTCTATCCGGCGAATGCGATCACCGGCGTCACTAACATCGGCCTCGCGGGCGCCACCGCTTCGCAAAGCTGGCCGCTGCCCGCCGAACCGGTCTCGCCGCTCCGCGTTGCGCTGAACGCCGCAACGATGAGCCTGAAGCACGAAGGCGCCGGCACGCCATGGGCCACCGTCAGCGTCAAGGCCGCGGTCCCGCTCAAGGAACCGCTCAACGCGGGTTACCGGATCAAGCGCTCGGTCAGCATCGTCAAGGCGGCGAACAAGGACCGGCTGACACGCGGCGACGTGATCAAGGTGCGGATCGAGGTCGTCGCGGCCGCGGGCCGGACGTGGGTCGTCATCAACGATCCGATCGCGCCGGGCGCGACGATCGTCGGCAACCTCGGTGGCCAGTCCGAAATGCTGGCCGAACAGGCGGGCGGATCGGGCGCACAGCCGAGCTATGTCGAACGCGGCAAGGACAGCTGGCGCGGCTATTTCGGCTGGATGCCCGCGGGCACCCACGCCGTCGAATATGTCGTGCGCCTCAACGGCTCGGGACGCTTCACCCTGCCGCCGACGCGTGTCGAGGCGATGTATTCGCCCGCGATCCGCGGCCAGTGGCCGAACGCTCCGCTGACGATCGCCAGCGTCACGCAGTGATGCGATGAGCCTGTCGCCCGTCCCCGGGCGCCGGCGGCGCTGGCCCCATCTTCTCGCATGGGCCGCGCTCGCGGCGCTTGTCCTCGTCACCGCCGCGCATCTCGCGACGCGCCCGCCGGCGATGCCCGCCTTCGACGAAGTACGCGCAGATTGGCGCCCCAGCGAAGCGTGGCTCTACGACCGCGACGGGCAATTGCTCGACAGCGAGCGCGTCAATTTCGAACGCCGGCGCCTCGCATGGGTGCCGCTGAACCAGATCAGCCCTGCGGTCCGCACCGCCGTCGTGCAAAGCGAGGACCGCCGCTTCTGGTCGCACGGCGGGGTCGACTGGCTTGCGATCGCCAGCGCAATCCGCGCGCGCCTGACAATCTTGGGGGGGGCCGGCGACCGCTCGCGCGGCGCCTCGACGCTGCCGATGCAACTCGCCGCTTTTATAGATCCCAGCCTCGCGCAGCCCGGCAAGCGCGACTGGCGCGCCAAGCTCCGCCAGATGCGCGCCGGACAGGCGCTCGCGGCAAGCTGGTCGCACGATCAGATGCTCGAGGCCTATCTCAACCTCCTCCCGCTGCGCGGCGAGGCGCAGGGCATCGGCGCGGGCGCGCAAAGCCTGTTCGGCAAGAAGCCGGCGGAGTTGAATCGCACCGACGCGACGCTGTTCGCAGGCCTGCTCCCCAACCCTGCAGCGAGCGCCGAGGCGCTCGGTCGCCGCGCATGCCGGGCGGCAAAAGCGAAAGACTGCACCGCGATCCGTGCCGCCGCCGCGACACTCGTGTCGGGCGAACATGCCGCACGCTTCGACCCCGCACTCGCGCCCCACCTTGCCGTCCGCCTGCTCGACAAGCCCGGCAAACGCGTCACGACCACCATCGACCGCCGCATCCAGACCGCCGCGATCGTCGCGCTGCGCCGCCAACTCGCCGGCCTCGGTTCGGACCGCGTACGCGACGGCGCGGTCGTCGTGCTCGACAATGCAACCGGCGAGGTGCTCGCCTATGTCGGCGGCGTCGGGCTCAAATCGACCGCATCGCAAGTCGACGGCGCCAACGCCCCGCGCCAGGCGGGCTCGACCCTCAAACCGCATCTCTATGCGCAGGTAATCGAGCATGGCTGGCTTACCGCCGCCTCGATCCTCGACGACAGCCCCGTCCAGCTCGACACCGCCTCGGGTCTCTACGTGCCCAAAAACTACGACCACAGCTTCAAGGGGCCGGTCAGCGTGCGCCACGCTCTCGCCAGCTCGCTCAACGTCCCCGCCGTCCGCGCGCTCGTCATCGACGATGTCCAGCAATTCCGCGACCGCCTCTGGGCGCTCGGCTACCACGGCCTCGTCGAGGATGGTGAGTACTACGGCTTCAGCTTGGCACTGGGATCGGCCGAAGTCTCGCTCGTCGAACAGGCCAACGCGTTCCGCACCTTTGCCAATCACGGCCGCTACGCTCCCGTCCATTTCATCCGAGGTGAAAAAGCGGACGCCCCTCGCCAGATCGTCAACCCCGCCGCCGCCTTCATCATCGGCGACATCCTCGCCGACGCCTCCGCCCGCACCGACGCCTTCGGCGCCGACAGCGCGCTCCGCCTCCCCTTCTGGGCGGCCGCCAAGACCGGCACCTCGAAAGGCATGCGCGACAATTGGTGCATCGGCTGGTCCGACCGCTTCACCGTCGCCGTGTGGGTCGGCAATCTCGAGGGCGATTCGATGCGTGCCGTCTCGGGCACTTCGGGCGCCGCGCCGGTCTGGCGCGATGTGATGATCGCGCTCCACGCGGGCAGTCCCGGCAAGCCGCCAGCGGTGCCCGCCGGCGTCGAGGCGCGCCAGATCGCGCTCCCCGGCACCCGCGAACCCCCGCGCCGCGAATATTTCATAGCCGGCACCGCGCAAGCGGAGATGGCCGCGGCGCCCCAAGCCGCGCGGCGTCCGCGCATCACCAGCCCGGTCAGCGGCAGCGTCTATGCGCTCGATCCCGACATTCCGATCGACCGCCAGCGGCTCGCGGTCACCGTCAGCGGATCGGTGACCGGATACCGCCTCATCCTTGACAAAAAGCCGCTGGGCGACGCCGATGCGGGCCAGCAAATCCTGCCACGCCCCGGCGTCCATATGCTGACGCTAGTTGATCCAGGCGGCCGAATGATTGACCGAGTGCGCTTTACCGTACGGTAAGCGCGCTGGTCCCCACGGAAATCGGCCGTCGGCCCCCTGAAATTAAGTTGCGCTGGCGTGCGGAGCGGCTAGTCTGCCCCGCCATGAGAAGGGATGGCAGTTCAGCCGTCCACAAGGGGAAGATTATGCTATTTGACCGCGTAAAGCCGTTGGATGCCATTTTGGCGACAGCGGAGAAAAAGTCGCTTACGCGCACGCTCGGCGCCTTTCAGCTCACCATGCTGGGGATCGGTGCCGTGATCGGGACCGGGATTTTCGTTTTGACCGCCGAGGCCGCGCAAAAGGCCGGCCCGGGCATGATGATCAGCTTCATCATCGCCGGCTTCGTCTGCGCCTTTGCCGCGCTCTGTTACGCCGAAATGGCCTCGATGGTCCCCGTGTCGGGCTCGGCCTACACCTATAGCTACGCCGTGATGGGCGAACTGATCGCGTGGATGGTCGGCTGGGCGCTGATCCTCGAATATGCGGTCGCCGCTGGCGCGGTTTCGGTCGGCTGGTCGGGCTATGTCGTCGGGTTGATCGAACATGCGTTCAGCATAGACATACCATCGGCATGGGTGCTCGGGCCGTTCGACGGCGGGATGATCAACCTGCCGGCGATGTTCATCGCGGGCCTCGTGACGATGCTCCTCGTGATCGGCACGCGCGAATCGGCGACGATCAACGCGATCCTCGTGGTCATCAAGGTACTGGCGCTGACGCTCTTCATTATCCTCGCGGTCCCCGTGATGAATATGGAGAATTTCGAACCCTTCGCGCCGCTCGGTATCGGCGGTATCGGCGCCGCGGCGGCATCGATCTTCTTCGCTTATGTGGGCTTCGACGCGGTCTCGACCGCGGCCGAGGAAACCAAGAATCCGCAGCGCAACATGCCGATCGGCCTGATCGGCAGTCTCGCGATCTGCACCATCTTCTACCTGCTCGTCGCCGCCGGCGTCATCGGCTCGGTCGGCGCGCAGCCGGTCGGCATCGATGCTGCCGCCAAGCACGCCCTCGAACCCGGCAGCCGAGAACTCGCCGCTGCGTGCGGTGCGATCGGCGATCAGGCGGTGGTCTGCTCGAAGGAAGCGTTGGCATGGACGCTGCGTGAAATCGGCTGGCCGCAGGTCGGCAATCTGATCGGCCTCGCCGCCGGGCTCGCGCTGCCGTCGGTCATCCTGATGATGATGTTCGGTCAGACCCGCATCTTCTTCGTGATGAGCCGCGACGGTCTGCTGCCGCAGGCCTTCTCGAAGATTCACCCGAAGTTCAACACGCCGCACGTGATCACGATCATCACCGGCATCGCGGTCGCGCTGTTCGCCGCCTTCTTCCCCGTGGGGCAGCTGGCGAACATCTCAAATTCGGGCACGCTCTTCGCTTTCGCCGCGGTGTCGATCGCGGTGATGGTGATCCGCAAGACCGACCCGGGCCGTCATCGTCCGTTCAAGACGCCGCTGATCTATGTCACGGCGCCGATCGCGATCCTGGGCTGCCTGTATCTCTTCTTCAACCTCGACCAGAAGAGCATCAACCTCTTCCTGATCTGGGCAGGTATCGGCCTCGTCGTCTACTTCGCCTACAGCCGCTCGCGCAGCCATGTGGGCCAGGGTCATATCGAGGTGCACGAGGACGACGCGGACGCACCGCCGCCGCCCGTCCCGCCGGCACCGTCGTTCAGCTGACGGGTCAAAACGCAAAGGGAAAGGGGGCTTCGGCCCCCTTTCTTTTGGCCAGCGTGTCGAGCAAGGCCGCGGCCGCTATCGACGAGTTGACGACTTTCCGCTGAAAATCCGGTAATAGCCATCAAGGGCTGTCGGGATCAGTCGCGCGAAAATCGTGTGGGGGCAGGCGAGATGGTGGAGAGTTTTGGAGCACTGGTTGGCTGGGCGCATCATGATGCAGGTGACCGCATCATGCTCCGGCTCGAAAGCGTGCAATCTTCGGAAGCGGCCCAGAGGCACGACCCCGATTTGTTTCGTTTCCTTATGACCAAGCAGCAAGCGGCTATCTTGGGCAATTATCTGGTGCGGTTGTCCGGTCAGCCCCCGGTCGTTCCCAAAAAGCGGGGTTGGTTTCGCCGTCTCTTCGGCTGACGGAGGCTTCTGGCGATTGCCGATGGCGTCGCAAATCCGCAATCGGCCAATTGCGGCCCCTCCTGGCGCAGGCGTATCTTTTGTGACGCCTTAAGTCCGCCTACTCCGCGTCCTCATCCTTTGGCGCCCGTACTTCGCTGACGAGCAATTTGTCGATCTTGCGTCCGTCCATGTCGACGATCTCGAACCGCCAGCCCTTGTCGGTGAAGCGCTCGCCTTCCTTGGGCAGATGCTTGAGGATCGCGAGCGCATGGCCCGCCGCGGTCGCATAGTCCCGGTCGTCGCCGAGTTCGATGCCCAGCCGTTCGGCCATCTGGTCGGCGGGCATCGACCCCGCAATCAGCAGGCTGCCGTCGTCGCGCTCGACGACGAAGGGCTCGCTGCCGATATCCTGATCCGACGCGAACTCGCCGGCGATCGCCGCGAGCAGGTCGGCGGGGGTCACCAGTCCTTCGAAATGACCATATTCGTCATGGACGAACAGCATCGGCACGTCGGCAGCGCGCAGGGCTTCGAGCGCGTCCATCGCGTCGATCTGGTCGTGAATGACCTTCGCCGGCCGCATCAATTGCTCGAGGTCGAGCGTCTCGCTCTGAAACAGCGCCGCGGCAATGTCGCGCGCCTGCACGACACCGACGATATCGTCGACCGATCCGCGCGCGACCGGCAAGCGGCTGTGCGGTGTTTCGAGCAATTTATCGCGCACGCCGCGCGCATCGAGCGAGATATCAACCCAGTCGACATCCTTGCGCGGCGTCATCACCTCGCGCACCGGGCGGTCGGCGAGGCGCACGACGCCCGAAATGATCGCGCGTTCGCTTTCCTCGATCACCCCCGATTTCGACGCCTCGGCAACGATCAGGTGGAGTTCCTCGGCGGTCACGCGATCTTCCGATTCGCGGTTGAGGCCGAGGAGGCGAAAAACGAGCGCAGAGCTCGCATCAAGCAGCCAGACGAGCGGCGCACCGATTTTGGACAGCCAGTACATCGGCACGGCCACGGCGATTGCGATGCGTTCGGGAGCGCGCAGCGCGAACTGCTTGGGTACCAGTTCGCCCGCGATCAGCGAGAAATAGGTGGTGAGCGCGATGACCGCGGCAAAGCCCGCGGCTTCCGCATTTTCGGCATCGAGGCCGAACCACGCCGAAAGCCGGTCGGCGACGGGCTGGCCGAGGCTGGCGCCCGAATAAGCGCCGGTCAATACGCCGATCAGCGTGATGCCGACCTGCACCGTCGACAGGAAGCGCCCGGGGTCGGACGCAAGCTGCCGCGCAATCTTCGCACCGCGGCTTCCGCGCTTCTCGGCTGCCTGCAACCGCGGATCGCGCGACGAGACGATGGCGAGCTCGGACATAGCGAAAACGCCGTTGAGCAGGACGAGGACGGCGATGATCGCAACGTCGGACCAGGGAAAGGGGGTCATTGGGCGGTCGTGCGGCGCGGCAGCGCCCGGCCCCTGTCATCGTCGGTCATTTCTCCCCTATAAGCGAAAGGCGGCGCATTGCACAATGGCACAGGCCTGAACGTCCGGCTCAGTCCATGTTCAGCCGGATTTTGGAACCAGATCGCCAGCCATATGTTATCGGCAAGGAAGGGCGGTATGCGCAGGACCAGACGCAACCGCCGCGTAAAGGGAGCAAAAAAAATGAACAGCAAGATGATCAAGCTCACCATTTTGACCAGCATCGGCGCGATCGCGCTCACTGGCTGCGTCACCGACCCCGTCACGGGCGAGCGCAAGATATCGAAAGCCGCGATCGGCGGCGTCGGCGGCGCGCTCGGCGGTTATCTGCTCGGCGACCTCATCGGTGGGCGCAACAGCCGCACCGAGGAAATCGTCGGCGCGGGCATCGGCGCGGTCGCCGGCGCGGGTGTCGGCTATTATATGGACCAGCAGGAAAAGAAGCTGCGCGAACGCACCGCGGGTACCGGGATCGACGTCGAGCGGCAGGGCGACCAGCTCGTGCTTAACATGCCGGGCGACGTAACCTTCGACCTCAACAGCGCGATGGTGAAATCGCAGTTCCGCAGCGCGCTGGACAGCGTCGCATCGACGCTGTCGGAATATCCGAGCACCTATATCGACGTATACGGCCACACCGATTCGACCGGCAGCGATACCTATAATCAGGGTCTGTCCGAACGCCGCGCGGCATCGGTCGCCGACTATCTCGCCGGTCGCGGCATCCAGCGCGCGCGCATGGCGACGCTCGGCTATGGCGAATCACAGCTTAAATGCTCGCCCGAGCGCAGCGAGGCCGATTACCAGTGCAACCGCCGCGTCGAAATCCGCATCGCCCCGGTCACCCAGGCCGACGTCAACGCGGCGCGGTAAACCAGTTCCATTCCCGTGGAAAAAGAGAGGGCGTCGCCGAGAGGCGGCGCCCCTTTTTATCCGAGGCTGGGGAAGCTCGCCTTCAGCCCGTCGATCACGAACTGCGCCGCGAGCGCCGCCAGCAGCACACCGAGCAGGCGGGTAATCACCGCCTCGCCCTTGTTGCCAATCAGCCGCATCAGCGGTCCCGCCGACAGCAATGCCGCCAATGTCAGCAGCAGCACGAGCAGCAACGCGCCAAAGATCACGAAAGCCCGGTCGAGTCCGTTGTTCTGCGACACGAGCAGCATCACCGACGCGATCGATCCCGGCCCGGCGAGCATCGGCATCGCCATCGGGAACACCGACACATCCTCGATCTCGGGGGTCGCGATCACCTTTTCGGCGCGCTGTTCGCGGCGTTCGGTCCGCTTTTCGAACACCATGTCGATCGCGATGATGAACAGCATAATCCCGCCCGCAATGCGGAAACTGTCGAGGTCGATATGCAGGAAGCTGAGCAGCGCCTCGCCGAACATCGCGAAGAAAACGAGGATAAGGCCTGCGATCACGGTCGCGCGGATCGCCATCGAACGCCGCTGTGCCGCGCTCGCCCCCGTCGTCAGGCTGGCATAGATCGGTGCACAGCCCGGCGGGTCGATGACCACGAACAGCGTGACAAAGGCGGAGATGAAAAGGTCGATCATGGCTGTTTCGGCGCCGCGACCTGGTCGTCGATGACGGTTGCCATCGCCTTGCCGTCCCACAAGCGGATCGTGACGCGGCGCGACTTGTCGGCGCGGACGGTCGACGTCCAGCTCAACGTCTGGTCGGGCGACAGGCCGACGGCCATATCCTCACCCTCGCCGCCCGCCTCGATCGGCACCGCAGGCCGCGAACCGCAGACCGCCTGCTTAGACGCGATGAAATCGGGCGCTTCGCGCGGGCTCGCCAATGCATCCCCATGATCAAGCGTCCAGGCAAGCTTGCCCTTCTTAGGGTCGCGTAGCCAGACCGTCGTGAAATAGCCGTTCGCTGGCCCCTTCTGCCACGCGCCTGTGGTGACACCCACATTGCCGTCGCAGCTGACATAGACCGCATGCGGCTGCCACTTCACCGCCTCGGCGGGGTCCTTTTGCGACTTCAGCCAATTACGCGCATTGACGCGCTGCGGCACGAACATCACCGCTTCGGGCGCCGAGGTTTCGCGAAACGCCGTCCACTGGCCTTTGTCCTGCGCGAGCCGCGAAAAACCGATCTCGGCGGCGATGAACGCGCTGGGGTTCGCCGCGAGCGGGTCGCGTTCGCGTGCCGCCACGGCACCGCCCGCAATCACCGAAAGCGAAAGGACCGCAACAGTCAGGTGGCGCATCAGAAACCCTCCGGGTCGGCAAGGCCGGCGCGGCGGTGCGCGGCGACGAGCGTGTTGCGCAGCAGGCACGCGATGGTCATCGGGCCGACGCCACCGGGAACCGGGGTAATCGCATCGGCGACCGCGGCGGCGCTGTCATAATCGACGTCGCCGACGAGCCGCCCCTTTGCCGCACCCTCGGCGGGCGGCAGGCGGTTGATGCCGACGTCGATCACGATCGCGCCGGGCTTGATCCAGTCGCCCTTGACCATTTCGGCGCGGCCGACCGCCGCAACAACGATGTCGGCGCGGCGCACCAGATCGGGCAAATCCTTGGTCCGGCTGTGCGCCATGGTGACGGTGCAATTCGCGCCGAGCAGCAACTGCCCCATCGGCTTGCCGACGAGGATCGAGCGCCCGACCACGATCGCATCCTTGCCCGACAGGTCGCCAAGCCGGTCCTGCAACAGCAGCAGGCAGCCATAGGGCGTGCACGGCACCATGCCGGGGATACCGAGCGCGAGGCGCCCGGCGCTGACCGGGGTCAGACCGTCGACATCCTTGTCGGGATCGATCGTCGCGACCGCGGCCTGTTCGTCGAGATGGCCGGGCAGCGGCAATTGCAGCAGGATGCCGTCAACCGCCTCATCGGCATTGAGCCGCGCCAGCAACGCCTCAACCTCGGCCTGCGTCGCGGTTGCAGGCAGGCGGTGCTCAAAGCTTTCCATGCCCGCGGCGACTGTCGCCTTACCCTTCGACCCGACATAGACCGCGCTTGCCGGATCGTCGCCGACGAGCACGACAGCAAGGCCGGGCGCGCGCGACGTCGCGGCCTTGAACGCCGGAACCGCTTCGGCGATCCGCTCCCGCAGGCCGGCGGCGAAAGCCTTGCCGTCAATCACCTGCGCAGTCGTCATCACGCCATTCCGTTGGCGTAGGCAAGCCGCGCGAGATAGCTGAGCACCGGACCGTCGAGAATGATGATGATGATCAGCACCAGCATCGGGGTCAGGTCGAGCCCGCCGAAATCGGGCATGATGCGGCGGAACGGGCGGTAAAGCGGCTCGGTAATCCGGTCGAGCACGGTCCACAGCTGGCCGACGAACTGGTTGTGCGTGTTGATGACGTTGAACGCGATCAGCCACGACATCACCGCCTGCGCGATGATGAACCACCACAGGACCGTCAGGATGATGTGGACGATCTGGAGGAGCATGAGAAGCAAGGCGATTTCTCCGTAAAAGGGTCTTGCCGCGTCTCTTAGCGGTGAATGAGCGTCCCCGCACCCCTCGCGGTGAAAATTTCCAGCAGCATCGCGTGCGGGATGCGCCCATCGAGGATGACCGCCGCCTCGACCCCGGCGTCAACCGCGGCAACGCAGGTTTCGACCTTCGGGATCATCCCGCCGGTGATCGTACCGTCATCCTTCAGCGCGTCGATCGCCGGCTGATCAAGATCGGTGAGCAGCGCTCCCGACTTGTCGAGCACCCCGGCGACGTCGGTGAGCAGGAAGAAGCGTTTCGCGCCCAAAGCCCCAGCAATCGCGCCCGCCATCGTGTCGGCGTTGATGTTATAGGTCGCGCCGTCGGCGCCGAGTGCCACCGGGGCGACGATCGGAATGAAATTGTCCTTCGTGAGATTGACGAGGATCGTCGGGTCAACCGCGACGGGTTCGCCAACGAAGCCCAGGTCGACATGCCGCTCGATCCCCGAATTGGGGTCGGGTTCTGTGCGACTGACCTTTTCGGCGAGCACGAGATTGGCATCCTTGCCCGAAATACCGACCGCGCGGCCGCCAAGCGCGGCGATCCAGCTGACGATTTCCTTGTTGATCTTGCCCGCCAGCACCATCTCCGCGACCTCGGCGGTCGCCGCATCGGTGACGCGCAGCCCGCCGACAAAGGTCGATTCGATCCCGAGTTGTTTCAGCATCGCGCCGATCTGCGGCCCGCCACCATGAACGACCACCGGATTGATTCCGACCGCTTTCAGCAGCACGACATCCTCGGCGAAGTCGCGCTGCGCTTCGGGATCGCCCATCGCATGGCCGCCATATTTGATCACGAAGGTCTCGCCGGCATAGCGCTGCAGATAGGGCAGCGCCTCGACGAGCGTTTCGGCCTTGGCGAGCAGATCGGGCATTTTCGAAGGATCGGTCATCGTCATCATCCTGCCGGCAGTGCGGCTTTGGCGTCCATCTTGCGGCCGATCGCGACCACCGCCATCACCAGCAAGGGCACCATCACAGCCGACAGCACGACCTTGGCAATCATCTGGCCGACCATCAGGTCGGCGATCGGGCGAACGCCGTAGAAGCTGACGGTGATGAAGATCAACGTGTCGATGATCTGGCTGAGCGCCGCCGCGATGAAGCCGCGCAGCGGCAGCAGCCGGCCGTTGTTCGCGGTCATCCGCGCAAAAATCCAGACGTTCAGGCTGACCGACACGCCATAAGCGAGGATTCCGGCCGCCATCATCCGCCAGCCCTGTCCGACGATGATCGGAAAGGCTTCCTTGGCGGGCTCGTACATCCCCTCGTCGGTCGGCAGCTGCAACACGAACACCGTCAAGATGATCGCGAGAATGAGCGGGATGAAACCGAAGCGAACCAGCTTGTCGGCGACGGCGCGACCATGCAGCTCGGCGATGCCGCTCGAGATCGCGATCAGCGTCAGGAAGGGGAAGATGCCCGCTTCGACCGCGAGCGGGCCAAGCGCGACCTGTTTCGCGCCGAGGAAACCGCCGAGCGGAACCATGCCGCCGTAGAGGATTGCGAACAGCAGCAGCGAAGGCGCGATCAGGCGCGAAGAGCTATTTTCCATCGAGGCCGCTTAATCGCTTTTGCGGCGGGTGGAAAGGTGCCGCATCGGCACAGACTTGCCCCACCGCCAAAGCCCGCTAGACAGGCCCATTAAACTTGCGGGGGACGCACGAGAATATGGAACGCCTGATCGGTTTGCTTGGCATCGTCGCATTGCTTGCGATTGCCGTGCTGTTTTCGTCGAACCGCCGCTGGATCCGCCCGCGCATCGTCATCCCCGCCTTCCTGCTCCAGGCCGGATTCGCGGTGCTCGTCATCGGCACCCCGTGGGGCCGCGCGGTGATCCAGGCGATGTCGAACGGCGTCTCGAACCTGCTGAGCTATGCCGACGAGGGCACGAAATTCCTGTTCGGCGAAGTGTTGACGCAGGCGCCTTATGGCAAGGCGGTGTTCGCGATCGGCGCGCTCCCCGTGATCATCTTCTTCGCCTCGCTGATCTCGGTACTCTATTATCTCGGGATCATGCAGCTGATCATCAAATGGGTCGGCGGCGCAATCCAGAAGGTCACCGGCATCACAAAGGTCGAAAGCTTGGGCGCCGCGGCGAACATCTTTGTCGGCCAGTCCGAATCGCCGCTCGTCATCCGGCCTTACCTCGCGGGCCTGACTCCGCCGCAGCTGTTCACGGTGATGACCGTCGGCATGGCGGGTGTCGCGGGCACGATCCTTGGTGCTTATGCCGGGATGATCGGCCCGCACCTCCTCCCCTATCTGCTCGCCGCCAGCTTCATGTCGGCTCCCGGCGGCATCCTGATGGCCAAGATCATGATGCCCGACGACCCCAAGGACATCGGCATCGAGCCCGTCGTGATGCCCGAGGCGAGCCATGACGAGGAAAAGCCCGCCAACATCATCATGGCGGCGGCGCAGGGCGCGCAGACTGGCGTCAAGTTGGCGGTCGCGGTCGGTGCGATGGTGATGGCCTTCGTCGCGCTCGTCGCGCTCGCCAACGGCCTGCTCGCGGGCATCGGCGGCTGGTTTGGCGTCGAGGGCCTGTCGTTCCAGGCGATCATCGGCACGATTTTCCGCCCTGTCATGTGGCTGATGGGCGTGCCGTGGGATGAAAGCGCGGTGGTCGGCGGATTGTTCGGCAGCAAGGTCGTGCTCAATGAATTTGTCGCCTTCATCGACCTCGGCAGGGCACAGGGCGATATGTCCGCAGCAGCGGTCGCAATCGCGACCTTTGCGCTCTGCGGCTTCGCCAATTTCAGCTCGATCGCGATCCAGATGGCGGTGACCGGCGGGCTCGCCCCGAACCAGCGCCCGATGATCGCCAAGCTGGGGCTGAAGGCGCTGCTCGCGGGCAGCCTGTCGAACCTGATGTCGGCGGCGCTCGCAGGGCTGATGCTCGGCGTCGCGCCGCCCCTCGCTGCACCGCCACCGGCGACGCCGGCCGTCGCCGCGCCCGCCCCCGAAACCCAAGCGGCTCCCTCGGCCGCACTGACAGCGGAACCCGCCAAGGCGCCCTGATCGATCATAAGGCCGCCATAACCTCCCCGGCGGATTGGGAGAATTTGCAAGCCGCCCGCGAATGACGTAAACTTAGGGATATAACGAATCCCGGGTCGCGTTCGCAAAATGGGAGGCTGTCATGAAAACCGCTTATCGTTTGTCGATTCTTGCCGCGGCTGCGGCATCGATAGGGGCGGGTTTCCTCGCCACCTCATACGCTCAAACCGTCGAAACCGAACGTTACCGCCCCGATCGCCCACCCGAAGCGACGATCTATCGCGATGCCGGCTATCGCGGTCCCGCGGTGTTCATCGGCGAAGAAAAACCGAACCTCGGCCTTGCCTGGCCCGTCAATTCGATCCGTGTCCCGAACGGACGCTGGGAGCTCTGCGAAAAGACGCGCTACCGCGGCAATTGCCGCACCGTCGACCGCGACACGCCGATGCTGAACAATGTGCTGCGCGGAATTACCATTCAGTCGATCCGTCCGGTCGGTGGCGGTGGGGGGGGCGGCTGGAACCCGAACCCGCCCGCCAATGATCAGGTGGCGCGCGGCAATTTCGCCGAATTCCATACCCAGCCCGCGGAGCGCAACTACCGCGTGCTCGCCTGCGCCCGTGGCTCAGCGACGGCCGCATGCGCAGCACAGTCCGCCGATACCTGGTGCCGCTCGATCGGCTGGAACGGGTCGGCACGCGAGCATATGGAAACGATCAGCGGGCGGGTCTACCTCGCCGACGTGCTGTGCGTCCGTTCGGGCTACTGAGGGGGAGACAGGATATGAAGACGACGATTCTTGTCGCGGCAGGCGCCGCGGTCCTTTCGCTTGCGGCCTGTTCGTCGGTCCCGCGCAACACCGGCACCAGCTATGACTGCAGCGGCGGCACCAAGCTGAAAGTCGACTATGTCGGCAATACCGCCATCGTTCGCGTCAACGGTATGCGTTCGATGGTACTCAAACAGACGCCGGCGAACAGCGGCCAGATCTACGAGAACAAGAGCGGTGCGCGGCTGCATCGCAATGGCAACGATGTGACGTGGAACACGGCTTTGCGCTCGGCGCCCGAAAGCTGCCGCGTCGTCTATACCCCGATGTGATCTAGCGGGCCGTCGGCACCGTCGGCGGCCTTGCTACAAAGTCATTTGCGCCAGCGCCGCGCGGACTTCGCCGACGAACAATTCGGGCTGTTCCCACGCGGCGAAATGCCCGCCGCGGTCGAGTTCGTTCCAATGGACGATATTCTTGTAGCGCCGCTCGGCCCAGCGCCGCGACAGGCGCATGATCTCGTTCGGAAACAGGCTGCACCCTGTCGGCACCAGGATTTCTCCCGCGGAGAAATTGCGGAAGCTATGCCAATAGAGCCGCGCCGAAGAGGCGGCACTTGCCGTCAGCCAATAGAGGCTGACGGTGTCGAGCATCGCATCCTTCGACAGCGCATTTTCGGGATGGCCGCCGATGGACTGGCCTCCCGGCTGATGCCCGCAATCGGTCCATCCGTGACATTTTTCGACGATCCACGCCATTTGCCCGACGGGTGAATCGGTGAGGCCATAGCCGATCGTTTGCGGCCGCGTGGCGTGCTGGGTCGAATAGCCGCTGTCCTTCGACTGATACCAGCCGAAGCGCGCGAGATAGAGTTTCTCGCTGTCGGTGAGGTCGTTCATCAGGTCAGGCGGGGGGGCGCCGACCACCATGTTGACGTGAATTCCCGCGCAATGATCGGCATGGTTCATCCCGATCGCGCAGGTGACCGCGCTGCCCCAGTCGCCGCCCTGCGCAAAATAGCGGTTATAGCCAAGCGCCTGCATCAGCGCGTCCCACGCCGCGCCGATATGCTCGACGCTCCATTTGGCCTCGGCGGGCTTGCCCGAAAAGCCGTACCCCGGAAGCGACGGGATCACGAGATGATAGTCGGCCGAAAGTGGCTCGATCACGTCGAGGAACTCGAGCACCGAGCCCGGCCAGCCATGCGTCAGGATCAGCGGCCGCGCGGCGGGGTTGGTGGATCGAATATGCAGGAAATGGATATCGAGCTCGTCCACCTTCGCGAGATAATTGGGCAACGCATTGAGGCGCGCTTCGACCGCGCGCCAGTCATAGTCATCGCGCCAATAGGCCGCGAGTTCCTGCGCATAGGCGAGCGGAATGCCCTGATCCCAGTCGTCGACGGTTTCCTTCTCTGGCCAGCGCGTACGCGCCAGCCGCTCCTTCAGATCGTCAAGCGCCGCGTGCGGCACATCGACGGTAAAAGCGCGAATATTGTCGACCCGCATCTGCCCCCCTTTTTTGCTAATTTTCAGGGCCGGGCGGGCGCCTTGCAACCGCGCTCGAGCCCCACACCTTTCAAGAAACCGCGCCGCACCGTGCCGGCATAAACCGCCAGCGCATAACGCCGGCGCTCGGCATTGGCGCCAGTAACCTCGCCAATCAGCCCCCGAAAAGGAATAATCCCCCCCGCCACCGTGCCGGCAACGCGACCGGCGGTTTCCTCGCGTTTTTTTGCGCGGTCCTTGTCGACCTGTTCATTGACATCGGCGCCGAGCACCTCGTTGAGTTCGCTCACTTCCTTGGCGATTGCTGCACATTTTCCGAGTCCCGCCAGCGAATAGGGATCGCCCTGAATCGCCAGCAGCTTTGGTGGCACTTCCTTGCCGTCGAACGGCTCGGCAACGGAATTGGCGGTGCCCTTGATCGTCGATTCTTCGGGTGCGCCCTGCTGGGCGTGCGCGGACACGGCCAAAGTGGCGGCGGAGGCGGCGGCGAGGCTGATCCATATTGAACTGCGCATCGAGTGTCCCCTGTTGCTATATGTGGATTGCATACAGAATATACGCACCGCGGCCCGGTCGGCTCCCTCTATTTCTTGGTCGTATAGCCCCTTTCGATCGCCTCGGTTCCGATGGCGGCTGTGTCGGCGACCCAATAATCGAAGATGCGCTTCAGCTCGCTACGCGGCAAGCCTTCGACGACATAAGCGCCGAACATATAGAGCTGCTTCTTCTCATTGATACCAACGCGCAAAAGATCGAACTCATCGTTCATTTCCTGCACCCAAGCCGCGGGTGGATTGCTCACATCGCTGTACGACGCGACAAGCGTGACATATTTGCAATCGGCACCCGCCGCGCAGCCAACGAGGCGGAGCGTCGTACCGAAACCATTGACGGCAATGTCCACTTCGGGCGTCGTATCGATCTTGGTGAGCGGCCCGGGCCCATAGCCCATCGCCTTCAGCGTGGCGACGAACGCTGCCGGATTCTTGATCGTCACCGACTGCGCCTGAGCCGGAGCGCCCACGACAAAAAGCGCTGCGGCGGCAGCCATCAGAATTAAACGTATGATATCCCCACAAAGAAAAGCACGCGACCCCTTCTTCATGCTGTCCATCAATGCGCCGCGCGTCCAGTCCTAAATGGTGCGACGCGCCATTATCGGCGAATCAGCGCGTCGGAACGGGCTCCGGCCCCGACCAGTCGTAAAAGCCGCGCCCGGCCTTTTTCCCGACCCAGCCCGCATCGACATATTGGACGAGCAAGGGCGCGGGGCGGAATTTGGGGTCGCCGGTACCGCTGTAGAGCACGCGGATAATTTCGAGGCAGGTGTCGAGCCCGATGAAGTCGGCGAGCGTGATCGGGCCCATCGGATGATTGAGCCCGAGGCGGCAACCCGCGTCGATATCCTGCATCGTCGCGACGCCCTCGCCGAGCGCAAACACCGCTTCGTTAATCATCGGCATCAGCACGCGATTCACGATGAAACCCGGCGCGTCGTTGGCGTGGACGATTTCCTTGCCGAGACCGCGGCCAAAGGCTTCGACCGCCTTCAGGGTCGCGTCGCTGGTCGCGAGGCCGCGGATCAGTTCGATCAGCCCCATTACCGGAACCGGGTTGAAGAAATGGACGCCGATGAAGCGCGCCGGGTCGGGCGCAGCCTGCGCGAGGCGCGTGATCGGGATCGAGCTGGTGTTGCTGGCGAGGATCGCGGCCGCTGACAGATGCTGGCCGACGCTCGCGAAGATCGCACGTTTGATCTCCTCGCGCTCGGTCGCCGCCTCGATGACGAGATCGGCGGGGGCGAAGGCACTGTGGTCGGCGACCGGGGTGATGCGGCCAAGAAGCGCGTCGGCGTCCGCCTGTGTCATCTTTTCCTTGGCGACGAGGCGGCCGAGTGATTTGGCGATGCCCGCCTTGCCCGCTTCGGCGCGCGCGAGGTCGATATCGGACAAAAGCACGTCATGCCCGGCGCCCGCCGACACCTGCGCAATACCCGCGCCCATTTGTCCCGCACCGATAACGCCGACGATCATATCCTGCCCTTTTCGCTGAAAACCGTGCCTGTGCCCCTACGGCCTCGGCCCCGCGCGTCAAGAGCGCGCGTCAGGGGGCGGAGCGGAACTCGGTCGCTTCGGCGAGGATCAGCGCGAAGGCCGGATCGGCATCGTCCCATGTCGCGAGCGGCGTCCAGCCCGATGCGCGCAGGAGCAGATTGGCGTCGCGAGCGCCATATTTGTGGCTGTTCTCGCTGTGGATCGTCTCGCCCTTCGCCATTGTATAGAGGCGGCCGTCGATGGTGAATTCCATGTCGCACGCCGCGACGAGATGCATCTCGATACGCGCGTGGACATCGTCCCAGATCGCGCGATGACTGAAATTCGCGACCGGGATATCGCCGCCGAGTTCGCGGTTGATCCTCTCGAGCAAATTGAGGTTGAACGCCGCAGTCACACCGGCCGGGTCGTCATAGGCAAGTTCGAGCGTCGCCACATCCTTGATTCGGTCGATCCCGATCAGGAGGAGCGAGCCTTCACCGAGCGCACAGCGCCAGTTACGCAGCAGGTCGATCGCTGTGCGCGCGACCATATTGCCAATCGTGCTGCCGGGAAAGAAACCGAGCTTGGGCAGATCAGCAATTTCGTCGGGCATCGTCACGCGCTGGGTGAAATCGGCCTCGACCGGATAGATGGCAAGGCCCGGGAAACGCGCCGCGAGCGCTTCCGCGCTGCCGCGCAGGAAATCGCCCGAAATATCGACGGGCACATAGGCCGAGGGATCGATCGCATCGAGGAGCAAGGGTGTCTTGGTCGAGCTGCCCGACCCGAGTTCGACCACGGCACGTCCTGGGCCGATCGCCGCCGCGATATCGGCGGCGTGGCGGGCGAGCATATCGGTTTCGCTGCGCGTCGGATAATATTCGGGAAGCGCGGTGATATCCTCGAACAATGCCGAGCCCGTCGCGTCATAGAACCAGCGCGCCGGGATCGCCTTTTGCCGTTGCGCGAGGCCTGCGTGAACGTCGGCGCGAAAGGCGATGTCGACGCCCGCGGCATCGGCATCGACCTGACGAAGATTACGAACGACACCCATGGTCAAAGGTCCTTTGCGAGCCGCACGCCGGTGAATTGCCAACGTTGGTGGGGATAGAAGAAATTTCGGTAGGAAGGGCGCAGATGGCCGCGCGGGGTCGCACAGCTGCCGCCGCGCAGCACGAACTGGCCGCTCATGAACTTGCCATTATATTCGCCGACCGCGCCGGGCGCGGCGCGGAAGCCGGGATAGGGGCGGTATGCGCTGCCGGTCCATTCCCACACGCTGCCGAACATCTGTTGCAGGCCGGTGTCATCGGCGGACGCCGCCGGCTGTACCGGCCCCGCAGTATCGAGCTGCTGTCCACCATCAGCGTCGAAGGCCGCAGCGGCGGCTTCCCATTCGAACTCGGTCGGCAGGCGCGCGCCGGCCCAGCTCGCAAACGCGTCGGCCTCGAAGAAGCTGATGTGCGTCACCGGCGCGGCGGGATCGATTTCGCGCCAGCCCGACAGCGTGAACTGGCGATCGCCATCCCAATAAGCGGGGGCATCGATATTTTCGGCCTGCACCCACGCCCAACCGTCGCTGAGCCACAGCGAGGGCGTGTGATAGCCGCCGTCGGCGATGAATTCCTGCCACTCGCCATTGCTCACCGGGCGGCTCGCGAGCGCGTGGGGGGCAAGCAGCGCGTCGTGGCGCGGGCCTTCGCAATCGAAGGCGAAGCCGGCGCCGTCATGTCCGATGGCCGTCACGCCGTCGGCACCCCTGATCCATTTCATCGCGGAAAACTGCGCAACTTCACTCGCGATTTGCTTTTCGGCGCCCCACACGGCGGGGCCGAGGGGGTTTTGCGCGAAGAGATGCTTGAGGTCGGTGAGCAGCAATTCCTGATGCTGCTGCTCGTGATGGATACCCAGCTCGACAAGCGTCAGCGCCGCAGGCGACAGGTCGGGCAGCGCGCTTTGCACCGCGGTGTCGACATGTGCACGCCAGATGCAGATTTCGTCGAGCGACGGGCGCGTCAGCAGGCCGCGCTGCGGGCGCGCGTGGCGCGGCCCCTCGGCCTCATAATAGCTGTTGAAGAGGAAAGGGTAACGCTCGTCGAAGAGTCGATAGCCCGCGATATGATCGCGCAGAACGAAGGTTTCGAAGAACCAGCTCGTGTGCGCTAGATGCCATTTGGCGGGCGAGGCGTCGGGCATCGATTGCGCGCTGGCATCGGCGTCGGAGAGCTTCGCGACAAGATCGAGCGACAGCCGACGGGTCGCGGCGAAGCGCTGTGCGAGCTGCTCCATCGTGTCGGTCGTCGGCGAAGCGTCGGTGCGGCTGGCCATGGTGAGACAATCCCCCGAGATGCGATTCGGTTTCGCTGGTCGGCCAATTATGGTTACGCCGCGGTGGAAAGTCTAGAACATTAAGGGAACACTAAAGTATAGGGCGCCCCATACGGCCGGTCACGGCATTCGCATAGCGAGGATGCAGGCTCAGCGCGTCGCGCCGGGTTTCCAGAGGATGTCGCCGCCCGCCGCGGCGTTGAGGTGCCGCGTGAGCACGAAGAGATGATCCGACAGGCGATTGAGATAGTTGAGCGCGATCGGGTTGAGATCGCGCGTCGCGCCCGCTGCGACCGCTGCTCGTTCGGCGCGGCGCGTCACGGCGCGCGCGAGGTGGAGCCGCGCCGCCGCCTCGGTGCCGCCGGGCAGGATGAAGCTCCGCAGCGCATCGAGCGCGTCGTTCATGCCGTCGATCTCGTCCTCGAGCCGCGCGATCTGGCTGGGGACGATGCGCAGCGCCATCTCGTGCGGGCCGAAACCGAACTGGATGTCGGGCGGGGTCGCAAGGTCGGCGCCGAGGTCGAACATCTCGTTCTGGATGCGCGCGAGCATCGCGGCCTCGTCGCTATCGGGCGCGAGTGCAGCCGCGGCGATACCAATCGCGCTGTTCGCTTCGTCGACGTCGCCGATCGCCGCCATCAGCGCGTCGGATTTGGCGATGCGCGAGCCGTCGACGAGCCCCGTGGTGCCGTCGTCGCCGGTGCGCGTATAGATTTTGTTGAGCTTGACCATCGGTAGCGCCGCTTATTTGCCGGCGGCGAACAGGCCGATCAGCACGAGCAGCATGATGGTGATCGCCTGCCACTTCACGCGCGACATCATCATCTTGTTCTGCATCACCTGATTTTCGTGCGCGGTGCCGTCCATCTGGGCTTTGTGCCCCTGCGAGAAATAGAAGAGCCCGCGCGCAAGCGAGAAGAGGACGAAGCCGGCGGCAATCACGACGCCAAGGATGAGCAGGATTTCCATAAGTCCTTATCTAGGGATTTTGCAGCGAATAGCCAGCGGGAAGCCGGTCGGCGGCCAAATCGGCGGCGAGCGCGCGACCATCGATCCCCGCCGCGCGAAACGATGCGAGGGAGGCTGCCGCGTCGCGTTTCGCCAGCCGTTTGCCGTCGGGACCGCAGACGAGCGCATGGTGGCGATAGAGCGGGGTCGGCAGGGCGAGCAGCGCCTGGAGCAGGCGGTGGACGTCGGTCGAGGCGATGAGGTCGGCACCGCGGATGACGTGCGTCACCCCCATCGCGGCATCGTCGAGGGTGCTCGCGAGATGATAACTTGCGGGGGCGTCCTTGCGCGCGAGGACGATATCGCCGTGCGCCAGCGGATCGGCGGTGCGGAGCCCCTGCCCCGCCTCTTCCCATATGAGCTCGCCGGCCTCCGCGGCAGCGCGCGCCATGTCGAGCCGCCAGCAATGCGGCTCGCCCGCCATGCGGCGCTCGCGCTCCGCGTCTGGCAGGTTGCGGCAGGTGCCGGGATAGACGGCCCCCGATGGCCCATGCGGTGCCGACAGGCTCGCGGCGATGTCGGCGCGCGTGCAGAAACAGGGATAGACGAGGCCGCGTTTTCGCAGCGCTTCCAACGCGGCGGCATAATCGCCGAGCCGCGTCGACTGCCGCACCGGATCGCTGTCCCAGTCGATCCCGAGCCAGGCGAGGTCGGCGAGCGACGCGCCGACATATTCCTCGCGCGAGCGGCTGCCGTCGATATCGTCGATGCGGATCAGGAAGCGCCCGCCGGCTGAACGCGCGGCGGCGTGTGCAAGCACGGCGCTATAGGCGTGGCCAAGGTGGAGTTCGCCGGTCGGGCTGGGGGCGAAGCGTGTCAGCATGAGAGAGGCAATGAATCCATATGCTGTGCCGAGTCAAAGCGAATCATTCCATATCTTGCGGGCATATCCCCCCTTGACGTCAGAATCTGATAGGGCATGTAATGATGGTGTCACGCGCGGGAGGCAGTGGCGCGCCATCCCGTGAAACAAAGGGGGGCAGCGTTACCTAGCCATGTTCCATCCCGATCTTGCCCGGCATCCCGACAGCTGTCCGGCGCTCGTACTCAACGCAGATTATACGCCGCTGAGCTATTATCCCTTGAGCCTGTGGCCGTGGCAGACTGCGGTCAAGGCGGTGTTCCTCGACCGCGTCACCATCGTCGAAAATTACGAGCGCGAAATCCATTCGCCGACGCGGACGATGCCGATCCCGAGCGTGATTGCGCTGCGCCAATATGTGAAACCGTCGGAGCATCCCGCCTTCACGCGCTTTAACCTGTTCCTGCGCGACCGCTTCGCGTGCCAATATTGCGGGTCGGGCAAGGATTTGACCTTCGATCATGTCGTGCCGCGCCGGCTCGGCGGGCGCACGACGTGGGAAAATGTCGCGACCGCGTGCGCGCCGTGCAACCTCAAGAAGGGCGGGCGCACGCCGCAACAGGCGCATATGCCGATCTATCGCCAGCCGTGGCGCCCGACGAGCTGGCAGTTGCAGGACAATGGCCGCGCCTTCCCGCCGAACTATCTGCACACGAGCTGGATCGACTGGCTGTACTGGGATGTTGAACTCGAAGGATAATCGGTTCAGGCTCGCCGGGTTCAGAAGGAGAAGACCGATGCGCCGTTTCGCCGCTTTCGCCCTTGGCCTTTCCGCCCTCGCGCTGTCCGCCTGCGCCGCGACGGGCGAGGCCGCGAACCAGCAATATACGGTGTCGGGCAAAATCGCATATCGCGAGCGCATCGCGCTGCCGCCGAGCGCGCAGATCGAGGTGCGGCTTGACGACGTCAGCCTTGCCGATGCGCCCGCGCGCAATATCGCGCGGCAGGCGTTCGGCGCCGACGGACAGCAGGTGCCGATCGCCTTCCTCCTGCGGTTCGACCGCAGCGCGATCGACGCAAAGCACAGCTATGCCGTCTCGGCGCGAATCACCGGTGACGACGGCAAGCTGATGTTCATCACCGACACGCGCAACTCTGTTACGTTCGATGGCGTGTCGGAGATCGATCTGGGCGTGTTGAACCTCGTCAAGACGCACTGATCTTATAGAAGCATAGCTATGCGCGGCTTGACGCTGTGCCTTCGCAGGTGCAGCAATCCCGCGCATGGGCCCGCCTATCCAGATCTCGCAAAACCCCGACATCCGCTATTTGGGACGGATCCTCGGCGACGTCATCCGCGCCTATGGCGGCGACAAATTGTTCCGCCAGACCGAATATATCCGCTCGTCGAGCGTCGACCGGCACCGCGGCATCGCAGGCGCCGAGGCGATCGATCCGGGGCTCGATGCGCTGAGCCTCGACGACACGATCGCCTTCGTGCGCGGTTTCATGCTGTTTTCGATGCTCGCGAACCTGGCCGAAGACCGGCAGGGGGTTGCCGCCGAGCCCGAGGCGACCGTCGCGGCGGCGATCGAAAAGCTGAAGGCCGACGGCATAGATGGCGATGCGATCGCGGCGCTGCTGAGCGCCTCACTCGTCGCCCCCGTGCTCACCGCGCACCCGACCGAGGTGCGGCGCAAGTCGGTGCTCGACCACAAGAACCGCATTGCCGAACTGATGCTGCTGCGCGACCGCGGCGCCAATGAGACGCCCGAAGGCGATGTCGTCGAGGAGGCGATCCGGCGGCAGATCGTGCTGCTGTGGCAAACGCGGCCTTTGCGCACCGAAAAATTGTTCGTCGCCGACGAAATCGACAATGCGCTCACCTATTTGCGCGACGTCTTCCTTCCCGTCGTGCCGAAGCTTTACGCGCGCTGGGAAGCCGAGCTGGGGCAGCGTCCCGCAAGTTTCCTGCGCGTCGGCAGCTGGATCGGCGGCGACCGCGACGGCAATCCCTTCGTCACCGCCGAGACGATGCAGCAGGCGACCGCGCGCAACGCCGCCGCGGTGCTCGGCCATTATATCGACGCGGTCCACCACCTCGGCGCCGAACTGTCGGTGTCGGCGAGCCTTGCGGCGGTTCCCGAAGCCGTTGAGGCACTGGCCGAGGCGAGCGGCGATGCCGCGCCGAGCCGCCGCGACGAACCCTATCGCCGAGCGCTGTCGGGCATCTATGCGCGGCTTTGCGCCACTTACGCCCAGATCGTCGGGCGCGCGCCGCCGCGACCATCGGCGCTGACCGGCGCGCCCTATGCGACCCCGGCGTCGCTCCGCCGCGACCTTGTCACCATCGCCACCGGCCTGTCGGCGAACAGCCAGGGCCAGTTCGGCGGTATCGGCGCGCTCGGGCGGCTGATCCGCGCGGTCGAGGTGTTTGGATTCCATCTCGCAACGCTCGACATGCGCCAGAATAGCGCGGTGCACGAGCGCGTGCTCGCCGAACTGCTTAGCGTTTCGGGCGTGTGCGCCGATTATCTGGCGCTGGACGAAGAGGCGCGCGTCGCATTGCTCACCGCCGAGCTCGCGAGCGACCGGCCGCTTGCCGCGGCGTGGCACGAGTGGAGCGACGAGACCGCAGGCGAACTCGCGATCGTCCATGCCGCCGCCGATGTCCGCGCGCGGCTGGGCAAGGACGCGATCTGCCAGTGGATCATCAGCATGTCGCAGGAGCTGTCCGACCTGCTCGAAGTCCATGTCCTCGCCCGCGAGGCGGGGTTGTGGCGGAGCGGCGATGCGGCGGGCAAATCGAACCTGATGGTCGTGCCTTTGTTCGAGACGATCGCCGACCTCGACCGCGCGCCCGCGATCATGGCGCGTTATTTCGCGATGCCCGAAATCGGCCCGCAGATCGGCCAGCGCGGGCATCAGGAGGTGATGATCGGCTATTCGGATTCGAACAAGGACGGCGGTTATCTGACTTCGACCTGGGGGCTGCATCAGGCGTCGCAGGCGCTGACCCCGGTGTTCGAGGACGCCGACACCGCGATGCAATTGTTCCACGGCCGCGGCGGCGCGGTCGGGCGCGGCGGCGGCAGCGCCTTTGCCGCGATCCGCGCGCAGCCCGCAGGCACGGTGCAGGGGCGCATCCGCATTACCGAACAGGGCGAAGTGATCGCGGCGAAATATGGCACCGCGGCGAGCGCGGCGACGAACCTTGAGGCGATGGTGTCGGCAAGCCTGCTCGCGAGCCTCGAGCCCGAGGCGCTGAGCGAGACGGATGCGGCGCGCTTTACCGCGGCGATGGACCAGCTCTCGGACGGTGCCTTTGCCGCCTATCGCGGGCTCGTTTACGATACGCCGGCATTCAAGGATTTCTTCCGAGCGATGACGCCGATCGCCGAGATCGCGACGCTGAAGATCGGGTCGCGGCCGTCGAGCCGCACCAAGTCGAGCGCGATCGAGGATCTGCGCGCGATCCCGTGGGTGTTCAGCTGGGCGCAGTCGCGCGCGATGCTGCCGGGCTGGTACGGGACCGGCGAGGGTTTTGCCGCGTTCGAGGACAAGGCGCTGCTGACCGACATGGCGGCGGGCTGGCCGTTCTTCGCGGCGCTGCTCGGCAATATGGAGATGGTGCTCGCGAAATCCGACATGGGGATCGCGGCGCGCTACGCCGAGTTGGCGGCGGGGATCGACGGGCACGCCGAGATTTTCGGGCGCATCCGCGACGGGTGGAACCGCGCGCATGACGGGCTGCTCGACATCACGGGCCAGACGCGGCTGCTGGAGAAGAATCCGGCGCTCGAGGCGTCGATCCGGCTGCGCCTGCCCTATATCGAGCCACTCAACCTGCTGCAGATCGAGCTGATGAAGCGCCACCGCGCCGGCGAGACCGACCCGCGCATTGCCGAGGGCATTCAGCTGACGATCAACGCGATCGCGACGGCGCTGCGGAACAGCGGCTAAGCGCCCGCGATCAGACCTTCGTAATCACC
>Ga0209050_1001448_pt1 | contig 25493 bp, 22 predicted proteins | sample Araplavi_mTSA_r2_FD_184276 | JGI IMG/M metagenome (GOLD analysis project Ga0209050, IMG submission 184276) | Arabidopsis root microbial communities from North Carolina, USA - plate scrape MF_Cvi_mTSA_r2 (SPAdes) (version 2) | ecosystem: Host-associated > Plants > Roots > Endosphere | place: USA... | reverse complement strand
ACAGCGCCTTGCGCGAGAACGTGGCGATCACTTCGGAGAACACGCCGAAGGCCGGCAGCACCAGGATATAGACTTCCGGGTGACCCCAGATCCAGATCAGGTTGATGTACAGCATGGCGTTGCCGCCGCCGTCATTGGTGAAGAAGTGCGTGCCCAGGTAACGGTCCAGGGTCAGCAGCACCAGGGTGACGGTCAGCACCGGGAACGCGGCGATGATCAGCACGTTGGTGACCAGCGCGGTCCAGGTGAATACCGGCATGTGCATCAGCTTCATGCCCGGGGTACGCATCTTCAGGATGGTAATGAAGAAGTTGATACCGCTCAGTGTCGTGCCCAGACCTGCGACCTGCAGGCCCCAGATGTAGTAATCCACACCTACCCCTGGACTGAACTCCTTGCCCGACAACGGCGGGAAGGCCAGCCAGCCGGTCTGCGCGAATTCACCCACGCCCAGCGAGATCATCACCAGACCCGCGCCGGCCACGAACAGCCAGAAGCTGAGCGAGTTGACGAACGGGAAGGCCACGTCGCGCGCGCCGATCTGCAGCGGCACCACAACGTTCATCAGGCCGGTGATCAGCGGCATCGCCACGAAGAAGATCATGATCACGCCGTGGGCGGTGAAGATCTGGTCGTAGTGGTGCGGCGGCAGGAAGCCCTCGGCGCCATTGGCGGCGATGGCCTGCTGGGTACGCATCATGATGGCGTCGGCGAAGCCGCGCAGCAGCATGACGAAGGCGACGATGAGGTACATCGCGCCGATCTTCTTGTGGTCGACCGAGGTGAACCACTCTTTCCAGAGATAGCCCCACAGCTTGAACTTGGTGATCAGGGCCAGCACGAGCAGGCCACCGATGCCCGCGCCGATCAGCGTGGTCATGATGATCGGGTCGTGCGGGATGTCAGCGAATGTCAGTTTACCCAACAGATTCATGCTTATTCTCCCGAGCCTGCGTGGCCGGCGTGACCGGCGGCGGCGTGCTCGTCTGCAGTGTGTTCGGCATGCTCGGCAGCCGCGGCGTCAGCCGGGGCTGCTGCCTCGCCCGACGGGGCGGCGGCTTCATGGCCTTCATGGGCATTGGCCGGCATCGCGTGGCCTTCATGGCCGGCGCCAGCGGCGTCGTGCGACATCGCCTGGTGGTCCATGGCCTTGTGGTCCATGCCGTAGTGCTGGTTGTCCCCCATGTGGCGGGCAACCACCCAGTCGAACAGACCGGTTTCGGCGGTACCGAAGTAGGTCACCGGGTGCCAGTCATGGTTCTTGTCGTCCACCAGCTTGCCGAACGCGGTCTGATCCAGCGTGGCACTCTGCGCGCGCACCTTGGTCAGCCAGGCCTGGTATTCGGCCTCGGTCACCGAATGGGCATCGAAATGCATCTTGCTGAAGCCGGCGCCGCTGTAGTGCGAGGACAGGCCCGGGAAGGTGCCGGTCTCGTTGGCGATCAGGTGGAGCTTGGTCTCCATGCCGGTCATCGAGTAGATCATGGTGCCCAGCTGCGGGATGAAGAACGCATTCATCACCGAATCGGACGTGATCTTGAAGTTCAGCGGGGTGTTCACCGGGAAGGTGATCTCGTTGACCGTCGCGATGTTCTCTTCCGGGTAGATGAACAGCCACTTCCAGTCCAGCGAAATGGCCTCGATCACCACCGGCTTGGTGTCCGACTCGAGCGGGCGGTACGGATCCAGCGAGTGCGAGGACCGCCAGGTCAGCACGGCCAGCACCAGCACGATCATGCAGGGGATCGACCACACCACCACTTCAATGGCGGTGGAATGCGACCACTTCGGCTCGTAACGGGCCTTGGTGTTGGAGGCACGGTACTTCCAGGCGAAGGTGAGGGTCATGATGATGACCGGCACCACCACCAGCAGCATGAGCACGGTAGCCGTGATCAGCAGCGTCTTCTGGTCGTGGCCGATCTGGCCCTTCGGGTCGAGAATGGCCGAGCTGCAGCCCGTCAGGAACACCGACAGCGCAAACAGCAGGCCCGGACGCAAGAAGCGCCCAAGGGGTTTCAACGGAATCATCGGTCGATCCAATTGCGTAGGGAATGCCAGGTCAAGCGCGCCCGGCCGGCCAAAGCCGGTTGTACCGGACCCAGGGGGGGACGGTACGGAGGACGATCCTGTCAGCCCCCTGATTTTATGCCGTCACGCACCATTTAAGAAGGGCATTGACAATGATCTGGCGCAGGAAAGGCCCGAAACGTGCTGCGACACGTTGTCGCACTGCGCGCGGACGGCCCGGATCGGCACAGCAGGCGGCCCATGTATAGACATGAACACGCCCGCCATCGCCAAGCGGCGCGCGGCCCCGTGATGGCTGACCACTGCGCAGATGCCCGCCCGACGATAGACCCCACCTGCCGTGGACGCCGGCGGTAGCACCGGGCGTTGCCCGGCCCACGCGATGGCTGCATCCCGCAGACGCCCGAACGTAATGCCCGGCCCTGCCCGGCCCACGCAATGCCTGCCACTTGCAGACAGGAGCCAGGCAGAACCCTGTTCCACGCGAGGCGGGCCTTTTCCGCCATGCCGGAACATCGCTAGCGGCGTCATCCAGCAGATGGCGACGAACGCATTTTGTGTCCGCGTTCACACCTGAACCCATCATTCGGTGCGCTGCACAGGCCGTACCCGACAACCGGTAGGCACAGCCTACTGAAATCCAAAAATCAACAGAAACAATCGCTTTGCCTTGATCAGCGCCCGCGTCCAAGGTCTCCCCCGGAGCTCAAAACTCCTGAACAACCCAAAGTAATGGATGTCCCATGTCGGGAGGGTGCTAATACAAGACCCTTCACGGGGGAATACGCACGCCGTTTGGGTTGTACGGTTTTGACCTCCCGACGCCCTCGCCCTCACCGGCGAGGGCCATTCCCCGTTGGAGGACCTAGATGACGACCAAACCGGCCCATCCGCCCGCAGGCAAGACCCCCAAGCAGAAGCAGACCTACTCGCCCCGGTACTACCACAACGTCCGCGCCATGCCCCAGATCAGCGAGCACGACCGTGATGCCGACGGCCCCCTTCCCCTGCTGACGCTGAGCGGCGCCTGGCTGCGCCGGTTCGGCTTCGACGTGGGCGAGCAGGTAAGAATCGAGGCTTCACCGGGACAGATCCTTCTCAGGCCCGTGTGGACCAGCGCCTACCCCAGCAGGAAAGAGCCGGAAAAGCCGGCTGTGCGTTATGCCGAAGTGGAGCAACGCTAGCCGGCGCCGGCCCACACGCACCTTGGCGCCACAGCGTCATCGCGAACAGGCTAGACGGCTACCAGCCTGTTCGGGCACTCCACGCCGCTGGCGAAATCGGCCAGGTTGCGCAGCGTGATGCTGCATATCTCCTCCAGCGCCTCCACGGTAAAGAAACCCTGGTGCCCGGTGACCAGCACGTTCGGGAAGGTCATCAGGCGCTGGAAAAGATCATCGTCAATGATCTCGCCGGAAAGATCCTGGAAGAACAGCGCGCTCTCCTGCTCATACACATCAATGGCCAGATGCCCGAGGTGGCGGGACTTGAGCGCCCGCACCACCGCATCGGTATTGACCAGTCCGCCGCGCGAGGTGTTCACCAGCATCGCCCCGGGCTTCATCCGCACCAGGGATTCCTCGTTGATCAGGTGATGGGTCTCCGGGGTGAGGGGGCAATGCAGCGACACGATGTCCGAACGGGTCAGCAGTTCGTCCAGTCCCACGCTGTGGCCGATGGCAGCGAACTCGGCCGACGGGTACGGATCGAAGCCAAGCACCGTGCAGCCCAGCCCCTTCAAGATGCGCGCGGTAGCCAGCCCAATCTTGCCGGTGCCCACAATGCCGGCCGTCCTGCCGTGCAGCGTGCGCCCGAGCAGGCCATCCAGCATGAAGTTGCCCTCGCGCACCCGGTTGTAGGCGCGGTGGGTGTGTCGGTTCAAGGTCATGATCAGCGCCAGCGCATGCTCGGCCACGGCTTCGGGCGAGTACGCCGGTACCCGCGCCACGAACAGCCCAAGCGTCTGGGCAGCGGAAATATCCACATTGTTGAACCCCGCACAGCGCAGCAGAACCGCGCGCACGCCCAATGCATGCAGCGCCTTGAGCACCGGCGCATCCAGCCGGTCATTCACGAATACGCATACCGCCTGGCAATCCGCCGCCAGCGCGGTGGTAGCGAGCTCCAGACCGACGTCAAAGTAGACAAACTCGACGCTGTTGGCGGTGCCGCTGAGCTGGTTGGCAGCTTCAAGAAAATGACGATCGTAGGGTCGGGCACTGAAAACGGCTGTCTTCATGGGAAGGGCTCGCGGGGTCACATGCGCACGTTACCCCATCAGGCCCAGCGCCAGTACACGCGTTGAATCCCGGCTTCCCCGGCCTCATGATCGCTCAAAGACCCCGCGCGAGTGCGCCTGTGAACCTATTCTCCGATCTGCGCCGCCATGCCTCCAGCACGACCGTTCGCCGGGTGCTGGCGGTTGTCAGCGCAGGGCTGGTGCTGTTGATGGCCAGCAACCCCGAACTGGTGCCGCTGGCGGCGCTGGTGGACATGGTGGGTCTGGACGTACTGGTGCTGCTGCTGGGCGCGCAGCTGATCGCCACCCTGCCCTGGCTGCGCGGCCACGCAGCCGGTGCGTTGCGCATGGCCGGCAGGGTCGCAGGTGCGATGGTTGCAGGCTTCATGGGCGGGTACCTGCGCCAGCTGCTGCTCGGGCCTTCGGTTACCGCGTGCGCTTCACTTGTTCTTTTCCGTGCGCTTGCGCTGCAGGACGAACACCAATAGCGCCGCTACCGCCACGAACGGCACGCCCGTCACGATGAGAACGATCAGCCAATGCCAGAGCGAGAATGCACCCATGGTGCGGTTCCTTTGCACAGTTGAAGAATGGGTAGCTTGCACCTGGGTGATGCGTTCAGCAATTCGGAAGATGCACCGCAACCAGCGTGTTCGACCGGGTGGGTACCCGCCTACCGGCCCGTCATCTTCAACGCCGCTTCCGGGAGTCGCTCGCCACTGAGGCGGATCTGGGCCAGCGCTTGATCAATGTGGGTCAGGTCGGTCTGTTCCAGAACCAGATCAAGGGCGCCAAGGTTCTCATCAAGACGATGCAGCTTGGTGGTTCCCGGAATCGGCGAGATCCACGGCTTCTGTGCCAGCAGCCAGGCCAGTGCCACCTGCGCGGGCGTTGCTCCCTTTTCAGTCGCCATCGCCTTCACCACCGCCACCAGCGCCATGTTGGCCCGGCGCGCTTCGGCCGAGAAGCGCGGCACCACATTGCGGAAGTCGCTCGCATCGAACTGCGTGTGTTCGTCGATCTTGCCGGTCAGGAAGCCCGCGCCCAGGGGACTAAACGGCACGAAGCCGATGCCCAGCTCCTCCAGCAGCGGCAGCAACGCCTGTTCCGGCTCGCGCCAGAACAGCGAGTACTCACTCTGCACGGCGGTGAGCGGCTGCACGGCATGCGCCCTGCGGATGGTCTGCAGGCCTGCTTCGGACAGGCCGAAGTGCGCCACCTTTCCTTCCGCGATCAGTTCCTTCACCGCACCGGCCACGTCTTCAATCGGCACTGCGGGGTCCACCCGGTGCTGGTACAGCAGATCGATGCGGTCGGTGCGCAGCCGCTTGAGGCTGGCCTCCACCGCCGCCTTGATGTGCGCCGGCTGGCTGTTCGTGCCCGGCCCGCGCGCCCCGGTGACCGGGTCGATGTCGAAGCCGAACTTGGTGGCAATGACCACCTGGTCGCGCAGCGGTGCCAGCGCTTCACCCACCAGCGTTTCGTTGGCGAAGGGGCCGTAGGCCTCGGCCGTATCGAAGTGGGTGATGCCGCGTTCCACTGCGGTGCGGATCAGCGCGATCATCTCCTGCCTGTCCGCCGCCGGGCCGTAGCCCGAGCTCATGCCCATGCAGCCCAGGCCGAGGGCGGAAACGTCCAGGCCTTGTCCAAGCGTACGAATCTTCATTGCGAATTCCTCATCGAGCAGTGGGCGGAGTGGCAAGCCAGGCGTTGACGCTTTCCATCGTTCTGCGTTCCTGGTCGGCCTCCATCACGAAGGCATCCAGGATCCGCGCCCCGGGTGCATGGCGGGCCAGTACGCGCAGGCTGCTGCCCACGCCATAGCCGCCATGGGTGATGAACGGCACGATCGTCTTGCCGCTCATGTCGTGCTGGGTCAGCAGCGAGCGGATCACTGGCGGCGCGGTTTCACCCCAGATCGGAAAGCCCAGGTACACCGTGTCGTAGCGGGCGATATCCGCGATGACAGCGCGCAACGGCGGCTCAACGCCGTCGTCGCGCTCCTGCCGGGCCTGCGCCACGGTTTCCAGATAATCGGCCGGGTAGTCCGACGCTGGCAGGATCTCGAACAGGTCACTGGGCATGCTGCGGTGAATCAAGCCGGCAATGACCCGCGTGTTTCCGGAACGGGAGAAATATGCGACCAGCGTCCGCGCGTTCGAAGCGACAGGGGTGACCGGCGCGTCAGGTTCTTCGGCAGAGCATCCCAGCGGGAGCGACGCCAGCGCCGCTACCACCGCCCGGCGGCCAGGATTGGGAGAGGGAATCGTCATGGATCCAATCTACGCCCCCAACAACCATGCTTGCAGGGGCATAATCGAATATCGCTTATATCCGGGGCGTATCAATGAGCGTCGAGAACTACGAGCAACTGGCCATGTTCGCGTTGGTGGCACGCGAGCGAAGCTTCACCCGCGCTGCAGCCCAGCTGGGCATGTCCCAGCCGGCCCTGAGCCGGTCCATGCGCCAGCTTGAAGAGCGGCTTGGCGTGCGCCTGCTGGCCCGCACCACCCGCAGCGTGTCGCCCACCGAAGCGGGTGAACAGCTGTTGCGGGTGGTCGCGCCGCGCTTTGAGGAAATCGATTCGGAGCTGGCCCAGCTCAACGCCTTCCGCGATAAGCCCGCCGGCCGCCTGCGCATCACGGCCGGCGAGCACGCGGCACTGACCATCATGCAGCCGGTGTTGGGCCGGCTGCTGCCCGGGCACCCGGACCTCAACATTGAAGTCATTGTCGACTACGGTCTGACCGACATCGTGGCCGAAGGCTTCGACGCCGGCATCCGCATGGGTGAGCAGGTCGCCAGGGACATGATCGCCGTCCGCGTAGGGCCGGACATGCGCATGGCGGTGGTCGGCTCGCCGGCCTACTTCCAGCGCCATCCGAAACCGAAATCGCCGCACGATCTCACCCGCCACAACTGCATCACCATCCGCCTGCCTACCCACGGCGGCATCTACGCCTGGGAATTCGAGAAGAAGGGCCAGGAGCTGAAGGTACGGGTGGAGGGGCAACTGGTGTTCAACAACATCGCCCTGCGCCTGGGCGCGGCGCTGGAAGGCCTGGGTCTGGCCTACATGCCCGAAGACCTGGTGCGCCCGCACGTGCAGGCCGGAACGCTGGTGCACGTGCTTCAGGACTGGTGCCCTTCCTTCCCGGGCTACCACCTCTACTACCCCAGCCGCCGGCAGTCTTCGCCGGCGTTCACGCTGCTGCGGGATGCGCTGCGCTACCGGGGCTGAGTGTCAGCGCAACAGGATGCGTCAAGGCGAGGGCGCCGGAGTCTGCTCCAGCGCCTGCACCGCGCGGGCGGACGCGGCGGGGTCGCCGTTGTGGGCGAGCAGCTGGGCCACGTGCTCCAGCTGCGCGCGGGTCAGCCCCACCCGTTGACTGGCGGCCATGTGCGAGCGCAGCTGGCCTTCCACGCCGGGCATGGCGGCCAGCGCGCCTACCGTGGCCAGTTCGCGGCTCTGCCAGTCCACGTTGTCGCGCTCGAAGATGTCGCCGAACAGGTGGGTCTGCAGGTACTGGTTGATGACCGGCGCGAACGTCATCACCGGGCCCGTCACCGGCGCGCCGGAAATGCGGGTCTGGTTCGCGGTGCCCGCCGCGCGCAGCGCATCGCCCACCGGAATCTCACGCTGCGGCGGCTGACCCGGCGCGTCCTGCGTGCCCCGCGCCTTGCGCGCATCCACTACCGTCATCAGCTCAGTGAGCGCATTGAGGCTCTTCGGGAAGCCGGTGTACGCATACATCTGCACCAGTATCTCCTTGGCCTCGCTGATGCTCAGCCCGGCATCCAGGCCGCGATTCAACGCGGCGTTGAGCTGGGGCATGTTGCTGGTGGCGGCCGCGGCCGCAATCAGCGGGATCGCCTGCTGCCTGGCCGAGAGCGCGCCGGCCACCGGGGCTTCGATGGCCGCTCCCGCCTCGCCATACTCCGCGTCGCTGACCTGTTCCATCCAGGTCACGGTCTTGCCATCGGCCACGCCGGTCACCGCAAGATGGGTCATGGCGCTGTGCGGCGCCGCGCCGTGCCAGTGCTTCACACCGGGCGGGCACACCACCACATCGCCGGGATGGATCTGCTGCACCGGCTTGCCCCACTCCTGGGTGAGCCCGATGCCGGAGGTCACCACCAGACGTTGGCCTGCCGGGTGCGTATGCCACGCCGAATGCGCGCCCGGCTCGAAGGTGACATACGCGCCCGAGGCCTGAACGTCTGCGTCGGCCGCAAACAGCGGGTCCACCCGAACCTTGCCGACGAAGTTCTCCGCCGGGCCTGCGGAGAACGCCTGGGTGCCGGCACGCGCGATCTGATGGGTTGGGGATTCTGCCGCGCCGGCGAACGGTGCGGCCACGCTCAGTGCGAGGCCAAGTACGGCATTGCGGCCGGAAGAGGTGCGTGGGTCGGTCATGGGGTCAAGCTCCTTGCGTAGAACGTGGCGAGCTTGGCCACCGCGGCATCCACGTAGCGCGGCACCCAGTAGGTTTCGATGTGGGTGGCACCGTCGAGCAGCATCAGCTCTTTGTCGGTAGTGCCGGTCGCTTTGGCGAAGGCGTCCTGGGTCATGTACAGGCTGTCGGCCTTGCTGCCGGCAATCATCAGCAGTGGCTGGTTGATCAGCGCGATCTGGTCAGTCGCGTCGAACCGCATCAGATCCAGCAGGCTGCTGGTGGTGTAGCGGAACGTGGAGTTGGGGTGGGCATGGGTTTTCCAGTAGTACGCATAGCCCTGGCGGTAGAGGTCAAACGGAAGCTTGGCGATCTGTTCGTCGCTGAGGTTGGCATCGCCCGAGTACAGCACCTCACCACCGGCCGCCTCCTGCGCGCGGGCTTCGGTGGCCTGCTGCAGACGCTGCTGGATGGTCTGCAGCTGCGAATCGGCGTAGCCATTGCGGCGTACCCGACCGGAGTTGAACATGCTGATCGTGGCCACAGCCTTGAAGCGCTTGTCGGTCTGCGCCGCCGCCAGCGAGTAGCCACCGCCGCCGCATATGCCCAGCAACCCCAACCGCGCGTTGTCCACCCAGGGGAATCGGCTGATGTAGTCAGCCATGCCGTGGATGTCTTCGATGCGGTGGGCGGGTTTGTCCACGCTGCGCGGCAGGCCGCCGCTGGCGCCCTGATAGGCCGCATCGGCGGTAATGGCAATGTAGCCCTGCTCGGCCAGGCGCTGCGCGTACAGCCCGGCCACCTGTTCCTTCACCCCGCCGTTCGGGTGGGCGACCACGACGGCGGGGTATTTCCGCGACGAATCAAAGTTGGCCGGCGTGTAGAAGTTGGCCGAAATCTCGATGCCATCCAACAGATAGGTCACCGGATGGATGTTCACCTGATCCGGCGCGTTGCGCGTGATCGCCCCTTCGTAGGCCAGGGTGTAAGGATTGAGCGTGTAGTCGGCGGCGGCAGCGTTGCCCGCCGCCAGGCTGATGGACATCGCCAACAGTGTGGCGTGCACAAGATGCTTCATTCGGGGCGTTCTCCGAGTCAGGACATTTCCCGGCCGATGCACCGTGCCGGTGCCGGTCAGGGAACCTAAACCTAACCGCCGCCGATTGATTGAAACAGGGCATCAGCTGGATATCACTCATGCACAACAGGCATGAATCGCGTTCGATCACACGCGGCGCACCGATTGCATGACGTCCTGCAGTCGGTGACATCATCGCAACCGGGGGCGCGGGTCAGCGGTCCAGGCGTTTGTCCTTCAGGAAATCACTTACCAGATCGGCGATCTGGACGTTGTTGAGGTCCGAGAACAGGAAGTGGCTGTTGCCGCGAATTCCCTTCTCCGGCAGATGGATCAGGGTGACATCGCCGCCCTGCCGATTGACGGCGTCGCGCCAGGCACGCGCCATTTCCAGGCGTGCACGCCAGCTGTCCTGCGCAGGCGCGCTGATGGGCTTTTCGGGAATGTTGTCGCCGTACAGCACCAGGATGGGAATTCGGGTCAGCGCCTTGAACTCCTCGGGCGAGACCACGACGGGTGCGACCGTGTCGAAGGCGCTGGGGATGGGCGCCGGTGCGTCGCCCTTTGCGAACACGAAGCTGCTGCCAGGCTCGAAGGCAACGATGGCGCGCACGTTCGGGCTCTTGATCGCGGTCATCCAGCCCGGGCCACCGGCCTGCGAATGCGTGAACAGGATCGCCGGCCCGGTCTTCTGCAGCAGCGCGGTCACGCCATCGGAAACCACGCCCATGTCATACGGCCCGGTATTGGGCGTAAAGGAGCGGAAGAACTGATCGAGTGTAGCCTCGCCCTTCGGGAACTGACTGCCCGCGAAGTAGTCCGGCCAGAGACCGATGCGGAACTGGTTGAACCACATCTGATCGTCCGCCACGGGCTTCAGGGTGGACTCGGCCATGCTTCTGCCGGCCCTGCCCCGTCGTGGCTGGTCAATCAGGTAGGTCGTGAAACGGCGACGCAGGAAGAGGTTCTGGAAGCCCTCGCGACCGTCTGCCGTAGTTTCCCAACTTCTGGACGACTGGCCCGCACCGTGCCACATCACGATTGGCAGCGGACGCGCGTTCACCGGCACCTGGTAAAAGGCATAGACATGATCGCCGTGGTAGCTCTGGCCATCGGGCTTGGCAGGGTTCAGCGGATCAAAGGTGCCCGGCTGCTGCTTCACTGTGCCGCCGGCCACAAAGCTGCCCTGCGATTGAATCTGCAGCGGCTCGGCGGCGCTGACGGTGGCGGTACCCAGCAGGGCCGCGATGCAGGCCAAGGCAGCGGTCAGGACAGGAAGCACAGTGCGCGGGATCGTGCGAGTCTGCATAGACCACTCCGTGACGGATAGTCAGCAGAATCTACGCGCGCGGGGATGAGGGAAAAAGTGCGCGAGGGGCATATGACCCATGCATGGATGATATGTATCCCCGTCATTGGAGCATGCCCGGCATCGCCCGTCTCAACCTGTGACTCCGCCCGACACTACGATCTGCGCCATGAGCACAGTTCACGACCACAGCCCCCCCATCGAACCATCGAACCACCGCGCTGAGCGCCCTGAGATGTTTGGCCACCTGTTCATGGGGCCTGACCAGCGCTCACCGCTTGAGCAACGGGAGGCCCAGCGCAGGGAGCATGCGCGTCGCACCGGGAAAGGACGCCGAGACTGGTGGAAGCGCGAACAAACGCCAAGCAGCTGAGGATGGGTCTTGAAGGACAGGCGCCAGCGGCGCGGCATCCACATGCCGCTGATCGGGCATCGGCTAAGCTTCCTGCCTGACCTGAAGCCGGACCCCATTGCATGCCCTCTCCCCCCACGCGTGCCGGATGTGCCCTGTGCCGCGATGCAGAGCCGCTGCAGTTTGACTTCAGCTACGCGTTCCAGCCCATTGTCGACGTGCAGGCGCGTGCGATGTTCGCGCATGAAGCGCTGGTACGGGGTCCGGCCGGCGAACCTGCCGGCACGGTGCTCTCGCGCGTGACCGCCGACAACCGGTATTCGTTCGACCAGGCGTGCCGTGAAAAGGCCATCCGGATCGCGGCAGGGTTGCAGCTGCCGTCCTGCCTTTCGATCAATTTCCTGCCCAATGCCATCTATCGGCCGGAAGTATGCATCCGTTCCACCCTGCAGGCAGCCGAGCGTCATGGCTTTCCAGTAGAGCGGATCATCTTTGAAACCGTGGAGGGGGAGCAGGTCAGCGATGGCAAATGGCTGGCCGAAATCCTGAGCGAGTACAAACGTATCGGGTTCAAGACGGCGATTGATGATTTTGGCGCTGGCTTTGCCGGCCTGAACTTGTTGGCCGATTTCCATCCGGATATCGTCAAGCTGGATATGGCGTTGATCCGGGGCATCGACCACAGCCGGTCACGACGCGCCATCGTAGCCGGCGTGATCTCCATGTGCGACGAGCTGGATATCGAGGTGATTGCCGAGGGAATCGAAACCGCGGATGAGGCGCAATGCCTGTCCGACCTCGGCATCCGGCTGATGCAGGGATATTGGTTCGGTAGGCCGCGATTTGAGTACGCTGCGCGGGAGTCAGACATCACCTGGGCGGTTTGATCCGCCCACGCCGCGCAAAGGCTTCCGCGACTCGGCTTGCTCCAATGTCTGGTCAGCGATGGGTCCCATCAAATCAATGAGCTCTTCGATCTCGAGGCCTCGTTGATTCGGCTCATCGTCGGAGCCCAAGCCGGTCTCGGAGAGCTCTTGTAGTAACGCATCGATCAGCAACTCGCGGTCACGCCCGAGAAGGTGATTGACGCCTTCGTCAGGCAACTGAAAGCTGCGCTTGGCCGCGATCTCGACCAACAGGGAATGCAGACGGGAGGAGATAGATCGTGTCATTTCACTTCACCTTCGGGTCCCTCAACCCATCGCTGTTTCTTGGTATGGCAGTTATGACCTTCCCTTCACCATTCAGGACGACCTTCGCATCCTTCCCGGTGTAGGCAATCTTGCCACCGCTCTGCTCGGCGACTTTCGCAGGTTCTTTATACCGCCGATAATATGGCCTTTGCAGAGACACCTCTGCCCCCCTCGCGGGAGATAGCCTGATTCAACCCGTGCTTCGTGTAACCGGTGATCCTTCCCGCCACCGCGCCAGAAGTACCCGTGACACCCGCCGCTCCTGCACCAATTTCAGTTGCCGTGGCAACTGCTCCTGGATTTGCCATTGCGGCCAGACCTACCTCTGCCATCACCGGAGCGGCCAGAACTGCAGTCAGTGCAGCACCAATGGCCGGCCCGAGTCTGTCATTGGGGTTTCTGGGCGGTGGAGTAATCGGCTGCCCATTCGTCGCGTCGTTCACTACCTTGAAGGCTGCACCGCTCTCACGTCCGTCGGGGTCAGTAAACTTGTACGGGCTGCTGTTCGCATATCGATATCGATTGAACTGCTCAACCGGCTTCTGATAGGCCGTCACCGGATCAACAGACAGGAACGCACCCAACTGCGGGTCCATATACCGCTGCTGCATGTAGCTCAGCCCGGTGGCCGAGTCGCTGACATGCCCGGTGTAACCTGGCCCGTCCGGGACCTGACCGCCGACCACGCCACCGTAGGGCTCGTAGTCAAAGCGCTTGATCACGTTGCCGTTGGCATCGCTCTCGGCCACAACCGAACCCAGCGCGTCCGTGTGGATCTACGTGACCGTCGTCTGGGCGATTGCGGATGGCGGCATACCCATGCCGACCAGCACCACGAAGCACAGCCAGCTGCCCATGGCACCCAGCTTCTGAATTCGACCAACCATTGCACCTAGGCGGGCCGGGACCCCATCGGCAGTTCCCCAGTATCTGCGCACCTTTCCGATCCCTGAAAGAGCCTTGGAGCAAGGCTGGGTATTCATAGCACAGGGAATGGGGATCGGACGATTGGATGGCGGCGCTACCAGGCCACAAACAAAAAGCCCCGACCAAGGCCGAGGCTTTCTGCTGAACTGGTGCCGGAAATAGGAATCGAACCTACGACCTACGCATTACGAATGCGCCGCTCTACCAACTGAGCTATTCCGGCTGAGCAGGCAATTCTAAGGGGAGCGGCCGAGCCGGTCAATTGCAGCGCGGATGGGGGCCGCGAGCGCCCGACCCGTCTTGATTCCAGGGCACCGCGCGTTGACGCACCCGCCCCTACAGTCCGTATATCGCCCCTTGGAGAGCCCCATGCGCCCCTGCAACCGCCTGGCCGGTCTGTTGCTTGCCTCGCTGCTGGTTTCCGCCCCGGCCGGGGCCGAAACGCCCGCCTCGGCGCCCCTTCCGCCCGACCAGCAGTGGCAACCGCTGTTCCAGCAGGTCCAGCGCGCGCATCTGTTCAAGGACCAGAAGACCTTCGCCGATGCGGTGCCGATGCTGGATGCCGGCGCGCTGCTGGCCGACTGGGGGCAGGCCCAGGCGCAGCCGAGCTACGACCTGCCTGCCTTCGTGGCCACGCACTTCACCGTTCCCACAGAGTCCGCCGCCTACGTGCCCCCTGTCGGGGAAACCCTGCGCGCGCATATCGAGGGGCTGTGGCCGGTGCTGACGCGGACCACCGCCACCGTGGACCCGCGCGGTTCGTTGCTGCCCCTGCCCCACCCCTACGTGGTGCCGGGCGGTCGCTTCCGCGAGGTGTACTACTGGGACAGCTATTTCACCCTGCTCGGCCTGGCCTCCAGTGGGCGCTGGCAGCAGGTGCGCGACATGGTGGACAACTTCGCCTGGCAGCTGGACCAGTACGGGCATATCCCCAACGGCAACCGCAGCTACTACCTGAGCCGCTCGCAACCGCCGTTCTTCAGCTTGATGGTGGATCTGCTCGCCACCCATGAGGGCGATGACGCCTACCGCCGCTATCTGCCGCAGCTGCGCGCCGAGCATGCGTTCTGGATGCGTGGCGCCGAAGGACTGGCGCCGGGCGCCGCCATCGAGCGGGTGGTGCGGATGAACGACGGCAGCCTGCTCAACCGCTACTGGGATGCGCGGGCGGTGCCGCGTACCGAATCGTGGACGGATGATCTGGCGACGGCGGCAACGGTGCCGGATCGCGCGCCGTCGGAGGTGTACCGCAACCTTCGCGCCGGCGCCGAATCGGGCTGGGATTTCAGCTCGCGCTGGCTGGTGCACCCCGCCGACCTGGGCAGCATCCATACCACCGAGATTGTGCCGGTGGATCTGAACAGTCTGCTGTTCCATCTGGAGACCACGATCGCGCGCGCCTGCCGTGCGGCAGGTGATCGCGCGGCAGGACGCGATTTCGACCGGCAGGCGGAGCAGCGCAGGCGCGCGATCAATACGCTGCTGTGGGATGAGCGGCAAGGCTGGTATGCCGACCGTGATCTGGAACGCGGCACGCCACGGCCCGCGATCACGGCGGCGGCGCTGTTTCCACTGTGGTTGAAGGTCGCCAGCCCGACGCAGGCACGACGTACCGCACAGGGCGTGGAAATGCAGCTGCTGCGCGAAGGCGGGTTGCTGACCACCACCGAGAACACCGGCCAGCAGTGGGACGCTCCCAACGGGTGGGCGCCGCTGCAATGGGTGGCGGTGGATGGGCTGCAGGGCTACCAGCAGGACGCGCTGGCGCGGCGGATCGGGGTACGGTTCCTGCGCACGGTGCAGACCGTGTACGACCGCGACGGCAAGCTGGTGGAGAAGTACATCGTGGATGGCTCAGCCGGCGGTGGCGGCGGTGGCGAGTACCCGCTGCAGGATGGTTTCGGCTGGAGCAATGGCGTGGCGCTGGCGCTACTGGACCGCTTGTGCGCGGCGGACAAGCGCTGCGACAGCGCCGGTGATGTGGCCGAGTGATCAGTGCGGCACTGAGCGGGCGATGCAGTACTGGGCGGCGTAGTACGTTGCCAGAATGCAGAGCGATGCGGCCGGCAGGCCGCCGCCGAAGCGGTCCCAGGCAAGTACGGAGTCGCTGATGACGAAGAGCACTGCGCCAATGGCGGCCCAGTGCGCGCCTGGCGCTGGCGGTTCTATCGTCGAACTACGCGACCACGCACGCGCGAGTGCCAGGGTTGCCATCAGCGCCAGCACAGCGACGTAGACCACGACGGGGATGCGCAGGTCGTTGGGGAGCAGCGGCCATAGGCCGGCAAGGTTGGTGCCGGCGTACAGCGCGAGCAATGTGGCCGCGAGTGCGAGGCCCTTTCCTGCGCGGAAGCCGGCGCGGAAGGCGACGATGTAGCAGAGGTGGGCGAGCAGGAAGGCGATCAGGCCGGGGACAAAGGCGTCGAACGGCAGCATCAGGGCGATGTCGCCGATGCAGGAGAAGAACATGCCGAGGAGAATTGCGCGTGCGTAGAACCGCGCGATTAGGGGGTGCGTGGTTGCCGGCCAGCGGCCGGCACTACGGGGATCGGGCGTATCACCGACGGTGCGGACGGCGCGCCACACAATCGCTGCTATCAGCAGTGTTGTGAGCGGCTTGGCTATCCAGTGCAGCCAGCGGCCGTCTCCGGCCAGCGACGCACCGACGATGGCGGCTGTTGCCGCCAGCAGGATCGGTACGTCGCGGCGCGGGTTCATCGCGCTTTCCAGAGCTCGGCCAGGCGGTCGGGCTTGCCGGCGATGCGCTGCAGGCTCGGGTACTGCAGGCCGCCGTGGTAATCGAGCTTGATGCTGTCGATGCGGTCGAAGTTGCGCACGAGCAGGGTGAGCGGCGCCTTGTCCGTCTTCGCGGCCGCCACCGCGTCCTTGAGGTCCTCGCCCTTGAACACGCGGCCGTTGAGCGCGAGCACGGTCATGCCCGGTGCGAGGCCGGCGTTGAAGGCCGGGCTGTCCCACAGCACGTCGGTGATGGCGCCTGCTTCGGTCACCGCCACGCCCAGCGAGTACAGCAGGTTGGTGTTCTTGGCGCGGGTTTCCTGCGCCTTGAAGGCGTCGTTCGGGGTATCGGTGTAGACCAGCTTCCAGCCGGCCGCTTCCAGACCGCCGGTGAGCGGGCCGTGGCCGTCCAGGCGCTCGCGGAGGAAGCTGGCCCAGTCGTACGGCGCGATGCCGTTCAAGGTGCTCACCACTTCGTCGAACGTATACGGGTTCACGTTCCAGTCGCCGTCGTGCATGCCGAAGAAGGCCTTGGCGAAATCATCCAGGCTGCGCTTGTTGCCGGTGAGGGCGCGCAGCTTGCCTTCCACGTCGAGCCACACCATCTGGCCGCCGGAATAGTAGTCCTCGCTCATCTGGTAGTTGCGGAAGGCGAGCGCGCGACGCTGGGCAATGGTGGGGTCGTTGGTGGTGTCCTGCAGGTTGCGCCAGGCCAGGCCGGGGCGACCGCGATCGTAGGTGGCGGCCACATTGGCCAGCATGTCGCGGGTCTGGTCGTTGCTCCACAGGCCCGAGCGCGCCGCCAGCACGTGGCCCCAGAACTGGGTCTGGCCTTCGTACAGCCACAGCAGGCTGTCGCCCATGGGCACGTTGAAGTTGGCGGTGGTCAAGTCGGCGCCGCGGCGGTACTTGCCGTTCCAGGAGTGGTTGAATTCGTGCGGCAGCAGGTCGCGGCCCAGCCAGGTCTTGTCCCACTCGGTGAAATAGCCCGTGTCGCCGCTGTTTTCGCTGGAGCGCTGGTGCTCCAGCCCGATGCCGCCGAGCTTGCTGGTGAGCGCGAGCAGGAATTCGTAGCGGTCGAAATGGCGGGCACCGTACAGCTTGTACATCTGCTGGACCAGCGCGCGGTGGGCCTGCAGCTGTTCGGGTTTGGCGACCAGCGACTTGGCATCGTCGGCGAACACGTTCAGGTGCACCGGCACCTTGGCGCCGGGATCGAGATCGAACTGCTGGTAGTGGCGGCCGGCGTACAGCGGCGAGTCGACCAGGTGGTCATAACTGATCGGCTTGAACACCACGGTGTCGCCGTCGCGGCGCTCGGTATCCAGTGCGGTGGCGTAGGCCCAGCCCGGCGGCAGGGTGACGCTGGCCTGGGCCTGGATGTTGCGGGTGATCACGCCGGCCGGGTACAGCGAGTTGGCGTTCCATTGCAGGTTGAGCATTTCCGGGGTCATCACCACCCGGCCCTGCCCTGCGCCCTGCGAGGAGAGGAACTTGAAGTCGGCCACGACCTCGCTGGCGCCCTGCGGTACGTCCACGGTGAAGGCATACACGTCGTACGGGTCGCGTTTCCAGACCAGCGGCTTGCCGTTGGCGGTGACCACCAGGCCGGCGAGCTTGTCGATCGGGCCGCTGGGCGAGTGCGCGCCGGGCAGCCACTGCGGGTACAGCAGGGTCAGCGGACCGGGCTTGGCCGGGACGGTGGCCTTGACCTTGAAGATACGGCGGCCGATGTCGCGTGCATCCACATCGATGCGCAGCAGGCCCGGGAAGGCCACGTCCTGCGGCGGTGGCGTCTGCGCGTAGGCACCGGTAGCGGTGGCGGCGAGAAGCACGGAGAGGACGGCGGCACGCAGTTTCATCGGGGGCGGATTCCGGCATTCGAATTGGTCGATGCTAGACCTGCGTGGCGCACAGCCCCATGGCCAAAGGTCATGCCTTCGGCAGGAAAGCGCGTACCGACCAACGGTCGGTACCTACCAGGCGATTTCCGCCACGAATGGCAAACGCCGCGTGCCACGACACGGCAGGTGACGACCGTTGGTCGTCACTCCAGGAGACGGTAGGTGACGACCGTTGGTCGTCACTCCAGGAACCGGTAGGTGACGACCGTTGGTCGTCACTCCGATCAGGAGATGAGGCGCAGCCTCAGCTCCTTGGGCAGCGCAAACACCATCGATTCGGGCTCGCCCTCCAGCTCGCCCACGCTGCCGGCGCCCAGTTCCTTCAGGCGCGCGATCACGCCATCCACCAGCACCTGCGGCGCGGAGGCGCCGGCGGTCAGGCCGATGTGCTTCTTGCCTGCCACCCACGCCGGATCGATTTCATCGGCGCCGTCGATCAGGTAGGACTCCACGCCGTCACGGCGCGCCAGTTCGCTGAGACGGTTGGAATTGGAGCTGTTCGGCGAACCGACCACCAGCACCAGATCGCAGCGCTTGGCCAGGTCGCGCACGGCGTCCTGGCGGTTCTGCGTGGCGTAGCAGATGTCGTCGTTCTTCGGGCCCTGCATCGCCGGGAAGCGGGCGCGCAGTGCGTCGATGATGCCGCGCGTGTCGTCCACCGAGAGCGTGGTCTGGGTGGTGTAGGCGAAGTTTTCCGGCTGGTTCAGCTCCAGGGTGGCGACGCCGTCGACGTCTTCCACCAGGTAGATGCTGCCGCTGCCGGCTTCCTGCTTCCACTGGCCCATGGTGCCTTCCACTTCCGGGTGACCGGCATGGCCGATCAGCACCACGTCGCGGCCTGCACGGCAGTGGCGGGCCACTTCGAAGTGAACCTTGGTCACCAGCGGACAGGTGGCGTCGAACACCTTCAAGCCACGACGGTCGGCCTCTTGGCGCACGGCCTGGGACACGCCATGCGCGCTGAAGATCACCGTATTGCCATCCGGCACTTCGTCGAGTTCCTCGACGAAGATCGCGCCGCGCTGCTTGAGATCGTCCACCACGAAGCGGTTGTGCACCACTTCATGGCGCACGTAGATGGGCGCGCCCAGCGTTTCGATCGCGCGCTTGACGATCTCGATCGCACGATCGACACCGGCACAGAATCCACGCGGGTTGGCGAGCAGCACATCCATCAGACAGGTCTCCCGGCAGCGGCCGGCGGTGGGTTACGGGTTGGCATTATCCGCCTTTTTGGCGGCCTTGCCGTCGAACAGGCCGAACACGGCGATGCCGATGGCACCGACCACGATGGCCGCATCGGCGATGTTGAACGAGGGCCAGTAATGCTCTCCAACGTACCACTGGATGAAATCGACCACGTGCCCGTGCACCTGGCGGTCGATCACATTGCCGATGGCGCCGCCGATGACCAGGGCGTACGGCACGGCGCTGCGCCAGTGGGCGCGCGGCGTGCGGGACAGCCAGAACGCCATCAGCGCGCTGATGCCCACCGCCAGGGCGGTGAAGAACCAGAGCTGCCAGCCACCGGCGTCGCTCAGGAAACTGAACGCTGCGCCGGTGTTGTAAGTGCGGTACCAGTTCCAGAAGCCGTCGATGACCACCACCGGCTGGAACTCGGGCAGACTGGACAGCACCCAGGCCTTGCTCCACTGGTCAAGACCGATGACGGCGGCCGACAGCAGCAGCCACACCAGTGCGTTGGGACGCGGACGCGGGGCGGCCATCAGAACCACTTCCTGTTTTCGCCGGCGCCGTCGACATTGCTTGCGCAACGACCGCACAGTTCCGGATGGGCGGCCACGCTGCCGATGTCGGCACGGTAGTGCCAGCAGCGCACGCACTTCTGCTTGGTGGTCGGCTGGGCACTGACGAACACCTCGTCGGTGGTCGCCGGGCGCACGCTGACGTCGCCACTGATGAACAGGAAACGCAGTTCGTCGGCCAGCGGCTGCCAGCGCACGGCGGTTTCCTCGCTGGCGGCGACGGTGATCTCCGCTTCCAGCGCGGCCCCGATGGCGCCGTTGGCGCGCATCGGCTCCAGCACCTTGGCCACCTGCTCGCGCAGGGCCAGCAACTGGTCGAAATCGGCCGCGTTCAACGGCGCGTCGGCCGGCAGCGGGGCCAGGCCGTCGTACCAGGTGGTGAACAGCACGTTGTCCTTGCGCTCGCCCGGCAGGTAGCCCCACAGCTCGTCGGCGGTGAAGGTGAGGATGGGCGCGATCCAGCGGGTGAAGGCTTCGGCGATGTGGTACATCGCGGTCTGCGCCGAACGGCGGCCACGCGAGTCGGTCGGCATGGTGTACAGCCGGTCCTTGGTCACGTCCAGGTACAGCGAGCCCAGGTCCACGCTGCAGAAGTTCAGCAGCAGCTGCACGATCTCGGCCATGTTGTAGCCGGTGTAGGCGGCCTTGATCTTCTCCTGCACCTCGAAGGCGCGGTGCACGATCCAGCGGTCCAGCGCGACCATGTCGGCCGGCGCCACCCGATGCTGCGCCGGATCGAAGCCGTCCAGGTTGCCCAGCAGGAAGCGCGCGGTGTTGCGCAGGCGGCGGTAGGCGTCGGCGTTGCGCTTGAGGATTTCCTGCGACAGCGACATCTCGTTGCTGTAGTCAGCCGAGGCGATCCACAGGCGCAGGATGTCCGCGCCGAGGGTCGTCATGATGTCCTGCGGCTCGATGCCGTTGCCCAGCGACTTGGACATCTTGCGGCCCTTCTCATCCACGGTGAAGCCGTGGGTGAGGCACTGCTTGTAGGGCGCATGCGTGTCGATCGCCACGCCGGTCAGCAGCGAGGACTGGAACCAGCCGCGGTGCTGGTCCGAACCTTCCAGGTACAGGTCGGCCGGCTTGCCGAAGCCACGTGCCAGCAGCACGCCTTCGTGGGTGACGCCCGAGTCGAACCAGACATCGAGGATGTCGGTGACCTTCTCGTAGTGCGGGGCTTCATCGCCCAGCAGTTCGGCCGCGTCCAGTGCATACCAGGCGTCGATGCCGCCCTGCTGCACGCGGTCGGCCACCTGCTGCATGAGCTCGACGGTACGCGGATGCGGCTCGCCGGTTTCGCGATGGGTGAAGAAGGCGATCGGCACGCCCCAGGTGCGCTGGCGGCTGATGCACCAGTCCGGGCGGCCGTCGACCATGCTGCCGATGCGCGCCTTGCCCCAGCTGGGGAACCAGCCGACGTTGTCGATGGCGGCCATCGCATCGCTGCGCAGGTTGGCCTTGTCCATCGAGATGAACCACTGCGGGGTGGCGCGGAACACCACCGGCGTCTTGTGGCGCCAGCAGTGCGGATAGCTGTGCACGATCTCGACGAAGGCCAGCAGTGCGCCGGACTCGCGCAGCACGTCCACGATCAGCGGCTGTGCCTTCCACAGGTGGACACCGGCCAGCACCACCTCGCCGGCCGGCGGGGTCGAGGGCAGGTACACGCCGCGGCCGTCGACCGGGTTGATCTGGGCGGCGGTGTAGTGGTCCATCAGTCCGTACTGCTGGCTGACCACGAAGTCTTCCTGGCCATGGCCGGGAGCCGTGTGCACCGCACCGGTACCGTCCTCGTCGGACACATGCGCGCCGTTGAGCAGCGGGATGTCGCGCTGCGGGTAGAATGGATGGGCCAGCAGCAGGTGTTCCAGCGCGGCACCAGCGGCATGGCCATGCGCGACCACGTCGTCCACGCCATAGCGGCGCAGCGCGCGCTCGGCCAGGCTGGCGGCGATCACCAGCCAGCGGCGCTTGCCGGCGTGGGCCGGGCCTTCCACCAGCGCGTACTGGATGTCCGCACCCAAGGACACCGCCAGCGAGGCCGGCAGCGTCCACGGGGTGGTGGTCCAGATCGGCACGGCCACTTCGACATCGGCCGGCAGGCTCACGCCGAAACGTGCGGCCAGCTGCGCCGGATCACGCGCCACGTAGGCCACGTCGATGGCCGGCGAGGTCTTGTCCTGGTACTCGATTTCCGCCTCGGCCAGCGCCGAGCCGCAGTCGAAGCACCAGTGCACCGGCTTGGCACCGCGCACGATGTGGCCGTTGGCGAAGATCTTGGACAACGCGCGGATTTCATTGGCTTCGAAATCGAAGCTCAGGGTTTTGTACGGGTTGTCCCAATCGCCGATGACGCCCAGGCGCTTGAAGTCACGACGCTGCAGCTCGATCTGCTCTTCGGCGTACTCGCGGCACTTCTGGCGGAATTCAACGGCGTCCAGCTTGACCCCGACCTTGCCCCACTTCTTCTCGACCGCGATCTCGATCGGCAGGCCGTGGCAATCCCAGCCGGGCACGTAGGGCGCATCGAAGCCGGCCAGGTAGCGCGACTTGACGATGATGTCCTTGAGGATCTTGTTGACCGCATGGCCCAGGTGGATCTGGCCGTTGGCGTAGGGCGGGCCGTCGTGCAGCACGAACAGCGGGCGGCCCTGCGCGTTCTCGCGCAGGCGGGCGTACAGGCCCTCGTCTTCCCAGCGCGACAGAATGCCCGGCTCGCGCTTGGGCAGGTCGCCGCGCATCGGGAATTCGGTGGCCGGCAGATGAAGGGTGGCTTTGTAGTCCTGGCTCACGCAGTGGCTCGCAATCTGTGTTCGGAAAGGATGTGACGCGCCTGATCGGCGTCACGGTGCATCTGGACGGTCAACGCCGCCAGGTCTTGGAACTTTTCTTCGCTGCGCAGTTTGGCCACGAACTCGACTTCAATATGCCGACCGTACAGGTCGCCCTGGAAATCGAACAGGTGCGCCTCCAGCAGCGGCTCCACGCCGTCCACGGTCGGCCGGGTGCCGAAGCTGGACACCGACGGCCACGGCTGGTCGAACACCCCGTGCACCCAGGTGGCATAGATGCCCGCCAGCGCCGGGGTCTTCGGGAAGCGCAGGTTCGCAGTGGGGAACCCGAGCGTGCGACCGAGCTGACGCCCGCGCACTACCCTGCCCCCGATCGAATACGGGCGGCCCAGCAGGTCGGCCGCCTGGCTGAAGTCGCCTTCGCGCAGCAGCTGGCGGATGCGGGTGGCCGAAATGCGCTCGCCGTGCAGGCCTACCGCTTCGATCTCGCCAGCGGTGAAGCCGCGTTCGGCGCCGATGGCCTGCAGCAGGGCCAGGTCGCCGCGCCGACGGTTGCCGAAACAGAACTCCGGACCGATCCACACCTCACGCGCGCCCAGGCGCTGCACCAGCAGCTGCTCGACGAACGCCTCGGCCGGCATGGCCGCCATGCGCGCATCGAAGCGCAGCAGGCCTACCGCGTCCGCGCCGAACTGGCGCAGAAGGGTGACCTTGTCGCGGGCCAGGGTCAGCCGCGGCGGCGGTTCGCCCTGGGCGAAGTATTCGCGCGGCAGCGGCTCGAAGGCGACCGCCACGGCGGGCACGCCCAGCGCGCGGGCACGCGCCACCGCGTGCCGCACCAGCGCACGATGCCCAAGGTGCAGGCCGTCGAATGCGCCGATGCAGACCACGCTTCCGTGCGGGAACAGCGGCCCGCCTTCGATGCTTCTGAACAACCTGCTCATCTGATGGAAATCCGGCCCGCCCGGGCCACTCGGGTGCAATGCATGACCGCCAAGTATAGCGGGGTGTCCGCGCCCGCCACGCAGCGCGCAGCAGGACATGAACAGACAGATTGGGACGGGGCCGGCATGGATCAATGCTCGCGCAGGTGGCGCGGGCGGAACCCCATCGCGACCAGGGCCAGCAGGTAGGTCAGGCCGCCGCCGCCCACCAGCAGCGCCAGGTTGCCGATCCGGTGCCACTTGTCCATGTCGGTGAAGGCCGTCATCAGCTGCAGCAGGCCCAGCAGCACCGCCACCATGGCCAGGCAGGCCAGGCCCAGCTTGGTCGCGTAGCCAGCCCAGCCCGGCTTGGGCTGGTACACCCCGGTCTTGCCCAGCCAGTACCAGAGCAGGCCCAGGTTGAGGTAACTGGACAGCGCACTGGCGATGCCCAGCGCCAGGTGCAGGCCGGGCTGCTTGCCCAGCGCCACCCACACGCCCTGGGCCTTCAGCGCCTCGGGCACCATCAGGTGATACAGCACGGCCAGCAGCGCGAAGTTGAAGACCATGTTGGCCACCAGCGCGATCAGGCCGGCCCGCACCGGGGTGCGGGTGTCCTGGCGGGCATAGAACGCCGGCAGTACCACCTTCAGCAGGGCGAACGCCGGCAGGGCCAGGCTCAGGCCGTACACCGACAACGCGGTCATGCGGGTGTCGAAGGCGGAGAACTGGCCGTGCTGGAAGATCGTGGCGATCAGCGGTTCGGCCAGCAGCAGCAGGCCGAGCATGGCCGGCACGGCGATCAGCAGCGTGGTGCGCAGGCCCCAGTCCAGCGCGTTGGAGAAGCCGGCCTTGTCGGTACTGACATGGTGACGGGCCAGCGCCGGCAGGATCACCGTGCCCAGCGCCACGCCGAACACGCCCAGCGGCAGTTCAAGGAAGCGATCGGCCAGCGACAGCCAGGACTGCGAACCGTCCGTCAGCTTGGCCGCGATCACCGTATCCAGCAGCAGGTTGATCTGCGCCACCGACGAACCGAACAAGGTCGGGACCATCAGGGTCAGCACCTTGCGCACGCCGGGGTGGCTCCAGCCCCAGCGCGGCAGGGTCAGCAGGTTGATGCCCTTCAGCGAGGGCAGCTGGAACAGCAGCTGCAGCACGCCGGCGGCCAGCACCGCCCAGCCCAGTGCCAGGATCTGCTTTTCGGGCGTTCCGCCCAGGCGCGGCGCCAGCCACAGGGCGCCGGCGATCATGCACAGGTTGAGAATGACCGGCGTGAGCGCTGGCATCGCGAAGCGCTGGAAGCTGTTGAGCGCGCCACCGGCCAGCGCGGTGAGCGATACGAACAGCAGGAAAGGGAAAGTCAGCCGGAACAGATCCACCAGCAGGCCGTGCTTGGCGGGATCAGTCTCCACCCCGCTTGAGAACAGGGTGGCCAACTGCGGCGCGAAGATCAGCGCCAGCGCCGTCACCAGCAGCAGCACCGCACCCAGGGTGCCGGCGACCCGCGACATCAGCTCGCGCAGTTCTTCGTGCGACCGGGTTTCCTTCACTTCCGTGAACACCGGCACGAAGGCAGTGGCGAACGAACCCTCCGCGAACAGGCGGCGCAGGAAGTTGGGTACCCGGAAGGCCACCCAGAAGGCGTCGGTGACCGCGTTGGTGCCGAACGTGGTGGTAACGGCCAGGTCGCGGACCAGGCCGAGCACCCGTGAAATCATCGTCATGCTGCTGAAAGACAGCAGCCCGCGCAACATCCTTGGTGAACTCACCCGTGTTTCCTCTTGACAATTGACTTGACGTACATTTTTCGAGCCATCATACTTTCCAGCTTGCTGTTCCCATTACA
>Ga0209050_1001444_pt1 | contig 25524 bp, 19 predicted proteins | sample Araplavi_mTSA_r2_FD_184276 | JGI IMG/M metagenome (GOLD analysis project Ga0209050, IMG submission 184276) | Arabidopsis root microbial communities from North Carolina, USA - plate scrape MF_Cvi_mTSA_r2 (SPAdes) (version 2) | ecosystem: Host-associated > Plants > Roots > Endosphere | place: USA... | reverse complement strand
TACCTGCTCAGTCAGTATCCGGCGGTTGCCGCCGCGATGGCGGCGCAGGGGCTGTCCGCGATCACCGTGGGCACCTCCAACGCCGGCTTCCCGATCCCCGGCAGCAACATCAAGCGCCAGGTCTATCGCGGCGTCGTCGGCGCCAAGGGCACGCTCGATCTGTTCGAAAAGCCGATGAACTGGGACGTCTACTACCAGAAGGGCGTCACCAAGGCGCGCGAGGCACTGACCAACACCTGGAACAACGCCCGCATGGCACAGGCGCAGGATGCGGTGTTCGACGCTTCCGGCAATATCGTCTGCCGCTCCACCTTGAGCAATCCGGGCAACGGCTGCGTGCCGATCGATCGGCTCGGCACCAACGGGCCTTCGCAGGAGGCGCTGAACTACATCTACAACGACGGCAACCAGCCACTGCGCCACCAGACCATCAAGCAGGACGTTGCCGCAGCGACGATTTCGGGCAAGGCTTTCGCGCTACCCGCCGGTGATCTCGCCTTCGCCACCGGTGTCGAGTGGCGGCGCGAGCAGATCAACGGCTCGGTCGATCCGCAGTACAATTCAGGCTGGCTCTACGGCAACTTCCGCGTCAACCAGGGCAAGTACGACGTCTACGAGGGCTTCCTCGAACTCGACGTGCCGATCTTCGACGGTATGAACGTGAATGCCGCCGCGCGCGGAACGCACTATTCGACCTCCGGCTGGGTCGGCACCTGGAAGGTCGGCGCCAACTGGCAGGCGATCGACAGCCTGCGCCTGCGCGGCACCCTGAGCCACGACATCCGCGCGCCTAACCTCGACGAGCTGTTCGCGGCGGGTACGGCGCGCACCAATTCGGTCATCATCCCGACCGGCGCCAATGCCCCGCAGACCGGATCGCTGCAATTCGTGCAGAACGCCTTCGGCAACCGCAATCTCAAGCCCGAAGTGGCCGACAGCTGGACGCTGGGCGCGGTGTTCGAACCGACGTTCCTGCCGGGCTTCTCGCTCTCGTTCGATTACTACCAGATCAAGATCAAGGACGCGATCGGATCGATCACCGCGCAGCAGACGGTGGACCTTTGCTATGAGCAGGGCATCAGTTCCTACTGCCCGAACATCAAGTTCGTGAACGGGCAGCTCAGCACGATCGACCTCACGCCGATCAACTTCGCGCGCCAGAAGACCAAGGGCTTCGATATCGAGGCAAGCTATTCCACCCAGGTCGGCCCCGGCAATCTGCGCCTGCACGGCCAGACCACCCACTATATCGAGAACGTTGTCGACGACGGCATCAGCTTCCCGATCGACTATGCGGGTGTGCTGACCAGCGGCACGTATGCCTCGCCTAGCTGGGTCTACCGCCTGAGCGCGTTCTACGACATCGATCCCGTCACCTTCAACGTGGTCGCGCGCGGGTTTACCAACGGCGTCTATGGCAACGACTGGATCTCGTGCGACGGCAATTGCCCGACCAGCACCGCACAGTATCGCACGATCAACGACAACTCGATCAAGGGGGCGGTCTATTTCGACACCTCGGTCGATTTCAAGTTCCCGGCGATGAACAACGGCATCGGCCACCTGACTTTCATCGTCAACAACGTGCTGAACAAGGACCCGGTGCTCGTCGGCAACGGTCCCGACGGCAACAACGTGCCTGCCTATGCCCAGACCAACCGCAGCCGTTACGACGTGATCGGTCGCACCTTCCGTGTTTCGGCGCGGGTCGAGTTCTAAGAGAGGATAATCGCATCATGAAGACCTTCAAGCGCGCCGCCCTCGCTGCCGCTCTCGCCACGACCGTATTAGCGGGCGCTCCCGCTCAGGCCGCCGCGCCGCAGGAGCTCAAGGACGAAGTTTCCGCCGAAGTTGAGGCGCAGCGCAAGCAGATCCAGGTCATGGTAGACCAGATCTTCAGCTTTGCCGAACCCGGCTTCCAGGAAGTGAAGACCAGCGAATACCTTACCGGCATTCTCGAAAAGAACGGCTTCACGGTGACGCGCGGGGTGGCGGGCATTCCCACCGCCTTCACCGCCACCTGGGGCAAGGGCGGTCCGAAAGTCGCGCTGGGCAGCGATATCGACGACGTGCTCGGCGTTTCGCAGACGCCCGGCCTGCCTTACCTTAAGCCGCTGGTGGAAGGCGCGCCGGGGCATGGCGAAGGGCATAACTCCGGCATGCCGCTGATGGTCGCCGCCGCCATCGCGGCGAAGAAGGTGATGACCAAGCACGGCCTCGAAGGGCGCCTGATGCTCTGGCCGGGCGTGGCCGAGGAGCTGCTGGCGACCAAGGCCTATTACGTGCGCGCCGGGATGTTCAAGGACGTTGACGCCTCGATCTTCACTCACGTCAGTTCCGACTTCTCGACCGGCTACGGCGAAATGGGCAACAATGGCATGGTCTCGGTGGAATACAGCTTCAAGGGCAAGACCGCGCACTCGGCGGGCATGCCCTGGGAAGGCCGCAGCGCGCTCGACGCGGTGGAGATCATGGACGTCGCCTGGAACTTCCGGCGCGAGCACCTGCCGCTGACCCAGCGCTCGCACATGATCATCACCAATGGCGGCGGCCAGCCCAACGTCGTGCCGGACAAGGCCAGCATCTGGTACTTCTTCCGCGAGCGCACTTTCGCCGATATCCGCAAGCTCTACGAGACCGGCAATGATATCGCCAAGGCTGCCGCGCTCGCCACCGGCACTACGGTGACGCAGCAGACGCTGGGCTATGCCGCGCCGAACTTCGGCAACAAGCCGCTGGCCGAGGCGGCCTATGCAAATATCAAGGCGGTCGGCATGCCCAAGTGGAGTGCCGACGACCAGGCCTTCGCCAAGGCCGCGCAGACCTTAAACGACCGCAAGATCGAGCCGCTCAAGTCCGAAGTCACCGAACTCTCGACGCCGGAGAACCGCAAGCCCTCCACCGGCGGCGGCTCGGATGATATCGGCGACATCATGTGGGCCGTGCCGACGATCACCATCCGCTTCCCTTCCAACATTCCCAACATGATCGGCCACAACTCCACCTCGGCTTTCGCGATGGCAACGCCGATCGCGCACAAGGGCGTGGAAGCGGGCGCCAAGGCCGTGGCCATGACCGTGCTCGACATCGTGACGACGCCGCAGCTCGTCACCGACGCCAAGACCTACTTCACCGATGTCCAGTTGAAGACCGACACTTATGCCCCGGTCCTGACCGACAAGGACGTGCCCGCGATCTGGCTCAACGAGCGCAACATGCAGCTCTACCGGCCGATGATGGAGAAGTACTATTACAACCCGGCCAAGTATCCGACGTATCTCGACCAGCTGGGTATCAAGTACCCGACCCTGACGAAGCCGGCGGAGTAAGAGCGATGAGCAAACGTATCCTGATCGCCGCCGCGCTCGCTGCGGCCTCGCTGATCCCCGCCGCTGCGCAGGCGGCTGCCGATCCGGCGCTGAAACAGGAAGTCGCCGCTGCCGTCGAGGCCCAGCGCAAGCAGATCCAGGTCATGGTGGACGAGATCTACTCGTTCGCCGAGCCGGGGTTCCAGGAAGTGAAGACCAGCGAATACCTCGCCGGAATTCTGGAGAAGAACGGCTTCAAGGTGGAGCGCGGGGTGGCGGGCGTGCCGACCGCCTTCACCGCGACATGGGGCACCGGCGGCCCGAAGATCGCGCTCGGCAGCGATATCGACGGGCTGCTCGGCGTGTCGCAGGTGCCCGGCGTTGCCGATGTGAAGCCGCTGACCGAAGGCGCGCCGGGCCACGGCGAGGGGCACAATTCCGGCATGCCGCTGATGGTCGCCGCTGCGCTCGCCGCGAAACAGGTGATGACGAAGCATGGCATCCAGGGCCGCCTGATGCTCTGGCCCGGCGTGGCCGAGGAACTGCTGGCGACCAAGGCCTATTACGTGCGCGCCGGAATGTTCAAGGATGTCGACGCCTCGATCTTCGCGCACGTCAACACCGGGTTCGGCACCGGCTGGGGCGATCTCGGCCTCACCGGCATGATCTCGGTCGAGTACGAGTGGAAGGGCAAGACCGCGCACTCCGCCGGGATGCCGTGGGAGGGCCGCAGCGCGCTCGACGGCGTGGAACTGATGGATGTCATGTGGAACTTCCGGCGCGAGCATCTACCGCTCACGCAGCGTTCGCACGATGTCATCACCGACGGTGGCGGCCAGCCCAATGTGGTGCCGGACAAGGCCAGCAGCTGGTACTACTTCCGCGACAAGGATTTCGCGACGCTGCGCAATCTCTACGAAGTGGGCAACCAGATTTCGGAAGCCTCGGCACTGGCGACGGGCACCACGGTCGGCCGCAAGGTTCTGGGCTTCGCGGCGCCGAACTATGGAAACAAGCCGCTGGCCGAGGCGCTCTACGCCAATATCGAGACGGTGGGCGTGCCGCAGTGGTCCGCCGCCGACCAGGCTTTTGCGAAGGCGGTGCAGGTGAAGAACCACCTCAAGGTGGCGCCATTATCGGACAAGGTCATGCCGCTCTCCACGCCGGAGACGCGCGGGGATGCCAGCTTCGGCGGATCGGACGATATCGGTGACGTCATGTGGACGGTGCCCACCGTCACCATCGGCTATCCGGCGAACATTCCCAACGTGATCTTCCACCACGCCACGGCCGCGATGGCGATGGCCACACCGATCGCGCACAAGGGCACCGTCGTCGGCGCCAAGGCGGTGGCGATGACCATTCTCGATCTGATGACCACGCCGCAGCTTATCAGCGATGCCAAGACCTGGATGAAGGACGTCCAGCTCAAGGACCAGAAGTACGACCCGCTGATCGCGCCGACCGACATGCCCGCGATCGACCGCAATGCCCGCACGATGGCACAGATCCGCCCGTCGATGCAGGGGCAGTATTACGATCCCAGGAAGTACGATTCCTACCTGCAACAGCTCGGCATCGACTACGAGGCCGCCGGGCGTGAAACTTCCGGCGCGGACAACTAGCCCAGGGCGCCACCGGCCGGAGCGATCAACACCCTGACGAGACTGGAACTGCTCCGGCCGGTCTCTTTATCCGATTTGCTCAGGTGGTTATGAACCTGCCGGAAACGGCAGCGCCCCGCTCTTCGACGGAGAAGAGCGGGGCGCCTTGTTGTTCATCAAGACGTACTCTCGGCTCTGCTGCGCAAACCTGGATATTCAGGGGCGCGCAGCAGAGAACCGGGCGTAATCGTCAATCCAGGAACGCGCGCATGATCCGCGACCGGCTCGGATGCTTCAGCTTGCGCAGCGCCTTCGCCTCGATCTGACGGATACGTTCGCGCGTCACCGAGAACTGCTGGCCGACTTCCTCAAGCGTGTGGTCGGTATGCATGCCGATGCCGAAGCGCATGCGCAGCACGCGTTCCTCGCGCGGGGTGAGCGACGATAGCGTACGGGTAATCATTTCCTTGAGGTTTGCCTGGATCGCGGCGTCCACCGGGATAACCGCGTTGGCATCCTGAATGAAATCGCCCAGGCTGCTGTCTTCCTCGTCGCCGATCGGCGTTTCGAGCGAGATCGGCTCCTTGGCGATCTTGAGAACCCGCTTCACCTTTTCGAGCGGCATCGACAGACGCTCGGCCATTTCTTCCGGCGTCGGCTCGCGGCCGTTTTCATGAAGGAACTGGCGGCTGGTGCGGACCAGCTTGTTGATCGTCTCGATCATGTGGACCGGGATACGGATCGTGCGGGCCTGATCGGCGATCGAGCGGGTGATCGCCTGACGGATCCACCAGGTCGCATACGTCGAGAACTTGTAGCCGCGACGATACTCGAACTTGTCGACCGCCTTCATCAGGCCGATGTTGCCTTCCTGGATGAGATCCAGGAACTGCAACCCGCGGTTCAGGTACTTCTTGGCGAGGGAAATCACCAGGCGCAGGTTCGCCTCGACCATTTCCTTCTTGGCGATGCGCGCTTCGCGCTCGCCCTTCTGGACCATGTTGACGATGCGGCGGAACTCGGCAAGCTGCATGCCGGTGGCGGCGGCGATGTCCGAGACTTCGAGTCGGATGCGTTCGACCCCAGTGGCCTCCGCTTCCGCAAAAGCCGCCCACTTCTTGTCTTTCTTCGCGACCTCAGACAGCCAGGTGTCGTCCAGTTCGCGGCCGGTGTAGGCGTCCAGGAAGTCGGCGCGCTTGACCTTGTGACGCTCGGCAAGGCGCAGCATCTGGCCGCCAAGGGCGGTCAGGCGGCGGTTGAAGGCGTAGAGGTTGTCGACGAGGTATTCGATCTTCGTCGCATGGAACTTCACCGATTCCACTTGCGCGGTCAGTTCCTCGCGCAGCGAATGGTACTGGTCTTCCTTGGCGGCGGGGAAGTCGATGCCCAGCGCCAGCGCTTCGAGACGCTCCGACTGGAGACGTTCGAAAGTCTGGAACAGGCCGGTGATGAGCAGAAACTTCTCAAGCGCTTCGGGCTTGAGGGCCGCTTCCATCTGGGCAAGGCTGAGGGTGTTGTCCTCTTCCTCTTCCTCGGCCTGGCGCTTGGGAATCGGGTTGCCGTCCTCGTCCAGTTCCTCGGAGTTGTCCTCGTCGGAATCGTCGTCGTCCTTGAACGAGGGGCCAGCGGTCTTTTCGCTGATCTCGCCGTTGTCGTCGCTCTCGCCGTCCTCATTGAGGCTTTCGGGCGCCGGCTCCTTGGTGAGCATCGCGTCGAGATCGAGAATCTCGCGCAGCTGCATCTCGCCGTTATTGAGCGCTTCGGACCACTGGATGATGGCGTGGAACGTGATCGGGCTTTCGCAGAGGCCCAGGATCATCATGTCGCGGCCGGCTTCGATCCGCTTGGAAATGGCCGCTTCGCCCTCGCGGCTGAGCATCTCGGCTGCGCCCATCTCGCGCAGATAGAGACGCACCGGATCGTCGCTACGCCCAAGGTCCGCACTTTTGCCGTCAGCAGCGCGCCGACGGGTGCCTTCGCCGCGCTCGGTGAACTCGGTGTCTCCGTCGTTATCCTCTTCGGAATCCTGCTCCGTGTCGGATTCGACGGCTTCGTCCTCGTCCTCATTCTCGACGATTCGGACACCCATCTCCGAGATCGCGGCCATGACGTCCTCGATCTGATCGGTCGTCATCTGATCCTGCGGCAGCGCAGCGTTCAGCTCGCTGACGGATATCACGCCGAGGCGCTTGGCCTTCGCGATCAATCGCTTGATCGAACCGCGGTCGTTGTCGATCAGCGGTGCGTCGTCGTCCGCGCTGTGATCGTCGTTGTTCATTCGTTAGCCTTTATCGGATTCGCCTCTGCCGCAGTGATCGCTTCACCGGGACGCGACGGGTGTCTGAAAATGCCTTGCCTGACAAGGTTCCAAAGCGCTAGCCGTGTTGTCCGGTGAATTTGTCTTCGCTGCCGGGCGGCGGCTGCGCCGAACTCCGGCTCCACGGGGTCGCAGTTGAAACACTCGATATCCACGATATCTGGTGGGCGGGTTCGCCCAAGATTTGTCTATTTTCTGTAATTACAAGTAGGCGCTGCAACGGGTGAGGCACTTTTGCGCTCGATTTCCATATATCTTTTTCAACGTCAATTCCGGATCCGCTGCGGGATTCCGTCTATCGACGCCAAGCAAGCATCGATCCCCGAGATATCGGGGAAACGATGCCTTCATGCTTCGATGCGGACTGATCTGCAGTATTTCTCTCGTCGGCTTTTAGCCGTCTGGAAGAGGCCGATGCATGCAGTTCAGTCCGCATGAAGGCAAAGCCCTAGTCCGCGAACGCGAGCCAGGGCCGGAAATCTCAGCGCTGGACCAGATTGACCGCGGAAGACTTGCCGCGACGATCGATCTCGATTTCGAATTCGATCTGGTCGCCTTCGTAAAGGCCGGACAGACCGGAACGCTCGACAGCGCTGATGTGCACGAAGGCATCGGGCTGGCCGTCTTCACGCGTGATGAAGCCGAAGCCCTTGGTCGCGTTGAAGAACTTCACGGTGCCGTTGGTCCGCTCACCAGTCGACTGGCGCTGCGCAGGCGCGGACTCGCGCCTCGTGGCAACGATCACTTCGCCGACGATCGACAGATTGGTCGCAGAAACCTTGCCGCCACGATCGACCAGCTGGAACGCGAGCTGCTGGCCTTCGGCCAGCGTCGTAAGACCGGCATCCTGTACGGCACTGATGTGCACGAACGCATCGTCGCCACCGTCTTCGCGCTGGATAAAGCCGAAGCCCTTATCCGGGTTGAAGAACTTCACCACGCCGCTTCCTTCGCCGATAACCTGCGCCGGCGCGCCGCCACGCGGTCCGCCAAAGCCACCGCGCGAGCCGCCGCCGCCGAAACGATCATTGCCGCCGAATCGATCGTTTCCACCGAATCGGTCGTTTCCGCCGAATCGATCATTTCCTCCGCCAAAACGATCGTTGCCGCCGAACCTGTCGCGGCCGTTACCGCGATTTCCTCTGTCAAAAGACATGAATAAAAACGTACCTTCACTGCGCTCGGAGAATTTTACCCGTACGCATGAACGCAGCACGCAGGGTGTCTGGACAGTCAATCTGATTTGACATGGCAGACCCCCTTATACCTCATAAAAATGGCATGTCCAAAGGTGGTTGTATCCGGAGCGGTTTGTGAGCATTACGGTAGGACACGATGTTCTGCACGAAAATTACAGCGTCGGACTCGGCTGTGCGGCCGAATTTTTTCGAAATCTCAAAAATATCGAGTGGCAATGGTGCCCGTCGAGCAGGCTGGTCGAGCAGGCCGGTCGCGTTCCATCCCGCGCCGGGACCAGTGCCCCTCTCGCCCGTACGGCTATGGGATGATGAGGAATTCTTCCCTGCGGCGTTGACCGCGAGGCAGATTTCGAAGCAGACCTTGCCTTGGTATTTGCGTGACTTTGAGGGGATGGAGTTGGACCGCTGGCAATCCATGAGGATCTTTGCCCGGGTGGCTGAGACAGCCAGCTTTGCAGAAGCAGCGCGCCAGATGCACCTCAGTCCCCCCGCCGTTACCCGGGCGGTCTCCGCGCTCGAAGAGCAGATCGGCGTCAGGTTGCTCACCCGAACGACGCGCTCGGTCAAGTTGACCGAGGCCGGGCAGCGTTATTTCGAAGACTGCCGCCGCATCCTTGCCGACATTGCGGAAGCCGAAGCCTCCGCAGCCGGGTCGCACGGCAATCCCACCGGTTCGCTGACCGTTACGGGGCCGGTCATGTTCGGGCGGATGCATGTGTTGCCGATCCTGCTCGAATACCTCGATTGCTTTCCCAACGTGACCGGACAGACCCTGTTCGTCGATCGCCCGGTGAACATCGTCGAAGAGGGCATCGATGTGGCCATCCGGATCGGCAATCTTCCCGCATCGGGCCTTAGCGCCACGCGGGTCGGTTGGGTCCGCCGGACGCTCTGCGGGGCGCCGTCCTATTTCGAAAAGCATGGCATTCCTCGCAAGCCGGCCGAGCTTGCCGAGCACCGGGTCATCATGCCCACGGGAGCCTGGGTGTCGCCCGAATGGCACTTCGGTCCGGACGGCCGCACCAGCGTCACCGTTCATCCGCGCCTGCTCTGCAATACCAATGAGGCCGCCATTTCGGCAGCCGAACAGGGGTGGGGCATTGCCCGCGTGTTGTCCTATCAGGTCGCCCCGGCGCTGGAGGAGGGGCGTCTGCAAGCGGTACTTGAAGACCATGCGGACAGCCCGATCCCCGTTCACGTGGTTCATGTCGAGGGGCGCCACGCTACCGCCAAGGTGCGGGCGTTCGTCGACCTAGCCGTCGAGCGACTGCGGAACAACGCCGCGCTACAATGATCGGATTGTTCCATAATCAGGAATAATGACTTCCTGATTGAGCTGATTATCGCAGGAGCGCATAAGTATTACATCTTCCATCACAAGCTGACGCAGAGCGCGCAGCGGCGAACAAGGTGGAAGACATGACCAAGCGACTGATCCTGTCCCTGATGCTGGCGACCGCGGCGATCGCCGCACCGGCGAGCGCGATGGCAGCCCCCTCGCAGGACATCACGGCGACGCGCAGTGCGCCGATCACCGTCCACTACCGCACGGCGACCATCGACGGCGTGAAGATGGCCTACCGGGAGGCCGGTCCGGCCGATGGTCCGGTCGTGTTGCTGCTGCATGGTTTCCCCACCAGCTCGCACATGTTCCGCAACCTGATCCCGCTGTTGGCCGACCGCTACCACGTGATCGCCCCGGACTATCCCGGTTTCGGCCAGAGCGATGCGCCGGACCACAAGCAGTTCACTTACAGCTTCGGCCATTATGCCGACATGGTGGACACGCTGATGGGGCAGCTCGGTGCGCAGCGCTATGCGATGTACGTGATGGATTACGGCGCCCCGGTCGGTTACCGGCTAGCGATCAAGCATCCCGAGCGGGTGAGCGGCCTCATCGTCCAGAACGGCAATGCCTATGACGAAGGTCTCGGCGCTTTCTGGGATCCGATCAAGGCCTACTGGAAGAGCGGATCGGCCCAGGACCGCGAGGCACAGGCCTGGCTGGTGACGCAGAAGGCGACCATCTTCCAGTACACCGACGGCGTCAGCGACTTGTCCCGCATCAGCCCGGACAACTGGGTCCACGACCAGGCGCTGCTCGATCGGCCGGGCAACAAGGATATCCAGCTCGACCTGTTCTACGACTATCGCACCAATCTGCCTCTGTACCCGCAGTTCCAGCAGTTCTTCCGCGAGCGCAAGCCGCCGACGCTGATCGTCTGGGGCAAGAACGACAAGATCTTCCCCGAGCCGGGCGCTCACCCCTACTTGCGCGACCTGCCCGAGGCGGAACTCCACCTGTTCGACACCGGGCACTTCGCTCTCGAGGACAAGCTGGACGAGATGGCCCCGCTGATCCGCGATTTCCTCGACCGCAAGGTAGCGCCCCGCTGACCGGCCGGCCGGGTGGCCCGTGAAAGGGCTTCCCGGCTGCAATATCGGAGATGCATCATGTCTTACGGATTTCTGGATATCGCCATGACGCCCAGCGTCCGCGCGGCCCAGGCGGAAATGGGCGCGGACCGGCAATGGGCCCACTTCGAGGGGGATCGCGAGTTCGATCGCTTCACCAGGAACGAGGCCGCCTTCATCGCCGAGCGCGACAGCTTCTACATGGGGTCGGTGTCCGAGGACGGCTGGCCCTATGTCCAGCATCGCGGCGGCCCGGCGGGGTTCCTCAAGATGGTGGACGAGCGCACGCTCGCCTTCGCCGACTATCGCGGCAACCGCCAATACATCAGCACCGGCAACCTCGCCGCCAACGACCGGGCCTGCCTGATCCTGATGGACTATCCCCGGCGCATGCGGCTCAAGATTTACGCCCATGTCGAGAAACTGTCGCTGGACGCCGATCCGGCTTTGACCGAACGCGTTCTGGATGCCGGTTACAAGGCCCGGCCGGAGCGGATTTTCCGGCTGCGATTGGCGGCGTTCGACTGGAACTGCCCGCAGCACATCACCCCGCGCTTTACCGAACGGGAGATCGAGCAGGCGCTTGCACCTCTCCATGAGCGGATGGCCGAACTGGAGGCGGAAAACGCGGCCCTGCGCGCTCGGCTTGAAATGCAGTAAGGTAGCGGGTGAGATGGGGGGCGCCGTAACGGGCCGAAAGGCAATCGATTTGCGCCGATCTGCACAGTGAAAGCTGCTGGGAAGTGAACTCCGAACCGCTATTCTTGCGTTGAAAATCGCGGGTGGCGGCAAAGGGAGTGGCCAAGGGTGATCGTCCGGACGACTGCGGGAACGATACGGGGCGCCGTCGAAGGCGAAGTCGTCTGGTTCAGGGGCGTGCCTTATGCCGCACCTCCGATAGGCCCGGCGCGCTTTGCCGAACCGCATGATCCTGAGCCTTGGAACGGCATCCGCGACGCGCTTACGCCCGGCCCGAACGCACCCCAGCGGGTCAAGGCGATCCCCGGTCTGGATGTGGCCGCACTTGTGGGTGAGGGTTGGCGGCGGGGCGACGATTACCTGACGCTCGATGTCTGCATGCCGGACGGAGACGACGATAGGCATCGCCCCGTCATGGTGTTCATCCACGGTGGCGGCTTCGTCCTCGGCAGCAAGGATGCGCCGGTGCAGGACGGCAGCAGCTTCGTGCGTGACGGCATCGTCTTCATCGCGATCAACTATCGCCTCGGCGTCGAGGGTTTCCTGCCGATACCGGGCATTCCGACCAATCTCGGCCTGCGCGACATGCTTTTCGCGCTCGACTGGGTACAGCGCAATGCCGCAGCGTTCGGTGGCGATGCGGATAATGTCACGGTCTTTGGTGAATCCGCGGGTGGCATGGCCATTGCCGATCTCATTGCCTCGCCGCTTGCGAAAGGAAAGTTCCGCCGCGCCATCGTCCAGAGCGGGCACGGCCGCATGACGCGCGACATAGACGTGGCGCAAAGGCTGGTCCGCAAGCTCGCCAAACTCCTGCGGATCACCCCGGACGAGGCTGGCTATCGCAGCGTGGAGCCGGGCGAGGCGCTGCTCGATGGCGTAGAGAAAGTCAGTCAGCCGTCCACGCGGCTCGACCTGCGCGACGCCGAGGGGCACGAGCCGGTCTTCGGCATCAGCCGCTTCGTACCCGTCCACGGCGACGATGTGCTGCCGATGAAGCCGCTCGATGCGCTGAAGGCCGGGGTCGGTGCGGAAGTCGACTTGCTGATCGGCACCAATGCCGAGGAAATGAACCTCTATTTCGTGCCGACCGGCCTCAGGGAGAAGATCGGGCGGCTGCTGGCCACTTACGTGTTCCACCGCGTCCATCCGCAGGCCCGCAAGCTGCTCAAGGCTTACGGCATGGGCGGGAAGGGCGTGAAGCCGGGCCATGCCTTCACCGATGCCGCGCACGATCTCGTGTTCCGCTGGCCCGCCCGTCGTTTTGCCGAGGAACATCGCGGGCGCACCCATATGTACGAGTTCGAGTGGCGCTCTCCGCTATTCGGCGGCCTCGGCGCCGCCCATGCCATGGAACTGCCCTTCGTGTTCGACACGCTGGCGAGCGTAACCGGACCGGAAGGCCTGTGCGGGGAAGCGCCGCCGCAGGAACTGGCCGACCGCGTGCACCGCATCTGGGTGGACTTCGCCCGCGACGGCAGCCTGCCATGGCCGGAATTCACCCGCGAGCATCGCGCCGTGTTCCAGCTCGAACGCGGCGCAGCGATCGAGGAGCCGCCGTTTCCGATCGCCCCGTTCCTGCCCTGAAGGACTTCCCATGTATCTCGACCGATTGAAACTGGATGGCCGCCGCGCGCTCGTCACCGGCGGGGCGAGCGGCATCGGCCTTGCCTGCGTCGAGGCGCTGGCCGAGCTGGGCGCCCGTGTCGTCATTGCCGATTTGTCCGAAGCGACGATTGAGACAGCCCGCGCGGTCCTGCGCGAGAAGGGTTATGCCTGCGAGGGTGTGGTCATGGACGTGACCGATTCCGCGCGGGTCACGCGGATCGCCGACGAACTCGGCGCGATCGACGTGCTGGTGAACAATGCCGGGATCGCCCGCAGCGAGACGCCTGCCGAGGCGGTCGCGGACGAGCACTGGCTCAACGTCCTCGACGTGAATCTCAACGGCACCTTCTGGTGCGCCCGTGCTTTCGGGCGTCACATGCTGGCGGCCGGGCGAGGCTCCGTGGTCAACGTGGGTTCGATGAGCGGCTTCATCGTCAACCGGCCCCAGCCGCAGAGCTACTACAATGCCTCGAAGGCGGCGGTGCACCAGCTCACCCGCAGCCTCGCCGCCGAATGGGCCGACCGCGGCGTGCGGGTGAATGCGGTCGCGCCGACTTATATCCGCACTCCGCTCAACGAATTCGCGGACAAGCAGGGCGAGATGTACCGGCGCTGGATCGACTCCACCCCGATGGCGCGGCTGGGCGAAGTGGAGGAAGTGGCCTCGGTGGTCGCCTTCCTCGCCTCGGATGCGGCGAGCCTGATGACCGGCAGCATCGTGCTGGCCGATGGCGGTTACACCTGCTGGTAGGTGCTCGATCGGCACGTGCACCTCTCCATCTCACGCCCGTCATCCTGAACTTGTTTCAGGATCCATCTCGCCGAACAAGCTGCCGCTGATGGCCAGAAATGGATCCTGAAACAAGTTCAGGATGACGGGGTGCCGTGGAGACTCTGCTTGGTTTGATGAACGTCTGTCTCCAGATTCCCCGTACCGATCGGCCAACTCTTTGCGCCGATCGGCAAACTCAAGGAGACTCCCCAAGGACCTTTCAGATAGGTTAGACCTGTCTTATAGGTTGATTGGCCGACTTGCCAGGCACTGACCTCGGCGAGCGACTGGAGGGAGGATCTATGAAACTCGGGATTTGCCTGTCTCTCGGTGCATCCTGGCTGGCTCTGGCCGCATCTCCGGCGGTGGCGCAAAGCGCCGCCCCGCAGAAGGCTCCGGCTGCCGAAAGCGATGTGAGTTCGCCCGAAATCGTCGTCACCGCCCGCAAGCGCACCGAGACCCTGCTCGACGTGCCGGTGGCCGTTACCGCCGTCTCGGGAGACACCCTGGCCAAGCGCAACATCAATTCCGTGCGCGAGGCCGCCGTGCTCACGCCGGGCCTCAACATCAGCAGCGACGGTGCCGGGCGCGCTTTCGTCTCGATCCGCGGTGTCGGCGTCACGCTGGTCCAGTCGGTCCAGCCCGGCGTCGGCCTGTTCGTCGACGGCATCTATCGCCCCAACACCGCCTATCTCAACAACCCGCTGCTCGATGTCGAGCGGATCGAGGTGCTGCGCGGGCCGCAGGGTACGCTCTACGGCAAGAACACGCTGGGCGGGGCGATCAACGTCATCACCCGCCAGCCGGGCAACGAATTCGAAGCGCGCGGGCAGGCGAGCTATGCCGGGCCGGACGATTCCTGGCTGGTCTCAGGCTCGGTCTCGGCGCCGATCGTCACCGACAAGCTGGCCGTCCGCGTCGGAGCCTCGCACCGCCAGCAGGACGGCTTCATCAACAACACGACGATCGGCGGCAAGTCGAACAGGTTTAACACGGACTCGGTCAGCGCCACGATCCGCGCGACGCCTACCGAAGACCTGACGCTGGTGGTCAACGGCTATTACGACTGGGTGAAGGGCACCAATGTCCCTTATGCCCGCGTCACCGGCCCGACCGATTACTTGCGAACCAACCAGTTCAACACGCTCGGTACCACGACCTACAAGTATCGCGGCGTCAACGCCAAGGTCGAAAGCCTGATCGAGGCGATCAATACGACGGTCACGCTCCAGGCCGCCTACGATGCGCGCAACAGCAGCGCGCCCGATACCGACGGCGATTTCGGCCCGGTCAACATCGTGCGCCAGTCCTCCAGCGACAGCCTGCGCACCAAGACCGTGGAACTGCGCTTCGACACCAAGCTGAGCGACCAGCTCTCCACCCTGTTCGGCCTGTTCTACAGCCGCGAGAGCACGCGCGCCGACCAGTCGACGCTGATCGTTCCCTTCGGTCTCACCAACAACAACAGCAACCGCACCAAGGCCGACACTTATGCGGCGTTCGGCACGGTGTTCTGGAAGCCCAACCCGGACTGGGAAGTGGCTTTGGGTCTGCGCTACGATCACGAGGACCGCTCCGCCAGCGGCGCGATCAATGCGGGCGCCGCGGGCAGCGTCGGCCTCAAGTCCAACCAGGTCGAGCCGCGCCTTTCGGTGACGCGCCACTGGACGCCGGAACTGATGACGTATGCCTCGGTGGCGCGCGGCTATCGCGGCGGCGGGTTCAACGCGGTGACCGCGCCCGTCCGCAAGTACAAGGGCGACTCCGCCTGGACTTACGAAGTGGGCACCAAGTACGTTTCGGCGGACCGCAGCTTTACGCTCTCGGGCGATGTCTTCTACAACGACTACAAGAACTACATCGGCCTCAATTCGATCGCGCCCTCCTCGACCGGCGGCCTCGTCACCGTCGATCTCAATTCGGGCGATGTCGAAAGCTACGGCGCCGAACTGGAGTTCAGCTATCGGCCGGTCGAGCAATGGACGCTCTCGGGCGGCGCCACGTACATGCATGCGCGGCTGACCGACTCCTCGCAGTACACCGCCGTCACCGGGCGCACGCTGGCGACCGACCGCCTGACCTTCCAGCCGGACTGGATGTTCAACCTTTCCAGCGATTACGTCGTGCCGCTGGGGGCTGACAGCCTGACCTTCAACGCCAGCGTCAACGGCAAGGGCAGCCGCTCCGCCGCCAGTCTCAACCAGACGACGCCGACCATTCTCAAGAGCTACGTCCTGTTCAACGGCTCGATCACCTACCGTATGGAGAACGGCATCGAACTGTCGGTCTTCGGCACCAACCTGTTCAACAAGAAGTATTTCGACTCTTATATCGAGCAGACCACCCTCGCGCTGGCGGGCCTTCCGGCATCGGACCTCGGCATCATCGGCGACTTGCGGCGCTACGGCGTGCGCGCGAGCTTCCGGTTCTGATCCGATGGGCGCGTCTCCTCCCCCACCGCCCCGCAAGCCCTTGCCGGAGGGCTTCCTCGAAGACTTGCGCACCGCTTTCGGCGAGCGCGTGGCCACGGGCGAGGGCGTCCGCAGCCAGCACGGCCAGAGCGAGGCGCATTTCGCGCCCGCGCTGCCGGACGCCGTGGTCTTCGCCCGTTCGACCGACGACGTCGTCGCGCTGGTGCAGCTCTGCGTCGCGGCGGAAGTGCCGATCGTGGCCTATGGCGCCGGGACCTCGATCGAGGGCAATGCCTTGCCGGTCTGCGGCGGCGTTACCGTCGATCTTAGCCAGATGGATGCGATCCTCGCCGTCAATTCCGAGGATTTCGACTGCACCGTCCAGGCCGGGGTGCGGCGCGAGCAGCTCAACGAGCACTTGCGCGATCAGGGCCTGTTCTTTCCGATCGACCCCGGCGCGAATGCCACGATCGGCGGCATGGCGGCGACCCGCGCCTCGGGCACCAATGCGGTACGCTACGGCACGATGCGCGAGGCGATCCTGTCACTGCGGGTCGTGACGCCGGACGGGCGCGATATCCGCACCTCGCGCCGGGCGCGCAAGTCGGCGGCGGGCTACGACCTCACGCGGCTGATGATCGGCAGCGAGGGGACACTAGGCATCATCACCGAAATCACCTTGCGCCTCCACGCCATTCCCGAGGCGATCTCCTCGGCGGTGTGCAGCTTCGAGACGCTGGAAGGAGCGGTCGATACCGTCGTCCAGTCGATCCAGCTCGGGGTGCCGCTGGCGCGGGTGGAAATCCTCGACGACATGCAGATGAAGGCCGTCAACCGCTGGTCGAAGCTCGACTATCCGGAACTGACCACGCTGTTCTTCGAATTCCACGGATCGAGCCGCTATGTCGAGGAGCAGGTGGAGACCGTGCGCGAGATCGCCGATATGAACGGCGGCAGCGCGTTTCGCTGGTCGAACCTGCCCGAGGAGCGCTCGAAGCTCTGGAAGGCGCGGCACGAGGCCTATTACGCCGCCGTCAACTTGCGCCCCGGCGCGGTCGGCTGGGCCACCGATGTCTGCGTGCCGATCAGCCGTTTGGCCGAATGCATCACCGAGACCAAGCGCGACCTTCAGGCTTCCCGCGTGCCCGGCACGATCCTCGGCCATGTCGGAGACGGCAATTTCCATGTCGTCTTCTCGATGGACCCGAATGCGCCCGAGGAAATGGAGGAAGTCGAGGAGATCAATGCCCGGCTGGTCGAGCGGGCGCTGGCGATGGACGGCACTTGCACCGGCGAGCACGGCATCGGCCTCGGCAAGCAGGACTGGCTGCTCGCCGAACTGGGCGAGGCGGTGGAGATGATGCGCCTCATCAAGCGGGCTCTCGATCCGCGCGACTTGTTCAATCCGGGCAAGATATTCGCGTTCTCGGCCTGAGAACGCAGACGCCATGTTCCGCCGGGTGGGGCGGAACCGCCCGGTCGTCCTTGGTACCCCCCAGACGACCGGGCGTCATATCGGGATTTCATCAATGACCAGCCTTACGCTTGAAGCCCCCCGCGCGCCGCTCGCGTTCCGCCATCGGCTGCTGCCGCTGCTCATTCTCGCGCTCGCCATGGCGGGCGGGTTCACGATGATGGGTTCGTTCAGCATGGTGCAGGAAGGCGCCAAGGCGGAAATGGGCCTCAGCGACTATGCGCTCGGCCTCGTGCAGGGGGTATCCGCTGCCGTGCCGCTGGTGGTCTTCTCGATCCCCATCGGCATTCTCGTGGATCGCCGCAACCGCGTGCGTCTGCTGCTTCTGCTCGGGCTGGTCTGGACCGCCGGAACGCTGCTGACTGCCTTTGCCCAGAACCTGCCGGTACTGTTCCTGGCGCGGATGATGGCGGGCATCGGCACGACCGGCGCGCTGACTTGCGCGCTCTCGCTGACCGCCGACCTCTGCGCGCCCGAGCAGCGGGGGAGGGCCATGCTGGTGGTGACGCTGGGCAAGTGCCTCGGGCAGGCCGGGGCCTTCGCGCTGGCTGGCTGGCTGCTGGGGGCGCTGCTCCGTGCGCCTGTCGCGCTGATGCAGGGGTTGATGCAGGGGCTGGCACCGTGGCGCGGCACCCATGTCCTGCTCGCCGCGATCAGCCTCTGTCTGATCCTGCCGCTGCTGGCTCTGCGCGAACCCGAGCGGCGGGAAGTGGAAGCGAGCATCCATGCGCCGTTCCGCGTCGTCGTCCACGAACTCTGGGCGCGGCGCGCCTTCCTGATCCCACTATTCGTCGGACAAGTGAGCGTCGTGATGGCCGATGCCGCCGCCAGCATCTGGGCCTCCCCGGTCCTGTCGCGCAGCTATGGCCTGGCGCCCGAAGCCTTCGCCGGATGGATGGGGGCACTGATCTTCTCGGCGGGCGTGCTGGGATCGATCCTCGGCGGGCTGGCGGCCGATCTCGGCCAGAAGACCGGGCGCAGGGGCGGCCTGCTCATCGGCGCGGTTCTCGCGGCAGCGGCAGGCGTTCCGGCGGCGCTGTTCCCGATCGCGCCGAGCGTTCCGCTGTTCGCGGCGGCGGTCGGGCTACTGATGTTCTGCGGTACGATCACCGGCCTCGTGACTTCCGTGGCCCTGACCGTGCTGATCCCCAACGAACTGCGCGGCCTGTGCATCGGGGCCTTTATCGCGCTGGCCGGGCTGGTCGGCTTCGGCGTGGCGCCGTCTCTGGTCGCCTGGGTCAGCGGCCTGCTCGGCGGCGAAGCGCATCTCGGGCAGGGGCTGGCGATCGTCGGGACTGCGGTGGGCGCGGTTTCCGTCATGGCCTTCCTCCAGGCCATGCGCCGGGCGCCGATCTCCGCGACGCTGGAACCTATCTGATAGCTCTTGCAAAAGCTATCAGATAGGTTATTCGGCGCAGAGGAGAGGAGGGGCCATGACAGAACAATCCCCCATGACCGCGATCGAGGTATCACCCGAAATGATCAGCCTGGTCGGCGAGGGACCTTTGCCCTCGTTCGATTCCCCGCCCGCGTCGGTGGCTTTCGTGATGACCTTCGGATCGGTAGGCATCCCGGCGACCTTGCGCTATCTCGCCGCGCCGGACCGAACGAGCCTCGACGAGGTGCTCGGGGCCGAGCGGCAGGAGCGTGTCATCCTGCTCGTTTCGGTCGAGGCTTGCAGGCGCATTCTCGGCGATGCGCCGCTGCCCGGCGACGGTACGGTCCATCACCTCCCAACCGCTCTGCGGACCATCGCCCTGGCCATTCGCGACTGCGACTTGCCCGAGATGGCGCGTACGCCCTATCGCCTCGCCAAAAGCATCGAGCTGCTCTGCGAAATCCTGCGCGCGCAAGGACAGGGCGATCTTGTGCCCGTCGGCCAGGATCGTGTGCTCTCCAGCACCGACACACGCCGGTTGCTCGCCGCACGCCGGATCATCGACGAGCGCTGGTCGGAAAAGCTGACGCTCGACATGATCGCGCGCGCTGCGGGCCTCAACCGCGCCAAGCTCACGCGCGGTTTTCGCGAGCTGTTCGATTGCAGCGTGGCCGATGCCATTGCCGAACAGCGCTTGCGCGAGGCGGGGCAGATGCTGCTTTCGACCGACCTGCCGGTCTCGTCGATCGGTTATCGCTGCGGCTATCTCAACAATGCCAGCTTCACCCGCGCCTTCGCCCGCAAGTTCGGACAGGCGCCGACCCATTACCGAGCCCATCATCGCACGGGGAGACTGGCTGCGTGACCACGAGAACAACGGAAGGGCGAGGCGGAGACGGGGGCTCTCTGGTCGAACAGGCGGTGCAGGCCGTGCGCGGCTACATCCGGTCGAGCGACCTCAAGGTGGGTGACACGCTTCCGGGCGAGGGCCAGTTCGCCGCCGATCTCGGCGTCAGCCGCGCGGTCATGCGCGAGGCTTTCGGTGCACTCGCGGCCTTGCGCCTGATCGATGTCGGCAATGGCCGCCGACCGCGCGTGGGCGCCATCGACGGCTCGGTGATCGGCACCTCGCTCGATCATGCGGTGGCCACCTCGCAGATCAGCGTGGCAGAAGTCTGGGACGTGCGCCGGACCGTGGAAGTCCGTATCGCCGCTCTCGCCGCCGAGAAGCGCAGCGACCTTCAGGCCGGACAGATTCTGGCGCTCGCCGAATCCATGGCCAGGGCGGACGGTGACATGGCGCAGATCACTGCTTTCGATACCGCTTTCCATCAGATCATCGCCGCCGCCTCGGGCAATTTCCTGTTCAGTCAGATCGTGCGCTCGTTCGAGCCGCAGATGGATTTCGCCGTGCCCCGAGCCTGGGAGACCCGGCAGACCGATGAAGAGAAAGCGGCCATTCTCGCGCTCCATCGCCGTATCGCTCGGTCCATCGCCGATCGCGATCCGCAAGAGGCTGCCGCGGCCATGACCGCCCATTTCGACGCCTCGATCGGTGACCTGTTGCTGCACGCCGGGGGCTGAGGAGGAGGCGACCACAGAATTCGAGTTCTGATATTGCGACTTGAGAGTAAAAATTTATAACATGTGCCCTGTCCGGTCGCATTGCACCCGGATGGATCGCGTGACTTGGGAGAGGCTTAAAGGGGAACGCGGTGACGATCGGCCGATGATCTCGACCCGTCCGAATCCGAGGCTGTCCCTGCAACTGTGAGCGGCGAGCGCGATGTACATGGGCGGACGGGCAGCGCCCCCACCGCCAGCCACTGGGCCGGACGCTAACTCCTGCGAGGCCTGGGAGGGCCGTGCATCATTGTTCAAGCACCTGCAGAACCGTTCTTTTGCGGTCGAGGGGTGTTGTGGGGGAAGCTGGCTGGGAATGCGTCGAGCCGTTGTAGCGATGGCTCATCGTCATGAACGTTTGCCTGACGAAGTCAGCCCCACCGCGGAATTTCGATGATGAAAGAGGTCCCGTTGCCCACGCGCTCGGCGCGCGCCGTTCCGCCATGGGCCTTGGCAATCGCATGGACGACGGAAAGCCCCAGACCCGAGCCTGGTCGACGCTCCTGCTTTGCGCTTTCCGCGCGCTGGAACTGCTCGAAAGCGTGTGGGATGAAATCAACCGGCATGCCAGGGCCATCATCGATGACTGCCAGTGAGACAAAGTCATCGCTCAGATCGAGCGTGATGGTGAGCAAGGCTGGATCGGCGTGCTGGCGGGCATTCGAAACCAGGGCAAGCAGGGCCTGCCGCACACGGGTGATATCGACCCGAGCCACGCCACGTTCGAGACGGGTGACGACCTTGAAGCCCGCTGTGGCCATCGTGGGTTCCACAAGGTCAACGAAAGAGTCCACCTCAGCGGCTACATCCGATTCTCTGACCTCGAGATGCAGGTGTCCGCTGTCGGAAAGGCTGACGATCCGCAGGTCGTCGACAAGGCGCGTAAGACCCTGAACCTGGGTTAAGAGACCCTTGATGATCTTGTCGTCGGGCACAAAAACACCGTCGACCAATCCCTGAAGCCGGCCGTTCAGGATGGTGAGCGGCGTACGCAGCTCATGTGCTATTTGCGCGTTCCATGTGATGATCGAGCTGGCAGCTTGCTCGAGCTGGGTGGCCATCAGATTGAAGTCCGTAATCATGGCCACGGCTTCGGTAGGCGCGTCCTTGTCGCTGCTTGCGCGCGCCGCCAGATCTCCACCCGCTATGCGACGCGCCGCTCGGGCGATGGAACGAAGAGGGCGCGCGATGCGACGGGCAGCAGCGATGGCAACGAAAGACGCGACGGTCAGGCTGATTGCTGCGCCGATGGCCAGTCCGAGGAAGTCGAACTCGTTCATCGACATGTCTTCGACCGGAAAAGCGATCTGGAAGTTGGCCAGGTATAAAATCAGATAGATGATGTAGAAGCTCAGGACCGACAGGGTGAGGCAAACCATCGCCACCGCCATCATGGCGAAGGCGAGTTGCCCGGCCAGATCTCGCTGCCGCCGCCAGATCATGTGCGTGACAGTCTGTAGCCCACGCCGCGCACACCTTCGATCAGATCACCTGCACCCGCTTGCTCCAGCTTTCGACGCAGCTTGCTCACATGGCTGTCTACGGTCCGGTCGAGCGCGTCGGCACCTGGAAGGCAGGCATCAACCAGTTCGCTTCGGGAGAAAACGCGTGTGGGGCTGCGCATCATGTGCGCCAAAATTCGGAACTCGGTGCGTGTGAGCGAAAGCAGGATGGATTTTTCGTCTTCTGAAACAACCCGGGCGTCATGGCCTTCCTGATTCAGTTCGACCGGGCCTACCCGCAGTACGCCGCCGGTTCTGTCACCGCCGGTCCTGCGAAGAACCGCTTTCGTGCGTGCCACGACCTCCACCGGGTTGAACGGCTTCACGATATAATCGTCGGCACCGATCCGAAGGGCCTGCAGCTTGTCGATATCCTGATCCAGCGCCGTGACCATGATGACCGGCGTCAGGTCGTTGCGGCGGATTTCCGAGAGGACGCCCCAGCCGTCCAGTTTGGGCATCGACACATCGAGCAGAACGAGGTCCGGCTTAAGGACCCGGTGGAGGTCGAGCGCCGTCCGACCGTCCGCGGCACGGACCGTTCGAAATCCTTCACGCTCCAGATAGGCGCGAGTGATGTCGGAGATTTCCTCCTCGTCTTCGGCGATGAGGATCAGAGCGTTCATGGGATCAGCCTTTTCTTCTGCGGCCGAATAATACGCCACGGACCCTCAACGGCGCCAGAGCCATCCACGATACCTCCACAATACCTCCACGAAATGGTGCTCGTGAGGTTAAGGTGCGGTGCACGGTCCGAACATCGGTCTCCGCCTGCGGAGCGGCATCTCCGGCGGCGACTGCGCGTGCGCGGGTTTGGGAGCGATCCCGGCAGCAATGCTTGGCAGAAGGAAGCGGCAGACGGATTGGCATGTCACCGTCGAGCAACCGCTGCTCCATCATGCCGCCATGACGCGGCCGTCCCGAAGTACCTGATAGGCTGAGAAAAGGTTGAGGAAGTGGAGATCCATGGTCGCCACATCCATCGCTGCATGCAAGGCGTTTTGGCGCCAGTGCTTGGCGCGGGTGGAAGCCATATGGCTGATCGCCGATGCCATGCTTGCGGAATCGCCTGACCGGTATCGGAGACCGAAGTCCTTGCCGGCCTGATCGGCCGCACCGCCTTGGTCGGGGACGATGACAGGCAGTCCGCTGGCTCTTGCTTCGGCGGCGACCATGCAGAAGGTTTCGGCTTCGCAGCCATGGATGAGAGCGTCGCCACTCGCAAGCAGGCGCGCCAATTCAGGCCTGTTGCTCACGGGAGCCAGCAGATGGATGTGAGGGTTGTTCGCGGCAGCTCGGCGTACCGCAGCGCTTGATCGGCCGTCGCCGATCAACACCAACCCGACGGGGTGATGCTGTCCTGCCATTGTCACGGCCTGAATGACCTGTGGCCAGCGTTTCTCGGGTGCATGCCTGCCGGCCGCAACGAGCAGCATGCCATCGGGTCCGAGGCCGCAACATTCAAGAAGGTAGGCTCGCAAGCGCTCGTCTCGATGGTTGGGCGAAAAGATCCCTGGCTCGACGCCCATCGGGATGGTCCTGACGGTTCGCATGCCGCCGGATCGCAGCCGATGTGTAAGGCTGCTGTTGGCGCTGATCGTCAAATCGAACGCCTGGTCGAGCCGGCGCAGGTGCCGCCAGTACCAGTCGAAGCCACGGTCTATGACGGTGCGGTCCGCAACCGATCCAAACCAACGGTATGCGTAGGCCGACAGGGGGTCGGCGTGCATGATGAGCGCACGCGGCGCGGCGCCCTGCCAACGCCCGACCATCGAAGCGCTTGACCAAGGGGAAGAGGCCTCCACCAGATCCGGCTGCAAATCGTCCAACATGGCATGGAGCGATGCTTCATCATTGAAGTAATGATACCGCCGATCGAGGGGAAACCGCCGCGCAGGCAGGGTGATGATGCGCCCGTTGCCATGTTCGAAGATGCGCCCATCCGGTCCCGGAGCAAGGACGATGATCTCATGCCCGGCGTCATCGCCAGCCTTCAGTTTGCGTTCGACGTACGTTTTCACCCCGCCGCCTTCCGGCGCGTAAAATGCGCATACATCCACGATCCGCATGCTTACTTGCTAACCGGACCGAAGGAGAACAGGCTCTTCCGATAGTTCATGACGATCTCGATGGGTGTCGGCCCGGCCAGTGATCGAGCGCTTGCGGATGAGGCGCTCGGCTTCGACCAGCCGAGCTTGGGATTGCCAGCAAAACCTATGCCGTCGATCGAGAGGCTGAATTTGCGGTTCGAATCCCGGTCGTGAAGCAGGCTGAGTGTATATGTTCCGGGGCCGGGCGTCCGGATGCACATTTGAACGGTTCCGGAGGGCGGTGTCCTTATTTCCACGCGGCGGAACGCCTTTCCGGCAGCGACCAGCACGTTGTCATCGGCCAGGAAGTCCTTGTCGTTCGCGGGGTAGAGTTCGAGCTTGAGATAGCCTTCGCGGTCTTTAAGCCCTTTGACGGTCACGAGAAACGCAGGTCCGTCCTCGTTTGCGCGGCACAGACCTGCCGCCTTCCCGAGGTCGGGTCTGGAAGGGATGCTGACGGCAGCAGCGAGAACCAGTGAAAGGCCAATCATGCTTTGCTTCCCCGAAGGATGCCGCTGGCACCCAGCGCCATTCCGACGATGAGGTGAGCGGCCAGGATCAAGGTCGCCATCAAAGCCATGGCAGATGCGATCTGGCTGTCATGCCCGATCATGAATGCTGCCAAACCGGCGAACACTATGTCTTTGTTTGGAATTAGCGGAAGCCTGGAGATCAGTTGTCGCATCGTGCCCAGCAGAATCCACATGGAAAGGCTGACCGACGGCAGGAGCAGGTGCCACATGACTCCCGCAAGCACGGTAACTGCGACGATGCGAAGAAAGTGGACAAATGCGACAAACCAGAGCGCGTCGCGTGGCAGTGTGAAGAGCCTTTTGCGGAACACGAGAATGGCGGCGGATGTCGCAAGTACGAACAGCGCCGAGCTTTCGACCTGCCAGCCCAATTCCTTGCCCCACAGCTGGTTGAGAAGCGGAATCGCAATGATGACCATGGCCAACGTGACCACGTTTCCGACAAGCGCAGACAGGATGGTGATTGAACCGCACCGGGATTGCCGGAGGCCCTAACTCCTGAGAGTGAGGGTCTACGATGAGCAAGACGACGAACAAGTTTGCCCCTGAGGTTCGGCAGCGGGCGATCCGGATGGTACTGGATCACGAGGG
>Ga0209050_1001442_pt1 | contig 25546 bp, 23 predicted proteins | sample Araplavi_mTSA_r2_FD_184276 | JGI IMG/M metagenome (GOLD analysis project Ga0209050, IMG submission 184276) | Arabidopsis root microbial communities from North Carolina, USA - plate scrape MF_Cvi_mTSA_r2 (SPAdes) (version 2) | ecosystem: Host-associated > Plants > Roots > Endosphere | place: USA... | reverse complement strand
CCGGCGATGAACCAGTTCGCCGTGGTCTACGAGGAGCGCTTCACTCTGCCGGCGCACGGCAGTCGATAAGCTGATCAGCCAACAATCAATTCCATCTCAACCGCCTCGCACACAGAAATCCGGACAGGCCCTGCCGTTCGACTACAGCCCCTCGTCTGCCAGCAACGCACCGATTTCATCCAAGGTCGGTCGCGTCACTGGCTTGACTTGTAGCTCGCCACCCAACGCTGCAGCGACACGCACATAAGCCTTGGCCGAGACTCCTGTCCGGCCTGTCTCGACATGGATGACTTTCAATCGAGGAATGCCAGCCCTCCTGGCCACCTCGGTCTGGGTCAGGCCGCGGTTCTCCCGCATCTGCCTGAGTGCACGGCCGAGCTTCAGCAAGTTGCTGTCGATGTCGGGCATGGGTATCGAATACGAGACTTTCAGTCGTCGAAGTATCGAATTCGATACGCCATGGTGGGTCGACGCGCGCCGACTCAAAACTCCAGGTTGTCGATCAACCGCGTCTGCCCCAACCGGGCCGCGCCGAGCACGACCAGCGCTCCGGCCTTGTCACCACTCGCGGGCGGCAGCAGGTCGGCACGCCGCCGCACCGTCATGTAGTCCGGCTGCCAACCCCGCGCGGCCAGATCGGCCATCGCCTTCGCCTCGAGCTGCCCGAGTGGCTGGCCGCCCGCGGCAAAGCCCTCCGCCAGCGCCCGCAAGCTGTGCGACAAGGCCACCGCCTCTTCCCGCTCCGCTGCGCTTAGGTACCCATTGCGAGACGACAGCGCCAACCCATCATCCGCCCGGCTCGTCTCGCCCGCCTCGATCGAGATCGGCAGTGCGAACTGCTGCGCCATCTGCCGGATCACCATCAGCTGCTGGTAGTCCTTCTTGCCGAACACCGCGATGCGCGGCTGCACGCAGGCGAACAACTTCATCACCACCGTGCACACGCCGGTGAAGAAGCCCGGCCGGAAGTGCCCTTCGAGGATGTCGGCCAGCGCCGCATCGGGCACCACCTTGAAGCTCTGCGGCTGCGGGTACAGCTCGCGCTCGTCGGGCGCGAACACCAGGTCGCAGCCGGCGCCCTGCAGCAGCTCGCTGTCGCGTGCCAGCGTGCGCGGGTAGCGGTCGAAGTCTTCATGCGGCGCGAACTGCAGCCGGTTCACGAAGATGCTCGCCACCACCGGCAGCCCGTGCCGCTTCGCTTGCCGCACCAGCGCCAGGTGGCCCTCGTGCAGGTTGCCCATCGTGGGCACGAAGGCGCACGCACCGGGCGTGCCGAGGGTCGCGCGCAGGTCGGCGATCGTGTGGACTGTCTTCATCGATGGGTCAACCCAGGAGCATCAATAACCGTGGAGCGTGTCGTCGGGGAAGCGGCGGGCCTTCACATCGGCCACGTAGCGCGTGATCGCGTCGCCGATGCCTGCACTGCCGTCCATGAAGTTGCGCACGAAGCGCGGCAGCTTGCCCTGCGTGATGCCGAGCATGTCGTGCAACACCAGCACCTGGCCCGAGCAGCCCACGCCGGCACCGATGCCGATCACCGGGATGTCGAGCGCATCGGTGATCTGCTTCGCCACCGCGGCCGGCATCAGCTCCAGCACCAGCATCGCCGCGCCGGCATCGGCCAGCTCGCGTGCGTGGCGCAGCAACGTGGCCGCCGCATCGTCGTTGCGACCCTGCACGCGGTAGCCGCCCAACGCGTGCACCGACTGCGGCGTCAGCCCGAGGTGGGCACACACCGGGATGCCGCGCTCCACCAGGAAGCGCACCGTCTCGGTGGTCCAGCCGCCGCCTTCGAGCTTCACCATCTGCGCGCCGGCCTGCATCAGCACCGTCGCGCTCGCCAGCGCCTGCGCCGGCCCCTGCTGGTAGCTGCCGAACGGCAGGTCGCCGATCAGCCAGGCCCCGCGGTTGCCGCGCGCGACGCAGCGCGTGTGGTACGCCATCTCGTCCAGCGTGACCGGCAGCGTGCTCGGCTGGCCTTGCAGCACCATGCCGAGCGAATCGCCGACCAGCAGGCAGTCGACGCCGGCCGCATCGAGCAGCCGCGCGAAGCTCGCGTCGTAGCAGGTCAGCATCGCGATCGGTTCGCGCGCCGCCTGCATCTCGCGCAGCCGGTGCAGCGTCACCGCCTTGCGGGCGGGCGCGGCGTCGGCGACCGGGTGGCTGCTCATGCCGTGCGCATCCCCAGCTTGTCGAGCAGCGCGCGGTCGGCCTGCACGTCCGGGTTGCCGGTGGTCAGCAGCTTGTCGCCGTAGAAGATCGAATTGGCACCGGCCGTGAAGCACAGCGCCTGCACCGCCTCGCCGAGCGCCTGGCGGCCGGCCGACAGGCGCACGCGGGCGGTCGGCATCGTGATGCGCGCCACCGCGATCGTGCGCACGAACTCCAGCGGGTCGAGCTGCGCCGTGCCGTGCAGCGGCGTGCCTTCGACCTGCACCAGGTTGTTGATCGGCACCGATTCCGGGTACGGGTCGAGGTTGGCCAGCGCGCCGATCAGGCCGGCGCGCTGCGCCCGCGTCTCGCCCATGCCGACGATGCCGCCGGCGCACACCTTGACGCCGGCGCCGCGCACGCGCTGCAGCGTGTCGAGGCGGTCCTGGTACTGGCGGGTGCGCACGATGTCGCCGTAGAACTCCGGCGCGGTGTCGAGGTTGTGGTTGTAGTAGTCGAGGCCGGCGTTCTGCAGCTGTTCGGCATGGCCGTCTTCCAGCATGCCGAGCGTCGCGCAGGTCTCGAGGCCCAGCGACTTCACCGCGGCGACCAGCTCGGCCACCTTCTCGATGTCGCGGTCTTTCGGGCCGCGCCACGCGGCGCCCATGCAGAAGCGCGAGGCCCCGGCGGCCTGCGCGCGGCGCGCGGCGTCGAGCACGGCGTCGGTCTCCATCAGCTTGCCGGCTTCGACGCCGGTGTCGTAGCGCGCGGCCTGCGGGCAGTAGCTGCAGTCTTCGGGGCAGCCGCCAGTCTTGATCGACAGCAGCGTCGACAGCTGCACCTCGGCCGGGTCGAAGTGCTCGCGGTGCACGGTCTGCGCGCGGAACATCAGCTCGGTGAACGGCAGCTCGAACAGGGCTTCGATGTCGGCCACCTGCCAGCGGTCGGTCGGCGCGGCCTGCGGGGCGGCGCGGGTCACGAGGTGGACGGGGGCTTCGTGGATCGTCATGCTCGATTCCGGGCGGTGAAGGTGGCGCAGTCTAATCGCCCGCAAGGGCAGATTTCCATCAAGCCACGCCCGCGGAACCGGCTTTGCCGGGCCGCCGGGTGGCGCCTCTTGGGGGCCGAGCCAGGCATGAACAGTCCTGAGGACTGTTCATGCCTGGCAAGGGGCTGGGCCTCTGGCCCAGCGCGGCCTGCAAGGCAGGAGCGTCAGCGACTGGGGGGCCGTCATCTATGCGGGCTGGTAGGCCAGTCGCACGTAAATTGGCGCAAACGCTTCCGCCTGCGTGATCTCGAGCAGGTGCTCGCGCGCCAGCTCGAGCATCGCGATGAAGGTCACCACCAGCACCTGCGGGCCGCGGGTCAGGTCGAACAGCTCCTCGAACATCGCGAAGCGCCGGCCCTGCAGCCCGCGCAGCACGATGCTCATGTGCTCGCGCACGCTCAGTTCCTCGCGGGTGATCGTGTGGTGCTGGTTCAGCTTCGCGCGCTTCAGGATGTCGGCCCAGGCGGCGCGCAGCTCGTCGATCTCGACGTCAGGGAAGCGCGGCGTCAGCGACTGCTCGATGGTCACCTGCGCGCGCAGGAAATCGCGGCCCAGCACCGGCAGGCGGTCGAGCGCGGCCGCGGCCAGCTTGATCTGCTCGTATTCCAGCAGCCGGCGCACCAGCTCGGCGCGCGGGTCCTCGGGCTCCTGGCCTTCGGCGACCTTCTTCGGCGGCAGCAGCATGCGCGACTTGATCTCGATCAGCATCGCCGCCATCAGCAGGTATTCGCTGGCGAGCTCGAGGTTGGTCTTGCGGATCTGGTCGACATACGCCAGGTACTGGCGCGTGACGCTGGCCAGCGGGATGTCGAGGATGTTGAAGTTCTGCTTGCGGATCAGGTAGAGCAGCAGGTCGAGCGGGCCTTCGAAGGCCTCGAGGAAGACCTCCAGCGCATCCGGCGGGATGTACAGGTCGGTCGGCATCGTGAACAGCGGCTCGCCATACAGGCGCGCCACCGCGACGTGGTCGACCACATGGGGCACTGCCGCATCGGGCGCGGCCTGCGCCAGGGCGTCTTCGCTCACGGGGAGGATCCGTTCGGTGTCGCGGTCCGGCCCGGCTCAGTGCCCGGTCTGGTAGACGTAGGGCTGCTGCGGCACCTGGGCGTCGCGGTAGTCGCTCTGCGCGTCGCGGTCGACCGGCTTGTCCCACAGCAGTTGGCGGCCCTGCAGCATCCGGTCCGACAGTGTCGGGTCCTTGGCCTTCAGCTCCTCGATGAACGAGGTGGTGTCGGACTTGTAGGCTTTCCAGAAGAGCGGCATGGTCGAGGCCAGGTGAAGCAAGGGAGGGCGGATTTTAGCCGGCCTCGGCCGCCTGCCCGATCCAGGCCCGGGCGGCGGCCTCCGCTGCGGCCGGGTCGGCGGTGATCCGCTCGACCCCCAGCTCGGCGTCGAAGCCGGCCCGGCGGATCAGCGACAGCGGCTGCTCATCCACCCCCGCCAGCATCAGCACGACGCCACGCCGCGCGAGCGAGCGCTGACATTGCGCCAGCGCGTCCAGCCCCGAGCTGTCCATCGACAGCATGCGCCGCATGTCGAGCACCACCGCGCGGGTGCCGGGCAGCACGCGGGCCGGCAGCGCCTCCAGCCTGCCGACCGCGCCGAAGAACAGCGGCCCGCTCAGCGCGAACACCTGCACGCCGGGCTCGGCACTGTCGCAGGGCTCGACGCGGAACAGCGTGCTCATCCGGTAGATGAAGAACACGCAGGCCAGCACCAGCCCGAACTGCACCGCGACCGTCAGGTCGAACACCACCGTCAGCCCGAAGGTGCCCAGCAGCACCGTGCGGTAGTGCAGGCTGAAGCGGCGCAGCCGCCCGAACTCGCGCCACTCGCCCATGTTCCACGCGACGAACAGCAGGATGCCGGCCAGCCCGGCCAGCGGCACGTGCACCGCCAGCGGCGCCGCCACCAGCACCACCGCGAGCAGCGTGAGCGCGTGCACGATGCCGGCGACCGGGCTGGTCGCGCCGGAACGCACGTTGGTCACCGTGCGCGCGACCGTGCCGGTGGCCGGGATGCCGCCGAACAGCGGCGCGACCATGTTGGCCACGCCCTGGCCCATCAGCTCCTGGTTCGGGTCGTGGCGCGGCGCCTCGCCGAGGTTGTCGGCGACGCGGGCGCACAGCAGCGATTCGACGGCCCCGAGCAGCGCGATGGTCAGCGTGGGGATCAGCAACTGCTGCGCGCTGGCCCAGCTGAACGGCGGCAGCGCGAGCTGCGGCAGGCTCTGCGGGATGCCGCCGAAGCGCGAGCCGATGGTCTCGATCGGCAGCGGCAGCAGCGCGGTGGCGAGCGTCGCCAGCACCAGCGCGACGATGGTGCCCGGCAGGTGCGAGGCCACGTGGCGCGAGCGGCGCACCCAGCCCGCGCGCGCATCCGGCGGCGCCTGGTACGACTTGGGCCACAAGCCCACGATGGCCAGGCAGCCCAGGCCGACCGCCAGCGCGATCGGGTCGATGCTGGCGGCATGCGACGCGAGCGCGCCGACCTGTGTGAAGAAGTCTGCCGGCAGCTTCTCGATGTGCAGCCCGAACAGGTCTTTCAGCTGCGACACGCCGATCAGCACCGCGATGCCGTTCGTGAAGCCGATGATGATCGCCACCGGGATGTAGCGCACCAGCACGCCCAGCCGGAACGCCCCCATCGCGAACAGCAGCACGCCGGCCAGCGCGGTCGAGATCAGCAGGTTCGTGAGCCCGTAGCGCTCGACGATGCCGTAGACGATGACGATGAACGCGCCGGCCGGGCCGCCGATCTGCACGCTGGAGCCGCCCAGCGCCGAGATCAGGAAGCCGGCGACGATCGCGGTGAAGATGCCCTGCTCGGGCTTGACGCCGGAGGCGATCGCGAAGGCCATGGCCAGCGGCAGCGCCACCACGCCGACCGTGATGCCGGCCGACACGTCCTTCCAGAAGCGTGCCTTGTCGTAGCCGCGCAGGCTGTCGAGCAGGCGGGGGCGAAACGGATGCAAGCGCATGAAGCGTCCAGTATCAACCCGGGGCCGGGGCGGCATCCTATGATCTGCGTCAACAAAGACACGGCTTGGTGCGATGTCCGAACGCGATGACGATGTGCCGCGGGTGAGCGAGACGCTGGACCGCCGGGTGATGCAGTTCTCCGATGCCGAGATCCAGAGCCGCATGTGGCTGCGCGACCCCGATGCGCTCGACCTGGAATACACGCGGCTGATGATGGGTTTCCTGCTGTTCGCGGGCAGTCCGGAGCGCATCGCGATGATCGGGCTCGGCGGCGGCTCGATCGCCAAGTTCTGCCACCGGCACCTGCGCCGCACGCGGCTGGAGGTGGCCGAGATCAATCCCGAGGTGGTCGCGCTGCGCGATCGCTTCCAGTTGCCGCCGGACGACGAGCGGCTGGCGGTGCACTTGGTCGACGGTGCCCGCTTCGTGCGCGATGGGCTGCTGCGCCATGACGCTCTGCTGGTCGACGGCTTCGACCGCCACGGCCTGCCGCGGCAGCTGTGCTCGCAGCGCTTCTACGACGACTGTGCCGATGCGCTGCAGCCGGCCGGCGTGCTGGTGGCCAACCTGCATGCCAACCATGCCGAGCAGCCGGTGTGGCTGGAGCGCATCGGGCGCAGCTTCGGGCACGAGCCGCTGGTGGTGCATGACGACGACCGCAGCAACTGCGTGGTGTTCGCGAGCCGTGCGGCGTTGCGGCTGGCGCCGGGCGCCCTGACGCGCCCGCCGGGCCTCGCGTCAGCCGGCTGGCCGCCCTTGGCTGACGCGTTCAGGCTCATCGTGTCGCGGATGGGTATCCGGGCGACCTGATTTGCTGCTGTGGCAGTTTGGAATGTGTCTTCTGTCGCAGCGTTTGATCGGAATCAAACGGCGGTTGCGGTGACTTACAGCACGGCTGCGCGTCAATGCGCGAGCTCCCTTCATCCGCAATCGTCAGGAGCAGAAATTGAAATTGGAAGTCAGAACAGCACCTTCGCAAGTCCCGTCGCGACCGCCCTCGCCGACTGACGATCGACGGAAAGCCCCGAGTCTTGCAACCGTTCCGCGGCAGATGGCAGGCCAGACGCTGAAGGAGACCGTCGCCGACATCCCTGTCCACGCTTGCGACAAGGATCTCATCGCCGCCGCACTGAGGCACGGGATCGAGCACCTCGACAACCGTCAAAAGTCGCTTGTGCTGATGGCCCGACTCCTCTGCGTTTTTCTTCCGGAAAACTCGGAGATTGCAACAGGGCTGCGCGCCAGGGCGGTTGCGCTGCTCAAGTCGCGTGATGGGCAGACCGAGGCCGACGCCTTGTACCTCCTCGCGAAATCAGCCGTGCGCTCCGCCGACAGGTACATCAGCAATGCAATGCGGATAAATGGCGATCCACAACGCAAAGCGGATCTGGAATCTATCCGGATCCTGATCAATTGGCCATCGTTCTCCACCGATCCCGTCACTTGGAGGACCGCAATCTCCAATGCCGAGCGCATCCTCGGAGGCTGAGCGGACCCACGCGGCACCAAGCCGCGCTCAGCGCACGCGCAACCCCGGCGTCGCCCCCGGCCACGGCTCCAGCACATAGAGCCCCGGGTGCGCCTTCTCGTCGGCATGCGAGGCGGCCAGCACCATCCCTTCGCTGAGCCCGAACTTCATCTTGCGCGGCGCGAGGTTGGCCACCATCACGGTGAACTTGCCGACCAGGTCTTCCGGCTTGTAGGCCGACTTGATGCCGCTGAAGACGTTGCGCGTCTTCGCCTCGCCGACGTCGAGCGTCAGGCGCAGCAGCTTGTCGCTGCCGTCGACCGCCTCGCAGGCGACGATCTTCGCGATGCGCAAATCGACCTTCGCGAAATCGTCGATCTTGATCTCGGGCGCGAGCGGCTCGCCGCCGGGCGGCGGCAGCTCGATGACCGGCGGCTCGAGCAGCTTGTCAAGCAGCGCCGGGTCGACGCGCTGCATCAGGTGCTTGTAGTCGCCGATCGTGTGCCCGCCGATCGCGCGCGCCGCATCGGCGAACACCATCGGCTCAAGCTTCAGGAAGGCCTCGACCTGCGCCGCCAGCGTCGGCAGCACCGGCTTCAGGTAGATGGTCAGCACGCGGAAGGCCTCGATGCAGGTGCTGCACACGTCGTGCAGCACCGCCTCCTGGCCGGCCTTCTTGGCCAGGTCCCAGGGCTTGTTCTGGTCGACATATTCGTTCACCCGGTCGGCCAGCAGCATCACCTCGCGCAGCGCCTTGCCGTACTCGCGCTCCTCGTAGAGCTCCTCGATCGCGCGGCGGTGGTTGCGCAGGCCGTCGAGCAGCGAGCGGCCCTCGACACCCAGGTCGGACGACAGCCGCCCGTCGAAGCGCTTGCTGAGGAAGCCGGCGGCGCGGCTCGCGATGTTGATGTACTTGCCGACCAGGTCGGAGTTGATGCGGGCGATGAAGTCGTCGGGGTTGAAGTCGATGTCCTCGACCTTCGCGTTCAGCTTGGCGGCGATGTAGTAGCGCAGCCATTCCGGGTTCAGCCCGACCTCGAGGTACTTCAGCGGCGAGATGCCGGTGCCGCGGCTCTTGCTCATCTTCTCGCCGCCGTTGACGGTGATGAAGCCGTGCACGTTGACGTGGTCCGGCGTCTTGCGGCCGCTGAAATGCAGCATCGCCGGCCAGAACAGCGTGTGGAAGTAGGTGATGTCCTTGCCGATGAAGTGCACCTGCTCGACCGCCGGATCCTGGAAGAACGCGTCGAAGTCGCGCCCGGTCTTGTCGAAGTAGTTCTTCAGCGACGCCAGGTAGCCCACCGGCGCGTCGAGCCAGACGTAGAAGTACTTGTCGTCGGTGTCGGGGATGCGGATGCCGAAGTACGGCGCATCGCGGCTGATGTCCCAGTCGGCCAGGCCACCGTGGCCGTGCTCGTCGACCGCGAACCATTCGCGGATCTTGTTCAGCACCTCGGGCTGCAGGCGCCCGGGCGTGTGCGTCCAGTCCTTCAGGAACTCGATGCAGCGCGGCGACGACAGCTGGAAGAAGTAGTGCGCGCTGCTCTTCAGCACCGGCGTGGCACCGCTGAGCGCCGAATACGGGTTCTTCAGCTCGGTGGGCGCGTAGACGGCGCCGCAGTTCTCGCAGCTGTCGCCGTACTGGTCTTTGGTGCCGCAGCGCGGGCATTCGCCCTTGATGTAGCGGTCGGGCAGGAACATCGCCTTCACCGGGTCGAAGAACTGCTCGATCGTGCGCTCGGCGATCAGGCCTTCCTTGCGCAGCGCGAGGTAGATCTCCTGCGCGAGCTGGTGGTTCTCGGGGCCGTCGGTCGAATGCCAGTTGTCGAAGCCGATGCTGAAGCCGTCGAGGTACTGCTTGCGGCCGGCCGCGATCTCGGCGACGAACTGCTGCGGCGTCTTGCCGGCCTTTTCGGCGGCGATCATGATCGGCGCGCCGTGGGCGTCGTCGGCGCAGACGAAGTGGACCTCGTTGCCGACCATGCGCTGGAACCGCACCCAGATGTCCGCCTGGACGTACTCCATCATGTGCCCGATGTGGAACGGCGCATTGGCGTACGGCAGGGCGGTGGTGACGAAGAGCTTGCGGGTCATCGGAGGCGTCCGGGTCGGCGGGGGAGGGTCGATTCTAGGCGCGCTGGCCCGAGGGGAAAGGTGTGTGGGCTAGACTGCCGGCCGCCACCCGCCCGCCCGTCATGACCATCACCGAATCCGCCCTCCTGGCCGCCCTGCAGACCGTCAACGACCCGCTCACCGGCAAGGACGTCGTCGGCGCCCGCCAGGTGAAGAACCTGCGCATCGACGGCGCCGACGTGTCGTTCGAACTGGAGCTCGGCTACCCGGCGAACAGCCTGCATGCGGCGCTGCGCGACACGGCGCAGCAGGCATTGCGCACGCTGCCGGGCATCGGGCGGGTCGACGTGCAGATCGCCACCCGCATCGCCGCCCACGCGGTGCAGCGCGGCGTGCAGCTGCTGCCGAACGTGAAGAACATCGTCGCGGTGGCCTCGGGCAAGGGCGGGGTCGGCAAGAGCACGACCGCGGCCAACCTGGCGCTGGCGCTGGCCGCCGAGGGCGCGAAGGTCGGCATCCTCGACGCCGACATCTACGGCCCGAGCCAGCCGATGATGATGGGGCTCGAGGGCCGCCCGGAGAGTGCCGACGGCAAGACGATGGAGCCGATGCGCAACCACGGCGTCGAGGTGATCTCGATCGGTTTCCTGGTCGAGCGCGACAACGCGATGATCTGGCGCGGCCCGATGGCCACGCAGGCGCTGGAGCAACTGCTGCGGCAGACGAACTGGGGCGACCTCGACTACCTGATCGTCGACATGCCGCCCGGCACCGGCGACATCCAGCTGACGCTGTCCCAGCGCGTGCCGCTGACCGGCGCGGTGATCGTCACGACGCCGCAGGACATCGCGCTGATCGACGCGCGCCGCGGCATCAAGATGTTCGAGAAGGTCGGCGTGCCGATTTTGGGCATCGTCGAGAACATGGCGGTGCACGTGTGCAGCAACTGCGGCCACGTGGAGCACATCTTCGGCGCCGATGGCGGCAAGAAGATGGCGGCGGAATTCAACATGGACTACCTCGGCGCGCTGCCGCTGGCGCTGGCCATCCGCGAGCAGGCCGATTCGGGCAAGCCGACGGTGGTCAGCGATCCCGACGGCGAGACCGCGGGGCTCTACAAGGCGATCGCGCGCCAGATGGCGGCGAAGATCGCGCAGCGGAGCAAGGACTTCTCGGCGAAGTTCCCGACCATCACGATCTCGAAGACCACCTGAGGAGTGCGCATGCGCTGGATGCCGATCGGAGCGATGGCCTGGCTGGCGGCTGCCGCCTGCGCTGCGGCACCCGAGGACGAAGGCGCCGCGCGAGCCGCGTGGGCGCGCAAGCTGCAGGCCTTCGAGCAGTGCAAGGCGAGCCGGCGCGCGCCGAGCTACGGGCCGGCGGCGTCAGGTGTGGCGGTGAAGAAGCCTGCGGCCTGCGTCGACCCGGGGCCATTCGTGCCGCCTCGCGCGGCGTCGGCACCCGGCAAGGGCTGATCAGCGCTTCGTGAACACCAGATCCCACACCCCGTGGCCGAGCTTCAGCCCGCGGTTCTCGAACTTGGTCAGCGGGCGGTACGCGGGCTTCGGCGCATAGCCGTCGGCGGTGTTGGCCAGCGTGGGCTCGGCCGACAGCACCTCCAGCATCTGCTCGGCATAAGGTTGCCAGTCGGTCGCGCAATGCAGGTAGCCGCCGGGCGCCAGGTGCGCGGCGAGCTTCGCGACGAACGGCGCCTGGATCAGCCGGCGCTTGTTGTGCTTTTTCTTGTGCCACGGGTCCGGAAAGAACACGTGCACGCCGGCCAGCGAGCCGGGCGCGACCATCTGCTCCAGCACCTCGACCGCGTCGTGCTGGACGATGCGCAGGTTGGCGAGCTCCTTCTCGCCGATCTGCTTCAGCAGCGCGCCGACGCCGGGCGTGTGCACCTCGACGCCGAGGAAATCGGTGCCCGGCAGCGCCTGCGCGATGGCTGCGGTGGCGTCGCCCATCCCGAAGCCGATCTCCAGCACCAGCGGCGCGCTGCGGCCGAACACGGCCTGCGGGTCGAGGCGCTGCGGCGAGAACGGCACCAGGTAGCGCGGGCCGAGCGTCTCGAGCGCACGCACCTGGCCGGGGCCCATGCGGCCGGCGCGCAGCACGAAGCTCTTGATGCCGCGCAGCGGAACGGTGGGGTCGGTGGGGGCGGTCATGGCAATTCGGCAGGCATGCCGTGCGGGCAGGGGGCCGAATTGTGCCCGACCACGCGCTAGAATCCGCCCCGCTGCGGGTGTAGTTCAATGGTAGAACGGCAGCTTCCCAAGCTTCATACGAGGGTTCGATTCCCTTCACCCGCTCCACCGAGCCCGCGAATCGGCTGTACACGCCGCTCGGCGACCTCTACCATCGCCCCGGTCATGGGGGACTCCGATGTACCGTCCGCCGGGAGTGCCAGAAGTCGTCGCCATCGCGCTTGCCATCGTCGCAGCGCTCCTGTGGGTCATCTGGCGGCGCACACGCCACCTGTGGTTGCTGCCGGCTGCAGCCGGATCTGCGCTGGCCGTCGCGACCACGCTGGGATGGCCGATGCCACTGCCGACGGAGTTCGTGTTGCTGCCGCGTGTGCTCATCGCGTGGGCGATCGCCGACTACCTCGGCCAGCGCAGCGCGACGAAGGCGGCGCTGATCGGTCCGGCCCTCCTCCTTGCACTCGCCCCTGCGGCGCTCGCACGCTGGGCGGCCCCTTGTCTCGACGCGTCGCTCGGCATGCTCTGCGCCGTGCAGGCGTGGCGCGAGCGCGGGTCGGGCCACGCGCTGCTGGCCGCCGCGGCGCTGTCGAGCGCGGGCTGGCTGGGCTTCGCCGCCGGATCCGGTGCCGACGCCGCACTGATCCAGCGCACTGCGCTCGGACCGGCCACGCTCGCGCTGGCGATGGCGCTGCCGGCGGCTCTGCTGCTGCGCGAAGACAGGCGCTCCAGCGCGGCGCAGGCGCTGATGCAGCGGATGACGCACTTCTATGACGCCTTGTCGCGCACCAACCAGGCGATCGCGCGCATCAAGGACCGCCCCCGGCTGTTCGAGGCGATCTGCGAGATCTGCGTCGACGCGGGCCATGCGCGCGTCGCCTGCGTGTACGTGCTCGACGGCGTCTTCGCGCACCGCACCGCCACGGCCGGGCCGGCGGCCGAGATCCTCGCCGGCGTCCCGCAGCCGTGGGACACCAGCGAGGCCCGGGCGCAGGGCTCGTACACGGTGCAGGCCCTGCGCGGCGGCCGGCCGATCACGAGCAACGACTACCAGAACGACCCGCGGGCGGCGCCGTGGCGCGACCAGGCCGTGGCACACGGCGTGCGAGCGTTCGCGTGGCTGCCCTTTCATCGCCGGGGCGGCGTCGACGGGGTGCTGATGCTGGCTGCGGGGCACACCGGTTTCTTCGACGATCCGTTGATGAAGCTGCTCGACAAGCTGGTCGGCGACATCTCGCTCGCGCTCGATGCCATCGACCGCGAGCACGAACGCGAGCTTGCGCAGCGCGAGGTGCAGGCCGGCCTCGAGCGCTTCCAGCTGCTGTTCAATGCCGCGCCCGTCGCGTCGACGATCCTGTCCATCGCGCAGCGTCGCGTGCGCGCGGCGAACGACACCTGCTGTGCCGCCATCGGGATGACGCGCGAGCAGATCGTCGGGCGCCAGACCGCCGAGCTGACGGCCCGGCTGAGCGACGAGGACCGCGAGGGCTTCTACGCCGAACTCCAGCGCGACGGCCGGGTGCGCAACCGCATGATGCGCGTGCACCGCGGCGATGCCCGGCCGACCCAGGAGCTGTTCAACGCAGAGCCGATCGACTACATGGGCGAGGCCTGCCTGCTGGTGATGAGCCTCGACATCACCGACCTGCACGAGGCCCAGCAGGTGCGCGAAGCGCTGGCCCGAGCCGAGTCCGCGAGCCGCGCCAAGACCGAGTTCCTGTCGCGCATGAGCCACGAATTGCGCACGCCGCTCAACGCGGTGCTGGGCTTCGCCGAACTGCTGCGCCAGGGGGCGCGGGAGCGCCTCACGTCGCAGGAGCTGGCGCAACTCGACCTGCTGCAACAGGCGGGGTGGCACCTGCTGACGCTCATCAACGACGTGCTCGACGTGTCGCGGATCGAGACCGGGCACCTCGCTGTCCAGGCGGAGCCGCTCGCGCTGCTGCCGTTGCTCGACGAAGCGATGCAGATGACGCGCGGCGCCGCCGACGGACGGGCGGTGTCGCTGGTGGCGGAATACGGCGAGTGCGCGCCGGTCGGGGTGCGCGCCGATCCGACGCGGCTGCGCCAGGTCGTCCTGAACCTGCTCTCCAATGCGGTGAAGTACAACCGACCGGGCGGAGCAGTGAAGGTCTCGCTGCGCGTGGAAGCCGAATGGGTCCGGCTGCTGGTCGAGGACACCGGGCTCGGGATGACGCAGGACCAGCTCTCCCACCTGTACGAGCCGTTCAACCGGCTCGGGCGCGAGCGCGGGGCCGTCGAAGGCGCCGGCATCGGGCTGGCCCTCACCCGCCAGCTTCTGCGGCTGATGCAAGGCGACATCCACATCGACAGCAGGCTCGGCGCCGGCACGCGCGTGAGCGTGTCGCTGCCGCGGGTCGAGCCGGTGCCGCGCGCGCCGGAGCGTCCGCTGCCGCAGGCCGCGCCGGCGGCGCCGCGGGGCACGGTGCTGTACGTCGAGGACAACGACGTCAATGCGCTCCTCGTCGAGCAGATCCTGGCCCGCTGGGTCGACCTGCGTTTCGTTCGCGCGCACGACGGCGCGAGCGGCCTGGCGTTGGCCCGCAGCCTGCAGCCCGAGCTGCTGCTGCTGGACATGCAGCTGCCGGACATCGACGGGGAGGAAGTCCTGCGCCGCGTGAAGGCAGACGCATCGACCTGCCGCCTGCGCGTGGTCGCCCTGTCTGCCAGTGCGATGCCGGAAGAAGTCGCGCGCGCCAGCCGGCTCGGCGCCGACGAGTACTGGACCAAGCCGCTGGCGGTGGACCGCTTCCTGGCCGATGTCGCCCGCCTGATGGACGAAGCAGCCGCCAACGCGCCGGGCGCCTTGCCCGTCCAGCCTTGACAAGCGTCCTCGACGCAGTTTTGAAAAAAATGCACATCGTCGAATTGCTTCATGCCGAGAAGAGCGCAACGCCGGGCCGTTGCATCGCGGCACTGCAGGCGCATGGCGGCCTCGGCCTCGCAGAAGCCAGGAAGGTCACCGATGCCATGCTGGAACGGCAGTACCCCGAGGTGTCGCTGCCGTCGGCCGCGTCGGCACGATCGCTGATCGTCGCGCTGGCCGCCATCGGCGTTGTGGCCCGCTTTGCAGAGGGGCCCGACTACGACCCGCAGCAGCGCCTGGCCGTCGCGCTCGAGTCCATGCAGGCGCAACTGGAACCTGAAGTTCTTCGCAGCTGCCGGTCGCTGTCGGCGCATGGCGAATGGGAGCTGGCGCTGTCGCAGGCCCTGGCTCACCTGCCATCGCGGGACGATGCAGAGCCGAGCCCCGGGTTCGTTGCACTGAGCGAGATCGCCGTCGAGTTCGGCATCCTGCAGCGGAGTCCCCCGTGAAGGGCGACGCTGTGCAGCTCGATGGGCCGCCGTTCAGTTCGCGGCTGGCCGGCGACGCCTCTCCCGGCGCGTGCGGACGGCGGCGGCCAGGTCGCGAAGCAGGGGATCCGTCTGCGTCCAGCCCAGGCAGGCATCGGTGATCGACACGCCCGGTCGGAGGTCGGCCTTGGTCTGGCCCTCCAGCAGGTCCTGCCGGCCCGGCTGCAGGTGGCTCTCGATCATCACGCCGGTGATCCGCGCATCGCCGCCGGCGATCTGGCCGGCCACGTCGCGGCCGACGTCGACCTGGCGCTCGTACTTCTTGCTGGAGTTGGCGTGCGAGAAGTCGATCATGACCTGCTCGCGCAGGCCCGAGGCCGCGAGGCCTTCGCAGGCCGCGTCGACGGAGGCCGCGTCGTAGTTCGGGACCTTGCCGCCGCGCAGGATGACGTGGCAATCCTCGTTGCCGCGCGTCTCGAAGATCGCCGCCATGCCCATCTTGGTCATGCCCATGAATGCGTGCGCCGAGCGCGCGGCCAGCACGGCGTCGCTCGCGACCTTGATCCCGCCGTCGGTCCCGTTCTTGAAGCCGACCGGGCACGACAGGCCCGACGCGAGCTGGCGGTGGCTCTGGCTCTCGGTGGTGCGCGCGCCGATGGCGCCCCAGGCGATCAGGTCGGAGATGTATTGCGGCGACAGCAGGTCCAGGAACTCGGTGCCGGCCGGCAGGCCCAGGCCGTTCACGTCCAGCAGCAACTGGCGGGCGAGGCGCAGGCCCTCGTTCATGTGGAAACTGCCGTCCAGGCGCGGGTCGTTGATGTAGCCCTTCCAGCCGACCGTGGTGCGCGGCTTCTCGAAATAGACGCGCATGACGACGAGCAGGTCGCCGCGCAGTTCGTCGCGGACGGCCGACAGCCGCCGGGCATAGTCCATCGCCTGGTCATGGTCGTGGATGGAGCATGGGCCCACCACCACCAGCAGCCGGTCGTCGCGGCCGTGCAGCACGTCGCCGATCTGCTGCCGCGCGCGGGCCACCACCTCCAGCGCGCGCTCCGGGGCCGGCTGCTCTTCCAGCAGCAAGGCCGGGCTGATCAGGGCGCGCACGGCGCCGATGCGGGTGTCGTCGGTGCGCGTGACGTCGACGATAGCGGGTTCGTCGTTTCGGGCAGGTGCGGTGTTCATTCGTTCGAAGGTTCCGATGTCGATGCGCCGGCAGGGCGGCGAGATTCTGGCGATCTTTTCATGAAATGTCCTGTTCCGGGCACTGCTTCACGCATCCACCCCGCTCCTGCGCCTCGCAGTCCATCCGTCCGGTCCCGAACCGGCCCCGTTTGCTGCGTACCCCGCTTGGCTGCCATCGACGGCGGCGACGAAGGGAAACGCGATGGTGGATGGCATGGACGACGAAGTGGCCGGCGCGGGCCTGCTGGCGCAACTGGGGCTGGACCTCCCGGCGCGCGGCGAATCCCGGGTCAGCGAGCTCATGCTGGAAGGCGACATCCGCATGTTCATCGAGGTCAGCGAGGACGGCCTGCTGACCATCGCCGCCGCGCTGCCGGGCGAGGTCACCGACTACGACGACAGCCTGCTCGCGATGTCGCCGGCCGACGTGGTGCTCGGCGACGCGGCCGGCGGCGGTCCGCTGCACATCAGCGCCGATCTCGGCCACCTCACCGTCTGGGCCGACCACCTGCTCGAGACGGGCGCCGATGCGCAGGTGCTGGCGCTGCTCGACAGCGTGGCGGCGCAGGCAACCGCGATGGCGGCGGCGCGCGCCTCCCACCAGCGCGGCGCGCCCGCGGCCACTCGCACGAAAGCGATCTCGCTCGCTAAACTGCGGCTCAACGAAGTCCGGAGGCGACGCTCGATGAACCAAGCCCTTTGCCGCGTGCTGTGGATCGACGCCCAGCCGTCCGATGCCGACATCGGGTCCGCCGTGCTGCAAAGCCGGCTGGGGGCCGGTTTCGATGTCCGCACGGCCGCCGGCCTCGACTGCCAGGAGGCGCGCGAGGCCCATTCCGAGGTGATCGTGCTCGCGCTCGGCGCCGATGCGGCCGAGGTGGTGCTGGGCTGGCCGGCGCTCGCGGTGGCCGCGGCCGACGCGGCGCTGGTGGTGCTGGCGCCCGCGCTGGCCGACGAGCAGGCGCATCGCCTGGTCGAGTCGGGCGTGCAGGACATCGTGTTCCACGCCGACCTCGGCTCGCTCGCGCAGCGCCTGCGGCTGGCCGCCGCGCGCAAGGCGAGCGAGCGCGAGGCGCGCAAGGCCTACGCCACCGACCTGACGACCGGCCTGCCGAACCGCATCCAGCTGATCGAGCACCTGAGCCAGGTGCTGGCGCTGCGCGAGCGCGAACCGGCGCCGGTCAGCCTGCTGGTGTTCCGCATGGACGGCTTCCAGGCCATCGAGGCCGCGCATGGGCTGGAGTCGGCCAACGTCGTGCGCCGCAAGGTCGCGGTGCGGCTGCGCGGCGGGGTGCGCGCCAGCGACGTGGTGGCGTCGCTCGGCGCCGACGTGTTCGCGGTGCTGCTGCCGTCCACCGAATCGCCGGCCGATGCGCAGCGCGTCGTCGACAAGCTGGTGCGCGTGCTGCGCGATCCGTTCAACGTGGCCGGCATCACGGTGGGCGTGAAGGCGCATGTGGGCGTCGCGCAGTTCCCGCAGGACGGCCAGCAGCCCGACGACCTGCTGCGGCATGCGGCCGCCGCGGCGCTGGCGGGGGCCTACGGGCCGCAGGGCGCGGCGAACGACTGAGGGTCCTATTTCTGGATGTCCCCCAGGCACAGGTACTTCACCTCGACGTAGTCGTCGATCCCGTGGTGAGAGCCCTCGCGCCCGAGCCCCGACTGCTTCACGCCGCCGAACGGCACCTCGGCGGTCGAGATCAGCCCGGTGTTGATGCCGACCATGCCGTACTCCAGCGCCTCGCCGACGCGGAAGATGCGGCCGATGTCGCGGCTGTAGAAGTAGCTGGCGAGCCCGAACTCGGTGTCGTTGGCCATCGCGATCGCTTCGGCCTCGGTCCTGAAGCGAAACACGGGCGCTACCGGGCCGAAGGTCTCCTCGCGCGCGCACAGCATCTCGCTGGTCGCGTTCGACAGCACCGTCGGCTCGAAGAAGCGGGTGCCGAAGCGGTGCCCGCCGGTCACCAGCGTCGCGCCCTTCGCGGTCGCATCGGCCACGTGCCGCTCGATCTTCTCGATCGCCGCGTCGTCGATCATCGGCCCCTGCGTCACACCGGCCTCGAAGCCGTTGCCGACCCGGATGGTCTTCGTCTTCTCGGCCAGCTTCGCGACGAACGCGTCGTACACGCCGTCCTGCACGATCAGCCGGTTCGCGCAGACGCAGGTCTGGCCGGCGTTGCGGTACTTGCTGGCGAGCGCCCCTTCGACCGCGCTGTCGAGGTCGGCATCGTCGAACACGATGAACGGCGCATTGCCGCCGAGCTCCAGCGACAGCTTCTTGATGGTCGGCGCGCACTGCTTCATCAGGATGCGGCCGACCTCGGTCGAGCCGGTGAACGACAGGTGGCGCACCAGGTCGCTCTCGCACAGCACCTTGCCGACCGCGATCGAGTTGGCACCGTCGGCGGTGACGACGTTCAGCACGCCCGGCGGCATGCCGGCCCGCTGTGCCAGCTCGGCCACCGCCAGCGCCGACAGCGGCGTCTGCTCGGCCGGCTTGATCACCACCGGGCAGCCGGCGGCCAGCGCCGGTGCGACCTTGCGGGTGATCATCGCGATCGGGAAGTTCCACGGCGTGATCGCCGCGCACACGCCGACCGGCTGCTTGATCACCAGGTAGCGCTTGCCGTTGTCGGTGGTCGGCACGGTCTCGCCGTAGACGCGGCGCGACTCCTCGGCGAACCACTCGATGAAGCTGGCGCCGTAGCCGACCTCGCCCTTCGCTTCGGCCAGCGGCTTGCCCTGCTCGGCGGTCATGATGCGCGCCAGGTCGTCGGCGTTCGCCATCAGCAGGTGGAACCACTTCATCAGGATCGCCGCGCGCTCCTTCGCGGTCTTGCCGCGCCAGGCCGGCCAGGCCTGGTTCGCGGCGGCCACCGCGGCCTGCGTCTCGGCGGCGCCGAGGTTGGCCACGTCGACAAGCTTCCGGCTGGTGGCCGGGTCGCTGACGTCGAAGCGGGCCTGGCCGGCGACCCATTCGCCGCCGATCAGCGCGTCGGTCTTCAACAGGCTCGCGTCCTTCAGGGTCGTAAGCGGGGAGGTGTCCATCGTGTCGGTTCCTTCAATGGTTAGGGCCTGTTAACGCTACGGGAAGGCACGCGCCGGCGCCTGCCAAGGCGCTGGGCAAGGCGCGGCGCGCGGCCCGGGCTCTGTGCCCGGGCAAGCGGCGCAACGCGGCCCAGCGCCTTGGCAGGCACCGGCCCGAAGGGTGATCTCGTCAAAAGGGCACCCGCGGCGTTGCACGGCTTGCCCAGGCGGCCAGCCTGGGCCGCGCCTTGCGGGTGCCCTTTTGACGAGTCACGCGTGCCTTCCCGTAGCGTTAACAGGCCCTAGCGGCGCGGCACGCCGGGCAGCACGCACAGCATTTCATACAGCAGGTTGGCGCCCAGCAACGCGGTGTTGCCGGACGGGTCGTAGGGTGGCGCGACCTCGACCAGGTCGCCGCCGATCACGTTCAGCCCGTGGCAGCCGCGGATGATCTCCAGCGCCTGCGGCACGCTCAGGCCGCCGACCTCGGGCGTGCCGGTGCCGCCGGCGAACGACGGGTCGATGCCGTCGATGTCGAAGCTGATGTAGACCGGCTGCGCCGGCCCGATGCGCTCGCGCACCTCGGCCATCAACGGCGCGAGCGAGCGGTACCAGACCTCGTGCGCCTGCACGACGGTGAAGCCCTGGGTGCGCGGCCAGTCGAAATCGTCGGCCGCATAGCCGGTGCCGCGCAGGCCGATCTGCCAGACCTTGTCGCATTGCAGCAGGCCTTCTTCGACCGCCCGGCGGAACGGCGTGCCGTGGGCGACCCGCTCGCCGAACATCTCGTCGTTGACGTCGGCATGCGCGTCGACGTGCACCAGCGCGACCGGTCCGTGCCGGCGCGCGACCGCGCGCAGGATCGGCAGCGCGATGGTGTGGTCGCCGCCCAGCGTCAGCGGCTTGCAGCCGGCGGCCAGCACCTCGTCGTAGAACGCGGTGATCAGCGGCAGGGACTTGTCCAGCGAGTAGGTGTTGATGGGCACATCACCCAGGTCGGCCACCTGCAGCGCATCGAAGGGCGCGGCCCCGGTCGCCATGTTGTACGGCCGAAGCAGCGCTGATTCGGCGCGGATCTGCCGCGGCCCGAAGCGGGCGCCGGCGCGGTTCGAGGTGCCGATGTCCAGCGGCACGCCGATGAAGGCCGCGTCCAGGCCCTGGGCCGAGCTGGCCGCCGGCAGCCGCATCATCGTCGCGAGGCCGGCGAAGCGCGGCATCGCGTTGCCGCCCAGCGGCTGGTTCAGCGCCGTCATCGCTTGCGCCCCCGCAGCCACTCCAGCGCGAGCAGCAGCGCGGTGGTGAAGAGGATCAGCAGCGTCGCCACCGCGGCGATCGTCGGCGTGATGTTCTCGCGGATGCCGGTGAACATCTGGCGCGGCAGCGTCACCTGCTCCGGGCCGGCGAGGAACAGCGTCACCACGACCTCGTCGAACGAGGTCGCGAAGGCGAACAGGGCGCCGGAGATCACGCCCGGCGCGATCACCGGCAGCGTGATGCGGAAGAAGGTGCGCAGCGGGCTCTCGCCCAGGCTCAGGCTGGCGCGCACCAGGTTGTTGTTGAAGCCCTGCAGCGTGGCCAGCACGGTGGTCAGCACGAAGGGTGCGCCGAGCGCGGCATGCACGATGATCAGCGCGGTGTAGCTGTCGGCCAGGCCGGCCTGGGCGAAGAACAGGTAGGTGCTGACGCCGACCACGACGATCGGCACCACCATCGGCGCGATCAGCAAGCTCATCAGCAGGCCCTTGAACGGGAAGTCGGTGCGCGCGAGGCCGACCGCCGCCAGCGTGCCCAGCACGGTGGCGATCAGCGTGGCGGCCGGCGCGACGATGAAGCTGTTCTTCGCGGCGCGTGCCCATTCGGGCGAGGTGAACAGGTTCTGGTACCACTTCAGCGACCAGCCGGGGATCGGGTAGGCGAGGAAGGAGCTGTCGCTGAACGACAGCGGCATGATCACCAGGATCGGCAGCAGCAGGAATGCCAGCACGCCGATGCAGGCGAGGCGCACGGCCCACCAGCCGGCCTTGTCGAGCGGCGTGGCGTAGGCGGGGAACACGGGCAGGGCGAGCTTCATCCCAGGCTCAATTCCGATTTGACGATGCGACGGTACACGGCATACAGAACCAGCGTTGCCGACAGCAGCAAAGCCCCCAGCCCGCAGGCCATGCCCCAGTTGATGTTCACGTTGGTGTACTGGGCGATGTAGTAGCTCAGCATCTGGTCGTCGGCACCGCCCAGCAGGGCCGGCGTCACGTAGTAGCCGATCGACAGGATGAACACCAGCAGCGCGCCGGCGCCGACGCCGGGGAAGGTCTGCGGCACGTAGACGCGGAAGAAGGCGGCCAGCGGCGGGCTGCCCAGCGACACCGCGGCGCGCACGTAGGTGGCGGGCACGCTCTTCATCACGCTGTACAGCGGCAGGATCATGAAGGGCAGCAGGATGTGGGTCATCGCGATGACGACGCCCAGGCGATTGAACAGCAGCGGCAGCGGCTCGTCGACCAGGCCCAGGCCCATCAGGCTGCGGTTCACCAGGCCCTGCGACTGCAGCAGCACGATCCAGGCGGCGACGCGCACCAGGATCGAGGTCCAGAACGGCACCAGCACCAGGATCATCAGCACGTTGGCGCGGCGCGCCGGCAGCGTCGACAGCCACCAGGCGAGCGGATAGCCCAGCAGCAGGCAGCACAGCGTGACGACGGCGCTGATCGCGAAGGTGCGGCCCAGGATGCGGGCGAAGGCGCGCTGGTCCTCGGGCATGCGCTCGACCTGGCCGGCGGCGTCGCGGCGCAGGTCGACGGCAGCCAGCAGGTAGTCGGGCGTCCAGCGCGAGCCGTTCTTCGCGATCGCCTGCCAGTAGCGCGGCTCGGCCCAGCGCTCGTCCAGCGCGAGCAGGCGAGCCCGGGCCGCGGCGGCATCGGTCGCGCCGTCCAGCGGCAGCGCGCGGTAGGTGCCCATCAGCAGCGAGCGGGCGCCCGGGGCGTCGGTGTTCAGCCGCCGCGCCACGGCCCCGGCGTCGGCGCTGTCGGGCAGGCTGCCGAGGTCGGCCAGCAGCGCAGCGAAGGCTTCGGGTGCCGGCACGCCCTGGCGGTCCCAGCCGCCCAGGGCGGCCACGGTGCGCGGCAGCGCGGTTGCGACCTCCGGGTTCTCGACCGCGCGCTTGAGCAGCGCGGCGATCGGCACCAGGAAGGTCAGCAGCAGGAACGCCAGCAGCGGCAGCGTGAGCGAGAACGCCCGCAGCTTGCGCCGCCGGTCGGCGCGCGCCAGTTGCCGGCCCAGGGCGCTGGTCGTCACTGGGCCGCCCACGAGGCGAAGCGCTTCTCCAGTTCCTCGCCCTGGTCGGCCCAGAACTTCAGGTTGAACTGCAGCGCATCCTTCGAGTTCGCCGGCGCGGTCGGCAGGTTGCCCAGCACCTTGGCATCCAGCTGGGCGAGGGCCTTGGTGTTGGTCGGGCCGTAGGCGATGTTCTTCGCGTACTCGGCCTGCGCCTGCGGCGTGCTCGCGAAGGCGATGAACTTCATCGCCGCGTCCTTGTTCGGCGTGCCCTTCGGGACCACCCAGTAGTCCAGGTCGTAGATGCCGCCGGTCCAGGTGATCTTCAGGTTCTTGCCTTCGCGGTTGGCGGCATCGATGCGGCCGTTGTAGACCGTCGTCAGCGCCACGTCGCCGGCCACCAGGAACTGCGGCGGCTGCGCGCCGGCTTCCCACCACTGGATGCTCGGCTTCAGCTCGGTCAGCTTCTTGAAGGCACGCTCGGCGCCGTCCTTGGTCGCCAGCACCTTGTACACGTCGGCCGACTTGACGCCGTCGGCCATCAGCGCGAACTCGAGGTTGTAGCGCGCCCCCTTGCGCATGCCGCGCTTGCCCGGGAATTTCTTCAGGTCCCAGAAATCGGCCCAGCTGGTGGGCGTGCCCTTCAGCTTGTCGCCGTTGTAGGCCATCACCGTGGACCAGACGAAGATGCCGATGCCGCACTCGCTGACGGCCGCCGGCAGCAGGTCGGCCTTGCCACCCAGCTTGCTGTAGTCGAGCTTCTCGAACAGCCCCTCGTCGCAGCCGCGCGCCACGTCGGGCGATTCGACCTCGACCACGTCCCAGCTCACCTTCTTCGTCTCGACCATGGCCTTGATCTTGGCCTGCTCGCCGTTGTATTCGACCGGCACGACCTTGGTGCCGGTCTTCTCGAAGGGCTCGTAGTAGGCCTTCTTCTGCGCATTCGCGTTCGCGCCGCCGAAGTTGACGACGGTGATCTGCTGCGCGAAGGCGGGCAGCGCCAGGCCGGTGGCCAGCGCGATGCTCAGGATGCTCTTCTTCATGGCGTGGGTCCTCTGGGGGTGGGGAGGTGGGAAGGGAATCAGGCGGTGTAGATCCGGGTGTGCTCGGGCGGCAGCTCCAGCCAGGCGGCGTCGCCGGCCTGCGGCGCCGTGCCGCCCGACAGCGGCAGCTTCACCGTCGCCGCGGCCTGGCCCTCGCCGAGCGTGCACAGCAGCCGCAGGTGGTCGCCGTAGTAGATGACGCTGGCGATGCGCGCCTGCAGCAGGTTGCCGCGCTCGGCCGGTGCGGCCGTGTGCAGCAGGATGCGCTCCGGCCGGATGCAGGCCTCGACCGCAGCGCCGACCGCCGCGTCGTTGACGTTGACGCCGGTCAGCACCCGTCCGTCGGTCAGCACCATGCCGCAGCGGTCGCCGCCGGCGTCGACGGGGGCCGCCCGCACGGTGCCCCGGACCACGGTGCTGTCGCCGATGAAGCCGGCCACGAAGCGGTTCGCGGGCGCCTCGTACATGGCCTCCACCGGGGCCAGCATCTGCACCTCGCCGTCGTTGAAGACGGCCACGCGGTCGCTCATCGTCAGCGCCTCGCCCTGGTCGTGGGTGACGTAGACGAAGGTGATGCCGAGCTGGCGGTGCAGCTCCTTCAGCTCGATCTGCATGTGCTCGCGCAGCTGCTTGTCGAGCGCGCCCAGCGGCTCGTCCATCAGCACCAGCTGCGGTTCGAACACCAGCGCCCGCGCCAGCGCGACGCGCTGCTGCTGGCCGCCCGAGAGCTGCGCCGGGGCGCGGTCGGCCAGGCCGTTCAGCCGCACCATGTCCAGCGCCTTCGCGACCCGGCGCGCCTGCTCGTCGCGCGACAGCCCGCGCACCGTCAGCGGATAGGCCACGTTCTGCCCGACCGTCAGGTGCGGGAACAGCGCGTAGTTCTGGAACACCATGCCGAAGTGCCGCTTGTGCGGCGGCGTGCGCGTGATCGGCTTGCCGTCGAGCAGGATGTCGCCGGCGGTCGGCGACTCGAAGCCGGCCAGCATCATCAGCGTCGTCGTCTTGCCGGAGCCGGACGGCCCGAGCAGGGTCAGGAACTCGCCGCGGCGGATGTCCAGGTCGAGCTGGCGCACCACCAGGTGGCTGCCGTCGTACGTCTTCTGCACGCCGCGAAAGCGCACCAGCGGCTCGGCCGGCGCGCCCTGCACGGCGGCCGCCGGCCGGGATGCCGGGGCGGGGGAGGGCTCGGACAACACGGGCATGCGCACCTCGTTCAACGCAGAGCGGCGAAACTGTCGGCCAGCAGCTGCAGGCCTTCGTCGACCAGCGCGTCCTCGGCCGTCAGCGGCACCAGCACGCGGATCACGTTGCCGTGGGTGCCGCAGGACAGCAGTATGAGCCCGCGCCGGGCCGCCTCGGCGACCACCCGGCGGGTCAGCTCGGCGGCCGGCTTCGCGAGGTCGCCGTCGTCGAAGAGCTCGATCGCCACCATCGCCCCCAGCCCGCGCACGTCGCGCACCTGCGGCACCTGCTGCGCGATGCGCGCGAGGCCGGCCACCAGCCGCTCGCCCAGCCGCCGGCTGCGCTGCAGCAGCTGCTCGTCGTCGAACACCTTCAGCACCGCCAGCGCGGCGGCGCAGCCGATGGGCGAGCCGGCATAGGTGCCGCCCAGGCCGCCGGGGCCGGGGGCGTCCATCACCTCGGCGCGGCCGACCACGCCGGCGATCGGGAAGCCGCCGGCCATCGACTTGGCGGTGGTGATCAGGTCGGGTGCCACCGGCCACTGCTCGCTGGCGAACCAGGTGCCGGTGCGGCCGGCACCGGTCTGCACCTCGTCGGCGATCAGC
>Ga0209050_1001441_pt1 | contig 25551 bp, 27 predicted proteins | sample Araplavi_mTSA_r2_FD_184276 | JGI IMG/M metagenome (GOLD analysis project Ga0209050, IMG submission 184276) | Arabidopsis root microbial communities from North Carolina, USA - plate scrape MF_Cvi_mTSA_r2 (SPAdes) (version 2) | ecosystem: Host-associated > Plants > Roots > Endosphere | place: USA... | reverse complement strand
CCTGGTGCTGAAGGAGTTCCCGATCCTCGGCGAGGATTCGGTGCTGGCCTCGCGTGCCGCCTTGGCCGCCGTCGGCCAGGGCAAGTACTGGCAATTCCACCAGGCGCTGATGGAGCATCGCGGCAAGTTCGATATGGAGGTGATCAAGACCATCGCCGCCAAGGTCGGCCTCGATCCCGCCAAGCTCGAAGCCGACATGGGCAAGGAGCAGATCGAGCCGAAGATCTCCGCCAATCACAAGCTGGCCCAGACCCTGGACATCAGCGCGACGCCGACCTTCGTGATCGGCGACCAGGTGATCGAAGGCGCGGTCCCGCTCGAGCAGCTCAAGGAAATGATCAAGAAGGCGCGCGGGAGCTGAGCCCGAGCCGCCGGAGCGCCGCCGCTCGCACGGGATTTCCCTTTGAAATAAGCCGGTTGGCCCGTTCCATACGGGAAAAGCGGCCGGTTTTGTTGCGATCCGCGGGGGCGCTGGCTATAAGGGCCGATTGAAAGCCGCGCCGGGCGTTTCCGGCGGGCGTCTCTGGAGCGATTCTTGGCGAAATCCGCAAAACGCGAAACCACCGATCTCCTGGTGCTGAACGGGCCGAATCTCAATCTGCTCGGCCGGCGGCAGCCGGAGATCTATGGCCGCGACACGCTGGACGACATCGCGGCGGCGGTGGTCGCGCGCGCCAAGGATTTCGGTCTCAGCGTGGACTTCCGCCAGTCCAATCACGAAGGCCATCTCGTCACCTGGGTTCAGGAGGCGCGCGACGCCAACCGCGGAATCATCATCAATCCGGGCGGCTTGAGCCACACTTCGGTGGCGCTGCTCGATGCGCTGATCTTCGCCGAGCTGCCGGTGATCGAGGTGCATCTCTCCAATATCCACCGCCGCGAAAGCTTCCGGCATCATTCCTTCGTCAGCAGCGCCGCGCAGGGCGTCATCTGCGGGCTCGGGCCCCAGGGCTATCTGCTGGCGGTCGAGGCGATGGCCGGGATCCTGAAAAAAGCGAGCGCGGCCAAATCCAAAAAGAGGCGTGCATGAGCAAGTTCGACGTCGATGAAGCGCTGGTCCGGAAACTGGCCGCGCTCTTGAAGGATACCGGTCTCGCCGAGATCGAGTTCGAGAGCGAGGGCAAGCGCATCCGCGTCAACACCGGCGCCGGCGCGCCGGCCGTGCACATTCCGGTCGCCGCACCGGTCGCCGCAGCCCCTGCCGCACCGGCCGCTCCCGCGGCGGGCGGCGTGCCCGCGGGCGCCCTCACCTCGCCGATGGTCGGTACGGCCTATCTCGCACCCGAGCCGGGCGCTGCACCCTTCGTGAAGGCGGGCGATCGCGTCAACAAGGGCCAGACCGTGCTCATCATCGAAGCGATGAAGGTGATGAACCCGATCCAGGCGCCGGTCTCCGGCACCGTGAAGGACATTCTGATCGCCGACGGCCAGCCGGTCGAGTTCGGCGAAGCGCTCATGATCATCCAGTAGCCGTATGTTCGAGAAGGTCCTGATAGCCAATCGCGGCGAGATCGCGCTTCGCATCCATCGCGCCTGCCGCGAGATGGGCATTCGCACGGTGGCCGTGCATTCGACGGCCGATGCGGAAGCGATGAGCGTGCGGCTCGCCGACGAGAGCGTCTGCATCGGCCCGCCGGCCTCGCGCGACTCCTATTTGAACATGGCGGCCATCATCTCGGCCGCCACCATCACCGGCGCCGACGCGATCCATCCCGGCATCGGCTTTCTTTCGGAGAACGCCGCCTTCGCCCAGATGGTGGAAGAGCATGGCATCACCTTCATCGGCCCCTCGCCGGAGCATCTCGTCATCATGGGCGACAAGGTGCAGGCCAAGGATGCGGCAAAGCGCTTCGGCATCCCGGTGGTCCCCGGTTCCGACGGCGAGATCAGCGGCGAGGCGGAGGCGAAACGCATCGCCCAGGAGACCGGCTATCCGGTGCTGATCAAGGCGGCGGCCGGCGGCGGCGGCAAAGGCATGCGGGTCGCGACCTCCGAAGCCGAGCTGATGGCCGCCTATTCGATGGCCCGCACCGAGGCGAAGGCCGCGTTCGGCAACGACGCCGTCTATATGGAGAAGTATCTCTCCCATCCGCGGCATATCGAGATCCAGATCATCGGCGACAGCCACGGCAACGTGGTGCATCTCGGCGAGCGCGACTGCTCGCTGCAGCGGCGCCATCAGAAAGTTCTGGAAGAAGCCCCCTCGCCCGCATTGAACGCCGAGCAGCGCGCCCGGATCGGCAAGATCGCCGCCGATGCGATGCGGACCATGGGCTACAAATCGGTCGGCACCATCGAGTTCCTGTTCCAGGACGGCGAGTTCTACTTCATCGAGATGAACACGCGGCTGCAGATCGAGCATCCGGTGACCGAGATGATCACCGGCATCGACCTCGTCCGCGAGCAGATCCGCGTCGCCGCCGGCGCGCCGTTGTCCTTCACCCAGGAAGACGTCGTGATCAACGGCCACGCGATCGAGTGCCGCATCAATGCCGAGGACCCGGAGACCTTCCTGCCCTCGCCCGGCCGCGTCACCGATTACCATCCGGCCGGTGGCCTGGGCGTACGCGTCGATTCCGCGCTCTATTCCGGCTATCGCGTGCCGCCGAACTACGACAGCCTGGTCGCGAAGCTCGTGGTGCACGGCCGGAGCCGCAACGAATGCCTGATGCGGCTGCGCCGTTCGCTGGAGGAGATGGTGATCGGCGGCATCAAGACCAACACGCCGCTGCACAGCCGGCTGATCGCGGCGCCCGATTTCATCAACGGCGCCTACGACATCCGCTGGCTGGAAAAGTTCGTCGCCGGCGAGGTCTGAGCACGACCTCCGGGCTCCCGGAGTCCGGTCGGGCGCACATCCGAGTATTGCAAGGAACCGGCGTTTACCGGATTGTAATGAATCCTCGCCAGAGTGCCGGGCTCTCAATTCCCATACTCCGAGGCGCCAGCATGAAACTCTTCGCACGGAAGTCCGTCACCGAAGCCAACGATCAGGCGGAGGTCATGGCCCTGCTCAGCCGTTATGCCGGCATCGGGCTGTGGGATGCGCGCCTGCATAACGCCGATCCAATGCATGCCCAGAGCTCATGGCGCTGGTCGGAGGAATTCCGCCGCCTGCTCGGTTTCGACCGCGATGACGTGGCGGGATTCCCGAACGTTGTCGGCTCCTGGGCGGACCGGCTGCATCCCGAGGATGCGCAGCCGACCTTCAAGGCGTTCATGGCATGCCTCGGCGACCGGTCGGGCCGCACCGGCTACGACGTCTCCTACCGCCTGAAGATGAAAGACGGGACCTATCGCTGGTTCCGCGCCATCGGCGGCGTTTCGCGCGACGCCACCGGCTTGGCCGAACGCGCCTGCGGCGCGCTCATCGAGATCGATTCCGCGAAGAACGCGATGGAAGTCGCCGAGCTGCTCGGCCGCAACGCCGGCGTCGGCCTGTGGGATGCGAAGATCCACGAAGGCGACCCCATGCACAAGGAAAGCCATTGGACGTGGTCGCCGGAGTTCCGCCGGCTGGTCGGATTCGGCCAGGACGATCTGGTGGGCTTTCCGAACGTGGTCCATGCCTGGGCCGACCGCCTGCATCCGGAGGACGCCAAGCCGACGTTCGACGCCTTCATGGCCTGCCTCAACGACCGATCCGGCCGGACCGGCTACGACGTGACCTATCGGCTGAATATGAAGAACGGTGACTATCGCTGGTTCCGGGCAGTCGGCGGCGTCAGCCGCGACCAGAACGGCGTGGCGCTGCGCGCCTGCGGCTCGCTGATCGACGTCGATGGCTTCAAGAACGCGGAGATCCAATCGACGAAGTCCGAGGCGGAACGGCGCAGGAGCATCAACTCCATCGCCGAGACCTTGGAGAGCAGCATCAGCGGCACGGTCGAGCGCGCGAAGTCGAGCGCGCAGACGGTGGCGGAGGCTGCCGGCCAGCTCTCGGCTTCGATCACGGAGATCAGCAGCCGGACCAACAACGCCGCCGATGCTTCGTCCAACGCATCGGCCGAGGCCGCGCGCACCGGCTCGACGGTGAAGGCGCTCGCCGCCGCCGCCGACAAGATCGGCGCGGTGATCAACCTGATCAGCGAGATCGCCAACCAGACCAACCTGCTTGCGCTCAACGCCACGATCGAGGCGGCGCGCGCCGGTGAGATGGGCAAGGGCTTCGCCGTCGTCGCGTCGGAAGTGAAGTCGCTGGCGAACCAGACGGCCAAGGCGACGGAGGAGATCGCGTCGCAGATCTCGGCGGTCCAGCAGGAAGCGAACAACGCGGTCAGCGCGATCACCTCGATCGCGGAAATCATCGGCAAGGTGCAGGAGATCTCGAGCGGCATCACCGCCTCGGTCAACCAGCAAGACAGCGCCACGCGCGAGATCGCGAGCCGGGTCACGCAGGTGGTGAGCGAGATCGACGAAGCCTCCCACACCATCAACCGCGTGACGCGGGAACTCCGCGCCTAAAATCTCGGTTGGTCACAGGTCTGGTCGCCTGGACCGGCGCCATCCGCCGGGAGCGGCCGGCGGATGGCGGCACCGCCAGGAGGGACTCACCTCCCAGGTATCAAGTCTGCGCGATTTCGGCGCCGCGACGCATTCGCGGTGGTAAAGCGGCGCGTGCCGGTGCTAGCCTTCCAATAGAAGCAATAGAAATTGCGTGGACACCGACCGGGATCGATGTCGAACAGGGCAAAGCCGGCCAAAATCACCGCGGAGATGCTGCTCCGGGCCTACGCCATCGGTATTTTCCCGATGGCCGAGGCGCGCAACGACCCTGAGCTCTACTGGATCGATCCCGAGGCGCGCGGGATCATCCCCCTCGATTCCTTCCATGTGTCGCACAGCCTCAGAAAGACGATCCGCAACGGTCCGTTTACCGTCACCTGCGACATTCGCTTCGAGGAGGTGGTCGAGGCCTGCGCGGCCCCCGCCCCCGGACGCCGCCAGACCTGGATCAACCAGACGATCTTCGATCTCTGCTGCCAGCTGTTCCGCATGGGCCATGCCCACAGCGTCGAGACCTGGCTCGACGGCCAGCTGGTCGGCGGACTCTATGGCATCAGCCTCGGCGGCGCCTTCTTCGGCGAGAGCATGTTCTCGACCGCGACCGATGCCAGCAAGGTGGCCTTGGTGCATCTGGTGGCCAGGCTGCGCCAAGGCAATTACGGCCTCTTGGACACGCAATTCGTCACCAAGCATCTCTCCGGCTTCGGCGCGCTGGAAATTCCGCGCGAAGACTATCGCAAGCGCCTGACCGCAGCCCTCGCCCGCCAGGCGCATTTCTCGATCGACGTCGATCCGGAATCGCTGGAAGCGGTGCTCGGCGGGAAGTAGGGCGCTGTTCTTTTTTGCGCTGGATCTTCTGTTGTGTTCGCGATCTGCGGCTTCACGGCTGCAATGCCCCCCCTCTTACTCCCCCTAAAGGTGGGAGAAGAGCACTGGCAGCGTGCATCACTCGGTTGTGCCGGTTACTCGGTGGAAGATTCAGCGCTCAGGCGAACTCGGGATTACTGCGGGGCGGGCTCGGCGGGTTTCGGGTCCGCGGGCTTTGCGTCCGGGGCTGCGCCCTCTTCGGGGGCGTTTTCGGCGGGCTTGCCGTCGGCGTTCAGGCAGTCGAGCACGATCAGGTCATAGACCGGATGCTCCATGGCCGAGAGTGCCGGGGTCGAGGCGAACATCCAGCCGGAGAAGCGCACCACCGGTTTCTCGTCGGGCTTGGTCTCGACCACCTCGAGGAAGGCGGCCGCTTCCGGCGTCTCTTCGGGCGGATGCTTGTCGCAGGCGCGCGCGGTGATCTGCAGCGCACCGAAGGTCACGGTGCCTCCGACCGGCACCTTGATCTCGGAGACCCGGGCGGTGATCTTGTCGAGGCCCTGGAGCAGCACCGTGTCCATCGGAATGGCAGCCGCGGGACCAGCCGTGAGCGCGAGCGGCAGCGCCAGCGATGCCGCGGCGAGAGAGAAGCGGAACAAGCTCATTTCGGCTTTCGATAGGGGTTCTTGAGACCTTCGACCATGGCGTTGAAGACGGCGCGGATCTGCGCCTCGTCGCAGCCCATCAAGACCGCGTCTTCCAGGGCGTCCTGGGCAAGACCGCGGATCTCCTCGAGGTTCTGGTTCAAGACTTTGATTTTTTCAAGGCAGGAGACCGGCTTGCCGTCCGGCTGCTGCCAGGTCGGCGGTGAAAAGCCTTTATCGTCGGTCTCGCTCTCGGCCATGGACATTATGTTAGCAGTCGCCCCGGCCCCGACAAGAGCCTGGAAAAGCCTTTACTGCGTCTTCTCTTCGCTCTTGTCGCCGCCGCCGCCGGACAGCGCCATGCCGATCAGCTTGTTCAGGCTGAGCGCGCCGGTCGCGTGGCGGAAGGTGTCGCCGTCCTTCAGCATCGTGTCGTCGGCGCCGAGCTGCAGGTTGACGTAAGGATTCCCGAGCAGCCCGTCCTGGTCGACATTGGCGCTGGAATCGGTCGGCAGCTTCACATTGCCGCTGATGTCGAGGGTGATCACCGCCTGGAAATTCTCGGCATCGAATTCCTGCTTCACCACCGAGCCCACCTTGACCCCGGCCGCGCGCACATCGGTGCCAGGTGCGATCGAGCCGCCCTGATCGAGGCGCATCACCAGGTGATAGCCGTTGCTCGTCTCTTTGACGCCGGAGGCCGAGTAGACGATGAACAGGAACGCGGCTGCGGCCAGCAGCACGACGGCGCCCATCACGGTTTCCAGCACATTGCGCTGCATCTCTCGCTCTCCCCTTAGAGGCGCGCCGCCTCATCCAAGGTCGAGCGCTGCATGGATTTCTTCCGGCCCGTCACGCCCATCGGACTCAAGCGGGCGTCCAGGGCTCGTAGTCGCCGGTCGCCTTGGAGCGCTGGCCGCCCATCAAGGTGTGCCCCGGCGGCAGGTAGGCCTGACCGGTGCCGGTCAAGTTCGGCAGGTGCGGTTTCTGCCAGGCCTTAGGGGTCGTGCCCTGAACCGGCGGCTCGGCCAGGTTCCAATGCAGCCAGGCATGCCATTCCGGCGGGACCTTGCTGGCCTCGGGCGCGCCCTTGTACATGACCCAGCGGCGCTCCCGCTTCTTGCCCTTGGTCCGGCGATCGACGTAGTAGCGGTTGCCGAACGAATCCGTCCCGACCTGTTCGCCGTGCAGACGGGTGAAAAGCCAAGTGCCGAACGACATGGGACTCCGAAAGGTTGAGGACGGGGCCTGAAATCGGCCGGCACTATAGCCAGCGGGCCCCGTTGAAGCAAGGCAGCCGGAACCCCGCCGAACACCTGCAAATACCCGTCATTCCAGGGATTTTTCCATCACCAGGTAGGTCGGCGCGGTGAATCCCGAATGACTCCGCCGCGCGGTTTCCCGGTAACCCAGGGACCGGAACAGGGCGATGTTGCCGCCGAGCGCGATCCGCACCTGGACCTCGGCGATCTTCAGGCCGCGCACGCGGAGAAACCCCTCGCCCGCCAGCATCAAGCGCCGCGCCATCCCCTGCCGCCGCAAGGCAGGATCCACCGCGAGCCGGCCGAGATAGCCGCGCCCATCCTTCTCCTCGGCGATGAGGCAGCCGACCGGTTGATCGCTTTCAATCGCGAGGAATCCGCCGCCACCCGCGAGCTTGGCGGCGATGAGCTCCGGTGTCTCGACGAAGACGCTCGATTCCGGCTGGAGCACGCCCCGGTATTCGCCGAAGGCGCGGCGCATGACGGCGAGCAACGTGCCGGCCTCCGGCTGCGTCGCGGTTCGGATGATCGGTTCGGGCATCGCTGGACAGTAGCGGAACCGGCTTGCGATAGTCAGCCGGCTTTCCGGAGGGGCATCCTGAATACCGACACGCCTACCGACCATCAGGGGCGGCGCTATGCGATCGGCCTGACGCTGATCCTGCTCTGCGCCACGTTCTTCAGCCTGATCACCACCTTCTCGAAGTTCGCCTATGAGGCGGGCTCGAACCCCTTGACCGTGGTCGAGGTGCGGTCGCTCGCCTTCATCCTGGTGGTCGCCGTTTACCAGCGGCTGCAGGGCCGTGGCCTCATTCTGCCCCGGCGCACCTTCATCGCCACGTTCCCGATGGGGCTCGGCATCCTCATGATGTCGGTCGGCTATCTCTCGTCGGTCTACTTCATCAAGGTCAGTCTCGCGGTGGTGCTGCTCTACAGCTTTCCGCTGCTGGTCGGCATTCTCGCCGCCGTCTCGGGCCGCGAGCGGATTCGCCTGCCGAAGGCGCTGGCCTTGCTGGTCGCCTTCGCCGGCCTGGTGATGGCAATCGGGCTGGAAGGCGGCAGCATCGATTGGCGCGGCATCGCCCTGGTCCTGATGGCCTCCCTGGGCATTGCCGGAAACCTCACTTTCAGCGGCCCTTACCTCGACGGCGTGAACAGTCTCACCGTCAACATCTGGAACAATCTCTGGGGCGCACTGGCGCTCGGCGTCTTCCTGGCGCTCAGCGGCGGCATCGCCCTGCCGCAAACGGGGTTCGGCTGGACCATGCTCGGCGCGGTCATCCTCTGCTACATCCTGGGCCTCGGATTGATGTTCGGGGCGCTCAAATACCTGCCGCCGAGCCAGGCAGCCCTCATGCTGAACCTCGAGCCGGTCATCACCATCGTCGTCGCCGTCGTCTGGCGACACGAGGCGCTCGTACCCCTGCAATGGTTAGGGGTCGCTATCATGTTGGCAGCCTTGTGCTTTTCCGCCCTTCGCGGTGCGAAGTCGGAAGCTTGATCGGCGTTTTTCGCGGCTTTTCCCGGCCGCGGATTCACCGACGCGGCGGTTTTCGCGGGGGAGCACAATATCTAGGGCCGTCAACCTCAAAGATCGCCAAATCTTGAAATTTCTCCATTGCGCCACGCCGTAACCCGGACGCAATATCTGGCGGTAGGCGCCGGCTGGGTCACCAGTAATAGCGCGCCACATCAACCCCTTCGATCACTTTGCTGAAGCGATTTCTGCAGAGGGAGGGGGATTCTCTTCGGGGCAGGGGTTAACCGGGGGCGGTTAACCACGGTTTCGATCACATGACCACGAGTGCAGCAGGGGTCTGAACATGCGCATTGAACGCCGTTTCACCAAAGCCGATCAGTCGCCTTACGCGGAGATCAATTTCCAGCAGACCACCAGCGAGATCCGGAATCCGGATGGCTCGGTCGTGTTCAAGCTGGAGGGGATCGAGGTGCCCGCCGACTGGTCGCAGGTGGCGAGCGACGTCCTGGCGCAGAAGTACTTCCGCAAGGCCGGAGTCCCCGCGCATCTCCGCCCCGTGGTCGAAGCCGACGTTCCGGAATGGCTGTGGCGCCAAGAGGCCGACCGCGAAGAGTTGATCAAGCTCCCCGCCAACGAGCGCACTACCGGTGAGAAGAGCGCCAAGCAGGTGTTCGATCGCCTGGCCGGCACCTGGACCTATTGGGGCTGGAAGGGCGGCTATTTCGATTCCGAAGCCGACGCCAAGGCCTTCTACGACGAGATGCGCTACATGCTGGCGAAGCAGATGGCCGCGCCGAACAGCCCGCAATGGTTCAACACCGGCCTGCATTGGGCCTATGGCATCGACGGTCCGTCCCAGGGCCACTATTACGTCGACTTCAAGTCAGGCGCGCTCACCGCTTCCGCGTCGGCTTACGAGCATCCGCAGCCCCATGCCTGCTTCATCCAGTCGGTCTCCGACGACCTGGTGAACGAAGGCGGCATCATGGACCTCTGGGTCCGCGAGGCGCGGCTCTTCAAATACGGCTCCGGCACCGGTTCCAACTTCTCCAAGCTCCGCGGCGACGGCGAGCGCCTCTCCGGCGGCGGCCGTTCCTCGGGCCTGATGTCGTTCCTGAAGATCGGCGATCGCGCCGCCGGCGCGATCAAGTCGGGCGGCACCACGCGCCGCGCCGCGAAGATGGTGACCGTCGATCTCGATCACCCGGATATCGAGGCCTATATCAACTGGAAGGTCACCGAGGAGCAGAAGGTGGCCGCCATGGTCTCCGGCTCCGCGCTCTGCAACCTGCACCTCAACCGCGTGATGCAGGCCGCCCATGCCGGTGAAGGCGAAGGCCGCTTCGATCCCAAGCAGAACCCGGCGCTGAAAGCCGCGATCCGCGAGGCGCGCAAGGCGACCGTCTCGGAGAACTACATCCAGCGCGTGATCCATTTCGCCGAGCAGGGCTATCGCCAGATCGAGTTCAAGACCTATGACACCGATTGGGACAGCGAGGCCTATCTCACCGTCTCCGGCCAGAACTCGAACAACTCGGTCCGCGTCTCCAACGACTTCATCAGCGCGGTCGTCAACGACGGCGACTGGAACCTGATGCGCCGGACCGACGGCAAGGTGCACAAGACCCTGAAGGCCCGCGACCTCTGGGAGAAGATCGGCTTCGCCGCCTGGGCCAGCGCCGATCCCGGCGTGCAGTTCGACACCACGATCAACGAATGGCACACCTGCCCGGAATCCGGCCGCATCAATGCCAGCAATCCGTGCTCGGAATACATGTTCCTGGACGACACGGCCTGCAACCTCGCCTCGCTCAACCTGATGACCTTCCGCGCGGACGGGCAGAGCCCGTTCGACATCGCGGCCTATGAGCATGCGGTGCGGCTCTGGACCGTGGTGCTCGAGATCTCGGTCTTGATGGCGCAGTTCCCGTCCAAGGAGATCGCGCAGCTCTCCTACGAATTCCGCACCCTCGGCCTCGGCTACGCGAACATCGGCGGCCTCCTGATGCAGATGGGCATCGGCTATGACAGCGACCAGGGCCGCGCCCTGACCGCCGCCCTGACCGCGATCATGACCGGCGTCTCCTATGCGACCTCGGCGGAGATGGCGGGCGAACTCGGCGCCTTCCCGAGCTATGGCAAGAACAAGGACGCGATGCTCCGCGTCATCCGCAACCACCGCCGCGCTGCCTATGGCGAGACCCGTGGGGAAGCAGAGGGCGGCTATGAGGGCCTCTCGGTCCTGCCGGTGGCGCTCGACAGCGCCAACTGCCCCGACCAGCGCCTGGTCGAAGCGGCCAAGCGGGCCTGGGACCAGGCCCTGGCCCTGGGCGAAGAGCACGGCTATCGCAACGCGCAGGCGACCGTGATCGCGCCGACCGGGACGATCGGCCTGGTCATGGATTGCGACACCACCGGCATCGAGCCCGACTTCGCGCTGGTGAAGTACAAGAAGCTCGCCGGCGGCGGCTACTTCAAGATCATCAACCGCACCGTTCCCGATGCGCTGAAGACGCTCGGCTATGCGGCCAGCGAGATCGAGGAGATGGTGCGCTATGTGGTCGGCCATGCGACGCTGCGCGGCGCGCCCGGCATCAACCACCAGACCTTGAAAGCCAAGGGCTTCACCGACGTGGCCTTGGATGCGGTCGAGAAGGCCGTCGCCACCGCCTTCGACATCCGCTTCGTCTTCAACAAGTACACGCTCGGCGAAGGCTTCTGCCGCGACGCACTCGGCTTCACCGAAGCCGAACTGAACGAGCCGACCTTCGACATGCTGGCGAGCCTCGGCTTCTCCAAACCCGACTACGAGGCCGCCAACACCTTCGCCTGCGGGGCGATGACGCTGGAAGGCGCGCCGTTCCTGAAGGACGAGCACCTGCCGGTGTTCGACTGCGCCAATCCCTGCGGCAAGATCGGCAAGCGCTATCTCTCGGTCGAGAGCCATATCCGGATCATGGCGGCGGCGCAGAGCTTCATCTCCGGCGCCATCTCCAAGACCATCAACATGCCGAACCGCTCCTCGGTCGAGGCCTGCAAGGACGCGTATATGCTGAGCTGGCGGCTGGGCGTGAAGGCCAACGCGCTCTATCGCGACGGCTCCAAGCTCTCGCAGCCCCTCGCCTCCTCGGTGCTTGGCGATGAGGACACGGTCGAAGACGTGATCGAAGCCACCCCCGCCGCCCGCGCGCCGATCGTCGCCGAGCGGATCGTCGAGCGGGTGATCGAGCGCGTGGTCGAGAAGGTGGCGGAGAACGAGCGCGCCCGCCTCCCCGAGCGCCGCAAGGGCTATACCCAGAAGGCGATCGTCGGCGGCCACAAGGTCTATATCCGCACCGGCGAATACGAGAACGGCAAGCTCGGCGAGATCTTCATCGACATGCACAAGGAAGGTGCGGCCTTCCGGAGCTTGATGAACAACTTCGCGATCGCGATCTCGATCGGCCTGCAATACGGCGTGCCGCTCGAGGAATATGTCGAGGCCTTCACCTTCACCCGCTTCGAGCCAAACGGCATCGTCGAGGGCAACGACGTCATCAAGATGGCGACCTCGATCCTGGACTATATCTTCCGGGAACTCGCGGTCTCCTATCTCGGCCGCAACGACCTTGCGCATGTGAAGCCGGACGATCTCGACTTCGACGCCATGGGCTCGGGCGAGTCCGAAGTCGCGATCCGCGAGAACGAGAAGTCGGACCGCGGCCTCGAAGTGGTGAAGAAGATCGCCTCGACCGGCTTCGTGCGCTCGAACCTCGTCCTCTTCCGCAATGTCGGCAACACCGCTCTTGCACATGACCATCACGAGCACGAGCATGCCGTGGTGATGGAGCGCAACGGCGCCCCGGCCAGCCCCGGCGTCCAGATCGCGGTCGAGGCGGCGGTCACCGCGGCGGAGAGCGCGGTGGTCGGCCAGACCGTCGCCAAGGCCGTGGACCATCGCCTCGCCAAGATCCGCGAAGCCCGCATGAAGGGCTACGAGGGCGATTCCTGCGGCGAATGCGGCAACTTCACTCTGGTCCGCAACGGCACCTGCATGAAGTGCACCACCTGCGGCTCGACCAGTGGGTGCAGCTAAGACCCTAAGCCGCGTCAGTTAAGGCCCCAAGCAACGGGCCCCCGGAGAAATCCGGGGGCCCGATGTGTTTGTCGGAACCCCGCTACCGCGTGAACCGCGCGCCGTTGATCGCGGCGGTGCTGCCGCATTTCACGCCGGGATCGAAGCGGAGGCCGCAGGTTTCGACCATCCGGCGCGACGGCAGATTGCTGGCGCCGACCAGTTCATAGATGCCGTCCGCATCGAGCTCCGTGAACACGCGACGCACCATCATGGCGTTGATGATGTTGCCGAGCTTCTTGCCGCGCTGCGATTCAGCGACCGCCACGAGGCCGCCCCAGGCCTGCCGGTGATACGGGCTGAAGGCGTTGTGCGGAAAGTAGCCGTAGGCGACGGCCGTGATCGTGCCGGTCGCATCCGCGACCGCGCTCAGCGTGCCGGCCGCGCATTCTCCCGTCAGCAGCGATCCGGAAAACGGCACGACGCCGCATTCGGACATCAGCCGCTGCATGGCGACGATCTGCGGGGCTTCGGGATCGCGCGGGATCTCCAGCGCGGTGAAGCCGTCCGGCAGGCCACGCGCAAGAATGGCCGTCGTTGCTTCCATGGCCGTGGGCCGATCCGCCGTGAAGACGTCCCAGGTGTCCAATCGGTAGCCGATCCTGGCCAGCCGGTCGGCCAGGCCGTCCAGCTCGGCGACCGGAATCATGCGGAACGAGCAGACGCCGTCCCGCGCCAGGATCTCTTCGATCGCGTCCCAGCCGAGACGCTCCACATCATCGCAGCCGATCAGGCGACCGGATTGGCAAGCCCCTGGTGTCTCGCGGATCCAGTCGGCCGCCGTTTCCGCCCGCGCCTGCAAGCCCATCTGAAGCTCGGTCCCGAAATAGCCCGACATCCCCCGCCCTCGCGCAATTTATGCTCCATATTCTCGCCGTCGTTCCGTTCCCGGTCCAGCAATCCGGGGCGCCTGGCTGCTGTTTCAGGCGTGACGGCGCTGGTGCTTTCGGTCAAAATTATCGTTTAACCTTCGGCGTCCCCGGCAGAACTCCGTGCCGGCGCGCCTGCAGCGAGGAGATCATCCATCAATTCGACCATCATCCAGCTCGAGCGGTCGCAGGAGTCCCAGGCCGCCACGGCCGGGACCTGCCGGATCTTCCTCATCCACAATCCGATCTCCGGCCGCCGCCGCGGCATCTTGCGCCAGGTCCTGTCCCTTCTGCAGGAGCTGGGCTGCCGCGTCACCGTGCACCACACCTCCCATCCGGGCCATGCCAAGGAACTGGCGGCGCAAGCCTCTGCAGCCGAATACGACCGGATCGTCGTCTCCGGCGGCGACGGCACGATCAATGAGGCGATCAACGGGCTCACCCCGCAATCGCCGCCGCTCGCCATCATCCCGCGCGGCACTGCCAATGTGCTCGCCGCCGAGATCGGCCTCGGCGCTGATCCCAAGCAGATCGCCGCAACCATCGTCAACGGCCTTCCGCGCGCGGTCAGTGTCGGCGAGGTCAACGGTCGCAAATTCCTGCTGATGGCGGGCGTCGGTTTCGATGCCGGCGTGGTGGCGACCGTTTCCTCCAGGTTGAAGCGCGCGATCGGCAAAGGTGCCTATGTCCTCGCCAGCCTGGTGCAGATGATCCGCGGCGACTTCGTGCGGTTCTCGGTTCTGGTGGACGGCGTTCCCCATGACGCCGCCTCCGTCGTCATCGCCAACGCGCATTACTACGGCGGCAAATTCGTCTGCGCCCCGGAGGCACGGCTGGAAAGCCCCGTCCTGCAAGTTTGTTTGTTCGAGCGGGGCAGCCGATTCTACGTCGCCGTCTATGGCCTGGCGCTGACCCTCGGGCTCCTGCCCAAGGCGCCCGGCTATCGCATCCTGCCGGCGAGCCGGGTCGAGATCCGGCAGCCCAGCGGTGCGCCCATCCAGGCCGATGGCGATTTCATCGGCCCGACGCCCGCCGCGGTGCGCATCCTGCCCCACGCCCTCCGGCTGGTCTATCCGCTGCAGAGTCGCTGACGGCCGGCGCGCCCCAGAGGGCGCTGTTCGCCGGTCGGGGCATATCGGGACATTTCAGGTCACACCGGCCCCTCGGACAGATTTAACTACGTTTCGGCTCGAAAGCCGCGCAAATCCACGATTAGGATTTTGTGCATGGGCAAATCAGGGGGTCGAATCATGAAGTTGCGTATGGCACTGGCCGCGGTCTGTCTGGCCGGCGGCTCTCTCCTCGGTTCGGCGGTGGCGCAGGCGGCGACCTACGACCTGGCGGCCGATCTCTACACCATCAACCAGCCGGGCAGCGCCTGGTCGGCGACCTATTCCGGCGGCGGGCTCGCGCAATATCCGAAAGCTTCGGTGGTGAACAACAACCACCTCTATTCGGCGCTTCCCACGGAAGGGATTATCAGTGCCGGCGGTTCGGGCAACATGAATGTCAACACGCCGTTCATGTTCAGGGCGGCGGTGAACGGCTCGGCCACGGATCCCGACCCGAGCAACCATACCCTGACGGATGGCGACTTCATGGCGGGCGACGCCGTGATCCACAGCCCGAACAGCGGCACGCTGACCATCACCTGGAAGGCACCGAGCGCGGGCACCATCAGCAATCTCGATTTTTCGGTCTGGTATGCGCATTCCACCCAGCCGACCCGTTCGAACGACGTCACGTTCAGTTTCGGGAGCCTGGTGTTCAACGACCTGCACACCTCGGCCACGGACAACCCGGCACGGCCCGGCACGGCGGTGATCAATGGCGGCGGGTTCGCGGTGGCGGCCAACCAACTGCTGACCTTGACCCTGGCGAAGAGCGCCGCGGCAGAGTTCGGCTCGCTCAGCGGCGTAGCACTGAGCTTCGCGTTCCAGTCCGCGGTCACGCCGATTCCGGCGACCCTGCCGCTGTTCGGCGCAGGTCTCGCCGGCCTCGGATGGATCGCGCGGCGGCGGCAACGGCAAACCGCCTAGCGCAGCGCGCACCGATCAAGGGAAAAGGCCGCCGCGTGCGGCCTTTTCTTTTCTGCCCGAGCCAGGGATAACATCGTCAAGCTCAACCGACATGGCGCGTTTCCGTGACCGAACCGGCCTATATCACCCGCGCCGACCTGGCCGCCGACCTCCGGCGCCTCGGCGTGCAGGCGGGCGACATCGTGATGGTGCATGCCGCCTGCCGCGCGGTCGGGCCGGTGCTCGGCGGGCCGGACGCGATCATCTCCGCCTTGTGCGAGGCCGTCGGGCCTGAGGGCACACTCATGGCCTATCTCGATTGGGAAGCGCCCTGGGAGGACTTCAAGGACGCGGAAGGCCGCATCCCCGATGCGCTGCGGCCGCATGTGATGCCGTTCGATCCAGCGCGGACCCGGGCCGCGCGCCAGAACGGCGCACTGCCGGAGTTCCTGCGCACGACACCGGGCGCACGGCGCAGCGGCAATCCCGGCGCCTCGGTTACGGCGCTCGGCGCCAAGGCGGATTGGCTGACCGCCGATCACCCGCTGGATTACGGCTATGGGCCCGGCACGCCGCTCGCGCGCCTCGTGGAAGCCAAGGGCAAGGTGCTGATGCTCGGCGCCCCGCACGACACGATGACCCTGCTGCACCATGCCGAGCACCTGGCCAAGCTGCCGGGCAAGCGCGTCGTTCGCAGCGAGGTGCCCTTCGCGACACCGGAGGGCGTCCAATGGCGCACGATCGAGGAGTTCGACACCGGCGAGCCCTGCGTCGCCGCTCTGCCGCAGGATTTCATCGCCCAAATCGTCGGCGCCTATCTCGCGACCGGCGCCGGACGGCAGGGCCGGGTCGGAACGGCCGAGTGCGTGCTGGTCGAGGCCGCCGCGATCGTGCCGTTCGCGGTGAACTGGATGGAGCGGGTGGCCAGGTGATCGCTATTTCGAAATTTCGTAGGAAACGACGATATCACGACGCCGCGCGAAAAGATCACAACTCTGCTCGCTGTCAACGCATTGCGTAACGGCCCGGACGATCATTGTGCCGAGCGAGCCGCAGTCGCCCTTCTTGCAGACATAAGAGCCGTAGCGCCTCCCGTCCTGTGAAACGACGAAGAGGCCATCCCCGCCCTCCGGCAACTCCTTCAAATATTCCTGAAACGCAGCCCAGACACCGGAAGTGATTTTCACCCGAGATTCTTCAGGCAACGCAGCAGAAGAAGCAAAGACAGAGACGACGAGTGCGGCGATGCATATCCGCATTAGGCCCGACATCGCCGTTCAATGCCCCACCAGCGGAATCGACTTGCCGTCGATCCGCTTCACGTCCAGCGCAAACACGTCCAGGCCCTCGACGCAGCCGAGGTTGACGCGGTAGCCGTCCTTCCCGTCCTCGCCGTCGGCGATGTAGACGAAGGTTCCGCAGGCCTTGCAGAAGTAATTGTTGAGCACCTTCTCATTCCAGAGATAGCAGCCGAGATCCGCGGGATCGTCATGCGGCGTGAAGTCCGCGGCCGGGATGTAGCGCGGGCTGAGCCAGGCCGCGCGGCGGACGCAGAGCGAGCAGTCGCAGCGCGCAGCCGTCGTGATTTCGGGACTGCGGAACGAGAAGCGGACGCGGCCGCAATGGCAGCGGCCGTGATAGCCGATCACTCGTCCTCTCCCTTGTCGATCGTTGCCGGCTTCAGAACGTGCTCCGGCCGCATCGCCGTCCATTCGAGCAGCAGGTCGAGGGCCGGACACATTTGTTCGCCCCATGCGCTCAGCCGGTATTCCACTTTAGGCGGCATCTGCGCATAGACCTGGCGCTCGACAATACCATCGCGCTCCAGCTCCCGGAGCTGGTTGATCAGCACCTTCTGCGAGACCCCGGGTATGGCGCGCTCCAGCTCCGAGAACCGCAGCGTGCCGCGGTCGAACAGATGGAAGATGATCACCATCTTCCATCGTCCTTCCAGCATGCGCAGTGCGCCTTCGACGCCGTCCGCAGCCATCTGCGGCGTGACGTCGGCGAGCTTACCTGTGGGTGAGTACCCCACTTTCTTGTCCGTTCTTGCCATCCACCCAATGTACTTCTATCTGCCCAAGCAGCGCAATTTTCGGAGAGTTCGATGCCGTCGCACGCTGCCTGGCCGCTTCCCAACACCGTCCGCAACTTTCTCGAGGTCTCGGCCACGGAAGGTACCGCGGGCGCGGGCGACTGCTTCACCGCCGACGGCGTCGTGCTGGACGAACGGCGCACCCATGTCGGGCCGGCGGCGATCGGCGCCTGGGCCCGCGACGCCTATGCGCGCTATCGCTTCTCCCTCCAGGTCCGCAATGTTGCCTGCACGGATGAGGGTGTTGCCGTCACCGCCCAGGTGTCCGGAAACTTTCCGGGCAGTCCGGTCGTCCTTCGCTATGACTTCGCGCTCGGCGCGGAAGGCAAGATTCGCCGGCTCGAGATCGCGCCTCCCGCCGCGACGGCGGAGTTTGCCGGAAGACGCGTGCTGGTGACCGGGGGCAGCCAAGGCATCGGCGCCGCCCTGGTCGGGCGCTTGCGCCAGGCCGGCGCCGCGGTCTTTGCCACCGCCCGCAAGCCGCCGTCGGATCTCGCGCAGCCGCATCTCTTCCACGCGGCAGACATCACGTCTGCCGAAGGCTGCCGCTCCGTCGCGGAGGCCGCGCTCGGTCTATTCGGCGCCGTCGATCTCGTCGTACACAATGTCGGCGGCTCGTCCTCCCCCGGCGGCGGCTATGCAGCGCTGACGGACGAGCATTGGATGCGCGATCTCAGCGCCAATCTCCTCGCGGCGGTGCGCATCGACCGGCTGCTGCTTCCGGGCATGATCGCGCAAGGGCATGGCGTCATCGTCCACGTCTCTTCGATCCAACGGGTGATGCCGCTGCATGAGTCGACCCTGGCTTATGCCGCGGCGAAGGCGGCGCTTACCAACTACAGCAAGGGTCTATCGAAGGAGATGGCGCCCAAAGGTGTGCGGGTCGTGAGCGTGGCGCCGGGTTTCACCGAGACCGCAGCCGCCACCCGGATGATCGAGCGCCTCGCCAAGGCGGACGGCACGGACACCGACACGGCGCGCAAGGGCCTGATGCAGGCGCTGGGCGGCATCCCCCTCGGCCGCCCCAACCGCCCGGAGGAGGTTGCGGACCTGATCGCCTTCCTGGCCTCGGACCGCGCGGCGGCGATCACCGGCCACGAATACGCGATCGACGGCGGTACCGTGCCGACGATCTGATCGCTCCCTAGGCACGCGCAGCGGCGGCGGATAGGATCGCGGCCCATCCTCTCCCAAGCGCGAGTCCCCCGCATGCCTGAACACAAGATCCTCGCCACCGGTCTCCAGTTCCCGGAAGGACCGGTCATCAACCAGGACGGCTCCATCCTGCTGGTGGAAATCGAGCGCCGCACCATCACCCGCGCGAAGGACGGCAAGACCGGCATCGTTGCAGAGCTGGATGGCGGGCCGAACGGCCTTGCCTGGGGACCGGATGGCGCACTCTATCTCTGCAACAATGGCGGCTTCCTGTTCACCAAGGCGGCCGATGGCGGCAACCGGGTGAAGCCCGGGACACCGGAAGGCTATGTCGGCGGCTGGATCGAGCGGTTCGACCCTAAGTCAGGCGAGCGCCGCCGCATCTACACGCGCTGCGGCGAGCACAACCTGGTCGGGCCCAACGACCTGGTGTTCGATGCCCATGGCGGCTTCTATTTCACCGATTACGGCAAGTTCTTCCCGCGCCATCGCGTGAACGGCGGGCTCTATTATGCACGCGCCGACGGATCGAAGATCGTCGAGGTCGCCTATCCGCTGATCTCGCCGAACGGCGTCGGCCTTTCGCCCGACGGCAGGACGGTCTATGTCGCCGAGACGGAGACCGGGCGGCTCTGGGCCTTCGATCTCGCCGAGCCGGGGAAGGCGAAGCGCGATCCTGCGAGCTTCGCACCGCATGGCGGCCGGATTCTCTACGGCGCCGGCGGCTATCAGCGCTTCGACAGTCTGGCGGTCGAGGAATCCGGCAATATCTGCATCGCCACCATCGTCACATCCTGCATCACGGTGGTGAGCCCCGAGGGCAAGCTCATCGAGCAGGTGCCGACCGGCGACGTCGTCACCACCAACATCTGCTTCGGCGGCGCGGAGCGGAAGACCGCCTATATTACGTGTTCGAGCGGCGGAACCCTGATCGCGATGCCCTGGCCGCGCGCCGGCCTCGCTTTGGCGCATGGCTGATCCTTGCTGCCCTGGCAAACGCACAGCAAGTCCGATCAAGACGACCGCAGAGTGACCTATACAATGCCGGCTCAACAACAGGAGCACCGCGCATGAACATGCCCATCGGCACCTTCGCCCCGAACCTCGCGCGCAAGCTGGAAGCCGGGATTGAATCGGGCTTGCTCATCAACATCCATGCCGTCGCCGTCGGCCACCGCGGCCGTACCATCCTTGAGCGCTACGCCTCCGGCCCCGACGAGAACTGGGGTACGCCGCTCGGCATCGTGCAGCACAGCGCCGACACGCTGCACGACCTCCGCTCGGTCACCAAGAGCATCCTCAGCCTGCTCTACGGCATCGCCCTCGACCGCGGCCTGGTGCCGCCGCCGGAAGCGCCGCTGCTGGCGCAATTCCAGGACTATCCCGACCTTGCCGCCGATCCTGCCCGCGCCGGGCTCCGCATCCACCATGCGCTCAGCATGACCATGGGGCTGGAATGGGACGAGCACAGCCGCCCCTACACCGATCCGCTTAACAGCGAGATCGCGATGGAAGCGGCACTCGACCGCTATCGCTTCATTCTCGACCGACCGGTCGTCGACGAGCCCGGCAAGCGCTGGGTCTATTCCGGCGGCGCGGTCGCTCTCATCGGTGCGCTGATCGCCCGCGGCACCGGCCAGAGTCTCGATGCCTTCGCACGCGAGGTCCTGTTCACGCCGCTCGGCATCGCCCAATTCGGCTGGTCTCGCGGCAGGGACGGCGTCTTGTCTGCCGCATCCGGCCTGCGTCTGACCGCCCCCGATCTCCTGAAGATCGGAACCATGCTGCTCGACGGCGGCACCTGGCAAGGCAAGCGCATCGTCAGCACCGCCTGGCTCGACCAGTCGTTCAAGCCGCAGATCCCGACCGGCGACGGCTGGCACTATGGCTATTTCTGGTTCCTCGGCGAGGCGGACCATCCCGGCAGTGCCAAGCCGCCGCGCCGGTGGATGGGCGGCCTCGGCAATGGCGGCCAGCGACTGTGGCTGCAGCCGGATTCCGGCATCGCCGCGGTGCACTTTTCCGGAGCCTATAACACGCCGGATTCCTGGGTGACGCCGATGCGGGTCTGGCGCGAGATCGTGCTGGCCAATTTCAGCGAGTCCTGATGGACTTCCTGTTCTATTGCCGCGACAAGCCGGGCGTCGGTGCGCTGCTGGAGGCCAATGTGGAAGCGCATTGGTCGTTCATGGACGGCTATGGCGATCGCCTGCTGACCCGCGGGCCGACCCTCAGCGGCGACGGCGAAGAGCATACCGGCAGCCTGCATATCGTCCGCCTCGACAGCGCCGCGGAGACCGAGACCTTCGCCTATCAAGAGCCGTTCCACCGCGCCGGTTGCTATGACGCGGTGACGATCCGGCGCTGGCGCGACCGCACCGGCCGCAGCATGCGCGATTTCAAATCCTGGAGCCGCGATCCGCTGTTCCTGGTCCTCGGCCATGCCGCACCCTCGCCCGCCCTCGCCTTGATGCTCAGCGAGCGCGCCGCCGTCTTCGGCTGGACCCAGCCGCTGGAGGGAACGCAGCCGACGGGCTTTGCCGCGATCCTGCAGGCCCCCGCGCGCGCGGCGGTCGAAGCGCTGCTGGGCGACACGGCGGCGGCAATTCACCGCTGGCGCGTCGGCGGCCGGCGCTAGCATGTCCAGATTCGCGCTGTTCCGCTGCCCGGTCTGCCGCGGCGATCTCGCGCTGGTCGAGCGGACCCTGCGTTGCGTCAAGCGGCACAGCTTCGATCTCGCGCGGCGCGGCTATGTCAATCTGCTGACCGGGCATGGCGCAGCGCCGGCGGAGGGCGGCGACCAGCCGCAGCAGCTCGCGCGCCGCGATGCCTTTTTGATGAAGGGTCATTTCGACGGCGTCACCGATGCGATCCGCGAGACTCTCGGCGCCGACATGCGGACGGTTCTCGATGCCGGTTGCGGCACCGCCCATCATCTCCATCGCCTGGTCGGCGCCGAGAGCGGCTTGGACGCGACCGGCATCGACATCTCCAAGGATGCCGCTGCCTATGCGGCCAAACGGCATCCCGGCTTCGCCTTCGCCGTCGTCGATATCTGGCGGGACTGGCCGCTGCACGATGCGGGTGTCGATCTCATCCTCAGCATCTTCGCGCCGAAGAACTTCAAGGAGGCGGCTCGCGTGCTGCGGCCCGGCGGCGTTCTCGCGGTCGCGTTTCCCGGACCCGACCATCTGATCGAACTCCGCCAGGAATTCGGCCTGCTCGACCAGGGCGAAGGCAAGGCCGAGACCTATGCAGGCGCAATGGCGCAAACGATCGGGCCGCCCAGCCACCGGCGCCTGCGGAGCGCGGCCAGGCTGGATGCGGAGGATGTCGGCAATGTCATCCTGATGGGGCCGAACGCCCACCGCACCAAGGCCGAGACTCTGCCGCCGCAGGGAATCCGGGAGGTCAGCTTCGATATCGAGCTGCTGATCGCCCGCAAGTGACTCCCGACGTCGCCTGCATTAAACTGCGCGGCGTCACTGTCCTCGGGAACCAACCGCCGATGTCCACGCCCGCCCGGGTCCGCAAGGCCCGATCGCTGCTCCGGACCATCCTTGCATCCCTTGCCGCTGCCGCCCTTCTTGCCGGCGCCGGACCTGCACAGGCCATCATCAACGGCAAGCCGGTCGTCGAGAGCGATGCCTATGCCCATGCGGTGGTCGGCGTGGTGCCGCTGGACAAATACGACCATCCCGGCGCCTGCACCGGCATCCTGCTGACGCCGCGGGTGGTGCTGACGGCGGCGCATTGCGTCGGCAAGGAGACCAAGGGCGTCAGCGTGGTCTTCGACCTGAAGATCGGCGAGACGCATAAAGTGGCAGTGACGCGCACGGTGATCCATCCCGACTATGTCGAGGAGGAAGACAAGTTCAAGCCGGGCGACATCGCCATCCTGTTCCTGGCGGCGCACGACTATCCGACCGTGATCATTCCGTTCGATCGCGACGTCAGTTTCACCAACGGCCAGCAATTCGTCTTCCTGGGCTATGGCCGCAGCATCTATAACCGGTCGAGCTCGACCGGTGTGCTCCGCAAGGCATCGATCGCCGCCTCCGGCTACGATACGCCGCGCGAAGTCGCGCTGAAGCCCTTGATGGATGCCTGGCCTTGCAGCGGCGATTCCGGCGGCCCGATCCTGCGGAAGGACATGAGCGGCCGCTACGCGCTGACCGGCATCATGAACGCGGTCAATGCCGGTCCGGTCGGCGAATGCCTGTTCGAGAACTCCTTTATGACGCCGCTGCACAGCTACAGCGACTGGATCGCCTCGACCCTCGCTGCGGGCAGCTGAAGATGGGCGCGGAGCCGCCGAAAGAGCCCCGCCGCGGCCTCTCTCCCGGCCTGCTGCTGATGGCAATCGTGGCCCTGGTCATCACCATCGCCGCCGCCGTCAAAAATATGAAATAGAACTGCCACAATTCCGGTCTTTGCCGCTATGCTGCCGCCATTGCAAGTCCGGGGGACGGGCCATGGTGCTCAGGCTGTTTCGCAAATTGATGCCGCGCGACGAGCGCTTCGTGGAGCGTTTTTGTAGACACTCGGCGATCGTGGTGGAAGGCGCGGTGCAATTCCGCGGCATTCTGTCCGGCGCGGATTACGAAGCGCATTGCAAGGAGCTGTTCCGCCTGGAAGACGCGGCAGACGACGTCACCAAGGAGACGGTGCATGCCGTGCACCGCAGCTTCATCACGCCGTTCGACCGCTCCGAGGTGCTGGAGCTCATCACCACGCTCGACGACACGATCGACATCATGAAGGACGCGGCCCGGCGCCTCGGCCTCTACAAGGTCGCCTATACGCCGGAAATGCTGGGCATGGCCGATTGCGCGATCCGTGCCTCGACCGCGATCCGGGATGCGATGCCGGCCTTGAGCGCGATCGGGCGGAACGAGAAGGTCTTCAGCGAGATGCAGCAGAAAGTCCGCGCCGCCGAAAGCGAGGCCGATGATCTCCTGCAGCGCGGCATGAAGGCACTGTTCGCCGGATCCGATCCCGCCGGCGACAAGCTGATCGGCGAACGGGTCTATGAGCTGATAGAGGCTGTTGTCGACCGCTGCGAAGACGTGACCGACGTGATCGCCGGCATCGTCGTCGAGCACGTCTGACGCGGGCACCGCGCATGCTTTCCATGCACCTCCTGGTCGGGCTGATCGTGATCGCGCTGGCCTTCGACTTCCTGAACGGCTTGCACGATGCGGCGAACTCGATCGCGACCGTGGTATCAACCCGCGTGCTGTCGCCGGTCTTCGCGGTGTTCTGGGCCGCCTTCTTCAACTTCATCGCCTTCCTGGTCTTCGGCCTGCACGTCGCGAACACAATGGGCAAGGGCCTGATCGACGTCGGCGTGGTGGATCCCCAGGTGATCTTCGGGGCGCTGATCGGCGCCATCTTCTGGAACGTGGTGACCTGGATCTATGGCATCCCGTCCTCGAGCAGCCATGCCTTGATCGGCGGCCTGGTCGGCGCCGGCATCGCCAAGGCCGGATTCGGCGCGGTGATCTGGAGCGGGCTCGGCACGGTGGCGCTGTTCATCGTGCTTTCGCCGCTGATCGGGCTCTGTCTCGCCGGCGTCTTGATGATCGTCACCGCCTGGGCGTCGGTGCGCGCGACGCCGTTCGCCGCGGACCGGCGGTTCCGCGTGCTGCAATTCGTTTCCTCGTCGCTGTTCAGTCTCGGCCACGGCGGCAACGACGCACAGAAGACCATGGGCATCATCACCGTGCTCTTGTATTCGCAGGGCCATCTCGGGCCTGAGTTCCATGTGCCCTTCTGGGTCATCATCAGCTGCCAGGCCGCGATGGGGCTCGGCACCTTGAGCGGCGGCTGGCGTATCGTGAAGACGGTGGGCTCGAAGATCACCGACCTGAAACCGATCCAGGGCTTCTGCGCCGAGACCGGCGGCGCGCTCGCCCTGTTCGGCGCGACCTGGCTGGGCATCCCCGTTTCAACCACCCATACCATCATCGGCGCCGTGGTCGGGGTCGGTGCGATGCGGCGCACCTCGGCGGTCCGCTGGGGCACGGCCAGCAACATCGTCGTCGCCTGGGTGATCACCCTGCCGGCGGCGGCCCTGGTCGGGGCGATATTCTACGAAGTGGCGGCGCTGTTCGGTTAAATCCCCCTCGCTGACCTAAGCGAGCGCCGCCGCCGTCTCCTTGCCCGGCACCACCGGCACGATCTCGAACCCGACCAGATCGGCCCATTCCGCCACCCAGCGCTGCAGCAGGGTCACGTCGTCGCATTCCATCACCTGGAAGCAGCGGCCGAGATCGGCGGTCACCCAGCTCGCGACGAAACTGATGCCCTCGGGCATCAAGCGTCCCTTCTCCCGGAACCGCGCATAGACCGCCTTGGCGTCCTGGTTGCGGAAATGCTCGATCACCATGAACTGCAACGCTCTTCTCCCCTTCAGCGCACCACCAAGGACGCGGCACCGCGCGCCTTGAAGCCATAAGTATAGGCATAGACCATGACCACGCCGACACTCTCCCCGTCCCGGGTGAGCGGCAGATAGATCGTGTCCTCCCGTTCCTCCCAGCCATCCGGGGTCCGATAGGGCTCGCAGAAGCAGAACGGCCGTCGCTCCCGGGCCACG
>Ga0209050_1001434_pt1 | contig 25653 bp, 16 predicted proteins | sample Araplavi_mTSA_r2_FD_184276 | JGI IMG/M metagenome (GOLD analysis project Ga0209050, IMG submission 184276) | Arabidopsis root microbial communities from North Carolina, USA - plate scrape MF_Cvi_mTSA_r2 (SPAdes) (version 2) | ecosystem: Host-associated > Plants > Roots > Endosphere | place: USA... | reverse complement strand
CATCGCCGGCATATTCCGCCCCGTCCACTTTTTTCAGCAGGATGTTCATGGCGTTGTTGAGGAAATACATTTGGGTCCATTCCATCAGCATGGTGTTGGCGGGGCCATAGGCGCGGTCGTTGCGCAGTCGCAACTCATAGGGTTGTGAAACTCCGATGGGCATGGGAACCACCGTGCCATCATCGATGGTGATGTCGGTGGGGTTGTTGGCAAAGCGGAAGCTCTGGTTTCCCCAGGGAATGTAGATGATGTCCCCCATGGCGTCGTGCAGGCCGAAGATCTGCGCGGTGAGGAAGCCCAGGTTGCGTCCTGAACGCGGCCCCAGTTGGTCGTCGACAGAGGCATAGTAGCTGCCGACGCCGTTGATGTAGGTTCCTCCTTTGGCATAGGCCACGAGGCCGGCTTCTGTAGAAAGCGCGTTCTCCAGCGGCTCGTTTTTGTTTACCACGTCCGTGAGCTCATTCTTGCAGGCTTGCGTCACCAGCAAAAGAAGGCAAAGGGATATATAAAGTTTTCTGTGTTTCATACGATCGTGATTTACTTAGTTAAAAGAAACGTTCAGACCCACCTGGTACGATTTGAAGTTCGGGAACGACCAGAAATCAAGACCGCGTTGTGTGGCCACCTGGGGCGACGCCGAAGTGGTTCCGCCACCCGATGTGTTCTGGCTGCTTTCCGGATCCATGCCGGTGTAGTTGGTGATCGTCGCCAGGTTTCTTCCCGTGAACACCAGCTGAAGACGCGTGAACCCCTTCATGTCAAAAAACTTTGCGAAGTCAAATCCAACCGAGAGGTTTCGCAGCCGCGCAAACGATGAATTTTCCAGAAAATAATCTTTTGTGCCGTTGCTTTCGGAAGCATCATAGAAGCTTTTGTAATAGGCAGTCCATGCGCCCGTCTCGCCATTGATGGTGAGGGGTTTGTCGTAGTCGCCGTGCAGACCTTCGGAATACATCCACTCCTTGGTTTGGTTATAGGTCTTCGCGCCATACACCCAGTCGATCTGGAAGGAGAATGTGAGATAGTTCTTGTAAGAGAAATTGTTGATGAACGCCATGTTGAACTTGGGTGTGGTGTTGCCCAGGTAGTACTTGTCGGGCGTGAACTGCACGCGCTTGCCGGCCTTGTCCACCACGCGGCCGTTCACCACCTCATAGTTGGCGGCGTTGGCGGGATTGATGTAGGGATCGCCGTTCTTATCTTTTTGATCGATGCTGGTCAGTGCCTTATAGCCGTAGATGGTACCGATCTTCTCGCCGCCTTTCAGTGTATAGGTTGCGGCATTCGCCCACACCAATGGAATGTCCTTGCCATCGGCCGTGCGCGTGAGGGATGACGATTGTGTTCCGAAGTTGGTCACAAAATCCCATTTCAGATTGTCGCCCGAATACACGTCCATGTCCACGCTGAACTGCACGCCTTTGGATTCGAGGTCGATGTAGTTATCCCAGATGGTCTCGGAACCTTGCGACACGGGTTGTGTCCGTTGCCAAACCACCCCCGTGCTCTTGCGGCTCCAGATGGATACGTTGGAAGAGATGTAGTTGAACCACGCTCCGTTCTTTGTCGGCGTGATGCCAAAATCAAAACCGTATTCAAATTCTTTTGTGCGCTCCACTTGCAAGCCCGCGTTTGCAAAGGTGGGGTTGCTGTAGATGATGAACCCATTGTCGACCGTGCCGGTCTTGAAGGAAGGGATGCGCAGGTAGTGATTGGGTACGGGGCCGGCGAGGTCTTTCGAGGCATCCAACGTGTAGCCTACCGGCTGTATACCGGCTTCGCCATAGGCGGCGCGGATCTTGAACTCGGGTAAGATCGATGAGATGCCGTCCCAGAACGTGAGCTTGGAGAGCCGCAGATAGGCATCGCCGCGGGGGAAGGTGAAGGGCGAGTTGGCATCGCCGTAAGTTGAACTGTAGTCGGAGCGAAAACCGCCGGAAATTCCCGCGGTCTCTTTGTACTCAAACCGCTGGTTTAACAAAAATCCATAGGTAATAAAAAGGTCCTCGTATTCGGTGGTGCTGTTGGACGACGACTGGGCACCGTTGATGTCGTCGATGCTCGAATAGGAAGGCAGCCCGGTGTAGATCAGGTATTGGCGATGGAAGCTGCTCTTGCGCCAGTCGAAGGCCAGTTGCGTCGTGCTGGCGATCGGCACTTTCCATCCCAGGTCCTTGTCAAAATCAAACTTGATGGTTCCCGTCACCAGCGAGTTGATGTTGTAGTTGTTGGTGACCGATTTGTTCAATCCCCCGCTAATCGACTCGCCGATGAAACTGTTGTTGGCCAGCGACGAGGCGTTGCCCGTCTGGTTCTGCGTTTCACGCGAGAAATTGTTTACCGAATAGTTCAAGCCCAATTTATAATCCAACTCGAAGATCTTTGTGGGGGTGTAGTGCAGGTTCAGGGTGGGGATCACGTCGATGACCGTGCTTTTGAAATTCTGGTATTGGAAAAAGTATTTGGGATTCGAGTTATTGGCTCCCGCGCCACCAAACTGGTAGGTATAATTACCATCCGCATCTTTGTAGTCCAGGTCGGCAAACGGGTAGGTATACATGGCCGACGACAATGGGGCGTTGCTCACGTAATAGGGGTTAACGGTGTTGTCGGTATAGATCAATTGGGTGGTCGACCGGAATTTCAGGTTCTTCAAAATGTCAACACCCACGTTGGTGGTGAAATTGGTGCGGTCCAATACGCCTTGCACAACGGACTCCTGACGTAGCTTGGAAAACGAAAATGCATAGTCGCTGTTCTCTTTTCCGCCGGAAAGTCCAACGTTATAGTTGGACGTGCGAACATTGCGGAACAACTGGGCGATGTGGTCGTAGTATTTCGTATTGTTCTGATAGGGCTTGTTGTTTTGCGCCGCGGGTCCGTTCTCCCAGTTGGCTTGACCCCACAGTCCCAGGTTGTCCTGTGTGAGCAGGCCTCCATTGTTGTCGAGGATGTTGCCGTTGGCGTCGGTAGTGAACGAGTGATTGAAGGGTTGATGCAGGTCGCCGATGTTCAGCACCTGGTCAACACTGGTGCGGGCCGAGGCGTCGATGTGCATCGGGCCTTGCTTTCCTTTTTTGGTGAAGATCTGGATCACACCGTTGGCGCCCTGCGCGCCATAGATCGTAGCCGCCGAAGCGCCTTGCACCACCTCGATGCGCTCCACGTTGTTGAGGTCAAGGGCATTGAGGGAGGTAGAGCGCATTTCAACACCATCGACCATGATGAGCGGCTGCGTTCCGCCCGAGAGTGTGTTGACACCGCGCAGCTGGATGCTGACGGGAGCACCGGGGTTACCGGACGATGACATGATTTGTGCTCCGGCAATCTTTCCCACCAGGGCCTGGTCGATGGACGCCGTTGGAATGGTCGGCAGGCGGTCGCCCGAAACCGACTCGACCGAGATCGCCAAACGCCGCTTATCCGTGGCCACGCCTACACCGGTGACGACCACTTCCGATAACTGTGTGACGTCCGCAGAAAGCTGGATGTCGATGACCGAACGGTCGCCGATGGCAACTTCCTGGGTTTGCAGACCGATGAAGGAGAACACAATGTTCCCTCTTGCATCGGCGTCGGGGATGGAAAGCCGGTAGACCCCATCCGCATTCGTAACGGTGCCAAAGGAAGTTCCCTTCAACACCACGTTGACGCCGGGCAGCGCGGAGCCGTCTTCCACAGACGATACCTTGCCCGTCACCACGCGTTCCTGAGCACGCGCCAATAGGGTCGTGCCTAGCAAACATGCTAACAGTAAAATTTTACTCATAGGTTGTTTTTGTTAATGAATTGTTAATAACCAAAGCTTGGGAAATCTGCCTTGAAATGAATCACACCGTAAAGGGGAAGATTAAGAAGGGGTAATCACACGAGACGCGGTAGAGGGGCGAAGTGAGACGATCGATTTACGCGATTGTGATACCGTGGGTTCCGCCTTCACCAGCAGGCTTTGCTTTCGATCGAAAAGAAAATGAAAACGTTGGCAACGGATCAACGGTCGCCGGAAAATAAAAGCGTCTTGCCGTGTCGGACAGCAAGACGCTTGATATACCGTAAGTGGATCAAGGAATTTTATTCCCTCTCCCATCTGTCTAAAAAAATCTACCAGAAGATCGTATACAGCGCGGCGAGAATTCCGCAGACGATCACGGCACCCACAGCAAAAGCTCCCTTGGGCTTGAACATGCTGGCGTCGATCTCCAATCCTTTGGGTTCGGCCTTCGTATCGGCCAAACTCACGACCACCATCACGGCCACGACCACCAGGAACACGAGGCCCATACGGTCGATGAACGGGATCTCGTACAACCCTGAATCGTTGTTAATGGCAGCAAGGCCAAAACCGCTGAGCGCAGAGAGATCGGTATAGTTGGGCAACACCTTCAGGAACATCGAAAGCGGGAACACGATCACCGCCGCTACCAACGCGGCTTTTGCCGTGGTCTTTTTCCAGAAGAAACCTAAAATGAAAATGGCAAAGATACCGGGCGACACAAAGCCGGTGTATTCCTGGATGAATTGGAAGCCACCTTTTTTATCGATGCCCATGAACGGCGAAATGACGATCGCCAACCCCATGGCTACCATGATGGCGATCTTCCCCACGTGCACCAAATGCTTTTCGGTGGCGGCAGGGTTGAAAAATTTCTTATAGATGTCCAGCGTAAAGATCGTAGAGATACTGTTTGCCTTACCGGCCAGCGACGCCACAATGGCCGCCGTGAGCGCGGCGAAGGAAAGTCCCTTCAATCCGATGGGGAGCAGGTTCAGGAGGATGGGATAGGCACGGTCGGGATTGAGTGCACCATTGCTTTGCATTTCCGATTGGAACATGCCTTCCTGGTACAACACATACGCCGCGATACCGGGCAACACCACGATAACCGGCATCAACAATTTCAGGAATGCGGCAAACAAAATACCGTTGCGGGCCGTGGGCAGGTCGGCACCCAGGGCGCGTTGCGTGATGTATTGGTTACAGCCCCAGTAATTGAGGTTCACGATCCACATACCACCCAGCAATATCGACAGACCAGGCAAATCGAGATAGTTCGGATTGCCCTGTCGGAAGAGCATATGGAAGTGATCGTTGCCGTGATCCATCATGAGGTTGAATCCGTTGAACACACCCGAAGTGCCAAAATGCTCCGACACCATGTTGAGGGCCATATAGGTAGTGGCCAATCCACCGAGGATGAGGAAGAACACCTGGATAACGTCTGTATACCCGATCACCTTCATCCCGCCGAGGGTGATGACGATGGCGAAAAGGGCCAGACCGCCCATACACACCCAGAAGTTGATGCCCGAGATGGTGTTGATGGCCAGGGCGCCCAAAAAGAGGATCGATGTCAGGTTCACGATCACATACAGCAAGAGCCAGAACACGGCCATGATGGTACTCACCGTGCTGCTATACCGTTGCGTGAGGAACTGCGGCATGGTGTAGATCTTGTTCTTGAGGTAGATGGGCATAAAGAAAATGGCCACGACCAACAGGGTTGCGGCCGCCATCCATTCATAGGTGGCGATGGCAAGACCCATTTTGAAGCCGGATCCCGACTGCCCGATAAACTGCTCGGCCGAGATGTTGGAGGCGATCAGCGAGGCACCGATAGCCCACCAGGTGAGCGACCCTTCGGCCAGGAAGAAATCTTTGGAATCTTGCAGGGCCTTCTTCTTGCGGTTGTAAACCCAGTACCCGTAGGATGAAACGATGACGAAATAGATGAGAAAGACGATGTAGTCTATAGTGTGTAATTGCTGCTGCATCTTGGTTTAGGGTATGTTTAGGCGAATGATTGTTAGGTTTCCGCCTCCACAGCCGCTTCCAGGAAGAGGCAAATGAAGGTCAGTCTGTTGGTTTTGTGAGGGTCTGGAAAATAAAAGTCAGGTTCTTTTTTGAAACTACAAAGGATGCAATCGATTTTTTAGGCTTTTATCAGAAACCCGGCGGTGGATATTTGAATTTCATTAAAATAACCTTCAACTTTTGGTTTCTGAAAATATAGACCCCGAACACCATGGCAAAAGGCTTATTGATCGATATGGATGGCGTGATTTACGGAGGGGATATCCTCATTCCGGGAGCCGACACCTTTATTACGCGTTTACTGAATGAAAACATCCCTTTTACCTTCATGACCAACAACAGCCAGCGCACCCCCCTGGAGGCGGTGCGGAAGTTGCGGAAACTGGGCATCGAGGTAACGGAAAACCATATCTACACCAGCGCCATGGCGACCGCCAAATTCCTGGCGAGTCAGGTGCCGAAGGGCACCGCCTACGTACTGGGCGAAGGCGGCCTCATCAGCAGCCTCCACGACCATGGCATCACGCTGGTTGACACCGAGCCCGATTTTGTAGTGCTCGGCGAGGGCCGCAACTTCACGCTGGAAATGGTACAACGCGCCGTAGACATGATCCTGGCCGGCGCCAAGTTCATCACCACCAACCGCGACCCTTCCCCTAAAAAGAAAGGCTGGAACAACCTGGGCATCGCTGCTACAACCGCCATGATCGAAGAAGCCACGGGCATCAAGGCCTTTGTGGTGGGCAAACCCGGACCGGTGATGATGCGGTCGTCGCGAAAACATATCGGACTGGAAACGGCCGATACGACGGTGATCGGCGATACGATGGATACAGATATTCAAGGGGGCGTGCAGATGGGATACCGGACGATTCTGGTATTGTCGGGGATCAGTAAGAATGAGGAGTTGAAGAAGTATGCGTTTAAGCCGGACCTGGTGGTGAACTCGGTGAGTGATATTGAGTTGCCGTTGGAGTGGTGGACGTGATGGTCTGAAGATGAAAGAGACAAAAAAATAGTTGGCGCGGCGATTATCGTATCAGTAGCCATATTGTTCTTTATCCGTGCCTTAGCCGATTATGCATGGCGTCATGGCCATGGCGATGAAATCCGCATCGAGGAAAATTTCGCGAATGGTGATATAATTTTTCAGACATCCACGTCAAGGTAAAAAGCCCATCCTCCTCTTTTTCAAGAGGAGAATGGGCCCGAAAGAAATACAGATAAAAAGTCTAAAAAAGAAAACGCTGGAAGTTCCGCGGCGTTCGCACGCCCTGTGAAATCCTTACTTGGCCAGCGTGATCACCACAAGCGACTTCGCCGGGATCTTCACCCCCACCGAGTCCCCTGTCTTTTTCACTCCCGCAAAAGCTGCGGGCTTCAACGTGCCGGGCTTCTCAAACGTGTTGTGATCCGTGAATTTGTCCGACGTGAGGATCTGGGCCGATGCCTTCAGGCTTTGTGTTCCCGGAACGTCCACTTGCAGGTCGATCGCGTTTGCCGGGTCGATGTTCACGATGGTGAGATGGATGTTGCCATCTTTGTCGCGTGATGCAGAGGCATTCAGGGCCGGCAGTTTCTCGGTGCCGAAAACATAATCTTTGGTGTTGATGGTCAGCGGGATCAGGGCTGCATCGTGGTGTACCTGGTAAAGGTCGAAGACGTGATAGGTCGGCGTGAGCAGCATCTTTTCTTTATCCGTGAGGATAAGGGCTTGCAGCACATTCACCGTCTGCGCCAGGTTGGCCATGCGTACACGGTCGCTGTGGTTGTTGAAGATGTTGAGCGTGGAAGCGGCGATGAGCGCGTCGCGCAAGCTGTTTTGCTGGTAGAGGAAGCCGGGGTTTGTGCCGGGCTCCACGTCCGTCCAGATGCCCCATTCGTCTACCGCCAGGGCTACACGCTTTTCAGGATCGTAGCGGTCCATGATCGTGGAATGTTTGGACACCAGTTCTTCCGTGCGCAGGCAGGCTTTCATGGCCGAGAAGTATTCACTTTCGCCGAAGGTCGTGGCAGAGCCTTTTTTGTCCCAGCCCCCGGCCAGGGTGTAGTAGTGTAACGAGATGCCCCACATCATGCCGTGGGGGATATTCTTCATGAGGGTTTCGGTCCAGTTATAGTCGAAAGAGTTGGCGCCGCCGGCGATCTTCATCAATTTGGCGTCGCCGTAGTTGCGGGCGTAGGTGGCGTAGCGGCGGTATTGATCGGCATAAAATTCGGCGGTCATGTTGCCCCCGCAGCCCCAGTTCTCGTTGCCCACTCCCCAGAACTTCACCTTCCATGGTTTTTCGTGGCCATTTTGTTTGCGCAATTCAGCCATGGGGCTCACGCCGTCAAAGTTGAGGTATTCCACCCACTTGGACATCTCATCCACGGTGCCGCTGCCCAGGTTGCCACAGATGTAAGGCTCCGTGCCCAGCATCTCACAGAGGTCGAGGAATTCGTGTGTACCGAAGCTGTTGTCTTCCGTCACGCCACCCCAGTGGGTATTGACCATCTTCGGCCGGTTGGGGCGTGGACCGATGCCATCGCTCCAATGGTATTCATCGGCAAAACATCCACCGGGCCAGCGCAGGTTGGGGATGTGGATCTTTTTCAAAGCGTCCACAATGTCGGTGCGGATGCGACGCGTGTTGGGGATCGACGAATTTTCATCCACAAAATATCCTCCATAGATACAATGTCCCAGGTGTTCCGAAAAATGGCCATAGATGTGGCGGCTGATGGTGTATTTGCTAAACTCCGGGCTCGCGACGATCCGGTTTTCTTTCACGCCTTGGGCGGCGGCAGTGAGGCCACAGCAAACCAATGCCATGAACGCGAGGGTGCGTAGAGTGCTCATAGAGGAAAAATTGTTTTTTTTAATAATGATTACAATGATTGAAGTGAAGTATACCCCTGCCGTTACACGATCAGGCTACATCACAGATCTGCACCCCTTGACGCAAAGAAGCGATCTTGTCTTCACGCTTGGGAATGAATTCCTGTGCCACATAGCCTTTGAAGCCGGTTTCTAAAATGGCTTTCATGATGGCGGGGTAGTTCAGTTCCTGCGTGTCGTCGATCTCGTTGCGTCCGGGAACGCCGCCAGTGTGGTAGTGGGCAATATACTTCTGATATTTTTTGATGGTCGCGATCACATCACCTTCCATGATCTGCATGTGATAAATGTCGTACAGCAGCTTGAAGCGATCGGAACCAATCTTGTCACAGAGGGCCACGCCCCAAGGGGTGTGATCGCATTGATAGTCGGGATGGTTCACTTTGCTGTTGAGCAGTTCCATGACCATGGTTACTTTATATTTTTCGGCAATCGGCATGAGGCGTTTCAATCCAATGGCGCAGTTCTCGATTCCTTTTTCGTCGTCAAGGCCTTTGCGGTTACCGGAGAAGCAGATGATCTGGTTGAGGCCTGCAGCGGCGGCCTTGGGAATTACTTCCGTATAGCTCTTCACGAGCTCATCGTGCAAGGCGGGGTTGTTAAAGCCGTCGACAATGCCTTTGCCGGCTCCCCACGGTAGGGCTGAGGTAAGACCATATTTTTTCAGGATGGGCCATTCTTCCGGGCCCGTCAGTTCGATGGACGTCAGCCCGATGCTGTTGGCGGCTTTGCAGAGATCTTCAAGGGGAATATCGTTGTAGCACCAGCGGCAAACGGAGTGGTTCACTTTGCCCTTGAGGTTGCCGTCCAGTACGGCTTCGGCGGCCGACAAGCGGTGGGCCAGCGACGCGCCGGCTACAGCCATGGCGGTCGTGCCTGCCATCTTCTTCAAGGCACCGCGGCGGGAATAATTTTCGTTGTTTTTCATAATGCTCTCTGGTCTGGTTCTCTCTTTCTTATAAAGTCGTATGGGTCGGCCGATCCCCTAACCACACTTGGAAAAATCACGCCTTCCGATTAGGTGTCAATTTTACACTATATTATAAAAAATTCACGGAAAACGATTGAAACCGCCAAAAAAAGCTTTGCAAACCCCATTTCCACCCTGCATTACCCTTCTGATCGCCAGCGATTTGACATCCGGAAACCCCTAAAATGATGTCCAGCAAAAATGTTCCGGCGTGGCGCCCACGCCGCCGGGCCTCACGACAAGCCGGTGGTGGACGCCGGCTTGAGTTCGGATGAATTCCCGTGCACATGGGGGTGTGAAAGGCCTCATCCTAAACTGTATTGCCTCCAGGTTATTTTTTACCGCTCAAATTTTCAGGAGAAATGAATTTGTTATCTTCGCCGACACTGAAACAGGCCGGTCGTTAATCGCCGGTAAAAAATTCATCGCACAACAAAACAAAATAACCCATACCGCTATGATCAAAAGAAGAGCAAACGCCGTTTGGAACGGCTCCGGCAAAGAAGGCAAAGGAACGGTGAGCACGCAAAGCACCGTATTGAATAAGACGCAATACTCTTTCAACTCGCGCTTCGCCGAAGGTGTAGGCACCAACCCTGAAGAACTTCTCGCCGCCGCGCACGCCGGATGTTTCACCATGAAACTCAGCTTTGTGCTGAACGAAGCCGGCTTCACCGCCGACGAACTGTCCACCGACTGCGTGATCACCCTCGATCCCAACACCGGCACCATCCCCACGGCGCAATTGACCCTGAAAGCCAAAGTGCCCGGCATCAGCAAAGAGAAATTCGACGCCGCCGTACAAGATGCCAAAGCGAACTGCCCCGTGTCTAAACTGTTCAAAGCCGAGATCACCATCGACGCAATCCTGGCGTAGGTCGATTCTTTATTTATGCCGAAAGGCCTCTGAAACTGTTCGCGAAAAACGTGACATTTCAGAGGCCTTTGTTTTTGATTATCGTCCATTCATCCCTTACCCTTGCAGCTTCCCGCCCGCGTGGCTCCATCAATCTGTCCCGACGTTCCGCTCATGGAGTAATGGTCTACCGGGGGCCATTGTAGTCTCCCACAATACGGGAAAGTCGTGTATATTCACTTCCCCTAACCCGGAACTGACGCATGAAACCTATCACTGGAATTCTAGCCATCCTGTTGCTGATCGGCTGTGGCACGCCAAAGCCATCGGACGACCGTGAACCCCTTGCCGCCGCCATTGAAAAATCCTTGCGCACCGAAACGTTGGACAAGTGGTATCCCCTGGCCGTCGACACTTCCTATGGCGGCTTTCTCAGCACCTTCACCTTCGACTTCAAACCCACGGGCGACCAGGACAAAATGATCGTGTCGCAAGCGCGGCAGGTATGGACAAATTCGAAAGTATCAGAACGCTATCCGGATGTAAAGCAATACAAGGAAAATGCGCGACACGGCTTTTTATTTTTACGCGATGTTATGTGGGACAAAACCTACGGTGGTTTTCATACGCTGGTAGACCGCGCCGGCGCAGTGAAGTCAGGACCTAACGAAGAGAAAACAGCTTATGGAAATGCCTTTGGGCTCTATGCGCTGTCGGCCTACTATCACGCCTCCCGCGACACGGCAGCCTTGGCATTAGCAAAAAAATCGTTCGCCTGGCTGGAAGCCCATAGTCACGATCCGGGACACAAGGGTTACTTTCAACACATGAAGCGCGACGGCACGGTCATCCCTCGCGATGCCTCCGTGCCTTCGACGGCTGAAACGGGTTATAAAGATCAAAACAGTTCTATTCACTTGTTGGAGGCCTTAACGGAACTGTATTCCATATGGCCCGACGCCTTGGTGCACGAACGCTTGCAGGAAATGCTCTACCTCATCCGCGACACCATCGTGCAGCCCAAGGGGTATCTCCAACTCTTCTTCCTCCCCGACTGGACCCCCGTGACCTTCCGCGACTCCTCAGAAGCCGCCGCACTCAAACATCATAACCTGGACCACGTTTCATCCGGCCACGACATCGAAACCGCCTACCTCATGCTGGAGGCTTCCCACATCGCAGGCAATCAAAACGACACCACCACGTTGCGCATTGCCAAAAAAATGGTGGACCACGCCCTGGCAAACTGCTGGGATGCTACCGGCGGCTTTTATGACGAGGCGTATTATTTTAAAGACAAACCCGGCATCACCGTCACGCACGACACCAAGAACTGGTGGGCACAGGCCGAGGGCCTGAACACGCTGCTGCTCATGTCGGATCTTTTTCCTGATGATGAACACCAGTATTACGAAAAATTCAAAACGCAGTGGAAATACATCGATACGTATCTCATCGATCACGAATACGGAGACTGGTTTGAAGCGGGGATCGATAAGCAACCGGAAAAGAAGAAAGCTTTGAAAGGCCACATCTGGAAGGAAACGTATCATCACTACCGCTCGATGGCGAATTGCATGGATCGCCTGCGGGGAAGAGTGCATTAAACCGCAACCGCGCAAAGCACGCAAAGAATTTCTTTGCGTGCTTTACGCCACTGCGTTTCAACTATCACCCGTTCACGCTCAATACTGGTGAAACGAATCCGAAACAAACGCTAACACCGTCGGCAAGGCTGCTCTCCAATACGTCCACGTATGTCCGCCATCATGAATGCGAAACTCGTGCGGAATTTCTTTCTTACGCATGGCGATGTGTACTAACGAGTTGCCTTCAAATAAAAAATCATCATCACCAATATCGATGTACCAACGGACGGCCTTCTTCTGATCGTCAGGCATGGCTTTGATCAACTCCAATACACTTTGTCGCTTGTAGTACGCTTCGATCTCGGCGTCAGTACCTTTCAGATTATTCCGCTGCTCCAGGTAAGCTTTTGTTTCCTCCAGCGTCAAGGGACCGGTTGCCGCACTCAACGGGCAGGCCGCTGCAAAAAGCTCCGGGTGGTGTAAGGCGTAGGTGAATGATCCTCCCCCTCCCATCGACAAGCCGGCTACGGCGCGATAGTGCTTGTCTTTTTTGATACGATAGGTCTTTTCCACATACGGCATCAATTCCTGAAAAAAGAAATCCTCATAGCGCCATTCATTTTTCACGTCGTTGGCATAGCCGCGCTGGCCCGTGTTGGCGTCGGGCATAACGATGATCATGGGTGTGGCCTTGCCTTCGGCGATGGCTTTGTCGGTGATGTTTTGCACTTCACCGAATTGGACCCATCCCGTTTGATCGTCGCCGCCGCCGTGCAGGAGGTACAGCACGGGGTAGCTGCGTTGGGATGATTCATAGTCTGGGGGAAGGTAGATGGCAAATTTGCGGTCGCCCTTCAGGATCTTGCTGGGGAACGAAAGGTTATCAAACACTTTTCCCGACTGTGCGAGGAGCAGGGACGGGAGCAGTGTCAACAGGTAAAGGAGTCTTTTCATGGTGATCTGGTTTATGGAACGGAATATGCGCAACAGCCTTGGGTCATACAATGCCAAAGGTTATGAGCGGCATATTTACAAGGTCATTTCCCAGCCCTTTTGATATTCCCGTTTCCACAATTGCAACGCCTTTGGATTGTCCTTGATATGTCCGTTAGCGGGATCGCAATACAACGTGCCACCCGTACGATACGCAATGTTCCCCAACTGTGGCAGTAGCGTCGATTTATGACCTTCAGAAATCGGTGCGTTCAACTTTGACTTGCCCCGCACACTTTCAACGAAATTGAGCAAATGCATGCCGTCCAGCCGTTCGCCCATGCCCATGGTGTTCACCATGTCTGCCTGTTGCAGATCCGTCTTCACTTCTTTGACAAGTTTGTTTTCGGGATCGAAGATCTTGTAGTCATCGCCACCGGGAATGACCATCGTTCCCTTTTCACCATAGAATATCACGCCGCGGCCCACGCCTTCCACGGGGAAGTTGTTGCAACTGCGTCCCTCCCAGGTCATCGCTGTATTGTTGGCGAATTCGAACGTGATGGTTTGTGTGTCCGGAGTTTCCCAATCGTCCTTATAAGCAAAACGGCCACCGCCCGACACCACCTTTGTGGGATAGTCCACGCCAAGCCCCCAGCGCATCACATCGATTTCGTGGGTGCCGTTGTTGAGGGCTTCGCCGGTGCCCCAGTTCCAGAACCAGTGCCAGTTGTAGTGCACAAGGTTATCTTTATAGGGTTTGCGTGGCGCGGGGCCTTGCCAAAGTTCAAAATCCAACGTGGCGGGTACAGGCACAACCTTTCCCACGCCGATCGGCTTTCTGCCGTTGGCATACCAACCCTTGGCAAAATATACACGGCCGATCGCACCATCGCGCAACGCCTGCATGGCTTCCATCACTTTGGGAAACGAACGACGCTGGCTGCCCATTTGCACCAGCTTGTTATATTTTGCTGCGCCGGCCACCAGCATCTCGCCTTCGGCTGGATTGTGTGCGCAGGGTTTCTCCACATACACATGCTTGCCCGCCTTCAAGGCCAACATCGCCGCCGGCGCATGCCAATGATCGGGCGCTGCGATGACCACCGCGTCCACATCCTTTATCTCCAGAAGTTTGCGGAGGTCTTTTATACCCTGGGGCTTTTTGCCGGAGATCTTTTCGATCTCGGCCTGGGTTTTGGCAATCACGTTGTCGTCTACGTCGCAGATGTAGGCCACTTCCACGTTGGGCAGTTTGGCCAGCATGGTGGACAATGCCAGGCCGCGGCTGTTAGTGCCGATCATGCCGATCACCACTTTGTCGGCGGGCGATCCTTGAAAACTGAATACACTGGGGGCTATAAAAATACCGGCCCCGGCGAGGGTGGTCTGTTTGAGGAATTGTCGGCGGTTGGTCATGGTGTGGTGTTTTAAATTTAAGGATGTTATCAGGAAAGGAAATGGTGCGAGACACCCGGGCGGTCAAAATTAAAATTGGCTGGCCAAATCCGGTTGGTGAGGAGCACCAACAAGGGCGGGCGCTCACGCGTCACACTCCAGTTATCCCTTCAATAAGTAAGGCGCGAGGATCTTTTGCCAGATCACGTAGCCCTTGCTGTTCATGTGCAGCATATCTTCCCGGAACAAATCCTTCATGGGAAGTCCATCTTTGCCCAGCATCGCGTCATACACATTCACAAACGATGCATGCTTGTCCTTCTTTAGATATTGACGTATCTGTTTGTTGGCCTCCACTACAACCGGCTGAAATTTTTGCCGGCTCGGGCTGGGTTTTATGGAAATGAACACGACCGGCACATCGCCCAACGTGCTGCGAATGTCCGTAAACAATTGCTGGAACCGCTTCAGCACCGTCTTGGCCGTCACAGTGTCGGAGGCGGCGATATCATTTTCGCCGCAATAGATCACAATCTGCTTGGGTTGGTAGGGAAAGATGACGTCCTTTTCATAGCGGATCACGTCCGGTAACGACGAACCGCCAAATCCCCGGTTTAGGATGGTCGTGCCCGGAAAATAATTTTGTACGTCTTGCCATATGGTGAACGACGAACTGCCCACAAACAGGATCGGACGCGCGGGCGGAGCGCTCAGGCTATCTTGTTTTTTGAAGTTGACGATGTCGTCGTGAAAAGGCTGTGCATAAACAAAAGCCGTCAGGAGGAATACGTGCGCCAGTAAGGCTGCTATTTTTTTCATGGGCAAAGCATGGGGTTTATCCGGTAATGAAGGTAGTGCATTCGCCACACGTTTGGGAAAAAATTATGCAAACGGTCCCCGCGGTTCTTCGAAAACCGAATTAACCCTTACTTTTACCATTACACGTATTTCATTTAAATTACCCTCATGAAACTATACGTTCTTCTTTGCTTCTTATTCCTCTCTGCCGTTTGCGTGGCGCAAAAGGAAGTCGCCTTCACGCTGGACGACGTGCCCAACGCGGGCCTTTATAAACAAGACGGTTTCCGTTCGCGGCTGCTGGAAAAGATTGATGCGCTTACCTTGCCGGTGGCCATCTTTAGTAATGAAGCCAACCTGTATAACACCGAGTTTGCGGCCGAGAATTTTAAAGGCCTGGAGAAATGGATCCTGAACAAAAATATCATCGCGGGTAATCACACGTTCAACCACATCGGCTATACTGCTTCGGGTGCCGCAGCGTTTGAAGAAAGCGTGCTGAAGGGCGAGGTCATCACCGCCAACGTCTTGAAACGTCAGGGAAAGACGTTGAAGTATTTCCGTTTTCCGTTCAATGATATGGGGCCCGACAGCGCCGCGCACCGCCGCATGCGATCTTTCCTGGAAAACAAAGGCTACATACTGACACCTTTCACCATTGAAAATTCAGACTGGGCCTACAGCGCACTGTATGAAGATGCCTTGCGGCATAACGACAAGGCAAAAGCGCAACAGATCGGCTCAACCTATGTCAGCACCACCCTGGCGTTGTTCGACTATTTTGAAACGCTTTGCCAGCAAAGATTTGGGCGTCCGGTCAAACACATCTACCTCTGCCACGACAACGCCCTCAACACCGACTACCTGCAAGCCCTGGTAGACGGCCTGCGCAAAAAAGGCTACACCTTCATCGCCCTGGACAAAGCCCTCCAGGACGACGTGTACAAACAACCTGACTATTATTTTGGAAGCGCCGGTTTCAGCTGGATCTATCGCTGGGAAGCCGACCCCGAAAAACGCAAAGCCCTGCTCCGGGCCGAGCCGGAAAATGAAGAGATGGTCAAAGCCTACGAGGCCTTGCAAACGAAGAAGTAAACGACTAGTTATCCAGCGGATGATCACCCCGCATTTGCCACAATACGGGTCAACTGTTCGATGCGGCCCGCGCCGGCAATGGAGTAGTTGGTGAACACCGGGTTGTTGGTATACCACAACACCGCCTCGTCCTGAATGTTGGCGCGGCTGACTACCTTGGTAGGGCCCAAAATAATTTCCGACTTGCCCTTCACAGTAATACACACCGCTTCCTTGCATTCCAGCTTGCTAAAGTCCAGCACACAGTTGCCGTTAACATAATCAATCACGAGCCTGCGACAGGAACCGTGAAACGTGATGCTCCCATCGCCCACCACCCGGAAAGTGACGGAGCTGCGGACACAATAGATCATACCGCTCAGATCAAACGATCCCTTCGCGATAAATTCCACATCGCCAAAATTGCCGATCAGCAACGAGTCATTTTTGTGAACGCCTTCAAATTGTATTTTTCTTGTGGGTAGTGGTGGTTGTTGTTTTACGCGCATAGCTTCGGGGAGTTAAAAAAGTTATTCTCAAACTTGTTTCTGCAACATTTGAAGCCGGGACGCTCCCCTTTAGAGCATCCCGCTTCAAGTCGAATAAGCGGTTGGTCTTATTCTGTTTCACACCTTTACCATCGTTATTTCGTAACAATCGTAACCGTGTTGGTATTGGTCTTGCCGTCTACGGAAAGCGTGATGTCATACTTGCCTTCGGTGGCGACATAAAAGTTGTGGTATTCCTTGCCGGCGGCAGTGGCGTCCTTCACTTTGCCATCGGTAATGGCGGAACCGTTGGAGGTGGCCATGCTGAAGTCGACCAGGTAGGATCCCTCCCATTTTGCATTTTCCAGGAACACGAATTCACGGTCGCCAATAAGGTTCACGTCCGTCCATTTCCATGTGTAGATCGTTCCGGACTTGGTCGGGGTCTTCAGGTCAAAGCCATTGTCCCAGTTGGCTTCAACGTCTCCAACTTTGTAGGCATTTCCGAACAAGCCCATTTTCGTGGCGCTGAAATCGGTGAGCTTGCTTTCTGTCCAGGTGTCGTTCGAAGCTGTGTATTTCAGTTTCACGAGGATATTGCCACCGGCGTGATTCGGTATGTTGTCAAGAAAAAAGCCAAGATCGTTCTTGCCCGAAGCCCAGGCAGCGGCATAATCTTCCACACCCAGGCTCGACATCACGGTGGTTACGCCATCTTCATTGTAGGCATGCCAGCCGTCGTTGAAACGATAACGATACCCCGCAGCCGCTTTTAACTTGACTGTGCTTTCGAATACCGACGAATCCTTTGATACGGATTTTTGCGTGAGGTTGGTGGCCGTGGCCCAATCACCCGGCGTGGCATCGCCAATCATGTTGGCCTTCACGCGCATGATCACGAAATTCTTGTTGTTGATGTCAACATAAGCATAATACAATCCTTCGTCACTCACCGCGATCTCGGTGGCGTCGGCTACCAGCGTTCCATGGATCACCACATCGTTGATGGGCACATTTTCGATGTCGGTTCCCAATTCTTTCTTGCCGCCGTTCTCAGCGCCATAAATAGTGCCCACGCCGCCTACCACTTCGGCGACTTTGATCTTGGAGCCGGCACCGACGTACATGAATTTGCCGTATACGCCGTCTTGCGTTTCCACATTCGGCACCTTGCCAGGGTCAAGTTGTGCCACGTTCATGCGGGCAGCAGGTTCAACCGCCGAAGCGGCAACCGTATTGGTGCCATAAATGTAAACGCCGTCCAGCTTAGGGATCAGCTCTTCCGGCTCGGCGTCGTCCTTGCTACACGACACGATGATGAGCGGGAGGGCCAGCGTCAACATCAGTAAAAGTTTTAGTGATAATTTTTTCATAGGTGTTCAGTTTTAGTTGATCGTTAGGATTCAAATCATTGATATAGCGGTGTAACGCTTTATTCAAGCGAGTCTAACAGCGCCCGTGCCTGATCCACTTCCAGGTTCACAAGGTGTTGGAAAGTCTGCTTCAGCGTGGCCAGCGCCGGTTTGTTGCCTTTGTATTTTATTTTTTTCAGGTAGTAGGAATAGACAAGCTCCAACTCGGCTTTTGTATACGACACACCGGTGAACGTCTGAAGGATCTCCAGGCATTTGAATTGATCCTCCACCGTAGGCTCGAGAATGGTACCTTCACCGAAATCATTCCATGTCACCAGTTGCAAATATTTCAGGTCGTAGGCCGTGGCTTTGTCCAATGTATTTTGCAGCGTTTGCCCGTTGTTGAAATCAACATAGCCATAGCTGACGCCGGTGCCTCCTTCCGCATAGAAATCGTGAAAGCGCGGATACGCCGAACCGAGTCTCAATTTTCCGCCCGATGCTTTTCCGTAGAAAGCCGTGAGCTGGCTGAGCGACGCATTGAAGTCCACCCACGAAAACTCTCCGCCACCCGTTGAACCGGTGAGGCCCGCGTGATCCCACAACGGCAGAAACACAGGCGCTTGCGTGTCTTTAAAAATTTCCGCCCACTGACTGCCTGTTTTAAAATACCGGGGGCCGAACGTGAGCAACAAAGGTTTCCCGTCGATGGCGATGTGGTTCTTCTTGGGATAGTAGTTGTCGCTCAAATACTTCATATCGGCATGCGCTGCCTCCACCGCGGTGAGGTCTGTTTTGGCTGCCACATTCTGCGCGGTATAATCTTCGTACACCACCCCAAACTGAAGCCCCACGCTGTCCAACTCCGTCACCACGGCATTCGTGGCGGTGGCATTCACCTTGTAGTCGTAGACGCTGTGCGTGCCATACCAATCGATCAGCAACCCATCGACGCCGGCATACTTCATCAGCAGCAAATGATAGTCGATCACATCTTTATCACGCGAATCATACGGACCGATGAGGGGATAGTAATGCGACGCGATCTGCCGTTGCCCATCGGCATCAACGATCTCGGGATTCTTGTTGGCCATCGTCCAATGCGAGCCCCAATAGCCGGCAAAGGGTTTGCTTTGGAACCAGGGCATGTAGTGCATATACACTTTCATGCTGTTGGTCTTCTCCACCGAAGGGGGGCCTGTCACTTCTTCCTCCGGCTCCGGGTCGGACGAGCTGCAAGAGAACAGTACGGCCATCACAAGACCCGTGGTGAGGATCGCGTAGCGAAGGGAATGTCTGTATTTTAGTATGCTTCCGCTCATGATGGGTTAATAGCCGGTGCTGGGCACCATTTTAGTATTGTTGTCCACCTCTTGCAGCGGTATGGGATAGTAGTAATCCTTCGTGTTGTACACGATCACACCTTGTGTCTTATTGAGCGTGTTGTACTTGCTCACCTCCTGCTCCACGATCTTCCACCGCACGATGTCATACCAGCGATGGCCTTCGCCAAAAAGCTCGCGGAAGCGTTCCTCCCGGATGGAATCCCGGAGTTGCGTCCCTCCTAATCCTGTGTAGTCCACCGTCGGTTCCGAGGCATCGGGCGAGAACCCATAGGCACGGCGGCGCACTTTGTTCATGTATTCGGACGCCTGGCCATCGTCGCCGAGTTTGTTCATCACCTCGGCATACATGAGATACACATCGGCCAGACGCATCAGGAGATAGTTGGTACCACTGTTCCGGTTGGTGGTGAGCACGCAATAGTCCCTGGGCACATATTTTCTGAAGCTGTGACCTGTATAATTGAATTGGCTGGTTCCCGCAGGAGTCATGGCACCCGTTTCGTCGGCCGCGAGATCCTCGGGAGCGTAGGTGCAGACCTTCAGGCGTGGGTCGTTGTGAAACCTGAAGATGTTCACGCCGTGTGGTGTACAATTGCTCCAGCCTCTGCCGGGAGGCGCCAGCACCAGCGCGATGCCGGAACCCAGACCATTCTCCCAGATATTTTGTTGCATGTCTACCGTATAGTTCAGCTCGAACAACGACTCCCGGCTAAACTCATTCTTGCCTTGAAACAAATCGTCGTAGCGTTCGAAAGGCACCAGCGCGTATTTGTTGCTGGCAAACACCTGGTCGAAGTACTGTTTTGCTTTCTCATAGTTCTCCATGTAGAGATACACCTGCCCCAGGTAGCCCTCCACGGCAAACCTGGTGACGCGGGCAATGTTGTTGGCGTCCCATCCCTCGGGCACCAGCGACTCGGCCGTCTCAAAATCTTTGACGATCTGTGTATATACTTTTCCGACGCTGGCACGCGGGATCATCAGCTCGTCGCGGGTCTTGGCTACCTTTAGGATCAACGGCACGGCCAGACGCGTGCTGTCCACCGCATAGGACTCCTCCCCCCAAAGCCGCACCATGTGGAAGTAGGCCAGTCCCCTTAGAAAATGCGCCTGACCGACGATCTTCTTCAGTTGTGCGAGTTGGTCTGGGGTGGCCTTGCCGCTGGCTTCGTAGAGGGGAGCATTCCCGATAATGTCGTTGGCACGCGCCACGATCCGAAAGAATCCACGCCATGCGATGTAGACATTGCCATCGATCGAGGTCACTTCATTCCGGTTCTGTGCGTTCCAATAATCGGACTCGTGCGGCAACGCCAGCAGGGTCTGCACATAGAAGGTCTGACCAAAAAGATCAAGGTTCTTCACCGCATCGTAGGTGGCGTTGAGCGACAGGTCGAAGTTTTCGATCTTTGTATAAAAGTTGTCGGCCGTGAGTTCGTTCTGGTTGGTCAGCTCCAGAAAATTATCCGCGCAGCCCGTGGCCACGCCGGCGAGACCGGCCAAAATGAAAAAGTATAGAATGACTTTCCTGCGTTTCATATCGTCTTAAAATTGGAGTTCAAAACCACCGGTAAACGTGCGCACTTGCGGATAGTATCCGAAGTCAACGCCACGGCTGAGGTTGGAGCCGGCAATCTCCGGGTCGAGGCCTGAATACTTGGTGAACGTGAGCACGTTGTTGCCATTCACATAAAACCGCAGCTTCTTCATGTGCCACTTTTCCAACAGTCGCTGCGGCACATTGAAGCCGATCTGGATGTTTCTCAACTTCAGGTATGATCCATTTTCCACGAAGTAGCTGGAAGGCTTGCCCCAATTCTGGTTCGGGTCGCTGGCAATGTTACGCGGATTGCCGGTGTGGTGATCCGGGGTCCAGGCTTCGAAAATATCTGTCGTCGTGTTGTCGTCGCCAAAGAAGTTGCGCGTGTACGCTTTGCTGGCGTTGAAAATATCGACGCCTTGAACACCTTGAAATTGCACGGCCACGTCGACGATCCGGTTGTAGGTCACGCCGATGTTCAACGCATAGGTCATCTTCGGCCAGGGATTTCCAATGAAGGTGCGATCATGCTCCGCGGTGACTTCACCATCCGGTCTTCCGTCCGGGCCGCTCAGGTCACGATACATAAAATCGCCAGGGCTTGTGCCCGCTTCCTGGTAGGTACCATCGGCGGCCCACGAGTTCACCGCGTAGACATCATTGGCAGAATTTAACATCTGTTGCACCTGGTAGCCATAGAAGCTCGACACCGGTTTGCCGGCTTGTGTTCGCGTCATCCCGCCAATCTGACCACCGCCGCTGCCGCTGATGAGGGCACCATTGCGATCGTCGGACAATTTTGTCAGTACGTTCTTCATGAATGAAGTGTTGGCGTTCACGTTGATGTCAAACTTTTTAATGCTGGTGTTATATCCCAAGTCAATATCGAAGCCGGTGTTGCGCATGGTTCCCACGTTGACCTCCGGGCTCACCGGATCGAAGTTGTGCACGGCGATACCCGATGAAGAAGGTATCGGCACCTGATACAACATGTCTTTGGTGTCCTTGATGTAGTAGTCAACACTGATGGAGAATTTGTTCTCAAAGGCTTTCAGATCCAGCGCCACATCGTGCATCACCACACGCTCCCAGGTCACGTCGGCATTGGTGAAGCGGCTGATAAAGAAGCCAGGCACCTTGTTGCTTCCGTTCACATCGAATGCATAATAGGAGAACTGCGACGTGTAGGTGGGCAGGTAAATAAAATCCCGGCTGTTGTTGGAACCGATCGATCCGCTGCTCGCGCGCAGCTTCAGGTTGGTGATGTAGGGCACATTCTGAAAGAACTGCTCCTGCGAAATTCGCCAACCCGCCGACACCGATGGAAAGGTTCCCCAAATGTTCTTCATCGCGAAATTCGGAGCCGAGGCATCATGCCGTATGTTTGCCTCGAGTAAATATTTCTCATCATAGCTGTAGTTGAATCTCCCAAACTGCGAGATGAGCCGCGACTGATTCACGTTGGCTTTGTCCGTCGTGGCGATAGCACCCGTGGCCAGGTTGATGCTGGAGGCCACATCCACCGGGAAGCGATTGCCGATCACATTGAAGTGCCGCGAGTCGTATTTCATCGCTTCATAGCCGCCCATGATCTTGAAGCTGTGCTTTTTTATCGATCGCGTATAGGTGACCACCACGTTGCCGGTGATGGTCTGGTCGTTTCCCGAACTGTAGGTCAGTGCGGCGATCGGGTTGGAAAACGATCCGTAGTTAAAGGCTTCATCAAATTTCTGACCCAGGTAGTTGTAGTAGTTGTACCCCACGGTACCCCGGACCGTCAGCCCTTTCAACGGATTGGCCTCCAGGTACACGTTGCCATCGACGCGGCTGTAGGTGCGCGTTTCGTGCTGTTGATATTGCGTGGCCACCGGGTTGGGGCCTTGAAAATAAACGGGACCCTTGCCCCATCCTCCAAATTCATTTGTCGGATCATGGATCGGCATGATGGGAATGGAGCGATAGGGAACGCCTCCTGTCGTGTTCTCATTATTGTTGCCGATGGGGTTCTCGATCACGCGCGAAAGCAGTACGCTCTCTCCCATCTTCAACCAGGGAGTAAGCTTCATGTCGGAATTCAACCGCATGCTATAGCGCTTGTAGTTGTTGTCGATGAGAATGCCGTCTTCGGTATCGTGTCCGAACGACAGGAAGAAATTGCTTTTGTCATCCCCTTTCGACACCGAGAGATCATAGGTGTTCACCACCCCGCTGCCGCCATAAAAAGCCTTGATCCAATCTGTGTCGTCCTGGTAGTTGTCCCATGCCGGCTCTGGGTTCTGGCCCGCGTTGAGGCGGCTCTCCTTTTTGTATTTCACAAAATCCGCGCTGTTGAGTAAGGTTGGAAGGTGAATGGGGCTGCGCTTGCCCAGGGAAGTTTTGAAGTTGACCTGGAGACTGCCCTTGCCGCGTTTGGTCGTTACAAGAATGACACCGTGCGCGGCGCGAATCCCATAGATCGCGGAAGCTGCTGCATCTTTTAATATTTCAATGGATGCTACATCGTCCACATCAAACTGGTTGCCCGGGCTCATGCGAATGCCATCGACAATCCACAGGGGCTCCGTGTTGCCGATGGAACCTACACCCCGAATGTGAATCGTGGGTGCTGCTCCGGGTGCACCCCCGTCGCGGGTCACGTTCACGCCGGCAGCCATGCCTTGCAACGCCTGGTCCATGCGCAACACGGATTTATTTTCCATGTTATCGACATTCACCGATGATATCGCGCCGGTAACATTCGAGCGCTTCTGCTCGCCATATCCCACGACGATCACCTCATCTAACGCCCGCACGTCCTCCGCCAAGGCAAGGTTGACGACGGTCTGCGCGCCCAACGGCACTTCTTGTGTTACGTATCCAATGGAACTGAATACTAATGTAGCCTCCAGGTTCACCGTCAGGGTGAAATGTCCATCCGCATCGCTCAACGTGCCGGTGGTCGTTCCTTTTTCATAGACGCTCACTCCGGGGATGGGCTCTTTGCTTGGCGCCGTCACCCTTCCGGATATCGTCCGCTTTCCTTCCGCATCCTGGGCTTGCGCCGGCAGAAGGCCGACGAGTGACACCGCCAGGACCATAAAAAGGAATGCTGCGTCATGTTTTCGTTGTAGACATATTTTCATAGGCTCGGCGTTTTCCGTTCGTGCGACTGTTCTTTTACATCAATTCTTCTCCTGGAAGCGAATGGCGGTGCCTCCCCCCGGAGCCAAGGTTAGGATGAGCGTTGAGGCAGCGTCCACTTCTTTTTGAAAAATGTCGATGGGGAGCGGGTTTGTCGTCATGTCTGCATCTTTGCCATCCTGGTAGAGGGTGGCGACATACTGCTTGCCGGGGTTGAGAAAATCCAGTTTGACCTCCAGCGTGCGTTTTTCTTCATTGGTGATACTGCCCAGGTACCAGTCGCTGCTGTTGCGGTCTTTGCGCGCGGTGGTCACGTATTTACCGATCTCGGCGTTCAACACCCGGGTCTCTTCCCAATCCGTTGAAACGTCTTCGATAAATTTCAAAGCAGGCTTTCCTTCATAGTTGGCCGGCAGATCAGCTGCCATTTGCATGGGGCTGTAGATCACGACATACAAAGCGAGTTGCTTGGCCAACGTGGTATGAACGCGGTGGGAGCCATCATTTTTGAATGTGATGTCGAAGATACCGGGCGTGTAATCCAACGGACCGCCTAGGCAACGTGTAAACGGCAGAATGGTTGTGTGCGAAGGCGGGTTGCCCGTGCTCCAGGCTTCGTATTCCGTGCCCCGTGCACCTTCGCGGGTCATCATGTTGGGATACGTCCGGCGAAGACCGGTGTCTTTGATGGGCTCGTGAACATCCAGCATGATGTGATACTGCGCAGCAAGCGTCATCACCTTGTGATAGTGACGCACCATGAACTGGCTTTGATGACGCTCGCCCGACGGTGTGCGGTTCACATAGCCCGTCTTCACGCGGTGGATGTCATACTTCTGGCAAAGCTTGAACGCGTCTTCCAATTGGCGCTCATAGTTGGCTACATTGCCTCCGGTTTCGTGGTGGGCGATGAGACCGATGTTTTTCTCTTTTGCATACCGGCTCACCTCTTCCAGGTCGTAGTCGGGATACGGCTTGGTGAAATTGAAATTACCCGACTTGGTCCAATCGCCTTCCCAACCTTCGTTCCAGCCTTCCGCCAGGGAAGCGGAGAGATGATGCGCGGCAGCAAAATCAATAAGCGCCTTCATATTGGCGGTAGTGGCCCCGTGGTGGGGGCCTCCTTCCCAGGTCTGCGTTTTCAGGTGCATGCCCCACCAGATGCCGTTGTACTTGCCGGGTTTTATCCACGACACGTCGCCGATGGCGTTGGGTTCGTTCAGGTTTAGGATGAGGTAGGATGTAGCAAGGTCGCCGGGTTTGTCGGCCAGTTGAATGGTGCGCCACGGGGTTTGCAGGGGCGCCGTAGCCTCCACGCGGTGGCCGTTGGCCCAGGGCACGAGGTCGCATTTCAGGGTGAGGTTGCCTTTGTTCAGCAACGTCATCGATGCATAGTCTACCAGGGCGGCTTCATGAATGCTCACAAACAGGTCTCTGCCCGTCATGGTCAGGGGGGTGTGGACGGCCTCCTTCAGTTCGCTCACCTTGTTGTT
>Ga0209050_1001431_pt1 | contig 25715 bp, 26 predicted proteins | sample Araplavi_mTSA_r2_FD_184276 | JGI IMG/M metagenome (GOLD analysis project Ga0209050, IMG submission 184276) | Arabidopsis root microbial communities from North Carolina, USA - plate scrape MF_Cvi_mTSA_r2 (SPAdes) (version 2) | ecosystem: Host-associated > Plants > Roots > Endosphere | place: USA... | reverse complement strand
CGATGAAGACCTGGGTCTTGTAGCGCAGGCGGCGGAATGCGATCGAATGCACGATTCGGTCGCGGTCGCGCTGGTAGGGGCTGCGCTGGCCACGCGGCAGCCACGCGTCCACGGAGAACTCACGGCCGCGCGAACGGGCCGGATCGGAAGCGTAAGGTGCAAGGTTAGATTCAGGGGTCAAGCTGGTGTCTTTCCCGAAAGCAGGCTCGCTCTCGGCGCCCTACTAGCGAGCAAGTCCCGTCCTGCACAAGGCCGCCGACGATGTGGTGACGAGAATGACCTTGCTGTCGTCAACCTGCTTCACCGCCCTCACCCAGGCACCGAGCGTCGGCTTGTCGCCTTCGAGGTTCTGGAGCTTCATCAATTGCCGCAGGCTGAGCCGCTTGACCATGCGCTTGGTCATGCAGGTGGCGACCGGCTTCGATATACCCGCCTCCACAAGCGCCGTGTGCAGCCGCCACCCCGCATAGAGATGGACGCCCAGCACGAGCACGACGACAAGACCAACGAGCAGCAGGATTCGCTTGAAGATGCGCAACATGCGGCGGCCCTAAGAGCCGCAGCCTCAGTCCGCCAGCGCTTTCACGATATCCTCGACCATCTTCTTCGCATCGGCGAGGAGCATCATCGTCTGATCCATGTAGAACACGTCGTTGTCGACCCCGGCATAGCCCTGCCCGCCCATCGAGCGCTTGATGAAGAAGATCGTCTTGGCCTTTTCCACGTCGAAAACCGGCATGCCGTAGATCGGAGATGTCTTGTCGGTCTTGGCGGCGGGGTTCACCACGTCGTTGGCGCCGATGATGAAGGCCACGTCGCACTGGGCGAATTCGCCGTTGATATCCTCCAGTTCGAAGACTTCGTCATAAGGCACGTTGGCTTCGGCGAGCAGCACGTTCATGTGCCCCGGCATACGGCCCGCAACCGGGTGGATCGCGTATTTCACGCCGACGCCGTGAGCCTTGAGCTGGTCCGCCATCTCGCGAAGGACATGCTGCGCCTGCGCCACGGCCATTCCGTAGCCGGGGATGATGATGACGTTTTCCGCCTCCTTCATCAGGAACGCCGCGTCCTCGGCCGAGCCGCGCTTCCACGGCCGGTCCGTCGCGGCAGCCGCACCGCCGCCTCCGGCCTCGGCGCCGAAACCGCCCGCGATCACCGACAGGAAGCTGCGGTTCATCGCCCGGCACATGATGTAGCTGAGGATCGCGCCCGAGGAACCGACCAGCGCCCCGGTGATGATCATCGCCGTATTGTGAAGCGTGAAACCCATCGCCGCCGCCGCCCAGCCCGAATAGGAATTGAGCATCGAGACAACGACCGGCATGTCCGCGCCGCCGATCGGGATGATGAGCAGGAAGCCGATCGCGAAGCTCAGCAGCACGATCGCCCAGAACAGCGCAGGCGTGTTCCAGTGGAACAGGCTGACGAGCACGACGATTGCCAGCAGCGTGCCGAGATTGATGACATGGCGGGCGGGAAGCAGGATCGGCGCGCCACTCATGTTGCCGTTGAGCTTGGCGAAGGCGATCACCGAGCCGGAGAACGTGACGGCACCGATGGCGACGCCCAGCCCCATCTCGATCCGGCTGCCCTTGAGGATGTCCAGCCCGCTCGCATCGAGAATGCCGAAAGCCGCCGGGTTGTAATAAGCGGCAATCCCGACCAGCACCGCCGCGAGGCCCACCAGCGAGTGGAACGCGGCGACGAGCTGCGGCATCGCCGTCATCTGGATGCGCCGGGCGATGACGAAGCCGAAGGTGCCGCCGATCGCGATGGCGACGAGGATTTCGGGCAGGCTGGCGATCTCGTGCGTCACCAGCGTCGTCGCTACGGCTATGCCCATCCCGATCATGCCATAGCGGTTGCCGCGCCGGCTCGTGGCCGGTGAGGAAAGTCCGCGCAAGGCGAGGATGAAGCAGACCCCGGCCACCAGATAGGCTCCGGCGACCCATGGGTTCACGGCATGAACCTCCATCAGCGCGTGCCTCCGTTATCGGTGGTTTTCGGCGCTGGCTTGTCCTTCTTCTTGTACATCGCCAGCATCCGCTCGGTGACGGCGAAGCCGCCGAAGATATTGACGCTGGCGAGCACCACCGCGCCCAGCCCCAGCCATTTCGCGAGCGGCGATCCCTGCGCCGCGCTGGCCACCAGCGCGCCGACGACGATGACCGAGGAAATCGCATTGGTGACCGCCATGAGCGGCGTATGCAGTGCCGGTGTCACCGACCAGACGACGTAATAGCCCACGAAGCAGGCCAATACGAAGATCGACAGGATCGAGATGAAGTCCATGAGCCCCCTTCCCTTCTAAGCGCTCTTCAGGCGAGCAGCCGCTCGTGAACCACTTTCCCGCCTTGGGTTAGGCGGATGGCATTGCCGATTTCCTCGTCGAGGACGGGCCTGCCCTGTTCCTTGTCCCAAAACGCGGAGAGGAAGTTGAACAGGTTTCGCGCGAACAGCGCCGAGGCGTCCGCAGGCAGGAGTGCGGGCGTATTCGAGTAGCCGACGATCCTGACCCCGTGACGCTCAACCACCTCATCCGCCACGCAGCCTTCGACATTGCCGCCTTGCGGCGCGGCGAGGTCGAAGATCACGCTGCCGGGCTTCATCGTCGCGATCTGGGCGTCTGAGATCAGGCGCGGCGCTGCCCGCCCCGGAATCAGCGCCGTCGTGATGACGATATCCTGCTTGGCGAGGTGGCTGGAGACCAGCTCCGCCTGAGCGCGCTGATACTCCTCGCTCATTTCGGTGGCATAACCGCCCGAGCCTTCACCCTCGATCCCGGCGACGTTCTCGACGAAGATCGGCTTGGCGCCGAGCGACAGGATCTGTTCCTTCGTCGCCGAACGCACATCCGTAGCCGAGACTTGCGCGCCGAGGCGGCGAGCCGTCGCGATCGCCTGCAATCCCGCGACACCCACGCCCATGACGAAAGCCTTGGCCGCGCTGACCGTACCAGCGGCGGTCATCATCATCGGAAAGGCGCGACCATAGAGGTTGGCGGCGACCAGCACCGCCTTGTAACCGGCGAGATTGGATTGCGAGGAGAGGATATCCATCGACTGCGCGCGGGTGATACGCGGCATGAACTCCATCGCCAGCGCTTCCAACCCGGCCGCCGCATATCCCTCAACCCGCGCCCGCTGACCGAACGGGTCGAGGCCCGCGACGATCCAGGCTCCCGGATGAACCGGCCCAAGCAGCGCCGGATCCGGTCCCTGAATGCCGAAGACGATATCCGCCCCGGCCAGCACCTGTTCCGCCGGTCCGACTTCGGCGCCCGCTGCGAGATAATCCGCATCGGCGATGCTGGCGCTCAGCCCCGCCCCGCTCTCGACCGCGAGCTGCGCGCCGAGGCCGATCAGCTTGCGGACGGTTTCCGGCGTGGCCGAAACCCGCGTCTCTCCGGATGCCCGCTCGCGAAGAACGGCGATCCGCGCGCCTGTCACCACGGCTACGCGGCGATCAGGCTGACGACGAAAGCGACGATGAGGATGATGATCCCGGTGCTCCAGGCCGTAACCTTGACGAAGCCGTTGTAGGTCTCGGTAGCGGTCTTGATATCGTTGCCTGAAGCCATGAAAACGTTATCCCCTGCTCATTATTCCTATTGTGGAGGATACTTAACCGCAGGAAGGCTTCCGCATCAAGAGCCAAGCGCCCTGTCACTTGATCCAGGTCGGATGCAATCCGGCGCAAACATCGCTGGATTTGCCAAAGGCGATTTTTCAAATAAAGTTCCGGTATTTGCAATGAACCGACCGGAGCCTTAATTCGGTCTTTACCGGTTTCTTCTAGATGCGCTAGGCGACACCAAGGAGGCGATACGGGCGGGCGAATTATGGCGGACCAGGAACAGCGCCTCCTCATGCTCATCGATGACGAGCCGGCCCAGAGCCGCCTGATCTCCGCGCTGGCGGCGCGGGAAGGCTGGCGCACGGTCATCGCCCGCGATTCAGAGACCGCGATCGCTACCCTCGGCACCCGGCAGGGCATGCAGCTTTCGGCGATCATCCTCGACCAATGGGTACCCGGAGACGACGCCTGCGCATTGATCGCGGAGCTGAAATCCCGCCGCCCGGCCCTGCCGATCCTGATGCTGACTGCCAGCACCTCGCCGCTGCTCGCAGTGGAAGCCATGCGCGCAGGCGCGACCGACTATCTGGTAAAACCGGTCGCGCCGGACCGGCTGATGCACGCGCTGCGCTCCGCCACCACCCGCGAGGCCCCGCGCGACGAACTGGCACCGCTGACCGAGAAGATGCCCTCCAACCCCGACTTCGAATCGATGATCGGGGCGGCGCCGAACTTCCGCAAGGCGCTGGCCGTCGCCGCCAAGGCCGCGCGCGGGCACGGCCCGGTGCTGATCGAGGGCGAAACCGGATCGGGCAAGGAAATGCTGATCCGGGCGATGCACGCGGCCAGTCCGCGCTCGAAATCGCCGCTGCGGATCGTCAATGTCGGCGGACTTCCCGCCAATTCCATCGAATCCACGCTGTTCGGTCATGAGAAAGGCGCCTTTCCCGGCGCGTTCGACCGGCAGATCGGCGCGCTCCAGCACTGCGACGGCGCCACGCTCGCGCTCGACGAGATCGACCGCCTGCCGCTCTCGGTGCAGGAACGCCTGCTGGAATCGATCCGCAAGAGCGACGTGCGCCCAATCGGCGCGCGCCATTCGTTCCGCATCGACGCCCGCCTGATCGCCGCCAGCAACCTGCCCTTGCAGGACCTCGTCAGCGAAGGGCATTTCCTGCCCGAACTGCTCGAAGCGCTGTCACCGACCAAAGTCAGCCTGCCCCCCTTGCGCGAACGCATCGGCGACATTCCCGCCCTCGCCCGCTTCTTCCTCGCCCGCATCGGCGAGCAGCCGGGCCTACGCGAACTGGGCATTACCGACGGTGCGCTTTCGCTGCTTTCCGCCTACGACTGGCCGGGCAACGTCCGCCAGCTTCAGGCCGTACTGTTCCGCGCCGCCGTGTTCTGCGACGGCGACGCGCTGACTTCGGAAGACTTCCCGCAGCTGCTCAACATTCTCGGCTCCGGCCTGACGGTCAGCACCGGCAATCCGATGCAGGAAAGCGCAGGCGTCATGCTCTATACGGCGGACGGCAACCTCCGTCCGCTCGACGAGATCGAGGCCGACGTCATCCGCCTTGCCATCGGCCTCTATCGCGGCCGCATGACCGAAGTGGCGCGGCGGCTCGGCATCGGCCGCTCGACGCTCTACCGCAAGCTCAGCGAACTCGGCATCGACAACGCCGCCTGATCGGCACGAAAGCGTGACTACCGTTTCGCGCCGCGTATCTTGCAAACAAGTCACCCGGCAATCGAGAACCTCCTGCTAGCCTCGCCGTTACGACTGCAGCAGGAGATAAAGATCATGGATTTCAAGGATAAGGCAGGCATCGTCACCGGCGCCGCTTCCGGGATCGGCGCCGCAGTAGCGCGTGAGCTGGTAAACCTCGGCGGACGCGTTGTTATCGCCGACTTCGACGAGGAAGCGGCCCGCGCTCTTTCGGAGGAACTCGGCGCCGAGCGCACGGCAGTGTTCCGGCTCGATGTTGCGGACCCGGCCGCGAACGAGGCGCTGGTCGCCTTCACACTCGGCATGTTCGACCGGCTGGACTTCGCGGTGAACAATGCCGGGATCGGTGCCCCTTCGATGAAGCTGGCGGATATCCCGCTCGATTCCTGGTCGCGGGTGATCGACGTCGATCTCAACAGCGTGTTCTACGCGATGAAGTACCAGATCCCGGCGATGGTCGAGCGCGGCGGCGGCGCGATCGTCAACATGGCCTCGATCCTCGGCGCGGTCGGCTGGTCCGGCTCGGCGGCTTACGTCACGGCGAAACATGCGCTTGTCGGCATGACCAAAGTGGCCGCGCTCGACTATGCCGATGCGGGCCTGCGCGTAAATGCCGTTGGCCCCGGTTTCGTCTCCACGCCTGCGCTGGAAAAGACCATGACCGCCGAGGAACGCGCAGGGCTTGCCGCAAAGCACGCGCTGAACCGGCTGGCCAGCCCCGAGGAAATTGCCTCGGTCACGGCCTTCCTGCTCTCCGAGCGCGCGTCTTTCGTGACCGGCTCTTATTATCCGGTAGACGGCGGCTATCTGGCGGTCTGACCGGCGCGTTCAGGGCAGCTGCGCGAAGTCGGTGAGCGCCGCATCGCGCAGCCCCCGCCAGACGCGGGCGGCCTGAACCGTCTCCGCCACGTCGTGGACGCGGATGATGTGAGAGCCCGCCTCGATCGCCTTGAGCGCCAGCGTGACCGAACCGCCGAGCCGCTGGTGCTCCGGTGCCTCGTTCGACAGCGCGCCGATCATGCGCTTGCGGCTGGCTCCCACGAAGAGCGGCTGGCCGAGGGCATGGAACAGCGCCAGTCCGTTCATGAGCTGAAGGTTCTCGGTCAGCGTCTTGCCGAAGCCGACGCCGGGATCGAGCAGGATGTTCTCCGGCGCAATCCCCGCCGCCACTGCGATGTCGCGGCATTCGCGCAGCCAGTCGAACACGTCGAGCACGACATCGTCGTAGTGACCGTTCGAGTGGAGATCGTCACCGTCGCCCGGCGCATGCATCAACACCACCGGCGCGCCCGAGGCCGCCGCGAATTCGAGGCTGCGCGGATCATGACGCAAGGCGGAAACGTCGTTGATGATATGCGCGCCCGCCTTGAGCGTCGCCTCCATCACTGCCGGGCGGCGCGTATCGACGCTGATTGCCGCGCCCATCGCCGCCAGTCGCTCGACCATCGGCACCACGCGCCGGAGTTCGTCGCCTTCCCACACCGCCGCCGCGCCGGGCCGGGTGGATTCGCCGCCGATGTCGATCATCGCCGCGCCCGCTTCCAGCATCGCGGCGGCATGATCCGAAGCAATCTGCGCGTCATCGAGGAACTTGCCGCCGTCGGAGAAACTGTCGGGCGTGATGTTGAGGATGCCGGCGATCTGGGGCTGTTCCAGCCGGATCGTGCGCGCGCCGCAGACCAGCGGGGCATGGACCTTGCGCAAGTTCGACCACTGAAGCTCCGCCTCGGCACCGAGATCGGCGGGTAGCGTCGCCAGGGCCTCGGCTGCCTCATCGGCCCCGAACCGGAGGCGGGAGAGGACTTTGCCGTTCTCCCGCACGATCAGTGCGAAACGGCTAGCCCAGACCATCGAGCCGCCAAGGCGGATCGCCTCGCCTTCCTCGCTCTGGGGGCTGTCGGCAAAGGCGGTCGGGCGGATGTAAACGGTGCGGGTCATGACAGGCCCCATAGCGTGGGCGCAGGCCATGCAGAACAGGTTTTGCATGGCGCGCGATCACCTATGGCTAATCGCGCGTGTCTCGCAAACCTGCACATCGTCACCCTGAACTCGTTTCAGGGTCCATTTCTCAAATTGCCCCGCCGCAACTGGAGCGGGCCGATATGCCGGTTTGACTCGGAGAGCACCGGGTCGTCGGCTCAATGGACCCTGAAACGAGTTCAGGGTGACGAGGGTAAAATTCCAACTTAGATCGCCCCCGCCTTGTTACTCGCACAGGCGGGGCGCCCCAACCTCACGGCTCCGTGGCAAGGATGTAGAGCTGGCGGATCGCGTCGATCGGCTTGACCTTGCCTTCGTGCTCCAGGTGCCAGAAGGTCCAGCCATTGCACGAGGGCGCGTCCTGCAATTCCTTGCCGAGGCCATGGATCGAACCATTGGCATTGCCGCAGGCCAGCGATCCGTCGGCGCGGACGACCGCCTCGAAGCGCCCCTTCTTGTCGGTCAGCTTGGTGCCGGGCTTGATCCAGCCGGTCTCGATCAGGGTGCCGAAGGCGACCTTGGGTGCGCTGCGCTTCGACTGCATGGTCTTCAGCGCGCGCTCGTCGAGCGGCAGGGCCATCTCGATGCGTTCCAGCGCGGCTTCGCGGTAGTCGCCCTCACGCTCGCAGCCGATCCACTCCCGGCCGAGGCGCTTGGCGACGGCGCCGGTGGTGCCGGTGCCGAAGAACGGGTCGAGCACGACGTCGCCCGCATTGGTGGTGGCCAGCATCACGCGGTAGAGCAGCGCTTCCGGCTTCTGCGTCGGGTGGACCTTGCGGCCGCCCTTCTTCAGACGCTCCGAACCGTTGCAGATCGGCAGGACCCAGTCCGAACGCATCTGCAGTTCGTCGTTGAGCGTCTTCATCGCGCGGTAGTTGAAGGTGTACTTAGACTTCTCGCCCATCGAGGCCCAGATCAGCGTTTCATGCGCATTGGTGAAGCGCGTGCCCTTGAAGTTCGGCATCGGGTTGGCCTTGCGCCAGATGATGTCGTTGAGGATCCAGAACCCCATGTCCTGCATGATCGCGCCGAGGCGGAAGACATTGTGGTACGAACCGATCACCCACAGCGAACCCTCGGGCTTGAGCACGCGGCGCGCTTCGGTCAGCCAGTCGCGGGTGAACTGGTCGTAAGCGGCGAAGCTGGAGAACTTGTCCCAGTCGTTGGTGACGGCATCGACGTGGCTGCCGTCCGGACGGGCGAGGTCGCCGCCGAGCTGGAGATTGTAGGGCGGGTCGGCGAAGACCATGTCGACGCTGGCATCGGGGATCGAGCGCATGGCTTCGATGCAGTCGCCCGGAATGATCTGGCCAAGCGGCAGAAGCTCCTTCGGCGTAGGCGCCGGCGCGGCTGCGCGGATCTTCTGCTTGACGAGTATCTGGCCCATGTTTGCTCCGGGAAATTGAACTGTGGATTGACGCCCTAGTGAGTCTTTCCGGACTCAGCGTCAACCCGCGACTCGTGGGATTCCCTAGTGATTCAGCACTTCGACAAACGGAACAAAACGAATCCAGCACAAGATGTCGAGTCACTATCGACTCGGGAGACTCAAGATATGGGGGTTGTGACTCTCGGGACTCACCGCAAAAAATTTCCCGATGGTCGGCATTTCAGGTCCTTGCCGGGAGTCCCTGAAACACCCGCGCCGGACCGACTGAATCTTCTCCGCCAGACCTTATGTCAGAAAGATTCAAACCGACATTCGCAGCACGCTTCAGAGCCCTGCGAGGGCGCAGTCGATCCCCGTCATCTGCACACTGACCTCCCAGAGCATACGCGCAGCAACCGCATCGCGGGCCGAAGCATTACGCCGGGCGATGCCGGAAGGGCCGGACATGCCGAAGAAGCGCTGGGGGCCATAGTATTCGCCCGGCTGTGCGTCTGCGTCAGTGGCCGCCTGAAGCGTCGGCCAGGCGCCGTCTTCGGCGCTGTTGAGCACCACGCCCGCCACCGGGAAGAGCAGCCGGAACCCCAGCGAATGACGGCCGAGTTCGGTCGCGGCGATGCCGGGATGGCAGGCCATGGCACGTACCGGCGAACCGGCAGCGCGCAGGCGGCGGTCCAGTTCCAGCAGGTGGAGCAGGTTGGCCAGTTTGCTGTCGCCGTAACGCTGGCGCGCCCGGTAGCTGCGCCGCGCATCGAGATCGTCCCAGTCGATCCGTCCGCGCATATGCGCGAGGCTGGCCGTGATGACGACACGCGCGCCGGGCGTTTCGGCCAGCTTGGGCAGGAGCAGCCCGGTCAGCGCGAAAGGCGCGAGATGGTTCACGCCGAACTGCAACTCGTGCCCCTGCACCGTGCGTTCAAGCGGCGGCACCATGACCCCGGCATTGTTGACCAGCACGTCCAGCCGCGGCTCGTCCCGCGCGACCTGCTCCGCGCATTCGCGCACGCTGAACAGGTCGGCCTGGTCGAGCGGCACGAAAGCGAGATTGGCGCCGGGCACGTCCATGCGGATGTGCTCCATCGCAAGCCGCGCCTTGTCCTCGCTACGGCAGGCCATGAGCACCCGCGCGCCGCGCGCCGCCAGCACGCGGGTCGTCTCGTAGCCGATCCCGGTATTGGCGCCGGTAACGAGGAAGCACTTGCCCGCCTGCCCGGCGACCGAGGCTGCGGTGAAGCCCGTCAAAGCGCCATCTCCAGCTGCGCGACCGGCGAAAAGCTGCGGCGATGGTGCGGCGTGGGCCCGTGCAGGCGCAGCGCCGCCAGATGCTGCGCGGTGCCGTAACCGGCATTGCGCTCCCACCCGTAGTGCGGATGCGCCTCGGCCAGTTCGCGCATCAGGCGGTCGCGGTGTTCCTTGGCGATGATCGAGGCGGCGGAGATGCACGGCTCGATCGCGTCGCCGCCGACGATGGCGCGGGCCCGCCAGCGCCACTCGGCAGTGCGGTTCATCGGCGTCATGTTGCCGTCGATCAGCACCTCGTGCGGGTCATGACCAATCTGGTCGCAGAGCGCGGCGACGGCGCGGGTCATCGCCAGCATCGTCGCGCCGAAGATGTTGATGCGGTCGATCTCCTCCACGTCCACCACGCCCACCGCCCAGCGGCAGCGGCGCTTGATCGTGACTTCCAGTTCGGCGCGGCGCTTGCCCGAAAGCTTCTTGGAATCGTCCAGCCCGGACGGCCGGGGCTTGCACAGCATCACCGCGCCCGCCACAACCGGACCGGCCAGAGGCCCTCGCCCCGCCTCATCGACACCGATGACGAGGCGGTTCGTTAGAGGGAAGCCAGATTCATTCAGGGGTGCGACCGACATGACCAAGCCGATTATCTCCAGATCGTTCCTTGCGGCGGTATCGCCCGTTGCCCTCGTGCTGGCAAGCTGCGGCGCCGCAGCCACCGGGGACAAGGCTTCCGCCGCATCCTCCGACGAAACGCCGTTCAAGGTGGAACAAGTCGCCAGCTTCGACGAGCCCTGGGCCATGGCGATCGACAAGGCCACCGGCGCGATGATCGTCACCGAGAAGAAGGGCACGATCAAGCTGCGCCTCGCGGACGGCACTCCCGGCACCGTCTCGGGCGCGCCCAAGGTCGATTACGGCGGCCAGGGCGGCCTCGGCGACGTGATCTTCGCGCCGGATCAGAGCGGCGCCACGCTCGACGGCCGGGTGATCTACCTGAGCTGGGCCGAAGCCGGTCAGGGTGACACCCGCGGCGCCGCGGTCGGCAAGGGCACCCTCTCCTGCCCGCAGCCCACGACTTGCGCAATCCAGGGCCTTTCGGTGATCTGGCGGCAGGTGCCGAAAGTGACCGGACAGGGCCACTACTCACACCGCCTCGCCTTCTCGCCCGACGGCAAGTACCTCTACGTCAGTTCCGGCGAGCGGCAGAAGTTCACGCCTGCGCAGGACCTCGGCACCAATCTCGGCAAGATCGTGCGCCTCCTGCCCGACGGCACGCCCGCTCCCGGCAATCCTTACGCCGACAAGCCCGCGCCGACCAACCAGATCTGGTCCTACGGCCATCGCAACGTGCTCGGCCTTGCCTTCGATGCGCAGGGGCGGCTCTGGGACCTCGAACACGGCCCGGCGGGCGGGGACGAGCTGAACCTCGTGAAGCCGGGGCAGAACTACGGCTGGCCGCTGGTCTCGGACGGCGACCATTACGACGGCAAGCCGATCCCCCGCAACTCGACCCGCCCCGACCTCGCCGCCCCGGCGATCAGCTGGAACCCGGTGATCGCGCCGGGCGACTTCATCTTCTACTCGGGCGCCCTGTTCCCACAGTGGAAAGGCCAGGTGCTGATCGCCTCCTTCACCGTGCCCGGCGTGGTGCGCGTCCGGATCGACGGCGAGAAGGCGGTGGAGGAAGCCCGCTACCCGCTCGAAAACCGCATCCGCGAGATCGAGCAAGGCGCAGACGGCACGATCTGGCTCCTGGAAGACGGCCCGGCGGACGCCTCGGGACACCTGCTGAAACTGACGCCGAAGTCCTGATCGGTCATTGACGGAATCCGAATTGAATCGACAAATGCGCGCACCACACCTAGTGGCGCGCGCCATGTCCGAAGCTGCCACTCTCATTCCGCTCGACAATGTCGATCCCGTTCTCGTCGAGGCTCTGCTCGACAGCGCGTTCGAACCCGAGCGACACAAGCGCACCGCCTACAAGGTGCGCGAGGGGGTGGACTGGCTCCCCGGTCTCAGCTTCGCCGCGCTCGATGCCGACGAGATGCTGGTCGGCACGATCCAGTGCTGGCCCGTCGCTCTCAACGATCCGGAAGGCCGCGCCCATCCGATGATCATGGTTGGCCCGGTCGCAGTGATGCCCGGTCATCAGGGCCAGGGCTATGGTCAGGCGCTGATGTCGGCGGCCATGGCCGGTATCGACTCGCGCGCGCCGCTGCCGCAGGTCATGGTCGGCGACCCCGAGTACTATGGCCGCTTCTGGGGCTACACCAACCAGTGGACGCAGGGCTGGAACCTCCCCGGCCCGTTCGAGCGGCACCGCCTGCTCGTCCGCTGCGAGAACCCTGCCGTGCTCCCGCGGGAAGGCATGCTCGGTCCCTGGCTACGCTGATCCGGCACAAGTTGCGAAGGGTCGGGACCTTGGCGCGCGGCGCTCTATCTGGCATCGGGAATTCATGCCCTATGAACCGCCGCCCGATCTGAACGCCCTTTCGCTCGCCCAAGTGGCCGAACTGGTCGCGGCCCGCAGGCTGCCGCCCGTCTCCGAGTGGTCGCCGCAGAACATCGGCGACAGCGAGATGACGATCCGCGCCGATGGTCGCTGGTTCCATCAGGGCGGCGAGATTCGCCGTCCCGCCATGATCCGCGCTTTCGCCTCGCTGCTGCTGCGGGACGACGACGGCCAGCACTGGCTGGTCACGCCGGTCGAAAAGCTGTCGATCGAAGTCGAGGACGCTCCCTTCCTCGCGGTCGACGTGCGGCAGGACGGCGATACGCTGGTGTTCCGCCTCAACACCGACGATTTCGTCATCGCCGGGCCGGAGCACCCGATCCGCAGCGAGGGCGATCCGGAAACCCCCGCGATCTACCTCGGCGTCCGCAATGGCACCGAGGCCCGCCTCAACCGCAGCACTTACGGCCAGCTTGCCGAAATCGCGCTGGCGGGCGGCGACGACCTCACAGTGTCCAGCCAAGGCGCGCGCTTCGGACTCGTCCCGGCATGAGCACCCTGTTCGACGATGTCTCCCGCCGCTTCGCCGCCGGACAGAAGGACGCGCCCGGCGAACTCTGGATCGACCCGCGCATCCACCGGATCGAGACTTTCAAGCCCGCCGCCGTGCTCATCACCCTGACCGAGCGCCCGCGCCCCGGCATGCTGCTGCTGCACCGCCCCTCGACGATGCGCGCCCATCCCGGCCAGATCGCCTTCCCCGGCGGCCGCCTCGATCCCGGCGAGACCGCCGTCGAGGGCGCGCTCAGGGAAGCGCACGAGGAACTCGGCATCCGTCCGCGCGACGTGCAGGTGATCGGCACCGGCGACCTCTACCGCACCGGCAGCGGCTACGAGATTACCCCGGTGATCGGCGTGATCCCGCCCGACCTGCCGATCGTCCCGAACCCCGCAGAAGTGGCGCAGTGGTTCGAGGCCCCGGCCGAATTCGTGCTCGACCCGGCTAACCAGAAGACGAAATGGATCGAGGCCGAAGGCGCCCGCCATGCCTTCGTCGAGATCAACTGGCACGACCACCGCATCTGGGGCGTCACCGGCGCCATTCTTCACAATCTTGCCCGCAGGCTGAACTGGAATGACTGAGAAACTGACCGCCGACTGGATGGCCCGCGACGACCTTGCCGCGCTGGTGGCCGCGCTCGGCCATGACAAGGCCCGCTACGTCGGCGGCGCGGTGCGCGACAGCCTGCTCGGCCAGCCGGTGAAGGACATCGACATGGCCACCTCGCTGCTGCCCGAAGAGGTCATGCAGCGGCTCTGGACCGCGCAGATCCGCCACGTTCCGACCGGCATCGAGCACGGCACCGTCACCGCCGTGCTGCCCGGCGGCCCCGTCGAAATCACCACCTTGCGCCATGATGTCTCCACCGACGGCCGCCGCGCCACCGTCGCCTTCGCCACCGAGTGGCGCGAGGATGCGGCGCGGCGCGACTTCACGATCAACGCGCTCTATGCCGATCCGGTCACGGGCGAGATCTTCGACTGGTTCGGCGGCCTTGCGGACCTCACCGCACGGCATGTGCGCTTCATCGGCGATGCCCGGCAGCGCATCCGCGAGGATCACTTGCGCATCCTGCGCTACTTCCGTTTCCAAGCCCGCTTCGGCACGGTCCCTGCCGATGCGGAAGCCGAAAGCGCCTGCGCCGAACTCGCGCCAACCCTCAAGGGCCTGTCGCGCGAGCGGGTGGGGATGGAGATGATGAACCTGCTCGGCCTGCCCGATCCGGCGCCGACCATGGCGCGCATGGCCGAACTCGGCGTGCTGGCGGTGATCCTGCCCGAGGCCGACCCCGAGGCGCTCGCCGCCCTCGTCGCGGTAGAGCAAGCGCAGGGAATCGCACCCGAAGCGATCCGCCGCCTCGCCGCGCTGCTGCCCGCGCAAGTGCCGCTGGCCGAACAGGTCGCCTCGCGCTTCCGCCTCTCGGGCGCGCAGAAGAAGCGCCTCGCCGCCGCTGCCGCCAGAACCGAGGAGACTGGAGAACCCCGCGCCCTCGCCTACCGCCTCGGCACCGAGAGCGCGCTGGACCGCGTGCTGATCGCCGGAGCCGATGCCTCGCCGCTTTCCGGCTGGGACGTTCCGGCCTTCCCGCTCAAGGGCGGGCAGATCGTCGCGCGCGGGGTCGGCGCCGGTCCGGAAGTCGCCCGCCTCCTGCGCCGGGTCGAGGACCGCTGGATCGCCGAGGGCTTCCCGGACGAAGCCCGCGTCTCGGCCCTGCTCGACGCCGAACTGGCCGGGCAAAGCTCATGAACCTCGGCGAACTGGGTAGCCTTTTCTATGAAAAGCCGCTGCTCGCGCTGACTATCCTCGCCATTCTCGTCGCGGTGGCGGCGGGAATGCTGGCCCAGCGCCGCCCGCGCCTTGGCCAGACCCTGCGGAACCTGTCGAACCTCGGCCTCGTGGCCGCCTTGCTGCTGACGGTGACGCAGATCGCGCTCCACAACACCCGCTCGGAAGCCGCGCTCTGGCTGGACGAGACGCGGCCACCCGCAATCGAGGGCAGCGAAACAGTGATCCCGCTGCGCGCCGATGGACACTACTGGGTGCAGGCCCGCCTCAATGGCGAGACGGTGAACTTCCTCGTCGATACCGGCGCGACTTATACCGGCGTGTCGAAGTCGGTCGCGGCCCGCGCCGGTCTCCAGCCCAATCCGGATGATCAGGGCGTCATGCTCGATACCGCGAACGGTACGATCGTCGCGCGCATGGCCACGGCAAGCACGCTCGATTTCGGCTCGATCCAAGCACATGGCCTGCCGGTGGCGATCGGCCCCGACAGCGAGGTGGAGACCAATGTCATCGGCATGAACCTGCTCTCGCAACTGGCAAGCTGGCGGGTCGAGAACAACCGCCTGATCCTCGTGCCGCGCGCCACGCCGAAGCCGTGATCCGGTCAGCCTTCAGACAGGGTGTTCCTGTTATGGGCCGCTGATGGACTTTTCCGAACTCCTGTCCTTCCTGGCGAGCCAGCCGCTGCTGGCGCTCGCACTGGCGGCGATCTTCGTCACCGTGCTGGGCGGATTGCTGCGCGGCCCCTTGCCGCTGCTCGGCGGCTTCATTCGCGGGGTCGGCAATCTCGGCCTCGTCGCCGCGCTGCTGCTGACGGTGGCGCAGGCGACCCGCCTCACCAGCGGTACCGACTTCGCCCTGCCCGGCCTCGAACTCCCGGAACTCGGCCTCTCGCGCCAGAGCGTCAGCGGCGGAGAGACCCGCGTGCCGATGAAGCCGGACGGCCATTTCTGGGTCCACGCCACGATCAACGGCGTCGAAGGCGATTTCCTCGTCGACACCGGCGCGACGCTGACCGCGATCTCGCCCCGCCTTGCCAATGCCGCCGAAGTCCGCGCGCAGCCGCTGCGCCAGAACATCGCCATGCGCACGGCCAACGGCACCGTCGCGGCGCAGCTCGGCACGGTGGACGAACTGCGCTTCGGCAGCGTCGTGGCGCGTCAGCTCGACGTGGTGGTGGCGCCGGGACTGGAAGACCAGAACGTCATCGGCATGAACCTGCTGTCGCGGCTGGCAAGCTGGCGCGTCGAGGGCCGGACGCTGATCCTCGTGCCGCATCATCCGCAAGCCGAGACGTGATGTACTCGCCCGTCGTCCGGGACGACGGGTAACGCTTCGCGTTACCCTTGGAACTTGTTATCCCGAGGGAACCCGACCGGCGGCAGGCGGCCAGCCGCACCGCGTGCGACCTTCCACATGACCATGTCCTTCTCGGTCCGCGTGCGACCGGTATCGCCGCCCATCGTCCACGAGAGCCCATCCTCCAGTTTGAGCGTGATGATGTCCGACAGCCCGCCGTCACGATAGCGCTGGAGCGTGACACCCTGCCCCTTGGCCATGACCGGCAGTTCCTCAAGGCTGAAGATCACCAGCTTGCGGTTGTCGCCGACGACCGCGACGTGATCGTGCTCCGCCGGAATCTCGCGCACGAAGGCAAGCTGCACGCCCTGCTTGGTCGACATGACCGCGCGGCCCTTGCGGGTTTCGGCGAGCAACTCGTCCGCCTCGGCCGCGAAGCCGCGACCCACGTTCGAGGCGAGCAGCAGCTGCGCCTTGGGCCTGTAGGGCAGCGCCGCGACGATATGCGCCTCGGCATCGATATCGACCATCGTGCGGATCGGCTCGCCGAAACCGCGCGCGCCCGGCAGCTTGTCGGCGCCGAGCGTGTAGAAGCGCCCGTTGTCCACCGCGATCAGGATCTTGTCGGTCGTCTGCGCATGGAACGCGAAGGCCGGGCCGTCGCCTTCCTTGAACTTGAAGTCGCCGTCCAGCGCGACATGGCCCTTGGCCGCACGAATCCAGCCGCGTGCCGAGAGGATCACCGTCACCGGCTCCTTCTCGATCATCGCGTCCATCGAGAATTCGACCGTCGGCGTCGCCTGCGCGATCGTGGTGCGGCGGCGGCCGAGTTCGGTATCCTCGGCATAGTCCTTGCGCAGATTGGTGAGATCGCGCTTCAAACGAGTGCGCTGGCGGGCCGGGCTTTCGAGCAGCTTGTTGAGTTCGTCCTGCTCCTTCAGCAGGTCCTCGTGCTCCTTGCGAAGCTCCATTTCCTCCAGCTTGCGCAAGCTGCGCAGGCGCATGTTGAGGATGGCTTCGGCCTGGCGGTCGGTCAGCCCGAACTCGGCCATCATCACCGGCTTGGGCTCGTCCTCGGTGCGGATGATCTCGATGATCCGGTCGAGGTTGAGGTAGGCGATGATATAGCCCGCGACCAGTTCCAGCCGCGAGGCGATCTTTTCCAGCCGGTGCCGGGTGCGGCGCAGCAGGATGTCGATCTGGCTGTAGACCCATTCGGACAGTAGCAGCTTCAGCCCCAGCACCCCCGGCGTGCGGTGCGAATCCAGCACGTTGAGGTTCAGCGAGAAGCGGCTTTCCAGATCGGTCAGCTTGTAGAGGCTCTCCTTGAGCATCTCGGGATCGACATTGCGGCTCTTGGGCACGAAGACGATGCGGATCTGCTCGTCGCTCTCGTCGCGAATGTCTTCGAGGATCGGCAGCTTGCGGTCGGCGATCAGCGCGGCGACCTGCTCGATCAGCTTGCCCTTGGCCAGCATGTAGGGGATTTCGGAAATCACCAACTGCCATTGGCCGCTGCCCAGCTTCTCGACGCCGGTTTCTTCCCAATGACCTGCCGCGTCCTTGCCCGTCGAGAAGCGCCCGCGCACGCGGAAGGCGCCCTTGCCGGTGGCATAGGCATGGCTGATCGCCTCGGGACTGTCGATCACGAGGCCGCCGGTCGCGAAGTCCGGGCCGTGGAAGACCTGCATGAGCTGGTCATGCTCGGCATGGGGATTGTCGATCAGCATCATCGTCGCGTCGATGATCTCGGCCACGTTGTGGCTGGGGATCGAGGTCGCCATGCCCACGGCGATGCCAGTCGAGCCGTTGGCCAGCAGGTTCGGGAACATGCCGGGGAAGATATCCGGCTCGCTCTCTTCCCCGTTGTAGGTGGGAACGAAATCGACGGTGCCTTCGTCCAGCCCGGCCATTAGGTGGATCGCCGTGCGCGTCAGGCGTGCTTCGGTGTAGCGGTAGGCCGCCGCGTTATCGCCGTCGATATTGCCGAAGTTGCCCTGCCCCTGCACCAGCGGATAGCGCAGCGAAAAGTCCTGCGCGAGGCGGACCATCGCGTCATAGACCGAGGCATCGCCATGCGGGTGATACTTACCGATGACGTCGCCGACGACGCGGGCCGACTTCTTGTAGGCACTGGCGGGATCGAGCTTGAGCTGCCGCATCGCCCAGAGCAGGCGGCGGTGCACCGGCTTCATCCCGTCGCGCAAGTCCGGCAGCGAGCGGGCCGTGATCGTGGAAAGCGCATAGACGAGATAGCGCTCGGACAGCGCGGCATCGAAAGGCGCATCGACGATGGCGTCGAACGGATCTGAGTCTTCGTCGGTCGTGGTCACCATGGCCGGAACCTAGCAGCGCCCAGCCCGGTGCCAAGTCGGATTCCAGCGTTTTCCAGAACTTGATTTCCCGATTCGTTCCAATTTTTTCAGTTCAGCCGATCTGCATATCCCGCGAGACGCCGGGGATGCGCACTTCCAGCCCGTCGAGGTCGTCGCTCAGTTCGATCTGGCAGGACAGGCGGCTGGTCCGCGCCACCCCGGCGGCGAGGTCGAGCATGTCTTCCTCGTCCATCGAGGCGGGTTCCAGCCGGTCGAACCAGTCGGGCGAGACGATCACATGGCAGGTTGAGCACGCCATCTGGCCCTCGCACGTGCCTTCCAGCGGCATTCCGACGCCCTGCGCCACGCGCAGAAGCACGTCTCCCGTCTCGGCCTCGGCGACGACGAGTTTTCCTTCCGCGGTCAAAAACCTCACGTTCAGCAACTCAGACTCCCTGCGCCGCCGCTGCGGCTTCTATGTGTTCGCAGGCATCCTTCAGCTCCCCAAGGTCACTATATCGCCCGGATCCCAGACGGATAGAGGCTTTGGCATCGGAATCGGCAAGTCCGATTGCCTTGAGCACATGACTCGGTCGCCCCGAACCGCTGGCGCAGGCGGAACCGGCGGAAAAGGCTATGTTCCTGAGGTCCGACATAAGCCGCGCCACGTCGAGGCCCGGCAGCCGCAGATTGAGATTCCCGTGCCAGCGCCGCTCGGCCGAACCGTTGAGCGTCCAGCGCGAGAGCACGTCCCGCGCGGCATTCCACAAGGCCTCGACGTGGGCGGCGTCCTGCTCCATGTGCTTCGCCGCGAGCGCCGCAGCAGCGCCGAACCCAGCGCAGAGCGCGGGGCTGAGCGTGCCGGAGCGCAGCCCCTGCTCCTGCCCGCCGCCATGGATCATCGGCGCGAGTTCCAGCCCGTCGCGCACCCAGAGTGCACCGATGCCCTTGGGGCCGTAGAGCTTGTGCGCCGAAACCGCGATCAGATCGGCCCCGGCTGGCGCCGCCAGCTTGCCCGCTCCCTGCACGGCATCGCAGAGAAACACCGCTCCCGCCGCATGGGCGTTTTCTGCCAGAGCCTCGACCGGCTGGACCGTGCCGATCTCGTTGTTGACCTGCATGACCGCGACGAGGCCGGTTCCATCCGGGATCAGCACGGCGGGATCGACCAGCCCATCACCATCCACCGGCAGAATGGAGAGCGCCGGATCGATCGCCCGTGCGGTATCCAGCACGGCGGCATGTTCGATGGCGGAGACGGCAAGCCGCTTCCTGCCGCTGCCTGCCAGCGCGAGATTGATCGCCTCGGTCGCGCCGGAGGTGAAGATCACCCGCCCGCCCGGCGGCAGCAGCGCAGCAACCTGATCGCGCGCGACTTCGACGATGGCGGCAGCGGCGCGGCCCGGACGATGCGGGCTATGCGGATTGGCGAAGCCCATGGCTTCCGGCCCGCCCAGCCACGGCAGCATCGCCTCTCGCGCTTCGGGGGCCAGCGGGGTGGTCGCCTGATAGTCGAGGTAGATCATGCGTTCACTTGCGCCCAGGCCTCGGCAAAAGCTTCCAAGTGCTCCGGCTTAGTGTTCCAACCGATGCTGACGCGCACGGTGCGGCGGGCCAGGTCCTCGTCGATCCCGAAGCCCTTGAGCACCCGGCTCTGCTTGAGCGTGCCGGAGGAACAGGCGCTCCCCGCCGAGATCGCGAACCCGGCGGCGTCCATGCGGATCAGCATCGCCGTCGCCGCCAGTCTCGGCGCGGCCACCGCGAAAATATGCGAGCATTGCACACCCGGCTGGAGAACTTCGCCATGCCGCGAGAGCGCGTTCCTGAAATCGAAGCGCTGCTCCGCCGTCGTCGCCCAGCTCTCGATGCCGCCCGCTTCCAAAGCCGCCGCGAAACCGAGCGCGCCGGGAAGGTTCTCCGTACCGGCGCGATAGCCGCGCTCCTGCCCGCCGCTCGGTTCCAGCATGGCCCAGTCCTTGACCAGCAGTGCGCCGATGCCGATCGGACCGCCCAGCTTGTGCGCCGAGAGCACCACCATGTCCGCATCGGGCAGCGGCGACTTACCCGCCGATTGCGAACAATCCGCCAGAACCAGCCCGCCCGCCGCGCGAACCTGCCCGATCAACGGGTTTTGCGAATAAGGCAGCAAGACCGTGCCGGTTTCCGAATTGATCGACTGGACGGCAACCACGGCCCGCCCGCCTTCCGCCAGAGCCGCGGCCAGGGCATCGGGAACGACCTCGCCCTCCCGCACCGGCAATTCCTGTGCATCGGGTGCCGCGCGGAACACGGCGTCGTGCTCCACCGCCGATACCAGCCGCCGCTCCGCCTTGGCCCGGCCGAGACCGATCGCCAGAGCCTCGCTCGCCCCGGAGGTGAAAATCACTTCACCCTGCCAGCCGAGCGCTTTCTTCACCAGCTCGCGCGCATCTTCCAGCGCGGCGCGGGCGGCACGGCCCTGCTTGTGCGGACTGGACGGATTGGCCCAGAGCGCGGCGCCTTCCAGCCACGCCTCGCGCGCTTGAGGCAGGAGCGGCGTGGTCGCCGCGTGGTCGAGATAGATCTGTAGGGCTGACATCGCTTGAAAAGTTGTTTTCGGAGCGAAGGTTTCTATATAGCGATCTTCCCTTTTTCCACTCCCGCGATGGCCGGCGAGCAAATCGCTGCCGTTTTCGCGGGAGTTTCAACAGGTCAGGTTCGCGAAACTCATGCCCGCAGTCATCTTCCCCGGCCCCGAAGGCCGCCTCGAAGGCCGCTTCCAGCCCGCTCCGCGCCCGCGCGCGCCCGTGGCGATGATCCTTCACCCGCATCCGCAGGCGGGCGGGACGATGAACGACCGCATCACCCAGCACCTCTACAAGACGTTTGTGGCGCGCGGCTTCGCGACCCTGCGCTTCAACTTCCGCGGCGTCGGCCGCAGCCAGGGCAGCTTCGACAACGGCGTGGGCGAACTGTCCGACGCGGCGGCGGCGCTCGACTGGGTGCAGTCGATCCACCCCGAGGCCTCGACCACCTGGATCGCCGGTTACTCGTTCGGCGCGCTGATCGGCATGCAGCTGCTGATGCGCCGTCCCGAGATCCGCGGCTTCATCTCGGTGGCCCCGCCCGCCAACATGTACGACTTCTCGTTCCTCGCGCCCTGCCCGGCCTCGGGCATCCTGATCCAGGGCGCGGGCGATACGGTCGCCACTCCGGTCGCCACGCAGAAGCTGGTCGACAAGTTGCGCACGCAGAAGCACATTACCATCCACCACGACGAAATCCCGCGCGCGAACCATTTCTTCGAGAACGAGATGGACGACCTGATGCGCTCGGTGGACAACTACCTCGACATGCGTCTCGCGCCGGATTGCCCGATCAAGTGACGCGAGCCGTTGGCGCCTGCCCAGCAGGCGCTTACGCCCTCGCGTCACCCTGAACTTGGTTCAGGGTCCATCGCGGTTTTCGACCGGACGCTCGCAGGAACCATCTGCCATTTCCGCTCTGACTCGGACACCTCCGGTCGGAACCGAGAAATGGACCCTGAAACGAGTTCAGGGTGACGGTTTCTTGAGGGAGCGTCGTGAATCGAACCGAAAAGGCGCTGGAGCTTACTCCGGTGTCTTTTTCGTATCTGCCGCTCTGACCAGCGACTCGCCTTCGGAATTGGGCAGCGTCCAGATAGCGACATTGGCGATCAGCACCGCCGCCAGGACCAGCATCAGCCCCGCCTGCTTGCGATTGCCGCCCCGCCGCCAGAGCGCGATCGCCCCCAGCACGAGCGCGGCGATGGTCAGGGTCATGAGCGAGAGGGCAATATCCATGGCTTATCCCCTAACGCAGGCCTTCGCCCGGCGCGAGCGGGTTTGACAGGAACAGACGGCCCCGCCAGATTTCGCCGCCATGACGAAACCTGACATCACGGCCGCATCCCTCTCGCGGCGCACCACCCTCCAGTTCCTCGCCGCCGGAACCGCAGGCATCGCCCTGCCCGGCGTGGCGCGCGCCGCCACCGCTTCGAACCAGCAGGACGCCGCCGCCCTGCTCGATTCGATCGCTTGGCGCCTGCTGGACCACAATCCCGAGAACGCGACCGGCCTCGGCATCGATATCGGTGCCCATGCCGCGCTGCGCAGCAAGTCCGAGGACCGCTCCTTCGCAGGCCGCGCCGCCGTCGCCAGGACCCTGCGCGAGGACCTCGCCCGCGTCGAGGCTTTCCCGGCGAGCGGCCTCGACCATGCGACGCAGACCAGCCTCGCAGTCGTGCGCAGCGCCTACAGGACCTCGCTCGACGGCTTCGCCCAGCCTTACGGCGACGTCGCCGTGGGCGGATGGCGCAACACGCCTTACGTGGTGATCCAGAACGTCGGCGCCTATCTCGACACTCCCAAGTTTCTCGACGCCGATCATCCGGTGAAGACCGCCGAGGATGCCGAGGCCTATGTGTCGCGCCTCTCGCAGTTCGGCGGTCAGCTCGACGGCGAGCTAGAGCGCATCCGCAAGGCCACCGATCAGGGCCTCGTTCCGCCCGACTTCCTGCTCGACCGTGCCATTGCCCAGATGACCAGCACAATCGAGGACGCCCGCAACAATGGCGGCGGTCTCGTCTCCTCGCTGACCGGCCGCACCAAGACGATTCCGGGCGACTGGGAAGGCCGCGCCAAGGGCATCGTTTCCGCCAAGGTGGTGCCCGCGCTCGAACGCCAGCTCGCCGAACTGAAGCGCCAGCGCGGCCTCGCCAAAGGCGATCCGGGTATGCGCGAGCGTCCGCACGGCGCCGAGTTCTACGCCTGGGCCTTGCGCGCCAGCACCACCACCCCGGTGCCCGCCGAGGAAATCCACAAGCGCGGCCTTGAGGAACTGGCGGCGCTCCATGCCCGCATGGACCCTATTCTCAAGAAACTCGGCTACACCACCGGTACTGTCGGCGAGCGCATGACCGCGCTCGGCACCGACAAGCGCTTCATGTTCCCCGAAGGCGACCCCGGCCGCGCCGAGATCATGGCCTTCATCCGCCAGCGCGTCGACTGGATCCGCGCCCAGATGCCGCGCGCCTTCCGTGATCCGGTGAAGGGCAATGTCGAAGTGCGCCGCCTGCCGCTGGCCGAGGAACCCGGCGCGCCGACCGCTTACGGCGGTGCCGGTTCGATCGACGGTTCGGTTCCGGGCAAGATGTGGATCAACTTGCGCACCACCGACCTGCACCGCAAGTACGACCTGCCCACGCTGGTGCATCACGAAGCGATCCCCGGCCACGTCTGGCAGGGCGAATATGCCAACCGCCTGCCGCTGATCCGCTCGATACTGGCCTTCAACGCCTATTCCGAAGGCTGGGCGCTCTATGGCGAGCAACTTGCCGATGAACTCGGCGCCTATGCCGACGATCCGGTCGGCCAGCTCGGCTATCTTCAGTCGATCGCCTTCCGCGCCTGCCGCATGGTCGTCGACACCGGCCTCCATTCCAAGGGCTGGAGCCGCGAGCAGGCCGTGCGCTTCTTCATGGAGCAGAACGGCAACAAGCGCGAGGAAGTGGTCAACGAAGTGGACCGCTACTGCTCGTGGCCGGGCCAGGCCTGCGGCTACAAGATGGGTCACTCCGAGATCAACCGCCAGCGCAGCCGCGCCCAGGCGGCGCTTGGCGCACGCTACGACTTGCGCGACTTCGACCAGGCCGTGGTTGACGGCGGCAACGTGCCGCTCGACGTGCTGGCGAAGAACATCGATAGTTACATCGCCACCGGCAAGGCGGGCTGATCGGAACGAAAAGCGCCGTCCCGGATCACATTCGGGACGGCGCTTTCCCGCTTACTTCTTGCCGAAGAAGCCCTTGGCCATATCGGTGAGGTCGTCGATCACGCTGCCATCGCCGTCCTTGTCGAGGAAGGCGGTGAACTTCGAGGGATCGCTGCCCACCAGACTCGCGAACTGGCCGAGCGAGCCTTCGCCGCCGATCGCCGAGATGATCTGCTGGATCGTGCCGACGCCGAGGCCGGTCTTCTCCGCTGCCAGCAGCGCGGTGTCACCCTCTTCCTGATGCGCGAGGCCCAGCGCGGCAATCGCCTTTTCCGCCTGCGCCGGCTCGATGCCGAGCTTCGAGGCAAGGTTCGCTACATCGGCGTGTTCGCTGACTTGTCCAAGGATACCGTCGAAAAGTCCCATGGTCTTTCTCCTGGAGAGAGGGAAACAGGAAGATGCACGGTCTGGATGACAAAACAAGGGCCTCGAAACGCAAGTTCCGAGGCCCCGTTGTTATTGCGCGCCGTTCAGCGAGAGATCACGCCGCGACGGGAGCCGCCTTGCGGACGCCCTCGTCGACATGGGCTTCGAACTGGGTGAAGTTGTCGATGAACTGCTTCACCAGCGTCTGCGCGGTCTTGTCGTACTCGGCGCCGTCGGCCCAGGCTCCGCGCGGATCGAGCAGCTTGGCGTCGACGCCCGGAACCGCCACCGGAACCTCGAAGCCGAAGTTCGGATCTTCCTTGAACTCGGCGTCATTGAGGCTGCCGTCGAGCGCGGCATTCAGCAGCGCGCGGGTGGCCTTGATCGGCATGCGTTTGATGCCTTCCATCGTCGCCATGCCGCCCGACCAGCCGGTGTTGACCAGCCAGCACTTCACGCCGCCCTTGGCGATCCGCTCCTTGAGCAGGTTGCCGTAGACTGAGGGGTGACGCGGCATGAACGGCGCGCCGAAGCAGGTCGAGAACGTCGCTTCCGGTTCGGTCACGCCGATCTCGGTGCCCGCGACGCGCGCGGTGTAGCCCGAGAGGAAGTGATACATCGCCTGATCGGGCGTCAGACGCGCGATCGGCGGCAGCACCCCGTAAGCGTCGGCGGTGAGGAATATGATGTTCTGCGGAACCGGGCCGAGGTTCTTCTCCGAGCAGTTCGGAATGAAGTCGATCGGGTAGGAACCGCGGCTGTTTTCGGCCAGCGAGTTGTCGTCGAGGTCGATCTGGCGGGTCTCGGGATCGATCACCACGTTTTCGAGCACGGTGCCGAAGCGCTTGGTCGTGGCGAAGATTTCCGGCTCCGCCTCGGGCGAGAGGCGGATCATCTTGGCGTAGCAACCGCCTTCGAAGTTGAACACGGCCGTGTCCGACCAGCCATGCTCGTCGTCACCGATCAGCGTGCGCGAAGCGTCCGCCGAAAGCGTGGTCTTGCCGGTGCCGGAAAGCCCGAAGAACACGGCGGTATCGCCCTCGGGACCGATGTTGGCCGAGCAGTGCATCGGCATCACGCCCTTGGTCGGCAGCAGGTAGTTGAGGATGCCGAAGACCGACTTCTTCATCTCGCCCGCATAGGCGGTGCCGCCGATCAGGATCAGCTTCTCGGTGAAGTTCACGGCGATCACCGTCTCCGAGCGCGAACCGTGGCGCTCGGGATCGGCGCGGAAGCTCGGCAGGTCG
>Ga0209050_1001430_pt1 | contig 25721 bp, 21 predicted proteins | sample Araplavi_mTSA_r2_FD_184276 | JGI IMG/M metagenome (GOLD analysis project Ga0209050, IMG submission 184276) | Arabidopsis root microbial communities from North Carolina, USA - plate scrape MF_Cvi_mTSA_r2 (SPAdes) (version 2) | ecosystem: Host-associated > Plants > Roots > Endosphere | place: USA... | reverse complement strand
CGGTGCACCAGTAGATGTCGTCCTCGCGCAGGTCGAACACCGCTTCATGGGTGTAGGCCGCGTACAGCAGGTAGCCGCCGGTGGTGTGCAGCACGCCCTTGGGCTTGCCGGTGGACCCGGAGGTGTACAGGATGAACAGCGGGTCCTCGGCGTTCATGCGTTCCGGCTCGCACTGCGCCGGCTGCGGATCGACCACGTCATGGAACCAGCGGTCGCGCGGGGCCTGCATGTCCACGGCGCCACCGGTGTGGCGGACCACCAGCACGGTTTCCACCGTGGTGGTGCCGGGCAGCTTCAGCGCGGCGTCGACGTTGGCCTTCAGCGGGATTTTCCGTCCGCCACGCAGGCCTTCGTCGGCGGTGATGATCAGCTTGCTGCCGCAGTCGATCACGCGGTCGGCGATCGAATTGGGCGCGAAGCCGCCGAACACCACCGAGTGGATCGCGCCGATGCGCGCGCAGGCCAGCATGGCCACGGCCGCGTCGACGATCATCGGCAGGTAGATGGTGACCCGGTCGCCCTTCTTTACGCCCAGGTTGCGCAGCGCGTTGCCCAGGCGGCAGGTGCGTTCGTACAGCTCGCGGTAGGTGACGCCCTGCGCCGGTGCATCCGGGCTGTCCGGCTCGAACAGCAGCGCGACCTTGTCGCCGCGCTTGTCCAGCTGGCGGTCCAGGCAGTTCACGCTGGCGTTGAGTTCGCCGTCCTCGAACCATTTGATGCGGAAATCGTCCAGCTGGTAGCTGACGTTGCGGATCGTGGACGGTTTCTTGTACCAGTCCAGCCGCTCGGCGGCCTTGCCCCAGAACGCATCGGGATTCTCGACCGATTCGCGGTAGAGCTGCTGGTAAGTGTTCTTGTCAATGCGCGCCTTGGCGGCAACGTCCGCCTTGACGGGATAAAGATCGGCCATGGCACCCTCACTTGCACTAGGACTGGGTTGTGCGATCGCAGCATAACCCGCGATTGTTCCCCATCAGTGTGCCGCATCCATTGGGTCGCGCGCAGCTTGGGCGGTTAGACCTTGGTCGAAGCGGGGTAAAAGCGTACCGACCAACGGTCGGTACCTACCCGGCGCCTGCTGTCCGCTTTTGGCGTCCAGGTAGCCGCCCCTTGGGGCGGCTACGACCAATTGCCAATAGCGGGGGTGCGTCAGACGGCCGCACGCTCGGCTCGACCGTGACCCCACACGCGGCGATCACTTTGCCACCCGGGAGAGAGGGCAACATGAGTACCCGTATGTTGAAGACCATGCGCAAGCCGTTGGCGACCTGTCTGCTGGTCGCGCTGGTGGCGCCTGGCATGGCGTTTGCCGAAACCGCCAAAGAGAAGCAGCTGGAGGCGCGCGTTGCCGAGCTGGAACGCCAGGTGCAGCTGCTGCTGTCCACCACCCAGCAGCAACAGACCCAGATCAGCCAGGCCCAGACCGACGTCACTGCGGTGAAGTCGGTGCAGGCACAGCAGCCCGCCACGGCCACGGTGCCGGCCGGCAAGCAGCCCATCCAGGTCACCACCATCACCCCCGGCGCCGCGCCGGGCACCACGGTCAAGATCGGCGGCTTCATCAAGGCCGACTTCCTGCTCACCGAAACCGGCGACGGTCAGCTGGCCGACGACGCCACCGGCCGCGCGCTGTACCTGCCGGGCCAGACCCCGGTGGCCGGTGCCGGCGGCAGCGGCGAACGCTCCGACGTGGACTTCAACGCCCACGCCAAGTTCTCGCGCTTCAACCTGGGCATCGACAACGTCTCGGAGAAGGGCAACAAGGCCGGCGCGTTCTTCGAGATGGACTTCTTCGGCAACTCGCTCGGCAACCAGACCGCGACCAATACCTACGGCGCCACCCTGCGCCATGCGTACATGTACTGGAACAACTGGATGGCCGGCCAGACCTGGTCGAACTTCATGGACGCCGCCTCGCTGCCGGAAGCGGCCGACTTCGTCGGTCCCACCGACGGCGTGCTGTTCGTCCGCCAGGCGCAGATCCGCTACACCCAGGGCGGCTTCAGCGTCGCGCTGGAAAACCCGGAAACCACCGTGCTGACCGGCACGCGCAATCCGGTGACCGGCGCCTGGACCAACGTGGCCAGCAACTCCGACCGTGGCTCGCTGCCCGACCTGACCCTGCGTTACGGCTGGAAGGGCGACTGGGGCACCTTCGGGGTTGGCGGCATCGTGCGCCAGCTCAAGGTGGACAACCAGACCACCGGCGCCGACGCCGACAAGATCGGCGGCGGCCTTACCCTGGGCGGCAAGTGGGTGATGGGCGACAGCGACCAGCTGCACTACCAGATCAGCGGGGGTGAAGGCATCGCGCGCTACGTCGGCCTTGGCGTCACCGCCGATACCGCCTACGACGTGGCCCGCGACGAACTCAACCCGACCGGCGTGCTGGCCGGCTACGTGGGCTGGCGCCACGCCTTCACCCCGAAGCTGCGCACCAACCTGATCTACGCGCGCAGCGACTACGACAACGACAGCGTGCTTGGTCCTCTGGTGACCAAGAGCGTGCAGAGCATCCGCGGCAACATCTTCTACACACCGATGCCCAAGGTCGATATCGGTGCGGAGTACATGTACGGCGTCCGCGAAATCGAGGACGGCCGCCGCGGCGACATCAACCGCGTTCAGTTCACCACGAAATACAGTTTTTAAAGGTGTGCCGACCTACGGTCGGCGCTACCGGACGACACCACCAACGCCGACCCCCGGTCGGCAACACCAATGATTGCTTCGGAGGGGAAGCGTCCTATGTCCACCACACCACTGCCCGCGAAAGCGGAGCTCACCAAGGGCCACAAGAAGGTCATCTTCGCGTCCAGCCTTGGCACTGTCTTCGAATGGTATGACTTCTTCCTGTATGGCTCGCTGGCGGCCATCATCGCCAAGCAGTTCTTCAGCGGGGTCAACGAAACCACGGGTATGATCTTCGCCCTGCTGGCGTTCGCGGCGGGCTTCTTCGTGCGTCCGTTCGGCGCGGCCTTCTTCGGCAGCCTCGGCGACCGCATCGGCCGCAAGTACACGTTCCTGGTCACGATCCTGATCATGGGCATCTCGACCTTCCTGGTCGGTGTGCTGCCCAACTACGCCTCGATCGGCTTCGCCGCACCGGTGATCCTGATCATCCTGCGCCTGGCCCAGGGCCTGGCCATGGGGGGCGAGTACGGTGGTGCGGCCACCTACGTGGCCGAGCATGCGCCGGCCGACAAGCGCGGCCTGTACACCAGCTTCATCCAGTGCACCGCCACGCTCGGCCTGTTCCTGTCGCTGCTGATCATCCTGGCCTGCCGCTACACGCTGGGCAATGAAGCCTTCGAAGCCTGGGGCTGGCGCATTCCGTTCCTGGTCTCGATCATCCTGCTGGGCATTTCGGTGTGGATCCGCCTGCAGCTGAGCGAGTCGCCGCTGTTCCAGCAGATGAAGGCCGAAGGCAAGGGCTCCAAGACCCCGTTCCGCGACAGCCTGAAGGGCGGCAACCTCAAGCTGATGCTGCTGGTGCTGCTGGGTGCCGCCGCCGGCCAGGCCGTGGTGTGGTACGGCGGCCAGTTCTACGCGCTGTTCTTCCTGAGCAGCATGCTCAAGGTCGACGCCACCACCTCCTACCTGCTCATTGCCGGTGCCCTGGCACTGGGTACGCCGTTCTTCATCTTCTTCGGCTGGCTGTCGGACCGTATCGGCCGCAAGAAGATCATCCTGGCCGGCTGTCTGTTGGCCGCGGTGACCTACATCCCGGTGTTCAAGGGCCTGACCCACTTCGCCAACCCGGCCATCGAAGAAGCCCGCGCCAACTCGCCGGCGCTGGTCATCGCCGACCCGAACACCTGCTCGTTCCAGTTCGATCCGGTCGGCCTGCGCAAGTTCACCAGCTCCTGCGACGTGGCGACTGCCGCGCTGACCAAGGCCGGTGTGCCCTACGACGTGCAGCCCGCCGCCGCCGGTTCGCTGGCGCTGGTGAGCGTGGGCAACAGCCAGGTGACCTCGTTCGAGGCCGCTGGGCTGACCAAGGATGAGCTCAAGGCCAAGGGCGATGCCTTCGGCGCCGAGCTCAAGGCCGCGCTGACCGACGCCGGTTACCCGGCCAAGGCCGACAACGCCCGCATCAACATCGCCGGCACCGTGCTGATGCTGTGGATCCTGGTGCTGTACGTGACCATGGTGTACGGCCCGATTGCCGCCTACCTGGTCGAGCTGTTCCCGACCCGCATCCGTTACACCTCGATGTCGCTGCCGTATCACATCGGCAACGGCTGGTTCGGTGGCTTCCTGCCGGCGATCTCGTTCGCGCTGGTGGCCGGCACCGGCAACCTCTACTACGGCTTGTGGTACCCGATCATCATCGCGCTGATGACGGTCGTGGTCGGCGGCCTGTTCCTGCACGAAACCAAGGGCGTGGACATCACCAAGTAACCCGGTGATGGCGTGAACCGAAAGGGCCGTGGCAATGCCGCGGCCCTTTTTTGATATAAGCCAGGTGGCTCGGCGCTGGCGAGCTGTGAACCGTTGCGTACTGATGCGTCGCATCCCGACTACCGTTCGGAACCTTCTTGCGATGCTCCAGCGATGAGATGGCTGCATTCACTTCATTCAATCCCAGATGACGATGCTTCCGTCCGGACCCGTCAATTGCATCGCTTCCGGTCCCTCGAATCCCTCTGGGCTCATGTCAACATCGAGCATGGTGCCGTCGTCGAACATTAGCGAAAGAGTCGTGTCGCTGACTAAATGACCGGTCATGGTCAGACGGACAGGAAGCAATGAGCCCTCTGTGCCCTGAAAGTTTGAGATCGCTGCTTTGTTGTAGATATGAAGAGACCAGCCGTTGTCTGTTCTTATTCGAAACTGTTCATCCAGACGGTCGAGCACTACTGTCTGTTTCTTGAAAACGTCGAGTGCTTCCACGTTCAATCCGTTCATTTCGAAGTTCCGTCTATTTGATGGGAAAATGCGACTTGGAGTTGGGTAGTGTCTTTCCGGAATATGGATCAACACCCTGTTTCCCCGCATTTTCGTACTTGATGTAGCCCCCGGGGTATCCAGGGCTGTTACCCTTGGCTTGTGTCGGGTCCATGATTCGCATCGTTGAAACCTGACCGTTCGCGCCGCCCTGCCCACCGGTGAAAGCAACTCCAGTCTGTTTGCCTCCGGAATTGACTACCGGAGTTGGGCCCGTTGAACCCGCTGGCACCGGAAACGCAGTGCCATTTGACGAGACCACGAAGTTTGGTGCGGGGGATGGCGATGGAGCAGCCGCTGCTACGGGCGCCTGTGTCTTAGGTGGCGCCGGCGCAGCAGACGGGGAAGCTCGACTCTGTGCCGAGTCAATTGTGCTCGATATTGCCGATGCCATGGCAGGGCCAGCCACAGGGGTCGCGCGAACAATCATCGTAGTCACGGCAATTGCCGCCGGACCAAAGGTGTCATAGGCGCCAGGGTCACTTGCAACGGAATCGCTGTGCCGTTCTGCCGCGCGCTCCTGACGCCCGTCGGGATCAGTGAATCTGTACGGGTTGTTTGCTGCGTAGCGATAACGGTTGAATGCGTCTGGACGCTGCAAGGGTGTCACTGGATCAGAAGACAAGAACCGTCCAACGAGAGAGTCGTAGTACCTCTGCTGCATGTACGAAAGAGCTGTGCTCGAATCGTAAACATGACCGGCATAGCCGACGCCGTCATCCGTGGTCTGTTCGACCGAATCGCCGTAGGGTCGATACACAGACCGCGATATGACGTTCCCTGCTTGATCTGTAACTGCTACGGGTGAGCCCAGGGCATCGGTGTGAATGTACTCAACCCTTTCCTGCGCGAATGCGTTCGCCCAAAGACCGACCGTGGTAAAAAAAAGGAAAGCCCTGATAAGTGATTTCACGTAAATTCACCCGTTGAGTTGACGTGTATTCCAGCGAGCTAAAGGGAACCGCCGCATTCGATTAATACAGCCCTCAAGCCCAGGTGGTATCCGGACAAGTGGAGCAGGTTACCCAGCAGCGCAATCCTATCCCGGCACCCATGCCATTGGTCAATTCGCAACCTTGCCCCGCAGCAGCGGTCGCATCTTCCAGCTGCCTTCGCCATAAAGTGAAGGCTCCTGCGAATGGTTGCCCCGTATAGTCACCCCATGCCGACCGAGCTTCCCGTCCTCCTTCATACCCTGCGCAGCGCCTGGCAGGCCAAGCGACCGTCGCTGTACCAGCGCCGCAATGACCTGCAGCGCCTCCGTGCCGCGCTCAAGGCCCGACTGTCGGAGATGGCCGAGGCCATTGCGGTCGACTTCGGCCATCGTTCGACCCATGAGTCGCTGATCGCCGACGGCATGACCGTGCTCAATGAGATCGACCACCTGCTCGGTCACCTGCGCGGCTGGATGCGCCCGCGCCGGGTGGGTGTGGGCTGGCGGTTCTGGCCGGCGCGGGCGCAGACCCGCGCTGTGCCACTGGGCGTGGTCGGGGTGATCTCGCCGTGGAACTACCCGGTGAATCTGGCGCTGATTCCGTTGGCCACGGCCATCGCGGCGGGCAACCACGTCATCCTCAAACCCTCCGAGCACACGCCGCGCACCAGCGCTTTCCTAAAAGATCTGCTGGCCCAGGTGTTTCCGTCCGACCGCGTGGCGGTGGTGCAGGGCGACGCCGCGCTGGCCTCGGCGCTGGCCGGCTCGCCGCTGGACCATCTGGTGTTCACCGGTTCCACCGCAGTCGGCCGCAAGGTCATGGCCGCGGCCGCACAGCACCTGACCCCGCTGACCCTGGAACTGGGCGGCAAGTCGCCGGCCATCGTGTGCAATGACTATCCGTTGCAGAAGGCCGCTGCACGGCTGGCAACCGGCAAGTGGTTCAACGCCGGCCAGACCTGCATCGCGCCGGACTACGTGCTGATCGACAGCCAGCGCCAGCGCGAACTGGTGCAGCAGCTGCAAGGCCAGGTGCGTGCGCGTTACGGCGATTTCACCGATGCCAGCGACTACACCCGCATCATCAATGAGGGGCAGTACCAGCGCCTGCTGGCCTACCTGGCCCAGGCACGCGAGCGCGGCGTGCCGGTGATCGAGCTGGCTACTGTTGAGCCGGAACGCGCGCGCCGCGAGCGGCTGATCGTGCCCACCATCGTGCTCGACCCGCCGGCAGACCTGGACCTGATGCAGGACGAAATCTTCGGGCCGATCCTGCCGGTCTGCGCCTACCCGGACCTGGAGGCCGCACTCGGCGAGGTGCAGCGCCGCGACCGGCCGCTGGCGCTGTACGTCTTCAGCGAGCGGCGCGACGTGGTGGAGCGGGTGCTGGGCCAGGTTGTCGCCGGCGGCGTCACCGTCAACGACACCCTGCTGCACTTCGCCATCAACGGCCTGCCGTTCGGCGGGGTCGGCCCCAGCGGCATGGGCGCCTACCACGGCCGCGCCGGCTTCGACGCCATGAGCAAGCAGCTGCCTATCCTCTGGCAGTCGCGCTGGGCCGCCAGCGACCTGCTCAAGCCGCCTTACTCCCGCATCGCCGGCCTGCTGAAGCTGCTTGTGCGCTGATGGAGGTACCGACCAACGGTCGGTACCTACCGGTCAAACCCGCCCGATGCCGTGCCTGTTCAATTACCCGTACCGGTCAAACCCGCCCGATGCCGTGCCTGGTCAATTGCCCGTACCGGTCAAACCCGCCCGGTGCCGTGCCTGGTCAATTGCCCGTACCGGTCAAACCCGCCCGGTGCCGTGCCTGGTCAATTGCCCGTACCGGTCAAACCCGCCCGATGCCGTGCCTGGTCAATTACCCGTACCGGTCAAACCCGCCCGATGCCGTGCCTGGTCAATTACCCGTACCGGTCAAACCCGCCCGGTGCCGTGCCTGGTCAATTGCCCGTACCGGTCAAACCCGCCCGATGCCGTGCCTGTTCAATTACCCGTACCGGTCCCGGTAGGTACCGACCGTTGGTCGGTACGGAACCGCCGACCCGCTACAATGCCCCCATGAAAATCGCCTCCTGGAACGTCAATTCGCTCAACGTGCGCCTGCCGCACCTGGAACAGTGGCTGGGCACGTTCGCCCCGGACGTGGTCGGCATCCAGGAAACCAAGATGGAGGACCACAAGTTCCCCGACGCGGTCCTGGCCGGGCTGGGCTACCGCAGCGTGTTCGCCGGGCAGAAGACCTACAACGGCGTGGCACTGCTCTCGCGCGAACCGGCGCAGGACGTGCAGATCGGCATTCCCGGGTTCGAGGACGAGCAGAAGCGGGTGATCGCCGGCACCGTCAACGGGGTGCGCATCATCAACCTGTATGTGGTCAACGGCCAGGACGTCGGTACCGATAAATATGACTACAAGCTGCGCTGGCTCGAGGCCGTACAGGCGTGGGTGGCCTCGGAACTGGCGACGTACCCGGAACTGGTGGTGATGGGCGACTTCAACATCGCGCCGGACGCGCGCGACGTGCACGACCCGCTGGTCTGGAACGAGAACCACATCCTGACCTCCACCGCTGAACGCGGCGCGCTGAACAAACTGCTGCAGCTGGGCCTGCACGATGCCTTCCGCCTGCACAGCGAGGAAGAGGGGGTCTTCAGCTGGTGGGATTACCGCGCCGCCGGTTTCCGCCGCAACCTGGGCCTGCGCATCGACCTGACCCTGGTGTCCGACGCGCTCAGGGCGCGCGCGCTGGCCTCGGGCATCGACCGCGAACCCCGCACCTGGGACCGCCCCAGCGACCATGCCCCGGCGTGGGTGCAGCTGGGCTGAAACGAACAAGGCCCGGCGGGTGCCGGGCCTTGCTGAAAGGAGCAACGACCTGCGGTCGTTACTTAGCGGATGCTCCTGCGGGTGAAGAGATTCACGATGGCCAGCAGGATCACCGCGCCGATCAGCGAATACAGGAACGACCACAGCGTGATGCCGTCATTGATGTTGCCGCCGAAAAGGAAACCGGCAATCAGCGCGCCGACGATGCCGACGACGATGTTGAGGATGATGCCCTGCTGTGCGTCACGACGCATGATGATGCTGGCCAGCCAGCCCACGATGCCGCCTACGATCAACCAGATGATGATGCCCATGGTGTTCAGTCCCTCTGTGCGGTTAAGACACGGCCAGTGGACGGCAACTTCCGTGAAATCGCCGTGCAGTGATCTTGTCGGCACATTCGCATGAGCCCGTCCGGCACCTCCGAAGGACCCTGGCAGTTCGGTCCGGTCACGGTCTGGCGGCTGCCGCACGTGCCTGGCACCCGCGGCGAGCCCCAGGCCCGGGCGCTGTTGGCCGGACAGCTGGGTGGCCACCCGGACACCCTGCCGCTGCAGCGCGACCCACGTGGCCGGCCCGAGCTGCATGGCCCACTGGCTCATATCGGCACCGGCTGGAGCCACAGCCACGGCCTGCTGCTGGTCGGGCTGGGTGAGGGGGTGCGGCTGGGCGTGGACCTGGAACCGCTGCGCCCGCGCCCGCGCATGGCCGAAATCATCGAACGCTTCTTCCATCCGGCGGAAGTGGCGTGGCTGCTCGGGCTGGACCAGGTCGCCCGCACGCCGTGGTTCTTCCGGGTCTGGTGCGCCAAGGAAGCCATCCTCAAGGCACAGGGCCAGGGCATCTCGTTCGGCCTGCACCGCCTGCAGCTGGCCCCCGACGCGGACGGTGCGCTGCAGCTGGCCTGGTGCGACCCCGAACTGGGGCCGGCCCCGCGCTGGCACCTGCACGAATGGCAGGCCGCGGACGATTTCCGCGCCGCGCTCGCGTGGCACCCGCTGTAACCGCACCGGATCGGCGCAGCCGCGCCGCTCGCACCCTGCGATAATGGCCGCATGAGCGAACACACCCTCCCGGCCGGCGTGGCCGAAGCACTCGAGCGCGGCCTGGCCGCCATGGGCCTGGATGCCGCCCTGGCGCCCCCCCTGCTGACCTACCTGGCGCTGCTGAACCGCTGGAACCGCACCTACAACCTCACCGCGATCCGCGATCCGCTGGAGATGGTCACCCGCCACCTGCTGGACTCGCTGGCGATGCAGCCCTACCTCGAGCAGGGGACCCTGGCCGACCTGGGCACCGGTCCCGGGCTGCCCGGCATTCCGCTGGCGATCGCGCGCCCGCAGCTGCAGGTAACGCTGGTGGAGAGCAACGGCAAGAAGGCCCGCTTCATGCGCGAAGCGGTGCGCCAGCTGGGCCTGCGCAACGCCCGTGTGGCCGAGTCCCGGGCCGAGGCGCTGGCCGAGCCCGGCGCCTACGACAACCTGACCGCGCGTGCGATGGACACCCTGGCCGGCATCATCCAGGTGGGCGGCCATCTGCTGCGTCCGGGCGGCCGCCTGCTGGCCATGAAGGGTGTCCACCCGCATGACGAGATCGCCCAGCTGCCCGCCGGGTGGCAGGTCGAGCAGGTGCTGCCGCTGCACGTTCCCGGCCTCACCGGCGAGCGTCATCTGGTGGTGGTGGCCGGTCCGTGAGGGGGCGTTGGCGCATCTCACAGTGCATGACACGCCCCGTGACCGCATAATGCCCAGTCCCACTCCCTGCCGATGAGGCTCACCCGCATGGCCCGCATCATCGCCATCGCCAACCAGAAAGGTGGCGTCGGCAAGACCACGACAGCCGTCAATCTGGCCGCCGCCCTGGCTGCTGCGCCCAAGCGCGTGCTCCTGGTCGACCTCGATTCCCAGGGCAACGCCACCATGGGCAGCGGTGTGGACAAGCGTGAGGTGGCCGCCTCCACCTGCGATCTGCTGCTGGGCGAGAGCACCGCGCAGGAGATCCGGGTGACCACCCCGGAAGGCTTCGATCTGCTGCCGGGCAACATCGACCTGACCGCCGCCGAGATCCAGCTGATGGACCAGGGCGAGCGCGAACAGCGCCTCAAGCGCGCGCTGGCCCCGATCCGGGACGAGTACGATTTCATCCTGATCGACTGCCCGCCGGCGCTGTCGCTGCTTACCCTCAATGCCCTGGCCGCCGCCGATTCGGTGATCGTGCCGATGCAGTGCGAGTACTACGCGCTGGAAGGGCTCAGCGCGCTGGTGGAAACCATCGACGCGCTGCGCGCCAACCTCAATCCCAGCCTGGAGATCGAGGGCGTGCTGCGCACCATGTTCGACGTGCGCAACAACCTGGCCAACGCCGTGTCGGCCGAACTGACCGACCACTTCGGCGACCGCGTGTTCCGCACCATCGTGCCGCGCAACGTGCGCCTGGCTGAAGCGCCCAGCCATGGCCAAAGCATTGTCGGCTACGACCGCGCCTCGCGCGGCGGCGTGGCCTACCTCGGCCTGGCCGGCGAGATCATCCGCCGCCACCACCAACGCAAGACGGCCGGTACGGCCATGGAGACCGCCTGATGAGCACCAAGCCCGCCCCCGGCAAGAAACGCGGCCTCGGCCGTGGCCTCGATGCGCTGCTGGGGCCCAAGGGCGCGGTGACACAGGTGCAGGCCGCTGCGGTGGTCGAACCGCTGCCGGGTGAAGTGCTGCGCAAGCTGCCGGTCCAGCACCTGCAGCCGGGCAAGTACCAGCCGCGCCGCGACATGGACGAAACCAAGCTCGCCGAGCTGGCCGAATCGATCAAGGCGCAGGGCGTGATCCAGCCCATCCTGGTCCGCCAGCTGGGCACCGACAGCTTCGAGATCGTGGCCGGCGAACGCCGCTGGCGCGCCTCGCAGCTGGCCGGGCTGGACGAAGTGCCGGTGGTGGTGCGCGAGCTGGAAGACCGCACCGTCATCGCGATGGCGCTGATCGAGAACATCCAGCGCGAAGACCTCAACCCGCTGGAAGAAGCCGAAGCGCTGCAGCGGCTGATCAGCGAATTCGCGCTGACCCACGCCGAAGCCGCCCAGGCCGTCGGCCGCTCGCGCGCCGCGGTATCCAACCTGCTGCGCCTGCTGGAGCTGCCGGTGGCGATCCGCCTGCTGCTGGAAACCCGCCGCCTGGAAATGGGCCATGCCCGCGCGCTGTTGACCCTGGCGCCGGAACTGGCCAGCAAGCTGGCCCAGGAAGCGGCCGACCAGGGTTGGTCCGTGCGTGAGGTGGAACACCGTGCGCAGCAGTTCGCCGCCGGCAAGGTGCCGGCCAACCTGCGCCGCAAGCCCACGGCCAGCGCCCCGCAGGCGGATATCGCATCGCTGGAAACCGAGCTGTCCGAGTCGCTGGGCGCCCGCGTGGCAATCAACCACGGCCGCGGTGGCAAGGGCAAGCTGATCATCCATTACACCGACCTGGACACGCTCGATGGCGTGCTCGAAAAGCTCCGCGTCCGCAAGGACTGACGCCATGACCGTGCTTGTCACCGGTGCAGCGGGCTTCATCGGCGCCAACACCGTACGTGCCCTGCTCGATGCCGGGCACCGCGTGGTCGGGCTGGACAACTACAACGACTACTACGACCCGCAGATCAAGCGCGACCGCGTGGCGGCGCTGTGCCCGGATGCCGACATCCGTGTGCTGGATCTGACCGACCGCGACGGGCTGGCCGCGCTGTTCGACGAGGTCCAGCCCACCGGTGTGATCCACCTGGCAGCCCAGGCCGGCGTGCGCTACTCGCTGGAGAACCCGCATGCCTATGTCGACAGCAACCTGACCGGGTTCGTCAACATGCTGGAGTTGTGCCGCCATCGCGGCGTGGCCCATCTGGTGTACGCCTCGAGCAGTTCGGTATATGGCGACTCGGCCACCCCGCCGTTCTCCGAAGACCAGCGGATCGACAAGCCGCGCTCGCTGTATGCCGCGACCAAGGCCGCCAACGAGCTGATGGCCTATACCTATGCCCAGCTGTATGGGCTGCACGCCACCGGCCTGCGCTTTTTCACTGTGTATGGCCCGTGGGGCCGCCCCGACATGGCGCCGCTGCTGTTCTCGCGCGCGGTGCTGGCCGGTCGCCCGATCGAGGTGTTCAACGAAGGCCGGATGCAGCGCGATTTCACACATGTTTCCGACATCGTGGCCGGTATCCTCGGCGCGCTGGCGCATCCGTCCGGCGAGGACGTACCGCACCGTGTCTTCAACCTGGGCAATCACACCCCGATCGAGCTGGAGCACTTCATCGGGGTCATCGAGGCCGCGGCCGGCCGCCCGGCGCACAAGGTCTACAAGCCGATGCAGCCCGGCGACATGGTGCGCACCATGGCCGACACCCGTCGTGCCCATGACGCTTTCGGCTACGAACCAACCACCCCGATCGAGCGCGGCCTGCCCCCGGTGGTGGACTGGTGCCGCGAGTATTTCGGGCTTCTCGCCTGACTCACATCGGCCGGTTCATCTTCAGATAACCTTGATTACGGAAAATGCGCGGTCGTTTTCACTCCTGGCCCCTCGCAGAGCCCGATCATGAGCCAACCCCAGTTGTCGGTCGTCGTTCCGGTATTCAATGAGCGCGACAACGTCCAGCCGCTGATCGACGAGATCACCGCGGCATTGCGTGGCCAGATCGCCTTCGAGATCGTCTATGTCGACGATCATTCGCGGGATGACACCCTGGCCGTGCTCGAGTCGCTCAAGGCGGTCAACCCGGAGCTGCGCGTCCTGCACCACGTCAACCAGAGCGGGCAGAGCACGGCGGTCCGCACCGGGGTGAAGCACGCCCGCGGACCCTGGATCGCCACCCTCGACGGCGATGGCCAGAACGATCCGGCCGACATTCCCAGGCTCCTGGCTGCCCGCGCCGCTGCCGACGCCCAGGTCAAGCTGTTCGCCGGCTGGCGGGTCAACCGCCAGGACAGCGGCAGCAAGCGCTGGGCCAGCAAATGGGCCAACGCGATCCGCGCCCGCATGCTGCGCGACGACACGCCCGACACCGGCTGCGGCATCAAGCTGTTCGAACGCGACGCCTTCCTGGAACTGCCGTATTTCGACCACATGCACCGCTACCTGCCGGCGTTGATGCAGCGCGCAGGCTGGAAGACGGTGAGCGTGCCGGTCAACCACCGCCACCGCACTGCGGGCGTCTCCAAGTACAACAACCTCGGCCGCGCGCTGGTGGGCATCCGCGACCTGCGCGGCGTGGCCTGGCTGATCACCCGCAGCAAGCGCACCGCGGTGGAGGAGCGTTGATGGAACTGCACTGGCTCGACCAGCCGCTGACCTGGCTGTACTGGACCGGCCTGCACGTGACCGGCTGGAAACTGATCGGCTATACCGGCGCGCTGATGTTCGGCGGCCGCTGGCTGGTCCAGTTCGTCGCCTCGCGCCGCGCCGGCAAGCCGGTGATTCCCCGCCTGTTCTGGTACATGAGCGTGGTCGGCAGCCTGATGACGCTGAGCTACTTCCTGTTTTCGGCCAAGCAGGACTCTGTCGGCGTGCTGCAGAATCTGTTCCCGGCGTTTACCGCGCTGTACAGCCTGAAGCTCGATATCCAGCACCGTGGGTGGAAGCGGGACAAAGCCGCGCATTGAGGGTGCGGCAACTGACATGCGTTCCGGTAGCGCCGACTGTCAGTCGGCTGCTCTTCGGAAATGCGGTCTGGTAGTGCCGACTGTCAGTCGGCTGCTCTTCGCGGGGACAGGAGCAACGTCCAGATCAAGAGCGGCCGACTAACAGTCGGCGCTACCCGCGCCCTCGGCGCTCGGGTCTCGGCCTGCGGCCGATCCCCGGTCCTGCCTGCGCGGCAGGCAGGACCTTTGATCCATGCGCGGCCCTTGCTGCGGTGCCATGATCGGGGTTTGCCGCCCTCCGGGAACCCCTGATCGTGAAATCACCGCTCGTCGCTGCGTTGCTGCTCGCCCTGGCCCTTCCTGCCCACGCCGCGCTGGCCGCGCCACCGGTGGCGCCGGCGTCCGCGCCGGCCAGCCTGGCCGCTGAATCGCCCGCGGACGCGGCATTCCGCGCCATCTATGAGAAGGAATGGGCCTGGCGCCAGGCCGGTGGCGGTGAAGCCAGCGAAGACGGCGACGGCCCGGCCACGGCCACCCGCATGCCCGACGTCGGCGCGGCTGCGCAACAGGCGCGGCTGGCCGTATGGGACGACGTGCTGGCACAACTCGACAAGCTCGATGCCAAGGCGCTCTCGCCGACCAACCAGATCAACTACGCCATCTACCGCGACCAGGTCTTCAATCTCGCCGCCGAGGTGCGCCTGCGCGCCTACGAAATGCCGTTCAATTCGGATTCTTCGTTCTGGTCCAACCTCTCGTTCATGGCGCGCCGCGAGATGAAGACGGCCAAGGATTACCGCAACTACATCGCACGCCTCAACGACGTGCCGCGCTACTTCAACCAGCAGACCGACAACATGCGCGCTGGCCTGAAGCGCGGTTTCAGCGTGCCGCGCGCGGTGCTCGATGGCCGTGAAGTGTCCATTGCCACCGTGGCCGAGTTGAAGGACCCGACCCAGTCGCCGCTGTACGCGCCGTTCAAGAAGCTTCCTGCCAGCATCCCGGCCGCCGAACAGGCCGAACTGCAGGCGCAGGCCCGCCAGGCGATCAGCGCCAGCGTGGTCCCGGCGTTCGTCAAGCTGCGGACCTTCTTCGTCAGCGAGTACGTGCCGCAGGCGCGCACCACCCTGGCCGCCGAAGCGATGCCCGACGGCAAGGCCTACTACCAGCAGCAGATCCACGAGTACACCACGCTGGACCTCACCCCGCAGCAGATCCACGAGATCGGCCTGAAGGAAGTGGCGCGCATCCAGAAGGAAATGAACCAGGTCATCCAGCAGGTGCAGTTCAAAGGCAGCTTCGCCGAGTTCCTCGCGTTCCTGCGCACCGACCCGCAGTTCTACGCCAAGACCCCCGACGAGCTGCTGCACCGCGCCGCCTGGATCTCCAAGCGCGTGGACGGCGTGATCGGCAAGTACATGACGCTGCCGCGCGCGCGCTTCACCATCGTGCCGGTGCCGCCGGACATCGCCCCGTTCTGGACCGCCGGCCGTGGCGGCATGGGCACCTACTGGGTCAACACCTACAACCTGCCGGCCCGCCCGCTGTACAACCTGCCGGCGCTGACCCTGCATGAATCCGATCCGGGCCACGCGCTGCAGGGTGCACTGGCCGCCGAGCAGGGCGAGCAGCCCGAATTCCGCCGCAATGCCTACATTTCCGCCTATGGCGAAGGCTGGGGGCTGTACAGCGAGAAGCTCGGCGTGGAGATGGGCATCTATGAGACGCCGTACGAAGACTTCGGTCGCCTGACCTATGAAATGTGGCGCGCCGCGCGTCTGGTCATCGACACCGGCGTGCACCACAAGGGCTGGACGCGCGAGCAGGCGCTGGCCTACCTGCGCGACCACACCGCGTTGAGTGAACACGAAGTCACCACCGAAGTGGACCGCTACATCTCCTGGCCGGGCCAGGCCTTGAGTTACAAGCTGGGTGAGATCGCCATCGTGCGCCTGCGAGCACAGGCCGAGAAGGAGCTGGGCGACCGGTTCGACGTCAAGGCTTTCCACGACGCGGTGCTGCAGCAGGGCTCGGTGCCATTGCCGGTGCTGGAGCAGCAGATCCAGGCGTTCATCGCCGAGCGCCGCACGCCGTGATGTCGTGATCGGACGGTGCCGATGTGTGCTCGCGCACGCATCGGCATCGGCCGCGATTGATACGGGCGAAACTGCGATGCGTATCGCAGGCGTGATCGGGGCAGGGGGCTAGCGTTGGGGAATGCGCCATCGGTGGCGCGTCCCTTTGCAAGGAGCCTGATCATGCCCCAGTTGTCACCCGTTACAACGCCCTCCCCCTTTACCGTCACTGCCGCGAACCCGGGCGACAGGAATACACGCGACTCCAGCTCAGATGCGCTTCCGGTGCTCGGTATCGATAATGCACCGCCCCCGGACGGTTACGCCGCAGTGGGGCAAGCCATTCCTGCCGAACTTCACGCATTGACGCCTGAGCAGGGCAAGCTGCTCGACGCAGCGCGGCGAGAGTACCGGCGTGCCTTGGATCCCGACTACGCCTTTCCTCCCGGCCAGCTCAGCGCCCCGCAACAACGGACGATCGATACGTTTCACAGGAAGCGCACCGCGCTGGTCGCCGCGGCCCTGCACCCGTTACCGGCCGGAAATACATGGCGTGAAGCGCCGGCACTGGATGACTGCCGTACCGCGGCAGAGGTATTCAAGCGGTTGTTCGCCCACAGCGCAGGTCTGGTGGTGGCAACCCCGCGCACCGGCGCCGCCGCCAAGCAGGTGCTCATCCAGAACATGACCGAACTGCGTCACCTGGGCGTGGACACGCTGTACATGGATCACCTGCAGTCGGACGTCCACCAGGCCGATCTGGACGCGCTGCCTCACAGCAACGGGCTGCCGCCTGCACTCGACCAGTTCCTGGCCGGCATCGACTACGACCCGCTGATTCCCGCGTCTGCACTCCCGGGCAGCACCTACCGCGACCTGGTCCTGGCCGCCACCCGCGCGGGCCTGAGGGTGGTGGCGCTGGACCAGACGACCAGCTATTACCTCAAGGGCGCTGAAATGCCGGAACACCTCCATCGGCAGGGGGATATGGACCTCCGCTCGCTCGTGTTCAACCACGTCGCGTCGCACCGTATCAAGCAGGATCGGCGCGCGCTGCCACCCTCACCCGGGCAGGGACGCTGGATGGCGGTGGTCCCACCGCGCAGTGCAGGCAATTTCAACGGCGTCGGTGGTGTTGACCTCCGCTGTGGTGCGTTCAGTCTTCGTGTCCAAGGCGTCCGGATGAGTCCTCATGCGGTGATGCGTGCCGGTTACGATCCTGGCAGCTCCTTGCCGCCCGACGCCACAGGCGAGGGCGGCTTCGTGCAAAGTCCCATCCTCCTCACGGTGCCCCAGCTGGGCGGCAGGGAGCCCGAGAACACGCCCGGGCCCTGCACTGCCGAACAGGCAAAGGCGACCCGTGAACAGCAGGAGGCCGTCAAAGGATGTGCGGACCGGTTGGACCGGATCGGCACGTACGACCTGCTCACCCTTCCATGCGGCGCGCACCTTCTGGTGCACCGCTCCAGCAATCGCCGGCTGGTAGACCAACCCATCGTGCGCACGGCCGGCGGCGGGTTCCTTGTCCAGCTGGCGCCAACGGCAGACCTGTCACGCTGGTCGCATGTGGCGGGGGAATTCGCCACGCTCGACGCGCTCTGTGCCGCACTGGAGACCCAGCTGGAACGCGTGCCCCCTCGCCCTCGCTTGCAGGCATGAACCGCACGCGGCGTTGCGATTGTGTAACGGCATTGCCGGCAGCTACCCTGCCGGCAATGCTCTCCCGTCTGCGCCGCCGTTCCCTGTTGCCGCTCCGCCTGCTCATGCTGGCGGTGATGCTGCTTGGCACCGCAGGCAGCGCCATGGCGTCGGCACTGGGCGAGCTGCATGCGCTGTCGCACGAGGGCACTCTGTCAGCGGGCCATGTGGAGGCCGCAGGCGACGACCACGATGACGGCCATGAAGAGGACGATGCCGGCGCGCGGATGCTCCACGCGCTGCTCCACTGCGGGCACTGCCATGGCCAGGGCGGCATGTTGGCGTTTGCCATGCCCAGCTGGCAGCTGGCCACCGTCCCGGCAGCGCCGTTGCCGCACGGCCTCAGCGCGCAGCTGCGCGCGCAGCCGCCGGAGAGTCTGCTGCGCCCCCCGATAGCGGTGTGATGCCCCGCGGCGCCCTGCCGCAGCGTCACCTCTGAACCGCTTTCTGGAGATTCCCCATGTGGATGCGTCTGGCAGCTCTCGCTGCCATGGCGTTCGTGCCGTGCGCGTATGCGCAGGGCACAGCGCCTGTTGCCTTGTTCCCTGATTCCCCGCCGTCGGCCGGGTCGCCATCGGTACCCCTGCTGGCCCTGGACGACGCGCTCGCCCGCGTGGCGCGCCAGCACCCCGACCTGCGCCTGGTCGATGCCCAGCGCCCCGTGCTGGAAGCGCGTCGCGACGCGGCCGCGTTCGGTGCCCCGTTGACGCTGGGCGTGGAGCTGGAAAACGCGCTGGGCAGCGGCGGCAGCCGCGGCCTCGATGCCGCCGAGCTGACCGTCACGCTGGCAGGCGTGCTTGAGCGCGGCGGCAAACTGGATGCCCGGCGGGTGCTGGCCCAGGCCAACCTGGATGCCCTGGCACCGCAGCGCGAGACCGCGCGCCTGGATCTGATGGCGGCGGTGGCCCAGCGCTACCTGGCCATCGCCGAGGCGGATGCGCGTCGCGCGATTGCCGAAACCGACATCGACCAGCGCCGCCGCGCAGTGACCGCTGCACGCCTGCGCCTGCAGGCCGGTGCCTCTCCCGAGTCGGTGCTGATGACCGCGCAGGCCATGCTGGCCCAGGCAGAAGTGGACCGCGACCGCGCGCGGCAGGCGGAACGTGCCGCACAGGTGGCGCTATCGGCGATGTGGCGCGAGCGCGAGCCCGGATTTGATCGCGTCAGCGGCGACCCGCTGCGGCTGCCTGCCCTGCAGCCGTTCGCGACGCTTGCCGAGGAACTGCAGCGCACGCCCGAGCTGGCGGTGCTGGCCGGCGAACGACGCGTGCGCGAAGCGCAGCTGCAGCTGGCCCGCACCCAGGCGCGGCCGGACATGAGCTGGCAGGTGGGCGTGCGCAACAGCCGCGACAGTGGCGACACCGCGCTGGTCGGCGGCTTCAGCCTGCCGCTGGGCAGCGTGCGCCGTGCCGCGCCGGACATCCGCGCAGCCGAAGCGGAACTGGCGCTCAACAGCGTGGAGCGCGACGCACGCGCGCTGCAGCTCTACGCCACCCTGGCCGAGGCGCATGGGCGCTACGAAACCTCGCGGCTGGAGGTCACCCGGATGGCACGCGATGTCCTGCCGCAGCTGCAGCGCGCCGAGAACGCCGCCGAGAAGGCCTGGCGTGCCGGTGCGATCAGTTACATGGAATGGGCGCAGCTGCAGGCCATGCGTATCGAGGCGCGGCAGCGCCAGCTGGACGCGGCGCTTGCCGCGCAGGCCAGCCTGATTGAAATCCAACGTCTGACCGGACAGAGCCTGCTGGCCTCCACCGACACCCCTGCTGCGTCCACGGAGGACCGCCGATGAACCTTTCCCTTCCCCGTACGGCCCCCCTGGCCACCCTGCTGCTGTGCCTGCTGACCCTGGCCGGCTGCGGCAACGAGGCAGCGCCTCCCTCCGGCAAGGCGCCCGCTGACGCCGGCCACGGCGAGGCGGGCCACACCGACGCCGGTGAAGACGGCGACGACCACGACGAAACACCGGACAGCACCACCATCACCGCTGCCATGGCCGAACAGGCCGGCATCCGCGTCGCGCCGGTCGTGGCCGGCACCATCGCCGACGAACACGACGTGCAGGGTCTGCTCACCCCCGTGGACGGGCGGGTCGCCCAGGTGATGGCACGCTTCCCCGGCCCGATCCGCTCGCTGCGCGCCAACGTCGGCGACCGGGTCCAGGCCGGCCAGGTGCTGGCGAGCATTGAAAGCAACCTCAGCCTGACCACCTACACCGTGAGCGCGCCGATCAGCGGCGTGGTGCTCGCACGCCAGGCGCAGGTTGGCGGGGTGGCAGGCGAGGGCACGCCGTTGTTCGAGATCGGCGACCTGTCCACGCTGTGGGTGGACCTGCACATCTTCGGCAACGATACCCAGCACATCACGGCCGGCGTGCCGGTCACCGTCGCGCGCATGACCGACGGCGTGACCCAGTCCACCACGCTGGAGCGCGTGCTGCCCGGCACCGCCACCGCCAGCCAGAGCACCGTGGCCCGCGCCACCCTGCGCAACCAGGACGGGCTGTGGCGCCCGGGCGCCGCGGTGAAGGCGCGCATCGTGGTGGCGACCCGGCCGGCGGCGCAGGTGGTGCCGCTCAGCGCGCTGCAGACACTGGAGGGCAGGGACGTGGTGTTCGTCCGTACGGCAGACACCTACACCGCACGACCGGTGCGTCTGGGTGCGCGCGACGCCGGTCAGGTCGAAGTGCTGGACGGACTGGCGCTCGGCGAGCAGGTCGTTGTCGAACAGAGCTACGTGGTGAAAGCCGACATCGGCAAGGCGGGCGCCTCGCATGAGCATTGATCCCGTACGCGATCCCGCAGCACGCACAGCCAACGGGCTGCTTGAGCGCATCGTCGCCGCCTCGATTGCCCATCGCTGGCTGATGATGGCACTGACCCTGGCGCTGGTTGCCGTGGGGGTCTGGAGTTTCGGCAAGCTGCCGATCGACGCCACCCCGGACATCACGAACGTCCAGGTGCAGATCAACACCGCCGCGCCCGGGTACTCCCCGCTGGAGGCCGAACAGCGCATCACCTGGCCGGTGGAGACGGTGATGGCGGGGCTGCCGCGCATGGAGCAGGCGCGCTCGCTCTCGCGCTACGGGCTGTCGCAGGTCACCGTGGTCTTCGAGGACGGCACCGACATCTACTTCGCGCGGCAGCAGGTGGCCGAACGGTTGCAGCAGGTGAAGTCGCAGATTCCCGCCGGGCTGGACCCGCAGCTGGGGCCGATCTCCACCGGCCTGGGCGAGATCTTCATGTACACCATCGACGCCGATCCGGCCGCGCGCAAGCCCGATGGCAGCGCGTACACCGCCACCGACCTGCGCACGCTGCAGGACTGGGTGATCCGTCCACAGCTGCGCACCGTACCCGGCGTGACCGAGGTCAACACCATCGGCGGATTCCAGCGCCAGGTGCACATCACCCCGGACCCCGCCCGCCTGCGCGCGCTGGGCTTCACCCTGGAAGACGTCGCTGCGGCGGTGGAAGCGAACAACCAGAATGTCGGTGCCGGCTATATCGAGCGCAACGGCCAGCAGTTCCTGGTCCGCATTCCGGGCCAGGTCGCCAACCGCGAGGAGATCGGCAACATCGTGCTGGCGCGTCGCGAGGGTGTTCCCATCCACGTGCACGACGTGGCCGAGGTGGCCGATGGCCCGGAGCTGCGCAGCGGCGCAGCCACCCAGAACGGGCATGAGGTGGTGATGGGCACCGTGGTGATGCTGATCGGCGCCAACAGCCGCGACGTCGCCCAGGCAGCGGCGGCCCGGCTGGAACAGGCCCAGCGCAGCCTGCCCGACGGCGTCGCGGTCACCGCCAGCTATGACCGCACTGCGCTGGTGGACCGCACCATCCAGACGGTGGCAAAGAACCTGGTGGAAGGCGCGCTGCTGGTGATCGTGGTGCTGTTCCTGCTGCTGGGCAATGTACGGGCTGCACTGATCACCGCCGCCGTGATTCCGCTGGCGATGCTGTTCACCCTCACCGGCATGGCGCGGGGCGGCGTATCGGCCAACCTGATGAGCCTGGGCGCGCTGGACTTCGGCCTGATTGTCGACGGCGCGGTGATCATCATCGAGAACTGCCTGCGACGCTTCGGCGAACGCCAGCAGGCCCTGGGTCGCGACATGACTCGGCAGGAGCGCTTCGCCGAAACCGCCAGCGCCACCGCCGAGGTCATCCGCCCCAGCCTGTTCGGCCTGGGCATCATCACCGCGGTCTACCTGCCGATCTTCGCGCTGTCCGGGGTCGAAGGGAAAATGTTCCACCCCATGGCAATCACCGTGGTGCTGGCCCTGAGCGGCGCGATGGTGCTGGCATTGACCTTCGTGCCGGCCGCAATCGCGTTGTTCCTGGGCGGCCGCGTGCAGGAGCACGAGAACCGCCTGATGGCCTGGGTGCGCCGGCGCTATGTGCCGCTGCTGGCCTTCGCGCTGCGCCGCGGTCGCTGGATGGTGGCCGGCGCACTGGTGCTGGTGGTGGGGTGTGGCCTGTTGGGAACGCGGCTGGGCAGCGAATTCGTGCCCAACCTGGATGAAGGCGACGTGGCCATGCATGCCATGCGCATTCCTGGCACCAGCCTGAGCCAGTCGATCGAGATGCAGAAGCTGATCGAGAACCGGCTGGTACAGGTGCCGGAAGTGAGCAAGGTGTTTTCCAAGATCGGCACCCCCGAGGTCGCGTCCGATCCGATGCCGCCTTCTGTGGCCGACACCTACATCATGATGAAGCCGCGCGAGCAGTGGCCGGACCCGCGCAAGCCACGCGCGGCGCTGCTGGCCGAGCTGGAAACAGCCGTGGAACAGCTGCCCGGCAACAACTATGAGTTCACCCAGCCGATCCAGATGCGCACCAACGAGCTCATCTCGGGCGTGCGTGCCGATGTGGCGGTGATGCTGTTCGGCGACGACCTGGACACGTTGTTGTCCGTTGGCCGGCGCATCGCCGCCGTGGCCGGCCGCGTGCCCGGCGCGGCGGACGTGCGGGTGGAGGAAACCAGTGGCCTGCCGCTGCTGACCGTCACCCCCAACCGCACGGCGCTGGCCGGCTACGGGTTGAACCCGGGGCAGGTGCAGTCCACCGTGGCCACCGCCGTGGGCGGCCAGGTGGCGGGGCAGCTGTTCGAAGGCGACCGCCGCTTCGACATCGTGGTGCGCCTGCCTGAGGCCCTGCGCCAGGACCCGGCCGCGCTCGCCGACCTGCCCGTGTCGTTGGCCCCGGCATTGGAGGGCGACGCCGACGAATCCAGCCTGGGCGATGGCTGGCGCAGCGGCACCGCCCGCACGGTCCCGCTGCGCGAATTGGCCACCCTGACCAGCAGCGAAGGACCGAACCAGATCAACCGCGAGAACGGCAAGCGCCGGATCGTGGTCACCGCCAACGTGCGCGACCGCGACCTCGGCGGTTTCGTCAGCGAACTGCAGCAGACCCTCCGTCGCGACGTGCAGGTCCCCAACGGCTACTGGATCGAATACGGCGGCAGTTTCGAACAGCTGATCTCGGCCAGCCAGCGCCTGGCGGTCGTGGTACCGGTCACGCTGATCGTGATCTTCGCGCTGCTGTTCTGGGCCTTCGGTTCGGTCAAGGATGCCGCCCTCGTGTTCAGCGGCGTTCCGCTGGCACTCACCGGCGGCGTACTGGCGCTGGCCGCGCGCGGCATTCCCCTGTCGATCTCGGCCGGGGTCGGTTTCATCGCGCTGTCCGGCGTGGCGGTACTCAACGGGCTGGTGATGATCAGCTTCGTGCGCAGCCTGCGCGAGGCCGGCCTGCCGCTGGCGGACGCGGTGCACGAAGGCGCGCTGGGTCGCCTGCGCCCGGTGCTGATGACCGCCCTGGTAGCCTCGCTCGGCTTCGTGCCGATGGCCTTCAATGTCGGCGCCGGCGCGGAAGTACAGCGTCCGCTGGCCACGGTGGTCATCGGCGGCATCGTCTCCTCGACCCTGCTCACCCTGCTGGTGTTGCCGGTGCTGTACCGCTGGCTGCACAGTCCCCGGCACTAACCGCAACGCCGTCGGGACGAAACGAAACACCGGCAGCGCCGGCCGGTGGCAAACGGCCGGCGCTACCCGGCCCGCAGCATCGTGGTGATCCGGTCCACGGCCATCCCGACGCCGTCTTCCCGGGCCATGGCGCGTCCAAGCGCGGCTGCACGCGCACGCACCGCCTCCCGTTCGGCAAACGTGATCGAGCGAACCAGCGTGCCGTGATCCAACCGGCGCTGCGACAGCGGCGCGGGTGCCACGCCCAGGGCCTGCAATCGTGCCGCCCAGAAGAACTGGTCAGCCGCGAACGGCATCACCAGCGAAGGCACGCCAGCGCGGCATGCCGAATGCGTGGTGCCACTGCCGCCGTGGTGGATCACCATCGCACAGCGCGGCAACAGGGCCTCGTGCGGGGTAGGGCCAACCACGAATACGTCTGCAGGCAACGGTGCGTCCGGCACGCCAGCCCACCCGGGGAACAACAGCACCCGTCGCGGTGCAAGTGCCCGCAGCAGCGCAGGCAGCACTTCGGGGCCGAAGCCGGTCATGCTGCCAAAGCCCAGGTAGACCGGTGCAGGACCCGCGTCGAGGAACGCCTGCAGCTCCGGTCCAGGCGTCCACGCAAGATCGGGCGCACGCCACTGCCCGCAGACAGGGTGGTCCGCCGGCCAGTCGGGTGGCTGCGGCACCAGGCTCGGCGAAATCCCGTACAGCATCGGAACGTCACGCCACAGCGTCCGGCGCGCCGGCATGCCCATCGCGCGCCGCGCGTCATTGATGGGGCGGCGGAACGTTCGCCACACCGCTTCGTTGACCAGGCTGTAGCTGAGCCTGTTGAGCAGGCCGGGCAGGCGCAGCCTCGGCAGGAAGGGCGAGGCGAACGCACGGGTGGGAGTGAGTGGAATCATCCCGGTGCCGATCACCGGCACGCAGTGCCGTTCGGCCACGCTCATGCCCACGAATGCAGCCAGCCCACCGGTCAGCACCGCGTCGCAGCCGGCTGCCGCCGCGTCGGCCTGCCGCATCCAGGCCGGGACGTGCCGTTGCGCCATCCGGGCCAGGCCGCGCGAGGCGGCCGCCATGTTGTTGCCCCGCGAGACCAGCGCCACCACTTCATCGTGGATGTCGCCCTCCAGCGCCGCGTGTGGAACCCCCAGTGCCTGCGCGGTGCCCAGCGTGCCGCCCTCGGCCAGCAGCATCACCTCGTGGCCGGCCGTCTGCAGGCCGTGGCACAGCATCACCAGGGGTCGGGTGTCGCCTTCGGTTCCATAGGTGATAGCCAGCAGACGCATGCACGACCTCCAGGGAGAGCGCCCAGTATCCCCAGCCGCTGCGACCGGGCCGTGCACGGCAGGGGAGTGCCATTCAGCCGGCGCTGCGGGCGGGTGCTGCGGCGCCTTGCGCCACGGGGCCTGCTCGGGCATAATGCGCGGCTCGCTGTGTCCGGATTTGTCTGGATTGGTGACCGGGAACACGTCATCCGGTCTGCCCTCGTCAGCGTAACCCTTTGATTCTCATGACGTGTGGCGGGAAACCGTCGAGGCCGCCGTCGCCCGGGCTATGGGCTGACACATACTTTCATCGAGGTGCGCAATGTCCCGCGTATGCCAAGTTTCCGGCAAGCGAGTGCAGACGGGTAACAACGTCTCGCACGCCAACAACAAG
>Ga0209050_1001428_pt1 | contig 25771 bp, 25 predicted proteins | sample Araplavi_mTSA_r2_FD_184276 | JGI IMG/M metagenome (GOLD analysis project Ga0209050, IMG submission 184276) | Arabidopsis root microbial communities from North Carolina, USA - plate scrape MF_Cvi_mTSA_r2 (SPAdes) (version 2) | ecosystem: Host-associated > Plants > Roots > Endosphere | place: USA... | reverse complement strand
GACGTCTACAACATCGGCGGCCGCTGGGCCGGCGCGATCACCGCCGGCTGCTTCCTGTCGCGCTTCACCGAAGGCCAGCGCTGGGCGCACCTGGACATCGCCGGCGTGGCCAGCGACGAAGGCAAGCGCGGCATGGCCACCGGCCGACCGGTCGGCCTGCTGACCCAGTGGCTGCTGGACCAGGTCGGCCACGCCCATGTCGCGGGCTGATTTCTACCTGATCGCCAAGCCCCGCTTCCTGACCGAGCCGCTGCGCCTGGTCTGCGAGCTGGCGCGCAAGGCCAACGACGCCGGACTGCAGACCCTGGTGCTGGCCCGCGACCAGGCCCAGGCCGAGGAGCTGGACGAGCTGCTGTGGTCGTTCGACGACGATGCCTACATTCCGCACCAGATCGCCGGCGAAGACGCCGACGAGGACGAAGCGCTGGTGCTGATCGCCGTGCCCGGCGCCGATGCGCCGAGCCGGCCGCTGGTGATCAACCTGCGCGACGATCCCTATCTGGGCGCCTGCGACCGGGTACTGGAAGTGGTGCCGGCCGATCCGGAAGCGCGCGAACCGCTGCGCGAGCGCTGGCGCCAGTACAAGGCGCTGGACTTCGAACTGAACAAGTACGACATGTAACCCAAGCCCGGCGCCCTTGATCGGTGTCGCCGGCGCCCTGATCCTTTACCGATTGCCTCCTGGTTCCCCCGCATGACCCAACTCGCCCCCAGCTACGACCCCAAGACCTTCGAAACCGAGCTGTACGACTCCTGGGAGAAGGCCGGGCACTTCAAGCCGTCCGGCAAGGGCGAGCCGTACACCATCCTGCTGCCGCCGCCGAACGTCACCGGCACGCTGCACATGGGCCATGCCTTCCAGCAGACCCTGATGGACGCGCTGGTGCGCTACCACCGCATGCGCGGCTACGACACGTTGTGGCAGGTGGGCACCGACCACGCCGGCATCGCCACCGAAATGGTGGTGTCGCGCAACCTGGCGCTGGCCGGCAATGGCGAGAGCCGCGATTCGCTGGGCCGCGACGGCTTCATCGAGAAGGTGTGGGAATGGAAGGCGCAGTCGGGCGACATCATCGAGCGCCAGATGCGCCGCATGGGCACCTCGGCCGACTGGTCGCGCAGCACCTTCACCATGGACCCTCAGCCGTCCGAAGCGGTGGTCGAGGCCTTCCTGCGCTGGCATGAGCAGGGCCTGATCTACCGCGGACAGCGCCTGGTCAACTGGGACCCGGTGCTGAAGACCGCCATTTCCGATCTGGAAGTGGAAAGCGTGGAGGAAGACGGCTTCCTGTGGTCGATCGCCTACGCGCTGGAAGACGGTGCCAGCTACGAGCATGTCGAGCGCGATGCCGACGGCAACGAAACCCTGCGCGAGACCCGCGCTTACCTGGTGGTTGCCACCACCCGCCCGGAGACGCTGCTGGGCGACACCGCGGTGATGGTGCACCCGGAGGACGAGCGCTACGCGCACCTGATCGGCCGCAGTGTGACCCTGCCGCTGACCGGGCGCAGCGTGCCGGTGATTGCCGATGACTACGTGGACCGCGCGTTCGGCACGGGCGTGGTCAAGGTCACCCCGGCGCACGATTTCAACGATTACCAGGTCGGCCTGCGCCACAACCTGCCGATGATCAACCTGTTCACCCCGGTGGCGGCGATCAACGACAACGCCCCGGAAAAGTACCGCGGGCTGGACCGCTATGAAGCGCGCAAGGTGATCCTGGCCGAGCTGGAAGACCTGGGCATCCTGGTCGAAACCAAGGCCCACAAGCTGCAGGTGCCGCGCGGCGACCGGACCCAGCAGGTGATCGAGCCGTACCTGACCGACCAGTGGTTCGTGAAGATGGACGCGCTGGCCAAGCGCGGCCTGGAGCTGGTCGAAGGTACGGACGGAAAGCCGGGCGCCATCCAGTTCGTCCCGGCCAACTGGATCAACACCTACCGCCACTGGATGGAAAACATCCAGGACTGGTGCATCAGCCGCCAGCTGTGGTGGGGCCACCGCATTCCAGCCTGGTTCGATGCGGCCGGCACCTGCTACGTGGGCCGCGACGAAGCCGACGCGCGCGCGCGCGCCGGGCTGGGTGCCGATGTGGTGCTCACCCAGGACAGCGACGTGCTGGAAACCTGGTTCTCCTCGCAGCTGTGGCCGTTCTCCACCCTGGGCTGGCCGAACGAACAGGCCATGGCCGAGCGCGGTTTCGACCGCTACCTGCCATCGTCGGTGCTGATCACCGGCTTCGACATCATCTTCTTCTGGGTGGCCCGCATGATCATGGCCACCGACAGCTTCACCGGGAAGATTCCCTTCAAGGACGTGTACATCACCGGCCTGATCCGCGATGCGCAGGGCCAGAAGATGTCCAAGTCCAAGGGCAATGTGCTCGACCCGCTGGACATCATCGACGGCATCTCGATCGAGGATCTGGTCGCCAAGCGCACCACCGGCCTGATGAAGCCCAAGGACGCGCCGAAGATCGAGAAGGCCACCCGCAAGGATTTCCCCGAGGGCATCATCGCCCACGGCGCCGACGCGCTGCGCTTCACCATCGCCGCGCTGGCCACGCATGGCCGTGACATCAAGTTCGACATGAGCCGCGCCGAGGGCTACAAGAACTTCTGCAACAAACTGTGGAACGCCAGCCGCTTCACCCTGATGAACACCGAAGGCGCGCAGTTCAGTGGCGTGCCGCAGCCGCGCACCGACGCCGAGCGCTGGATCCTGGCGCGGCTGGCGGCGGTGTCGGCCGACGCGCAGGCGCACTACGCCAACTACCGCTTCGACCTGCTGGCGCAGTCGCTGTACGAATTTGCCTGGAACGAGTTCTGCGACTGGTTCCTGGAACTGACCAAGCCCGCGCTCAACGGCGACAACGCCGACGACGCGGCCAGCACCCGCCACACCCTGCTGTACGTGCTGGAAGCGCTGCTGCGCCTGCTGCACCCGCTGACCCCGTTCGTCACCGAACAGCTGTGGCGCCAGGTCGCGCCGCGCCTGGGCATCGACGGCGACACCATCTCGCTGCGTCCCTACCCGACCGCCAGCGAGTTCGCGGGCGACTACGGGCGTGCCGAAGCTGACGTGGAGTGGCTGAAGTCGATGGTCAGCGCGCTGCGCCGCGTGCGCAGCGAACTGAACGTGCCGCCGGCCAAGCAGGTGAGCCTGCTGCTGCAGGGCGGCAGCGAGGAAGACCGCAACCGCGTTGCGCGCTTCACCTCGTCGCTGTCCTTCCTGCTGAAGCTGGAGCGGATCGAGTGGCTGGCGGCCGATGCGGACACCCCGCCGGCGGCGGCCGCCATCGTCGGCGAGCTGAAGCTGCTGGTGCCGCTGGAAGGCCTGGTCGACCTGGGCGCCGAACGCGTGCGCCTGGACAAGGAAATTGCCCGCGTCGAATCGGAGAAGGAAAAGAGCGCGGTCAAGCTCTCGAAGTTCACCGACAAGGTGCCGGCGGCCGTGGTCGAACAGGAGCGCGTGCGCCTGGTGGACTGGACCGCCCAGCTGGAAGGTCTGGTCGCGCAGCGCGCGAAGCTGTAACGGGATGGAGCGTGGCGACCAACGGTCGCCACCTACCGGGGTTCGCGGCCACGCAGGGCGTGGCTCTACCGGGGCAATGCGGATGGGGCAGGCGTAGAGCCACGCCCTGCGTGGCTGCCCCTACAAGGGCGGCATCGTCTGGATGTCGTCGTCGACCAGCTCGATGGCCATTACCAGCGCATCTTCGCGCCCGTCACGTGCGGGGTAATAGCGCGGGCGGCGGCCGATCTCATTGAAGCCTTCGCTGTGGTACAGCGCCACGGCAGGCGCGTTGGAAGGGCGTACCTCGAGGAAGACCCGCTGCGCGCCATGCTCGCGCGCCAGCTTCACCAGCGCGCGGAACAGCAGACGACCGAGACCGCGGGTCTGGCGGGCGGGATCGACACAGACATTGAGGACGTGCGCCTCGTCGGCGGCGATGCTCAGCACGCCATAGCCGACCAGTACGCCGTCGTCTTCCAGCGCCAGGGCCGGGTAACCGGCGCGCAGGCAATCGACGAAGATGCCGCGCGTCCACGGGAACGGATACCCGCGCAGCTCGACCTCCATCACGGCATCCAGGTCACTTTCGCGCAGCGCGCGCAACGACAGCGGGCGCGGCGCACTCACCGCGCTCACGCCCGGCCCCGCTTGCGCAGTGCCCTCAACTGCGGCCACAGCGCGCGTTTTGCGGCGGCATTGCCGCGCAGTTCGTCCAGATTCCAGCCGGCCATCAGTGCCTGGGTTTCCGGATCATTCGGGTTGCAGCCCGACGCGCGCAGCAGGGCAATCTGCAGCGGTGGAGGCATGCGGACGGCCGGGCGGCGGCTGCCAGCGCGCGCCGGTGCCGCTGCGGCGGGTGTCTCCGGCGCCGGCGCAATGCGTCGCGACGGCGCGGACGCATCATCGAGCGTGGCGGGCGTGCTTCGGCGCGGCGGCGCATCGTCGGCGCGCGTCTGCGGCGCGCTGCGCTGCGATCCCGCGTCCGGCTGCCATGCAGCGGCCGAGCCAGTGTCCTGCCGGGCCGAGCCCGACGCCACAGTGGCGGGTACCGCGCCCAGCTCAATCTGCGGGTCCGGCGCCGGCTCCACGGTGCCATCCACGAACACGGTGTAGCCCATCGCCTGCAGCCAGGACTGCTGCGCCGGGGTCCACAGCGGCGGGGCGGCCGACGTGCTCACGCGCCGGGCTCGGCCGGTCTGCGGGTGCGCTGCCAGATCCAGCTGACCGGGCCCGACAGGGCGTAGATCACGCCCACCGCGAACAGCACGCGCGGCAGGTCGATGACCATGATCGCAATGGCGATCGGCACCAGCGCCAGCGCCAGGAACGGCACGCGGTCGGCACGCGGGCCTTTCTCACCGCCGCCCTTGAAGCTCCAGAAGCGGATCCGGCTGACCATCAGCAGCGCAGCCAGCAGGGTCACGCCCAGCGCCACGTAGCGCAGCTCGTTGCCATCCCAGCCCAGCGCGCCGTCGGCGAAGGCCCAGACGAAGGACATCATCAGCCCGGCCGCCGCCGGGCTGGCCAGGCCGATGAACCAGCGCTTGTCGACCACCCCGACCTGGGTGTTGAAACGGGCCAGGCGCAGCGCCGCGCAGGCCGCGTACAGGAACGCCACCGCCCAGCCCACCCGGCCCAGCACCGGGTCGTCGAACTTCAACCAGGACAGCGACCAGTGGTACATGACCAATGCCGGCGCCATGCCGAAGCTGACCAGGTCGGCCAGCGAGTCGTACTGCACACCGAATTCGCTGCTGGTGCCGGTCAGGCGGGCCACGCGGCCGTCCAGCCCGTCCATGACCGCAGCCACGAACACGGCAATGGCGGCGTTGACGAAATCGCCATTGGCGGCGGCGATGATCGCGTAGAACCCGGCAAACAGGCCGGCGGTGGTGAACAGGTTGGGCAACAGGTAAATGCTGCGCGAACGCGGCGGGGGTTTCATCTGGTCCATGCGGGCCAGTTTAGTGGCTGCGGCCCGGTTTGGGGGGAGGCTTGCCAGCGGGAGGCGGGGATGCTGCAATCGCGCACCTGCCCCCGTTGCCCGGAGTTGCCATGCGTGCCCTGCCCCTCGTGTGCTGCCTGATGCTGCTTGCCAGCGCTTCGGCCACTGCCGGAACCGTCTACAAGTGGAAGGACGCCAATGGCGTGACCCAGTATTCGGAAAAGCCGCCCACCGGCGGGAAGGCCGAGCAGCGCCAGATCCAGAGCCGCGACCCGGCGGCCCGGGCCGCCGCGACCCCGGCGCCGGCTGAATCGGCCGACTGCACCACCGCCCGCAGCAACCTGTCGCTGCTCAACGGCAAGGGCGACGTGCTGCAGGACACCAATGGCGACGGCAAGCCGGACACCCCGCTGGACGCCACCCAGCGCGAGTCCCAGAAGGGCCTGGCCGAGGCGGCCATCAAGGCGTACTGCAAGCCTGCGGGCTGATCGGCCTCCCCCCCCGACCAACGGTCGGGGGCTACCGGAGGGGCGGTGGAGTTGCGGCGGATTGGGCACGTCGCCGGCCGGGCTGGCAGAATATTGCCTTTCCGCCGTTCAGCGAAGCCGACGATGCGCCTCTCCCAGTTCCATCTGCGTACCACCAAGGAAACCCCCAGCGATGCCGAGCTCACCAGCCACCGGCTGATGCTGCGCGCGGGCATGATCCGCAAACTCGCCTCGGGGCTGTACACCTGGTCGCCGCTGGGCCTGCGCGTGCTGCGCAAGGTCGAACGCATCGTGCGCGAGGAAATGGAACGTGCCGGCGCGGTCGAGTTCCAGGTGCCCACCATCCAGCCCAAGGAGCTGTGGGAAGCCACCGGCCGCTGGGAGAAGTTCGGCCCGCAGCTGCTCAAGATCAAGGACCGCAAGGAGCAGGTGTTCTGCTACAGCCCCACCGCCGAAGAGGCCGCGGCCGATTTCGCGCGCCAGGAGCTGTCCAGCTACAAGCAGCTGCCGGTCAACTTCTTCCAGATCCAGACCAAGTTCCGCGATGAGATCCGCCCGCGCTTCGGCGTGATGCGCGCCCGCGAGTTCCTGATGAAGGACGCCTATTCCTTCCACCTGGACGACGCGTGCCTGGTGCGCGAGTACGAGAACATGAAGGCCGCCTACGCCCGCGTGTTCACCCGCCTGGGCCTGGACTTCCGCATGGTGCAGGCCGATTCCGGCGCGATCGGCGGCGACGCCTCGCAGGAGTTCCACGTGATCGCCGATTCGGGCGAGGACGCGCTGGTGTTCTCCACCGGTTCGGACTACGCGGCCAACATGGAAGCGGCGGTGGCGGCTGCGCCGGGTCCGCGCCCGGCGGCCAGCGAAGCCCTTCGCAAATTCGACACCCCCACCCAGAAGACCTGCGAGGCCGTGGCCGAGCTGCTGGGCGTGGGCCTGGAGCGCACGGTCAAGTCGATCGCGATCATGAGCGAGGCCGGCTTCGTGCTGGCGCTGGTGCGCGGCGACCATGAGGTCAACGAGATCAAGCTGGGCAAGGTGGATGGCCTGCAGGGCTACCGCATGGCCGGCGAGGCGGAAATCGCCGCGCACCTGGGCAGCGAACCGGGCTTCCTGGGTCCACTCGATCCGCTCAAGCCGATCCGCATCGTGGCCGATCGGGACGTGGCGGCCATGGCCGATTTCGTCATCGGCGCCAATGAAGCCGGCTTCCATATTGCCGGCGTCAACTGGGGCCGCGACCTGCCGGAACCCGAAGTGGCCGACATCCGCAACGCGAAGGAAGGCGACCGCGCCGCCGACGGTGGCGAACTGCGCGTGGCGCGCGGCATTGAAGTGGGCCACGTGTTCCAGCTTGGCCGCCAGTATGCGCAGGCACTGAAGGCGACCGTCCTGGATGAGAACGGCAAGGCCCAGGTCATGGCGATGGGCTGCTACGGCATCGGCATCTCGCGCATTGTTGCAGCGGCGATCGAACAGAACCACGACGACGCCGGCATTCTCTGGCCCGACGCGATGGCGCCGTGGCAGGTGGTGGTCTGCGTGATCAACCCGAAGCAGGACGAGGCGGTCAGCAGCGCGGCGGCCGAGCTCCTCGCACAGCTCCAGGCTGCCGGCCTGGATGCCGCACTGGACGACCGCGGCCTGCGCCCGGGCCAGATGTTCGCCGACATGGAGCTGATCGGCATTCCGCATCGGGTGGTGGTCTCCGAACGCGGCGTGGCCGCCGGTACGTTCGAATACCGCGCACGCAGTGCCAGCGAAGCGGAAAGCCTCGATCGCGACACGCTGATGGCCAGGCTGACGAAATGATGACGGTGCCGGGTGAAATACCCCGGCATTTAATTATCCCATTTCCATTGATTAATCCGACAAGCTGTGCATTGCGCAAATGAGAATGTATGCTGACGCCGATGCCAGGGACTGGCCCACACCCCGTCCTTCTTTTTAGATTCCGGAGTAGTTGATGAGTATTGATTTGAGTGGTCTGTCCGCCAAAGAGTTGGGCGCCCTGATCAAGAACGCCAAGAAGCAGCAGACGATCGTCGCCAAGCGCCCGGCCATCACCAAGGTTCGCGCCCAGCTCACCAAGCTGGCCAAGGCCAACGGATACACCCTCGAGGAAGTGGCGGGGGTTGCAGCCCCGACCCGCGGCCGCGCCGCCAAGGCCACCAAGGCCGCTCCCGCCAAGGCCGTGCGCAAGCTCGGCAAGGTGGCGCCGAAGTACCGCAACCCGGCAAACCCGAAGGAAACCTGGACCGGCCGCGGCAAGCAGCCGCGCTGGCTGGCCGCCCACACCACCAAGGGCAAGAAGCTGGAAGATTTCCTGATCAAGAAGTAATGCGGGGCGATTACGCACGCAGTGAAAACGCCGGCAAGGATGCCGGCGTTTTTTTTAACTCTCAAAAACTCACAGATTCTTTCGCGCCGGTACCAGCAGGTTGCCGAACAACAAACCGGCAACCAGTGCCATCACCACGTTCAGTACGGTCATCAGCACGACCTGCCCGGCACTCATGTCCTGCTGCTGCACCAACGTGAGCACACCGCGCAGGCTGGTGCTGCCAGGCACCAGCATGATGATGCCGGGCAGCCGGATGATCGCCCCCGGGCGCTGCACGATGCGGCCGAACAGATTGCCTGCCGCAGTCATCACCATCGCCGACATGAAGATGCCGGCCGGCATGCCCCACGCCTGCCCGGCGAACTTGGAAATGGCATAACCGGCCACCGAAGCGGCGATCACCCACGGATAATCGCGGCGGCTGGCCTTGAACAGCATCGCGAACGCGAATGCGGCCAGCAGCAGCGCACTCCACTCCACCCAGTCCGCCTGCGGCCGTGAGGCACGCACCAGCGGGTCAAGGCCCAGGATGCCCGACAGCGTCACCGCGATCACCGCACCTACCGTCAATTTGAGAATGGTGGTGATCGCGCCGGCGAACCGCGCCGTGCCCGACACCCAGTGCTGGCTGGCCAGTTCATTGACCGCGTTGGTCAGCGACATGCCGGGCAGCATCACCACCAGCGAGGCGATGATCACCGTGTTGAGGTTGAGCGCGCCCACGAAGGACGCCACCAGCGCCGCCACCGTACCGGCCAGCAGGGCCGCCAACGCCTCGCTGGCTTCGCGGCTGGCCGGGCGGCGGTCGGTGATCAGGGTCATCAGGCCGATCAGAAGACCGATCACCCCGGCGGTGGCGATATCCAGCCACGGCAGTTTCCACAGCCCTGCCACGCCGGCTGCGCCGAGGCTGTAGGACAAAATCATGCGGATCTTGCCGCGCCGGCCAGGGTCCTTGTCCAGCTGCCGCAGCGCGGTGTGCCCCTGTGCGATGCTCATGGTGCCGCTGGCCACCGCGTCGGTGATCTGGTCGGCGATGCTGAGCTTGTGCAGGTCGTTTTCGCCCGGCGCGAGCCGGATCACCCGGGTAATGTCCGACGAACCGATCGCCTTGGTCGGGTCGCTGAAGCTCAGGATCAGCCCGGTCGGGTTCGACCACGGCTCGCAGTCCAGGTCCAGGCGCTGCGCCAGCGCCACCACCGCCGCCTCCAGGCGCTGGGCCGTGGTGCCGTAGCTGTGCAGCCGCCCGGCAATCTCGGACACGAACGCCACCCGCTGTGCATAGGTGGCAGGAGGGGTTGCAATGGCGGGTGCGTCGGCAGACATGCGCAGTAGTATTACCCGCATCACGAGAGCCGGCCAGCGGCCGGCACTACGGGCCCTACACGCAGACAGGGTATGCTGCGCGCACGACGCCCATGACGCCAGACAACGCCCCCCACCTCGAACACGATCCACAGGACCCGGGCCTGATCCGCTTGTCCGGACAGTGGACACTGCGCACCGCGCTGGACGCGGCCGATGTGCTGCGCGCGGCGCCGGAAAAAGTCACCGGGATTGACGCAAGTGGCATCACCCAGCTCGATTCGGCCGGCGTGCTGCAGGTCCTGCGGGTTGCGCACCGCGCCGATCTCGGCGAGGACGCACTGACCTTCCGCGAGGAACACCGCGCGCTGGTGTGCACCATCGAGGAAGTGGCCGACGACCGTCCCAAGGCCAAGCGCGATTTCGGCGTGCTGGCCGCGCTGGAGCGGCTGGGCGTGAGCGTGCATGCCACCGGCCACAACATCGTGGCGCTGGCCAGCTTCCTGGGCGAGAACCTGGTCAAGGCCGGCCGCCTGATCCGCGAACCGCGCCGCTTCCGGCTGACCGCCACGGTGCACCACATGGAACAGGTGGGGCTGGATGCGGTGCCGCTGGTGGCGCTGCTGTCCTATCTGGTCGGTGCGGTGATCGCGTTCCTGGGGTCGACCATCCTGCGCGACTTCGGCGCGGAGATCTATGTGGTCGAGCTGGTCAGCATCGCCTTCCTGCGCGAGTTCGCGGTGCTGCTGACCGCCATCGTGCTGGCCGGCCGCACCGCCAGCGCCTTCACCGCGCAGATCGGCTCGATGAAAGCGCGCGAGGAAATCGACGCCATCCAGACCCTGGGTCTGGACCCGGTCGACCTGCTGGTGCTGCCGCGCCTGATCGCGCTGCTGGTCACCCTGCCGCTGCTGACCTTCATCGCCATGGTCGCCGGTCTGGCCGGCGGCGTCACGGTGGGTGCGTTCGATCTGGATATTCCGCCGCAGATGTACCTGGCGCGGCTGCACGACACCATCGAAGTACGGCACATGCTGGTCGGCCTGTCCAAGGCGCCCGTGTTCGCGGCGGTGATCGGCCTGATCGGCTGCCTGGAAGGGCTGAAGGTACAGGGCACCGCACAGTCGGTGGGCGAACGCACCACCTCCAGCGTGGTGCAGACCATCTCGCTGGTGATCATCATCGACGCCTTCGCCGCGTTGTGGTTCATGCACATGGATTGGTGATGACGCCCACGACCGCTCCCGAACTGGACACCCGCAGCGCGCTGGCCGACGCCGACGGTCTGGCGATCCGCGTGCGCGGGCTGACCAACCGCTTCGGCAGCCAGACCGTGCACGACAACCTGGACCTGGACGTGCGCCGCGGCGAGATCCTCGGCGTGGTCGGCGGCTCGGGCACCGGCAAATCGGTGCTGATGCGCAGCATCCTGGGCCTGCGTCATCCCGACGAAGGTCAGATCGAGGTGCTGGGCGTGGATGCGCGGTCGGACAACCGTGCCGACCGCCTGCATATCGAGCGCAATACCGGTGTGCTGTTCCAGGATGGCGCGCTGTTCTCGTCGATGACCGTCGGCGAGAACGTGCAGGTGCCACTGAAGGAGCACCACGGCGAACTGCCCGAGCGTTGGCACTACGAACTGGCCCTGCTCAAGGTGAAGCTGGCGGGCCTGCCGGCGGATGCGATCAACAAGCTGCCCTCGCAGCTGTCCGGCGGCATGCGCAAGCGCGCCGGCCTGGCCCGCGCGCTGGCCCTCGATCCGCCGTTGCTGTTCCTGGACGAGCCGACCGCCGGGCTGGACCCGATCGGCGCGGCCGCGTTCGACCGCCTGATCAAGACCCTGCAGGAAGCCCTCGGCCTGACCGTGATGCTGATCACCCACGACCTGGACACGCTGTATGCGATCTGCGACCGGGTGGCGGTGCTGGCCGACAAGAAGGTGATCGCCACCGCACCGCTGCACGAGATCGAACAACTGGAGCACCCGTGGATCCAGGAGTATTTCCACGGACCGCGCGCGCGCGCTGCACGCGACGCCAAGCAGAAGAGCGAGTAAGCCATGGAAACCAAAGCCAATTACGTACTGATCGGCGCCTTCACCCTGATCGTCGGGCTGGCCCTGCTGGCCTTCGGGCTGTGGGCCGCCAAGTACTCCTCCGACCGCACCTGGACCGAGTACCGGGTGGTGTTCCGCGAAGCCGTCACCGGCCTGTCGGTGGGCAGCCCGGTGCAGTACAACGGCATCGCGGTCGGCTCGATCACCGAGCTCAACCTGGTGCCGGATGATCCGCGCCAGGTGGTCGCACGGATCCGCCTGAACTCCAATACGCCGGTCAAGACCGACACCCGTGCCAAGCTGGCCATCACCAGCCTGACCGGGCCGTCGATCATCCAGCTCAGCGGCGGCACGCCGCAGGCCCAAGCGCTGACGGCGGTGAACAAGGACCCGGCCCCGATCATTCCGACCACGCCGTCGGCACTGCAGAACATCACCGATGTGGCCAACCGCATCGTCGAGCGCATGGACCAGGTGCTCAGCGACCGCAACGTGGCCAGCATCAACGCCACCCTGGCCAACCTGGAAACCATCAGCGGCGGCCTGGCCGACCGCGATCAGGGCACCCAGGCGCTGCTGCTCAGCGCGCGCGACGCGGCGCGCAGCCTGGACCAGACCCTGAAGACCACCAACGGCACCATCCAGCGCCTGGACACCAACCTGGTGCAGCAGCTGCCGCCGATTCTGGACAAGCTGGAAACCACGCTGACCAAGCTCGATTCCGCAGCCGGCAGCGCCGATTCGATCCTCGGCGAGAACCGCGCCGCCATCAACAGTTTCGCCAACGACGGCCTGGCCCAGCTGGGCCCTACCCTGACCGAGCTGCGCGGTCTGATCCGCGACCTGCGCCGGGTCAGCGACAAACTGGACAACAACCCGGCCCGCTACCTGCTGGGCCGTGACGCGCCGAAGGAGTTCGAACCCAAATGAGCCGCCTGCCTCTCCTGCCCGCTTCCCTGCACCGCCTGCTGTTGCCGGCCGGCCTGATGATCGCGCTGGGCGCCTGCTCCTCGTTGCTGGGTGGCGGCGAGCGCAGCCAGGTCACCATCTATGCGCCGGTGGTGAAGATCCAGCCGGATCCGAGCTGGCCCAAGGTCGACTGGGCGCTGGTGCTGGTCAAGCCCACCGCCGCGCGCGTGGTCGACAGCCCGCGCATCAATGTCCGCCCGAACCCCGGCGAGCTGGAGGTCTACAAGGGCGTGAGCTGGGCGCAGCCGGCCACTGACATGGTCGATGACGCGCTGGTACGCGCGTTCGAGGATTCCGGCCGCATCACCGGCGTGGCGCGCGCCACCACCGGCATCCGCGCCGACTACAAGCTGGCGCTGGATGTGCGCCGCTTCGAATCCGACTACCAGGGCCAGGCCACGCCAACCGCGGTGATCGAGATCAACGCCAAGCTCATTCACGTCATCGACCAGCGCGTGGTCGCCGACCGCACCTTCCGCAAGGAACAACCCGTGGGCAGCACCGCCACCGGCGATGTCGCCCAGGCCCTGGAAAAGAGCCTGCAGGCCGTGACCACCGAACTGGTGGGCTGGACGCTCACCACCGGCCAGGCAGACAGCAAAACCGCCACGGTCATTCCGTCGCGGCTTCGCTGACGCAGCGCCACGCCCTGCGTGGCTGAAAGGCCCCACCTGGCGTCATGCCGGGTGTATCCAGCGGAACGTGAGATTGATGCGCTCGGCCAGCGGGCGCGCGCTTTTTGGCAGAGCGTGCTGATAGAACGTCTGGGTCTGCCCGCCCATCACCAGCAGGTCGCCGTGGCCGAGCGTGACTTCGGCCTTGCGCGCGTGGTCGTCGCGACGGCGCAGCAGGAAGCGGCGCGCGGCCCCCAGACTCAATGAGGCGATCAGCGGGGTCGGACCCAGCTCCGGCTCGTTGTCGCTGTGCCAGCCCATGCCGTCGTCATTGTCGCGGTAGCAGTTCAGCAGCACGCTGTTGAAATCCTGCCCGCAGAACGTGCCCAGTGCATCGCGGAGCGGCAACAGCGCCGGGTGCCAGGCATGCGGCACGAAGTCGGTGCCCGAATAGCGGTACCGCGCCGCCGGATCGCCCATCCAGCAGCTCAGCCGCGGCGAATCCACCGTCCGTCCGAACATGCGGATCCTGTGCACCTCCCACGGCACGTCCTCGCGCAGCGCGCGCTGCAGGGCGTCGGCCGCGTCAGCCGCGAGCCATTGGCGGTGCCAGTGCACGACGGCATCGGGGAGGTGGAGGTCCATGGCGGAACGCTAGCATGGCGGCCGGATCGCTGTCGTTGCGCCTGTCCGCCGTGGCGCAGGCGCTGCCACCTGCAGGTACCGGAGCGGACGCCGGTTGGAAGCAGGTTTGCCGGCACCCGACGGATTGCAACACAATGCCGGGTATTCCCTGCAGCGCGAAATCCGAATGTCCCTGTCCCCGCTATCGTGCCGGAGCCCATGAGCGCTGCCGCGTCCCGCTTCAAGCAGCAGGTATTCGCCGCCCTGCGCGCGGTGTTCCGCCGGCTGCCGCTGCCGGAGGCCACGCGCGACCGGCTGCGCAACCGCGCGTTGAGCCGGGTGGGCGACTGGAGTCCGCCGCCGCCGCGCGGGCAGGTGCGGGTGGGCGCGCGCAGCGCACGGCCGCTGATACGCGCCGACGAAGCCGCCATCGGGCACGTGCCAGCAGGCCTGTCCGGCGCGCTTCCCTCGCCGTTGCCCGCCACACTGGTCGCGTTCTATCTGCCGCAGTTCCACCCGTTCGAACAGAACGATGCATGGTGGGGGAAAGGATTCACCGAATGGCGCAATGTCACCCGCGCGCTGCCGCAATTCGAAGGCCACGCCCAACCCCGGCTGCCTGCGGACCTGGGCTTCTATGACCTGCGCAACCCGCAGGTCATGCGCGAACAGGCTCGTCTCGCCGCCGACCATGGCATTGGCGCGTTCTGCTTTTACTATTACTGGTTCTCCGGCCAGACCCTGATGGAAACTCCGCTGCGCCAATGGCTGGGGGACGCCACCATCACGCTGCCGTTCTGTCTGTGCTGGGCCAACGAGAACTGGACCCGGCGCTGGGACGGCCGCAACCAGGACGTGCTGATCGGGCAGCACCATACGCCGGAAGACGACCTGGCCTTCATCGCGCATGTTGCCGACTACCTGCGCGACCGCCGCGCGCTGAAGATCGATGGCAGACCGATGCTGCTGGTGTACCGCCCGCAGCTGTTGCCCGATCCCAAGGCAACCGCACAGCGCTGGCGCGACTGGTGCCGGGAGCACGGCATCGGCGAGGTGCACCTGGCCTACGTGCAGAGCTTCGAACGCCCGGACCCGCGCGAGATCGGCTTCGACTCCGCCGTGGAGTTCCCGCCGAACGTGGTCAACCCCGGCTCGCTGTCGGCCGAGCAGATCCTGATCAATCCCGACTACGCAGGCGACGTGCGCGACTGGCGCGAACTGGCCCGCACCAGCCTGTCGGCACCTGCACGGCCCTACCGGCTGCACCCCGGCGTCAATCCGGGCTGGGACAACGAAGCCCGGCGGCCGGGGCGCGGCCGGGTGCTGCTGCACGCGTCGCCGCGGGCTTACGGGGACTGGCTGCACGACACCATCCATGGCCGGCTTGCCGATGTCCCCGCCGGTGACCGCCTGGTCTTCATCAATGCCTGGAACGAGTGGGCCGAAAGCGCCGTGCTCGAACCCGATCTGCGGCTGGGGCATGCGTGGCTGGCCGCTACCCGCCGGGCGCTGCAGCCACGCCAGCCCGCACCTCGCCGGCCCTGCGTCGTGATCCACGCCTGGTACCTGGATGTGCTGGACGAGATGTTGCAGCTGATTGCCGTCAGCGGCATTGCGGTGCGCCTGCTGATCACCACTACGCCGGATCGCGTGGACGTCGTACAGGCCGCGCTTGAACGCCGCGCGGTAACGGCCGAGGTGCTCGCATTCGAAAACCGGGGCCGAGACATCCTGCCCTTCCTGCACGTCGCCGACCGGCTGTTGAACGAGAACGAAGACGTGGTGCTCAAGCTGCACACCAAACGTTCGACGCACCGCGACAATGGCGACCAATGGCGGCTGGAGATGCTGTCGGCGCTGTTGGGCCCGGACCGCGCCGGCGGAATCCTGGCCGCGTTCCACGCACAGCCTGAGCTGGGTCTGGTGGCGCCGTCGGGCCATCTGCTCAAGGCGGCCGACTACCCCGGTGGCAACGCCGAGGCCCTCGCCTACCTGCGGCCACGCCTGGGACTGGGCGAACCCCACCGCGATGCCCTGTTCGCGGCCGGCAGCATGTACTGGGTGCGGCTGGCCGCGCTGCGGCCGCTGCTGGACGCGCACTTGTCTCCCAATGAGTTCGATGTGGAGCAGGGCCAGATCGACGGCACCCTGGCGCACGCACTGGAACGCCTTACCGGGGCCATCGTCACCGCTGCCGGTCACCGTATCTGCGACACCGCCACCGCGCTCGGCGGCACGGCCGGCGGCGTCACGGCCACCTACCCGTACGCCAGGCGCACCTGAGCCCCTCTACAATCGCCTTCCCAGCGTGACCCGCGGCCGGCACGGTGCGCACGCACGCCAGCTACAGGCAAAGGATAAGCAATGAGAAGTCACGACAGCAGCAAGCGCGTCCTGGTTACCGGCGGCGCGGGTTTCCTCGGATCGCACCTGATCGAGCGGCTGCTCGAACAGGGCCACGAAGTGGTCTGCGCGGACAACCTGTTCACCGGGACCAAGCGCAACATCGCGCACCTGCTGGGCAACCCGCATTTTGAGTTCCTACGCCACGATGTGACGTTCCCGCTCTATATCGAAGTGGACGAGATCTGGAACCTGGCGTGCCCCGCGTCTCCGGTGCATTACAGCCATGACCCGGTGCAGACCACCAAGACGTCGGTGCACGGTGCGATCAACCTGCTGGGCCTGGCCAAGCGGCTGGACTGCCGGATCTTCCAGGCGTCCACCAGCGAGGTCTATGGCGATCCCACCGTGCATCCGCAACGCGAGGAGTACTGGGGCAACGTCAATCCGATCGGCCCACGCTCGTGCTACGACGAAGGCAAGCGCTGCGCGGAAACGCTGTTCTTCGATTACCACCGCCAGCACGGTCTGGACATCAAGGTGGCGCGCATCTTCAACACCTACGGCCCGCGGATGCATCCCAATGACGGGCGGGTGGTCTCCAATTTCATCGTGCAGGCGCTGCGCGGGGAAGACATCACGATCTACGGCGAAGGCCAGCAGACGCGCTCGTTCTGCTATGTGGACGATCTGATCGAGGGCTTCATCCGCCTGATGGCGACGGACAAGGATTTCACCGGGCCGTGCAACCTGGGCAATCCGGCAGAGATGACCATCCGCGAGCTGGCCGAGGCGGTGATCGCATTGACCAATTCCGGGTCGAAGCTGGTGTTCAAGCCGTTGCCGCAGGACGACCCGATGCAGCGGCAGCCGGATATCACGCTGGCCAAGAGCCGGCTTGGTGGGTGGGAGCCGCAGGTGAAGCTGGAAGAAGGGTTGCGCCGGACGATTGCGTACTTTGACTGCCTGCTGAGCGAATCCCGGTAGAGCCGCCTGTTAGACGGCTGCTTTTGCGGGGTAGAGCCGTCTGTTAGACGGCTGCTTCTAGCGCGGTAGAACCGTCTGTTGGGCGGCTGCTTTTAGCGCGAAGAGCAGCGGACTAACAGTCCGCTCTACCGGTCCGCTCTACCGGTCCGCTCTACCCGTCCGCTCCCCCCGTCCGCGCTACGACCGCGTTGTTGCTTCAGCCGTAGGCGTTACCGGCACTGGTAGGTGACGTCCTGGCGGCTGTGGCGGAACGGGTCGGTCAGGTCGTCGGAGTATTTTCCCAGCAGCAACCGCTGCTTTGGCAGGAAATGCTGGCGGTAGAAACGGCTCATGCCAGCCACGCGCCGGCCCTTGTCGGTCAGCAGCACGCAGCCGTTTTCAATGTGGATCGTGCCCGAGCTTTCCTGCTCGGTCAGGCGCACGTCCACCAGACGGTGTTCGACCATGTATTCGCGGGTGAACACGTCCTGGAAGGCATCCTGGCGGATGCCCCCGCCGCGCTGGTCCAGCTTTTCCAGGATGTAGAACGACAGCGAACGGTCGATCACCGTGGGTACCGAGATCGCGAATGCGTAGCCGCCCAGCAGCCATACCAGCGCCAGCAGCACCCGCTCTGTCGGGGTGAATACACGGAAGGGCGCGGCCAGCAGCAACAGACCCGTCACCCCTGCCGCCAGCAGGGCGTCGCCAATGGCCGCGTAGAACACCACGTCCACGGTGAAGAAGCGCACGTGCAGATAATGAATGCCCAGCAGCAGCCCGATGTACACCAGCGTCAGCAGCGCGGCCTTGAGGAGGGTTTTCATGGCTTGAACACCAGCAGGCGGTTGCCCAGGAACGAGAGGATGAACTGGATGATGCTGATCAGCACGAACCCCACACGGTAGTCGAATCTCAGCAGGTCCGACCACAGCGCCATCAGACCGCCGTTCAACAGTGCGATGGCGGCATACAGCAGCACGAAGCGCCACAGCTGCCCACTGGCGCGGGCCTGGGTGGCGGCGAAGACGAAGTAGCGATTGCCGAGGAAGGACACGCTGATCGCCACCATCGCGGCGAGCAGGTTGGCCGCCCCCTTGGAGGGCAGGTGCACCACCTCCACGAGGACGCTGAGCACCGCAAAATGCACGGCGGTGGCCACCAGCCCGTTGACCACGTAGCGCAGCAGCTGGCGCAGGTCAGCGCGGCGCTGCATCAGCCGCGACCTCGATCACGCCGGCCAGGTACTCGCGGTAGGCGCCCGGTTTCTGGATGGTGCCGCGGACGATACCGCTGAGCATCAGCGTCATCAGCGTGAGCGTGCCGGTCTGCAGGAACACCAGGAACAACACGCCGAGCGCCATCGAGAACCAGCCCGGGGTGGCGTAGCCGGCCAGCTTGAGCAGGGTGGCCACCACCGCCAGCACGATCGACGCCGACGACACCAGCACGCACATCAGCCCGACCCGCACCAATACGTCCTCGGCGAACACCATCAGCGCGCGGAAGCCATGCAGGGTCAGCCCGACGAAGTTCATCTTGCTCTGCCCGGCGTAGCGCGGGCCGCGGTCGATCGGGCAGACGGCCAGGCGCAGTTTGCTGGCTATCAGACCCGCCGCCACGTGGGTCCATACTTCGTGCATGGCGTTGAGGCGGTGCAATGCACTGACCTTGATCGCCATGAAATTGCCGAAGCTGATGGTGCGACCGGTCAGCAGCTGGAAGATGAATTTGTAGACCACGTAGAAGGTACGGAAGCGCAGGGTTTCCACCCGGCTCCTGCGCCGCGCCACGGCCACGTCCACGTTCTCGTCGCGGGCTGCGTCCAGCAGGGTGGCGATGGTTTCGGGAAGATCCTCGCCATCGGAATCCATGACGATCACCCGCTGCGCGTCGGGCAGGTTCTCCTCGACGTAGCCCAGGCCCACCGCGATGGCCTTCTGGTGGCCCACATTGCGGCGCAGTTTCAGGACCACGCCGCTGACCCCGGAGCCGGCCAACTGGAAGGGCTGCACCGGTTCGCGGATCGAGCCGTCGTCCACGGCCACCACGAAGACCCGGTCGCCATAAAGACGCGCCAGTTCGATGAACAGGCGGGTGGAGGCGACGTGGTCTTCATAGACCGGCGTCACCACCACGAACGATTCGCTGGACTCATCCATTCCTTTCTCCTGCAGCATTACGCGGCACTGCCTGCCTCCACTGGTCCGCGAGCACCAGGACCGCGTACATCAACAGCAACTGTACCGGCAGTGCCGTGCGCCGGGCACTGGTGGCCAGTTGCCATTCCAGGTCGTGGGGGGTGCCCAGGTAGACCGTGTACAACACACCCGCATACGCGATGGCGATGCACAGCCCGGCCAACGCCGCGGGCGTCCGCCAAGTCCGCGCGAGCAGCGCCAGCAGCAGTACCAGCGGCACCCAGACGGCACCGCGCAGCAGCGCCTTCAGCACCAGCACGCTCTGCGAAAGGTCGGGCAAACGCGCCAGCAGCTGCCCCTTCAGGTCGCTGCCGGTCAGGTCGTTGCCAAGATGGGCGCCGGCAACGGCCAGCTTCCACGCCAGCAGCGGCACCAGCGACACCGCGAATGCGCCCAGCAGGTCCCATGGCAGGCGGCGGTCGCGGCGCAGGCACACTGCCACCGCGACCACGGCGACCAGCGCGGCCAGCACCACGCCCTCGTTCTTGATCAGGGCGAGCACCGCCGAGGCCGCCGCGTAGGCAGCCAGGTTGAACCACGCGACGCCCCCGGCCTGCGGGCGCGGCTGCATCGCCGTGGCCAGCGCGGCCACCGCGTAGACGGCGAGCAGAGCGTCCATGTACCCATCCACCAGATAGGTGCCGCCCACCTTGAGCACTGCCACCGCGAACAGGCCGGCCGCCCACCATGTACGCAGACTGCGAACGGTCAGCAGCAGCGCCGGCAGCAGCAGCAGCGTAGCCGCGGCCTTGGGGAAGATCTCGTTCCAGTGACCGACGAGCCTGGCCGCAGTCGCCATCCACAGCGGCACCAGTGCCGGGTAATCGTTGTGGCTGAAGGCGGCATAGCCGTCCAGCTGGCTGTACAGGGAGCCATCCAGGTAGATCCGTTTGGCATGGAACAACCAGATTGAACGCGGATCCCATTCATCGGACGGGCTGCCCAGGGCAATCAGCAGGAGCACCGCGACGATGGCCAGCATCCAGACCGCACGGGGATCGCGCGCGGCCATCACCGACCACGCAGCGCCGCCCAGCACGGCCACGAACGCAATCTGCGCGGGGACACCAACCCATCCAAACGCGGCGAAGACGTAACAGGCCAGCACGCCGGCCAGCATGCCCAGCGCCGCGCGAGCGCCGGCATCAGAGACAGTCGACGAGGACAATGCGCTCACTCCTTGCGATTTCGGTACAGCCCGGCTGCTGGGGTCCCGGCGTATTCCAGAGCATGCGGCCGTGCGCGGCATCATGCAGGCGTGTGGGGTAAAGCCCTTCCCACAGGCGTTGCTGCAGCAGGGGATCGTTCTTGAGGGCGGGCCCCAACGCGACCGGCATGTCGCCAGCGTGATGCTGGGCAAGGAGCTGGCGCGCCTCGACCACTTCCGGCGGGACCGACTGCGTCCACCCGGCGTCTGCAACAAAGGCCTGGCCAAGCAGCGAACGGTCGACGTGCACATCCTTGGCGATGCCGCGCACCCCCACGGCCAGCGCGGCTGCGATCACCAGTACGGCGATCCAGCGTTGCAGCGCGGGGCGGTACCCCTTTCCGGGTTTGATCACGGCAGCATCCCAGTGCTCATGAAAGCGAAGCCGGAAAGTCTAGCAGGCGACCGGCACCCCGTTCGGGGCGCCGGTCCATGCGGACCTCAGGCGCGGAACGCAACGCCGGTCTTTTCCTTGAGCTCATCGATGCCCACGCCCGGTGCAGCTTCCACCAGCACCAGGCCGTTGTCGGTGACGTCGAACACGGCCAGGTCGGTAATCACGCGATCAACCACGCCCACGCCGGTAAGCGGCAACGTGCACTCCGGCAGGATTTTGTGCTCGCCATTCTTGGCGGTGTGCTCCATCAACACCACCACGCGCTGCACGCCGGCCACCAGGTCCATCGCACCGCCCATGCCCTTGACCATCTTGCCGGGCACCATCCAGTTCGCCAGGTCGCCCTTGTCGGTGACCTGCATCGCGCCCAGGATGGCGAGGTTGACGTGGCCGCCGCGGATCATCGCGAAGCTGTCGTGGCTGCCGAAGTAGCTGGCACCCGCACGCGCGGTCACGGTCTGCTTGCCGGCGTTGATCAGGTCGGCGTCCACTTCGGCCTCGGTCGGGAACGGACCGATGCCAAGCAGGCCGTTCTCGGACTGCAGCCACACATCCACACCCTCGGGAATGTGGTTGGCCACCAGGGTCGGCAGGCCGATGCCAAGGTTCACGTAGGCACCATCGGTAAGCTCTTGGGCGGCGCGCTGCGCCATTTCATCTCGGGTCCAGGCCATCTCAGTTGCCCTCCGCACGCACGGTGCGCTGTTCGATTCGCTTTTCCGGCGTGGGGTTGTGCACGATGCGGTGCACGTAGATACCCGGCAGGTGGACCTGGTCCGGGTCGATGCTGCCCACCGGCACCACCTCCTCCACTTCCACCACGCACAGCGTCCCCGCCATGGCGCAGGCCGGGTTGAAGTTGCGTGCGGTCTTGCGGAACACCAGGTTGCCGGCCTCGTCGGCCTTCCATGCCTTGACCAGCGCCACGTCGGCGCGCAAGGCGGTTTCCATCACGTAGTGCTTGCCGTCGAATTCGCGCGTTTCCTTGCCCTCGGCCACCACGGTGCCGTAGCCGGTGGCGGTGAAGAACGCCGGGATGCCCGCCCCGCCGGCCCGCAGGCGCTCGGCCAGGGTGCCCTGGGGATTGAACTCCAGCTCCAGTTCGCCAGCCAGATACTGGCGTTCGAATTCCTTGTTCTCGCCCACGTAGGACGAAATCATCTTCTGGATCTGCCGGGTTTCCAGCAGCTGGCCCAGGCCGAACCCGTCCACGCCGGCGTTGTTGGAGATCACCGTCAGGCCCTTGACCCCGGTGTCGCGCAGCGCCGCGATCAACGCCTCGGGAATGCCGCACAGGCCGAACCCGCCGACCGCCAGGGTCTGGCCGTCGGCCACCACGCCCTGCAGCGCCTCGGCGGCGCTGGCGTAGCGCTTGCCGCGCCGGCCGCCGTTGTCTGGGGACTTGCTCATCTACGCCCTCACCTCGTTGATGTAAGCGCCCATTGTGCCATCGCCGGCCATGGCCCCGTCTGAAAACGATTCCCATACATGACAGCGGCTAAACTCGCCTACTGACTTCAGAAAGGACTGACGATGACCCTCCCCGCATTCAAGGCGTATGACATCCGCGGCCGCGTGCCGGACGAGCTGAACGAAGACCTGGCTCGCCGCATCGGCGTGGCCCTGGCCGCCCAGCTGGCGCCGGGCAAGGTCGTGGTCGGCCATGATGTGCGCCTGACCAGCCCCGCCCTGCAGGACGCGCTGACCGCCGGCCTGCGTGGCGCCGGCCGGGAGGTGCTGGACATCGGCCTGTGCGGCACCGAGGAGGTCTACTTCCAGGTCGATCACCTGAAGGCCGCCGGCGGGGTGATGGTCACCGCCAGCCACAATCCGATGGACTACAACGGGATGAAGCTGGTCAAGGAGCAGGCGCGCCCGATCAGTTCGGACACCGGCCTGTTTGCGATCTCCGACGCGGTCGAAGCCGACAGCGCGCCTGCCGCCGAACCCACCGCCGGCGTGCAGTCGCAGCCGGACAAGAGCGCCTACATCGCGCACTTGCTGAGCTATGTCGACCGCACCGCACTCAAGCCGCTGAAGCTGGTGGTCAATGCCGGCAACGGCGGCGCGGGGACCATCGTCGATCTGCTCGCTCCGCACCTGCCCTTCGAGTTCATCCGCATCTGCCATGAGCCGGACGGCAGCTTCCCGAACGGCATTCCGAACCCGCTGCTGGTGGAAAACCGTGAGATGACCGCGCAGGCGGTGCGCGAGCATGGCGCGGACTTCGGCATCGCGTGGGATGGCGACTTCGACCGCTGCTTCTTCTTCGACCACACCGGCCGCTTCATCGAGGGCTACTACCTGGTGGGTCTGCTGGCCAAGGCGATCCTGGCGCGTCAGCCGGGCGGCAAGGTGGTGCACGACCCGCGCCTGCTCTGGAACACCGTGGAAATGGTGGAGGACGCCGGCGGACAGGCGGTGCTGTGCAAGAGCGGCCATGCCTTTATCAAGGAAAAAATGCGCGCCGAGGACGCCGTGTACGGCGGCGAGATGAGTGCGCACCATTACTTCCGCGAGTTCGCCTATGCCGACTCCGGCATGATTCCGTGGCTGCTGATCGCTGCGCTGGTCTCCGAGTCCGGCCAGTCGCTGGCCGACCTGGTGGAATCGCGCATGCGGAAATTCCCGTGCAGCGGGGAGATCAACTTCAAGGTCAGCAATGCGAAGCTCGCCGTGGCGCGGGTGATGGAGCATTTCGCCCCCCATGCGCCCACCCTGGACCATACCGACGGCATCAGCGCGGACTTCGGCCAGTGGCGCTTCAACCTGCGCAGCTCCAATACCGAGCCCCTGCTGCGCCTGAACGTGGAAGCGCGTGGCGATGCCGCGCTGCTGCAGCAGCGCACCGACGAAATTTCCCAGTTGCTCAAGGCATCCTGAGGCGGCGTCCGATGAACGACATCCTTCCGGTGATCCTGTCCGGCGGCTCCGGCACCCGGCTGTGGCCGCTGTCGCGCGAGGCCTACCCCAAGCAGTTCCTGGCCTTGGCGGGCGAGCAGACGATGCTGCAGGCCACCTGGCAGCGGGTGGCCCCCATTGCCGGGCGCGCGCCGCTGGTGGTGGCCAACGAGGAGCACCGCTTCGTCGCGGCCGAACAGCTGCAGCAGCTCGGCGTGCAGCCCCAGGCCATTCTGCTGGAGCCGGTCGGGCGCAATACCGCACCGGCCATCGCCGTGGCGGCGCTTGAAGCCACGCTGGAAGACGCCGACCCGGTGCTGCTGGTACTGCCCTCGGACCATGTGATCGCCGATGAAGCAGCATTCCGCGCGGCGGTGCTCAGCGCGATGCCTGCCGCGCGGGAAGGCAAGCTGGTCACGTTTGGCATCGTGCCGACCGGGCCGGAAACCGGGTACGGCTACATCAAGGCGTCCTCGGGCGGTGCGGTGCGCGCGGTCGACCGGTTTGTGGAGAAGCCTGATGCGGACACCGCGCTGCAGTATGTCCAGTCCGGCGAGTATTTCTGGAACAGCGGCATGTTCCTGTTCAAGGCGTCCCGGTATCTGGCCGAGCTGGCCCTGTTCCAGCCGGACATGCTGGCCGCCAGCCGCAATGCATGGCAGCTGGCGCGGCGCGATACCGACTTCACCCGCCTGGACAAAGAGGCTTTTGCCGCGGTGCCTGCCGACTCCATCGACTATGCGGTGATGGAAAAGACCGCCGATGCCGTCGTGGTGCCGCTCGATGCCGGCTGGAATGACGTGGGTTCGTGGACCGCGCTGCGCGATGTGTCACCGCAGGACGTCGATGGCAACGCCCATCATGGCGATGTGATCGCCATCGACTGCCGCAACACCTACGCCTACGGGGAGCGCCTGATCGCGCTGGTGGGGCTGGATGACGTGATCGTGGTGGAGACCGACGACGCGGTGATGGTGGGCCGCAGCGATCGCATGCAGGAAATCAAGCAGGTCGTGGCCCGGCTCAAGGCCGATGCGCGCCCTGAAGCCACCTGGCACCGCAAGGTGTACCGGCCGTGGGGCGCGTACGACTCGATCGATAACGGTGAACGCTTCCAGGTCAAGCGGATCACCGTCAAGCCAGGCGGCACACTCAGCCTGCAGATGCATCACCACCGTGCCGAACACTGGGTGGTGGTGAGCGGTACCGCCGAGGTTACCCGTGGCGATGAGGTGATCCTGCTGGGTGAGAACCAGAGCACCTACATTCCGCTCGGGGTGACCCATCGACTGCGCAACCCGGGCAAGCTGCCACTGGAACTGATCGAAGTGCAGTCCGGGAGTTACCTGGGCGAGGATGACATCGTGCGGTTTGAGGATACCTACGGGCGGAGTTGAAAAGAAAAACCCGGCCTTGGCCGGGTTTTTTGTGAGTCACTCCACCGTGACGCTCTTTGCCAGATTGCGCGGCTTGTCCACGTCGGTGCCGCGCGCAAGCGCGGCATGATAAGCCAGCAACTGCACCGGGATCGTGTGTACGACGGCGCTCAATACACCCACATGTCTCGGTGTCCGGATCACATGGATTCCTTCGCTTTCAGAGAAGTTGCTGTCCTGGTCGGCGAACACGAACAGTTCGCCGCCGCGTGCGCGCACTTCCTGCATGTTCGACTTCACCTTCTCCAGCAGGCTGTCGTTGGGTGCGATCACCACCACCGGCATGTCCTCGTCCACCAAGGCCAACGGGCCATGCTTCAGCTCACCCGCCGGGTAGGCTTCGGCGTGGATGTAGGTGATTTCCTTGAGCTTGAGCGCGCCCTCCAGCGCGATCGGGTAATGCAGGCCACGGCCCAGGAACAGCGCGCTGTTCTTGCGCGCGAAGCGCTCTGCCC
>Ga0209050_1001425_pt1 | contig 25800 bp, 22 predicted proteins | sample Araplavi_mTSA_r2_FD_184276 | JGI IMG/M metagenome (GOLD analysis project Ga0209050, IMG submission 184276) | Arabidopsis root microbial communities from North Carolina, USA - plate scrape MF_Cvi_mTSA_r2 (SPAdes) (version 2) | ecosystem: Host-associated > Plants > Roots > Endosphere | place: USA... | reverse complement strand
CCACCGGCTTCGCGCCGGAGTACCGGCTGCTGCGCGGCGGCGAGGTGGTGACGGTGCCGGTGGGCGGGGCCATCACGGCCAACGAGACGGCGGTGATCCGCGCCGCCGTACTGGCCGGCGCGGGCATCGCCATGCTGCCGACCTACTTCGTGGGCGAGGACCTGGCGCAAGGCTCATTGCTGCGCGTGCTGCCGGAATACGCGCTCGAGCCGCTGGACATCCAGGCCGTCTACCTGTCGCGGCGCCATCAGCCGATGCCGCTGCGGCTGCTCATCGAGTTCCTTGCGGAGCGGTTTGGCGGGGAGGTCGCGCCGTGGGACAGAGAGACCCGGTCGCTCATTCATGCATGAATGTGGTTCATGGAATTTTGAATTAATACCGTTTTACTTCATGGACTTGAGTTTCTACGCTTGCGCCCTTCGCAGTTCCCACCTCGAAAGAGCGCTCTCCCATGACCAAGATCCACAACCTCGGTTTCCCCCGTATCGGCGCCAAGCGCGAATTGAAGTTCGGCCTTGAGGCCTACTGGAAAGGCCAGAGCGGCCGCGATGAACTCAAGGCCCTGGGCGCGCGGTTGCGCGCGCGGCATTGGGCCGATCAGCAGGCGCTGGACCTGGTGCCGGTGGGCGATTTCTCGTTCTACGACCAGGTGCTGGACATGAGCTTCACGCTGGGCAACCTGCCGCGGCGCGTGCGCGACTTCCATGGCGATCCGCTCGACAACTACTTCCGCGTCGCCCGCGGCCGCTCGGCCGAGAGCGCCGAGGCCCACGCCCAGTGCTGCGGCGGCGTCGCGGCCGGCGAGATGACCAAGTGGTTCGACACCAACTACCACTTCATCGTGCCGGAGTTCGACGCGGCGACGAGCTTCTCGCTCGACGCCTCGCGCCTGCTGGAGCAACTGGCCGAAGCCAAGGCGCAAGGCGTCAAGGCCAAGCCGGTGATCGTCGGTCCGGTGACCTATCTGGCGCTCGGCAAGGTCAAGGATGAATCGGACAAGCTGGCCCTGTTGCCGAAGCTACTGCCCGTGTACGCCGAGTTGCTGAGGACGCTGGCCGGGGAGGGCGTCGAATGGGTGCAGATCGACGAGCCCATCCTCGTCACCGAGCTGGAGGCCGGATGGGATCAGGCCTTCCAGGCCGCCTACGCGGCGCTGTCGGGCAACGGCGTGAAGCTGCTGCTGGCCACCTACTTCGGCCAGCTCAAGGAGAACCTGCCGCTGGTCGCCGGCCTGCCGGTGCAGGGCGTGCACCTGGACGCGATCAATGCGCGTGACGAGGTGGCTGCGCTCATCACGGCGCTGCCGGAAGACTGCGTGGTCTCGCTGGGCGTCATCAACGGCCGCAACATCTGGAAGTCCGATCTCGACAGCGTGCTCGACTGGCTGGAGCCGGTTGCGAAACAGCTCGGCGACCGCCTGTGGATCGCGCCGTCGTGCTCGCTGCTGCATGTGCCGGTCGACCTGGCGAGCGAGCAGAAGCTCGATGGCGAGGTGAAGTCCTGGCTCGCCTTCGCGCTGCAGAAGCTGGCGGAGCTCGACGTGCTGGCGCGGGCGCTGAAGGGCGGCCGCGTCTCGGTCGAGGCGGAACTGGCGGCCAATCGTCAGGCGGTGACCGCTCGCCGCAAGTCGCCGCGCGTGAACAAGCTCGCCGTCAAGGCCGCCGTCGCCGCGATCGATGCCAGGCTCGGACAGCGCCAGACCGCGTATGCGGTGCGCGCGTCCAAGCAGGCCGCGCTGCTGAAGCTGCCGGCCTTCCCGACGACGACGATCGGCTCCTTCCCGCAGACCGGCGAGATCCGCCATGCCCGCAGCGAGTACAAGGCCGGGCGCCTCGATGAGGCCGGCTACCGCGCTGCGATGCGCGCCGAGATCGCGCGCAGCGTCGAGGAGCAGGAGGCGCTGGGGCTGGACGTCTTCGTGCATGGAGAGGCCGAGCGCAACGACATGGTCGAGTACTTCGGCGAGCAGCTCGATGGTTACGCGTTCAGCCAGTTCGGCTGGGTGCAGAGCTACGGCTCGCGCTGCGTCAAGCCGCCGATCCTGTTCGGCGACATCAGCCGCCCGAAGGCGATGACGGTCGAATGGATCCAGTACGCGCAGTCGCTGACGAGCAAGCCGATGAAGGGCATGCTGACCGGCCCGGTGACGATCCTGAACTGGTCCTTCGTGCGTGACGATCAGCCGCGGTCAGTGTCGTGCCGGCAGCTGGCGCTGGCGATCCGCCAGGAGGTGCTCGACCTGGAGCGGGCCGGCGTGCGCGTGATCCAGATCGACGAGGCCGCGCTGCGCGAGGGCCTGCCGCTGCGGCGCGCGCAGTGGAAGGAGTATCTCGACTGGGCCGTCGAGTGCTTCCGCATCACGGCCAACGGCGTGAAGGACGAGACGCAGATCCACACGCACATGTGCTACTCGGAGTTCAACGACATCATCGCGTCGATCGCGGACATGGACGCGGACGTGATCACGATCGAGACCTCGCGCTCGGACATGGAGCTGCTGGATGCGTTCGACAGCTTCAACTACCCCAACGAGATCGGGCCGGGCGTGTATGACATCCACTCGCCCAACATCCCGACGCAGGCGCACATCGTCGACCTGATGAAGAAGGCGGCGCAGCGCATTCCGGCCGAGCGGCTGTGGGTGAACCCGGACTGCGGACTGAAGACCCGTCAATGGGGCGAGGTGATCCCGGCGCTGACCAACATGGTGGCCGCGGCGAGGACCTTGCGGCAGGGCGTCTGATCGACTCAGTTCGAGGCAGGGGCGGCCGGGCCGTACATGACGTCGGAGCGCAAGACGTACTTGTGTCCTTCGATCACCTGGCAGCCTTCGTGCCAGGTGTCATGGAGGAAGAGCAAGGCCTGGCCCGTCTCGGGCTGGACGACGAAGTCGCGGAAGTCGGTCGCACCTCCCTGGAAATCGTCGTTCAGATAGACGAGCAGGGTCAGTTTGCTGACCCGCCCGTCCTCTCGCCAAGGTCCATCCTTGTGCATCTTGAAGCGCTGTCCGGGAGAGTACCGGTAGAAGCGCAAGGCCCTCGGCAGCCCGAGGGCCTCTTCGCCGTGGACGACCGGAAGCGGCAGTGAGCGCAGGCCCTGCCACAGGCGCTCGACCCAGTGGGGGTGCTCGACCAAGGCCTTGTCGTTGTTGCGGATCGTCTGCATGAATCGTTCGCCATGGTCGGTGCGAACGGCTGCGGCCACGAAGGTGTTCCGCTGGGCGATCTGGATGAGCTCCCTGCACTCCGACTCGGAGAGAAAGCCTGTCACGCTGAACGCGCGATCACTGTGCGCATGAATCTTCATCGGCCCTGAAGGATCACTGAAACGCGCCGAGGGTATCAGGCTGCTTTCCCGCCCGCTCGGCGTGGTCCCCGCCGCCTACTTCCTCGCCTTCGCCTCCAGCGTGAAGTACGCGGCGGCCGCGATCACCAGGGGGGCGAGGTAGTACAGCGCCCGGTACGCGATCAGCGCCGCGAGCACCTTGCCCGGACCGAGCGCCGGCCCCAGCAGCGCGACGAACACCCCCTCCAGCACGCCCAGCCCCGCCGGCACATGCGTGACCACACCGGCCACCGCCGCGACCAGCAGCACCGCCAGCGTGTGTCCGTAGTCCACGCGCTGCTGCAGCAGCACCCACAGCACCGCGCCCATCGTCAGCCAGTTGGCGCTCGAGATCGCGAGCTGCATCAGCGCGAGGCGCAGGCTCGGCACGAAGAACTCGTGGCCCCTGAGCGTGAGCTCGCGCCTGCGGGCGAAGGCGCACAGCGCCAGGTAGCCCGCGACGAGCACCCACATCAGCGCGCCCAAGCCGCGCAGCGCGGTGCCGCCGATCTTCCAGTCCGGCGGCGGTGAGAGCCATCCGAACAGGAACAGCCCGCCCGCCAGCAAGCCGTAGCCGAGCCAGTTGGACGCCATGCTCAGCGCCAGGATCTTCGTCGGCACAGGATGCTTCAGGCCCTCGCGGGCATACAGCCGCAGCCGCATGCCGATGCCGCCGACCAGCGAGCCGAGATTGAGATTGAACGCGTAGCTGATGAAGGTGATCAGCATCACCCGCCGCGCAGGCACCTCGTGACGCGCCCACTGCTTACCGATGAGGTCGTAGCCGCTGTAGATCAGATGGCTGAGCGCGCACAGCGCCGCGCCGGCCGCCAGCGCGCTCGCGGGCAGTTGCCGCAGCGCGCCGCTGACATCGTCCCAGTCGACCTTGTGCGCCGCCCAGGCGAGCAGTGCCACCACGGCCACCGCGAAGAGCGCGCTCAGCCATCGGCTCCAGCGCCGGCCGCCGCGGCGCGCCGCATCGCCGCTGGCGTCGCGAGGGGCGGGTGGCGTCACTCCGCGGGTTCCTCGCTCAATCGTTTCTCGGTGTGCCATTGCCAGGCCTGTGCGGGCGGGGACTGCGGCGCGTTCACCACCACCGGGGTCTGCGCCACCGGCATCAGCGGCTGCGTCGCCCGGGGCAGCCGCGCCAGCCAGCGCGGGAAGTGCCGCATCACGTGGAAGACCAGCGCGCCCACGCCCAGCCGCCACCACCAGCGCCGCGACGCGGTCTCCTCGATCGTCAGCAGGCGGCACTGGTCGCGCATCAGCGGCTGCAGCTTCCCGCGCAGCGCGCGGTTGAAGGCGCGATCCTCGACGATCAGGTTGGCCTCGAGGTTCAGCGACAGGCTGAGCGGGTCCAGGTTGCTCGATCCCACCGTCGCCCACGCGTCGTCGACCAGCGCGACCTTGCCGTGCATGGGACGCTCGCAGTACTCGTGGATGTGCACGCCTGATCGCATCAACTGGCCATAGACCATGCGCGCGGCCCATCGCGCCCAGGCGATGTCGGGCTGTCCCTGCAGGATCAGGTGGACGTCGACGCCGCGCCGGGCCGCCCGCTGCATGCTCCGCAGCAGCAGGAAGCCGGGGAAGAAATAGGCGTTGGCGATGATCACCTCGCGCTTGGCCGCGTGCAGCGCGAGGCGGTACATGCGCTCGATGTCGTCGCGGTGCCGGTGGTTGTCGCGCACGACGACCACGGCTTTCGCATGGCCGGCGGGCGAGGGCGTCGCGGTGACACCCGGCGGCGGTGCGCGGGGCGCCGTGGGGCGGCTCGGCCACCAGTGGCGATGCGCCGCCGAGAGCGTCTCGACCGTTGCGTGCCGAAGCTGCGCGACCACGGGTCCACGCACGCGCACGGCGTAGTCCTGCTTGGCTTCGGGGCCGTAGTCGATCAGGTGATCGGCCGAGAAGTTGATGCCGCCGATGAAGCCCGTCTCGCCATCGACGACGACGATCTTGCGATGCAGCCGCCTGAAGGGGCGCAGCCGCCGCGACAGACGCGGTGGCGGATCGAAGACGTGCAGCCGCACGCCCGCGTCGGTGAGCCCGCGCACGAAGTCCTCCGACAGCATCGGCGATCCGAAGCCGTCCACCGTCATGTCGACGCGCACGCCGCGCCGCGCCGCGGCGATCAGCACTTCGCGCAGGGCCAGGCCGATCTTGTCTTCGAAGAGGATGAAGGTCTCGATCAGCACCTCGTGCCGCGCGGCCTCGATCGCCTCGAAGACGGCGGGGAAGAACTCCTCGCCGTTCTCGAGCAGCGCGAGCTGGTTGCCGCCGGTCCAATGCGGGCGCCTCATAGCCGGATCTCCGCGGCCAGCGGCGCATGGTCGGAGAGGTGGGACCACGGCTGGCGCGGCAGCACGATGGGGTGTTCAACCGACGCGCCGCGCACGTAGATGCGGTCCAGCGGCAGCAGCGGGAAGCGCGCAGGAAAGGTCCGCGCGGCGGCGCCGTAGGCCTTCACGAAAACCTCGCCCAGACCCGCGCAGCGGCTGAGCATGCGATGGGCGCGCTGACGCCAGTCATTGAAGTCGCCCGCGACGATCACCGGATCGTCCGGCGGCAGGCTGTCGATGAGCTGGCAGAGGCGCTCGCACTGGCGCTGGCGGTGCGACTCGCGCAGGCCGAGGTGGACGCAGATGGCATGCAGTTCGCGGCCGTCGGCGACCTTCAGCACGCTGTGCAGCAGACCGCGGCGCTCGGGGCCCTCGACCGAGACATCGTGGTTGGTGTGATGGGCGATCGCGAACTTCGAGAGCAGCGCGTTGCCGTGGTGTCCCTGCGGATAGACCGCGTTGCGGCCATAGGCGAAATCGCTCCAGAGGCTTTCCGCGAGGAATTCGTAGTGGGGTGTCTGCGGCCAGGTCGGGACGCGGGCGGCATGGAGTTCATGCTCGCCGAGGACTTCCTGCAGGAACACCACGTCGGCCGACACGGCGCGTACCGCTTCGCGCAATTCGTGCAGGATGAAGCGGCGGTTGAAGAAGCCGAAGCCCTTGTGCAGATTGACGGTGAGGACGGTGACCTTCATGGGCTGCCATAGCGGCAAGCCCTGTGCCTGTCAGGGGCTCTGAGCTGGCGTGCGGCTCAGAGGTCCTCGGTGCCGAGCATCATGGGGCCGATGCACAGGACCCCGAAGGTGAGGGCGAACGCGCCCACGAGAATCGCGCCGATCAGTTCAAGCATGGGGTGCTCCTGGAAGGCGGTTGGCCGCATGGCGGCGGACTCCCGGCTCCCCGGGCGCGAGGCCCGGAACGCCGGGTGGGAGCGATCAATACTAGACCTGTCCCGGCGGGCGCCGCAATCGCGGGAAGCGGTGACCCACCGCTGATTCGGGGGATTCACGGCGGCGTTTGCGGAGTCGTGCGAGGCGTGCTGTCCAGCGGCGGAGCCCCAGAAAGACAAAAGCCCCAGAGGTTTCCCTCTGAGGCTTGGATCTGTTGGTGGAGAGGAGGAGGATCGAACTCCCGACCTTCGCATTGCGAACGCGACGCTCTCCCAGCTGAGCTACCCCCCCAACGAAGACTCAGACTATAGCAGAGATTTCTCGCTCGCCAGCGTTTTGAATGGAACCGGGGCGCGAATCGCACGCGCCGGCCGTCACCACCGGCAGCCTTTGTCGCGCGCGGCATCGCGCACCAGCGGCACCACCGCCAGCAAACCCTTGTCCGCGTAGGCCTTGCGGCAGTCCAGTTGCCCGGCCTTGCGCATCTCCTCGGCCAGCGCGTCCTTGTCCTCCGGCGGCTTGGGCACCGCCGAGATCACGCCCGACGGCGTGCCTCGCGGCCGCATCGGGCCTCGCGACGGATTCAAGTCGAGATTGAGCTTCGGCGCTGTCGGCGAGGCGGACGCCGGCGTCGCCACGTCGTGGCCCGTGCGCGCACCGGCGTCAGGCGCGCCAACGCTCGGCTGCGTGGTCGTCGCCGTCGTCGCGCCGTCGAGCGATACGCGATTCGGCGGCGATGGCGTTGTCGATGGCGTGGCCGTCGCGCGCGGCTGCGCCGTGGGAGCCTGCGTCGCGGCAGCGGCCGGCGTCGTCGGCGATGGCGTCGGTGCCGGCGTCGGCGTCGGCGGTGCAGGGGTGGGAGCAGGCGTCGGCGGAGCGGGAGTGGGCGCCGGAGCGGCCGCCGGCGCCGGCGTCAGCGGCGGCAGCTCCGCCGGGGCCTTCAACTCCGCCGGCACGGGCGGCGGCTGAATGCGCTCGATCGGATTGCGATCGATGCGGCGCAGCGTCGTCGGCGTCTCGCTGAGGATCGGCGCCGGGCGCTCCGGCAATTGCAGCGTGGGCGAGGGCGCTTGCAGCGCCTCGGTGGCAGGCGCGGGTCTCGCGGCGGCTGTCTCCCGCGACGGCGCGATGCGTGTCGGTGCAGCGATCGTCGCCTCGCCGGGGGTGGTCAGCGTCGTGATCGCGGGAGGCGGCTCGGGGGCCGGCGCTGGCGCCGGAGCGGGCGTCGGCGATGGTGCAGGCGTGGGTGAGGGCGTGGGTGCAGGCGCGGGCGGCGCGGGCGATGGTGTCACCGCCGGCGACGTGCTCACAGGCGGCGCGCTGCGGTCCGCAGGCGCATCTCCGGTGAGCTCGTCACCCGGCTGCGGCCGCCATTGCCCTTGGCGCGCGGCGCCCGGAGCCTTGCGCTCCTCGGGCGTCGGCGCCCGCTCCCTCACCGCTCCGCCGGCTCGAGGCTGCTTCGCCTCGCCGGGCGGGCCGCGCTCGGGCAGCACCGTCGCCGGCTCGCCCGAACCCGGTTCGAAACGATCCCCCTTCAGCCGCACGTTCAGCGGCCCCCAGGCGCCTTCGCCCGGCTTGGCCGAGCCGCCCGGCGCATTGCCCACCACCAGCACCAGCAGCACGTGCAGGAGCACGGCCAGCAGCAGGGCCTGCCCCATCTGGTCGGGGGCTCGATGCAACGGGGTCGTGGCGGGATCGAGGACGGCGGACAAGGTGGATCGCGGAAGGCCGCGGCGGACGAGCCGGGGCGCAGCATAGCCGGGATCGGCAGACCGCCGGGTCAGGACTTGTCTCTGGATTCGCGCGCCCGGGGCCGGACAGCCGCCGGCGCCGCATGCGCTGCGGGGCTCAGCCGCCCGCGTTCGCCTGGTTCAGATCGGCGCGGCGCGCGCCGGTGAAACGCTTGGCCCAGTAGGCCTCGCGCATGTCTTCGACGCGCACGGCGCCGCCGACACGCGGCGAATGGATGAACTTGCCTTCGCCGACATAGATGCCGACATGCGAGAAGGTCGCGCGCATCGTGTTGAAGAAGACCAGGTCGCCAGGCTTGAGGTCTTCCTTCTTGATCGGGACCAGGCTCGACATCTTGGCCTGCTCGTCGGCGCGGCGCGGCAGCACCAGGCCAACGCTCATCTCGAAGATGTGGCGCGTGAAGCCGCTGCAGTCGAAGCCGTTGTTCACCGAGTTGCCGCCGCGCTTGTAGGGCACGCCCAGGAAGTTCATCGCCGACAGCACCAGGTCCGAAGCCTTGTCGCGCACCTGGTTCAGCAGGCCGGGCGAGGCCGTCTCGGCCGACGGGGGCAAGGCCTGGCCCTGCGCCTGCGCGACGATGCCGCGCTGCTGCAGGAAGCGGGCGACCGAGTCGCTCGCGTTGGCGTTCACGTTGCCGACGGCCGCGCCCATCAGCGCGGTGGGCGGCAGCGCGGTGGCCGGCGTCGTGGAGGCGGTCGTCGCCGCTGGCGTCGTGGCGGCCAGGGCCGCGGCGGTACCGGCGGCTGCGGCGGTCGTCGCCGCGGCCGCGGTGCCCGCTGGCGCGCGCATCAGGCTCTGACCATACGCGCCCATCATCGTGCCGGCCGGCGGCGCGGCGTCAGTGCGCGTGTCGTTGCGGGCGTCGGTCTTGGCGTCGGCGGTCTTCGCGTCCGGCTTGGCCGTCGCGGCCTTGTCGGTGACGGGCGCCTTGTCGGACTTCTCGGCCTCGGCCGGCTTGGCCTTGGCGTCCTTGCCCGCGTCCTTCGCGGAGTCCTTGGCCGAATCCTTGCCGCTGTCCTTGGACTCCGCCTTCTTGCCGGCCTTCGCCTGCTTGGCGGAGGTCTTCGTCTCGGCCTTCTTCGCCGCGGGCTTGGCGGCCTTGGCGTGCGCCTTGGGTTTGTCGCCAGCGGATGGGGTCGCCTGTTGCGCCCAGCAACTGCCGCTGGCCAGGACGCAGATCAGCCCCAGTGCGGCCATGGCGCGCTGGAGCGGTTTGCGTGGGGGAGCCGAGCGGGAAGGACGAACAGTTCTCATCGTTGTTGGGCGCGGAGACTAGGCACCATCTCCGTACCGGTCAAGCGCGAATGCCCTGGGGATCGCGCTTGGCTAGGGAAAGTCCGGGCGTGGCCACAGGACCCTTCCCAGGAAAAACCCGGATTGGACCACACGCCCATGCCGCAGCGTTGTGAACGAAAGTTTCAGAAAAGCTCCCGGTGCCAGGATGCGTGCGTAATTCGCGCGCCGGGTCTTGCCGCCGCCGAACCCACACGACAAGGAGACCGCGATGACCTCCAGCCATGAGGACTTTTACCGGCGTTCGATCGACGATCCGGACGGCTTCTGGACCGAGCAGGCCCGGCTGATCGATTGGGAGCGGCCCTTCGACCAGGTCTGCGATGCGAGCCATCCGCCGTTCGCCCGCTGGTTCGTTGGCGGGCGGACCAACCTGTGCCACAACGCGGTCGACCGCCATGCCGCCCAGCGGCCCGGCGACGCGGCGCTGATCTGGGTGTCGAGCGAAGTGGGCCAGGAGCGCGTGATCCGCTTCGCCGAACTGCAGGCCGAGGTCGAGGCCATGGCCGCGATGCTGCGCGAGCAGGGCGTGGGCATCGGCGACCGCGTGCTCATCTACATGCCGATGATTCCAGAGGCCGCGTTCGCGATGCTGGCCTGCGCGCGGATCGGCGCGATCCATTCGGTGGTGTTCGGTGGCTTCGCGAGCCACGCGCTGGCCAATCGCATCGACGATGCCGAGCCCGTGCTGATCGTCAGCGCCGACGCGGGCAGCCGCAACGGCCGCATCGTGCCGTACAAGCCGCTGCTGGACGAGGCCATCCGGCTGGCCGCGCATGCGCCGGCCAAGGTGCTGATGGTTGATCGCGGGCTGAGCGCCTTCGAGCGTGTCGCCGGCCGCGACCTCGACTACGCCGGGCAGCGGGCGCGCCTGCTCGGCACGCGGGTGCCCTGCGAGTGGCTGCCCTCCGAGGCGATCAGCTACACGCTCTACACCAGCGGCACGACGGGCAAGCCCAAGGGCGTGCAGCGGGACGTGGGCGGCTACGCGGTCGCGCTCGCCGCGAGCATGGTCCACATCTACGACGGCCGCCCCGGCGAGACCTTCTTCTCCACGAGCGACATCGGCTGGGTCGTGGGCCACAGCTACATCGTCTACGGACCGCTGATCGCGGGCATGGCGACGCTGATGTACGAAGGCACGCCCATCAGCCCCGATGCGGCGATCTGGTGGAAGCTGGTCGAGCAGTACCGCGTGACGGTGATGTTCAGCGCGCCGACGGCGGTGCGCGTGTTGAAGAAACAAGACCCGGCGTGCCTGACGCGTCATGACCTGAGCTCGCTGCGCGCGCTGTTCCTGGCCGGCGAGCCGCTGGACGAGCCGACCGCCCGCTGGATCGCCGAGGCCCTGGGCAAGCCCATCATCGACAACTACTGGCAGACGGAGACCGGTTGGCCGATCCTGACGCTGGCGCGCGGCGTCGAGCCGCTGGAGCCTCGCTTCGGCTCGCCCGGCAAGCCGATGTATGGCTATCGCGTGCAGCTGCTGGACGAGCGCACGGGCGAGCTGCTCACCGAGCCCAACCGCAAGGGGCTGCTCGCGCTCGGTTTTCCGTTGCCGCCAGGCTGCATGCAGACGGTCTGGCGCGACGACGAGCGCTTCGTGCGGACCTACTGGAGCGGCGTGCCGGGACGGCAGGTCTACTCGACCTTCGACTGGGCCTTGCGCGACGAGGACGGCTACTACTTCATCCTCGGCCGCAGCGACGACGTCATCAACGTCGCCGGCCACCGGCTCGGCTCGCGCGAGATCGAGGAGTGCATCGCCGGCCATCCGGCCGTGGCCGAGGTCGCGGTGGTGGGGGTCGCCGACGCGCTCAAGGGTCAGGTCGCGCGAGCCTTCGCGGTGCTGAAGGATCCGGCCCGCGCGGCCACGCCCGATCAGGCGCTGGCGCTCGAGGGCGAGATCCTGCGGCGCGTGGACCAGCAGCTCGGCGCGGTCGCGCGGCCGTCCAGCGTGAGCTTCGTGGGCCTGCTGCCCAAGACGCGCTCCGGCAAGCTGCTGCGGCGCGCGATCCAGGCGGTCTGCGAGCAGCGCGATCCCGGCGACCTGATCACGCTCGACGATCCGGCCGCGCTGCAGCAGATCAAGGCAGCGGTCGAGCGCTGATGGCGCGCCAGTCGTCGCGGATGAAGCGCACCACCGCGTCTTCGTGGTGGGCGCCGATGATGCGGTGCGCGGCCTGCTTGACGTCGTCGCTGGCATTGGCCACGGCGATGGCGTGGTGCGCCGACTTGAGCATCGTCAGGTCGTTGACCTGGTCGCCGAAGACCACCAGCTCGCGCTCGTGCAGCGCGTAGCGCTGGGCCAGCGTCGCGATGGCCTGGTCCTTGCTGGCGCGGCGGTCGTGCACGTTCAGCCAGGGCCAGCCCGGCATGTAGAGGTCCTCGGCCAGATGCGTGGTGACGAGATCGCCGCAGGTGGCCAGGATCTCGGCCTGCAGCGCTTGCAACGCCTCGGTCTGGCCGACGACCAGCAGCGTGACCATCGGATCCTTCAACTGGTCCTGCAGCCGGGCGACCTGGCGCAGGCGCGGATCCGCATTGCGCTGGCGCTCAGCGACGAAACGCTGCTGGCCTTCGTTCTGCACCTCCTGCCAGAACAGCTGGTCGCCCTTGGCGCCATGCGTCGCGATGAAGGGCATCAGCCCGTGTCGCCGCACCAGCGCGAAGATCGACTGGCCCAGCGCCGGCTCCATCGCGTTGACGAGCTCATGACGGCCGGTGCGCAGATCGCTGATGTAGGCGCCATTGGACGAGACCACCGGCAGCGAGATCGGGAGCCCGTCCAGGATGCGGGCGATCGACACCACGTGCCGCGCGCTGGCGACGGTGAAGGCCAGGCCTTCGGCGAGGAGTTCGGTCAGGCCCGCGCGGGTGGCGTCGGAGAGGCGGGCCTGCGGGTCGAGCAGGGTGCCGTCGAGGTCGGAAACGTAGAAGCGCATGGGTCTTGAGGCGGGCGATCATCGTGATCACCGCGATAGGCGCACATCCTACGCTGGCGCGGTTCGATACTTGCCGGATGCCGCCCATGCCTCCTTCCTCGACGACACCGCTCGACGTCCTCGGCCGCCCCGTGCTCGACGACGCCACCCGCCGCTGGCTGCCCTGGGTGGTCGCGCTGGCGTTCTTCATGCAGACGCTGGACACGACCATCCTCAACACGGCGCTGCCGGGCATGGCCCGCGATCTCGGCGAGGATCCGCTGCGGATGCAGTCGGCCGTCGTGGCCTATCTGCTGACGGTGGCCTTGCTGATTCCGGCTTCCGGCTGGCTGGCGGATCGCTTCGGCACGCGCACCGTCTTCCTGTGGGCGATCGCGCTGTTCAGCCTGGGGTCGCTGGCCTGCGCGCTGTCGCCCAGCCTGCACGTGCTGGTCGCGGCGCGCGTGGTGCAAGGGGTCGGCGGCGCGCTGCTGGTACCGGTGGGGCGGCTGGTGGTGCTGCGGGCGTTTCCGAAGGCGGAGTTCCTCGCCGTGATGACCTTCATCAGCCTGCCCGGGCTGGTCGGGCCGCTGCTGGGACCGACGCTGGGCGGCGTGCTGACGGAGTTCGTCAGCTGGCACTGGATCTTCCTGATCAATTTGCCGGTCGGCCTGGCCGGCGCCTTCGCCTGCCGGCGCTACATGCCGCAGATCATGGGGCCCATCGGGCGGCGCTTCGACTGGGGCGGCTATGGACTCTTCAGCGTGGGGCTGATGCTGCTGTCGCTGGCGCTGCAGGGCTTTGGCGAGCACGTCGTCAGCACGGCCGTCTGCTTCGTGATGCTGGTGGCCGGCGTGGCCAGCATGATGGCCTACTGGCTGCACGCCACGCGCGCCGAGGAGCCGCTGTTCTCGCCCGCGCTCTTCAAAGTGCCGACCTTCCGCATCGGCTTGCTGGGCAATGTGTTCGCGCGGCTGGGCAGCGGCGCGACGCCGTTCCTGACGCCGCTGTTCCTGCAGGTGGGGCTGGGCTTCACGCCCAGCGAGGCCGGCCTGTCGATGATCCCGTCGGTGCTGGGCGCCATGTTCACCAAGACGCTGGCGATCCGCCTGATCCGGCGCGCCGGCTATCGCCGCGTGCTGATCGTCAACACGCTGCTGCTGGGGCTGCTGATCGCGAGCTTCGCGCTGATCCCGCGCGGCGTCGGTCATGTGTGGCTGGCGATCCATCTGGGGACCTTCGGGATGATCAACAGCATGCAGTTCACCGCGATGAACACGCTGACGCTGGGCGACCTCGACGAGCGCACCGCCAGCGCCGGCAACAGCCTGCTGGCGGTGGTGATGCAGCTCTCGATGAGCCTGGGGGTGGCGACCTCGAGCGCCTTCCTGCTGCTGTTCTCGCACGGCCTGCCGCGCACCGAGGGCGCCGCGGTCGTGCCCGCGTTCCATGGCACCTACCTCGCGCTGGGCGCGATGGCGGCGATGGCTTCGTTCATCTTCTATCAGCTGCGGGTCGACGAGGGCGCGGCCGGCGAAACCGTGCAGTCCAAGCTCACGCCGGAAGAGTAGGGCGCGGGGCGGCAAGGGCGCGCTCGCGGAATGAAAAAGGCCACCCCGAGGGGTGGCCTTGCCGCGGAGCGCGTCAGGCTCAGAGCACTTCGGAGGCGAAGTCCGCGAGCCGCGAGCGCTCGCCGCGCTCCAGCGTCACGTGGCCGCTGTGAGCCCAGCCCTTGAACTTGTCGACCGCGAAGGTCAGGCCCGAGCTGCCTTCCGTCAGATACGGCGTGTCGATCTGCGCGAGGTTGCCCATGCAGATGATCTTGGTGCCTGGGCCGGCCCGGGTGATCAGCGTCTTCATCTGCTTGGGCGTCAGGTTCTGCGCCTCGTCGATGATCACGTACTTGTTCAGGAAGGTGCGGCCGCGCATGAAGTTCAGGCTCTTGATCTTGATCTTGCTGCGCACCAGGTCGTTGGTCGCGGCGCGGCCCCATTCGCCCGCCGTGCTGTCGCCGCGCGCCAGCACCTCGAGGTTGTCGTCGAGCGCGCCCATCCACGGGCTCATCTTCTCTTCCTCGGTGCCGGGCAGGAAGCCGATGTCCTCGCCCACCGGGACGGTCACGCGCGTCACGATGATCTCGCTGTAGCGGCGCTCGTCCAGCACCTGCGACAGGCCCGCGGCCAGCGTCATCAGCGTCTTGCCGGTGCCGGCCGAGCCGGTCAGCGTGACGAAGTCGCAGTCCGGGTCCATCAGCAGGTTCAGCGCGAAGTTCTGCTCGCGGTTGCGCGCGGTCACGCCCCACACCGAATGCTTCTGGTGGCCGTAATCCTTGAGCGTGCGCAGCACCGCGGTCTTGCCGGTGATCTCCTGCACCTTGGCATACAGCGGCGCGGCGCCGGGCGCCTCCAGGAAGACCAGTTGGTTCACCAGCAGCGTGGGCACCAGCGGGCCGCTGATCCGGTAGAACGTGAAGCCGCCTTGCTGCCAGCTCTCCATCGTCTTGCCGTGACGCTCCCAGAAGTCCGCCGGCAGCGCCTGGACACCGGTGTAGAGGAGGTCGGAATCCTCCAGCGTCTTGTCGTTGCGGTAGTCCTCGGCCGGCAGGCCCAGCGCCCGGGCCTTGATGCGCATGTTGATGTCCTTGGACACCAGCACCACCTCGCGGCCCGGCTGCTGCGCCTTGAGCGCCTGCACGACACCCAGGATCTGGTTGTCGGCCTTGCCCTGCGGCAGGCCTTGCGGCAGCGGGGCCTCGAACAGCGTCGTCTGGAAGAACAGCTTGCCGCCGGCCTCGCGGTGGCCGGTCTGGTCCAGCGGCAGGCCCTTGGACATCTCCTCGATCGAGCTCGACTTCAGCGAGGCGGCCAGCGCGTCCAGGTCACGGCTGACCTGGCGCACGTTGCGCGCGACTTCGGTCATGCCCTTCTTGTGGCCGTCCAGCTCCTCGAGCGTGATCATCGGCAGGTAGATGTCGTGCTCCTCGAATCTGAAGAGCGACATCGGGTCGTGCATCAGCACGTTGGTGTCGAGCACGAACAGCTTGGCGTCGCCGGCCGGCTTGCGCGCTTTCACGCGGCTGGCGGCGGTCTTCTTGGCCGGGGCCTTGGGCGCTGCCGGAGACACGAGGGCCAGCGACGGCGAGCCGGTGCCGCGCGCTTCGGCCGGCTCGGCGCGCGACCGGGCGCTCACCGAGGGCGGCTGCGCCGCGGGGGCGGCGGGGAGGCCGGCCTCGGCGAGGTTCGAGGCGAGGTTCGACGAGCCGAGAGAAGCGGCGGTGGGGGCCTCGAGCGCGGGAGGGCGTTTGCTGGGCGACAGATTGGTCGCGAAGGCGTCGGGATCTAGGCGGCTGGCGCGCTTGGTCGGAGGCTTGGGCAGTGGCATGTGCGGGAAGGACGGGCTTGCGTGGTGAGCCTGGGTCGGTGCGGACCAGGGGTCATGCCCCGGGCCTGACGGGCGGTGGCGATGCCGGAGGTGTCGGCGGCATCGGCGGCCTCGAAGTCGCCAGCGGACCCCAGAAGACAAAAAGCCGCACCGGGGGCGGTGCGGCTCGTCCTTCGGGATTCAATCGCTGCGATCAGGCACAGGGGCATGCGGCCGATTATGCACAACTCACCGTGTGTGCCCGTGACGGACGGATGGCGGCGTTGCTGTCGGACGGCGCCTCGTCGCGGTCGGTGAAAACCCGGGATGCGCAATGCCGGTCGCGGTGGTCCGATCCAGGGTTTCCGTCCGATGCGACGATCAGGCGGCTTCCTTCTTGAGCGCCTTGACGGCCTTGAGGACTTCGTCGACGTGGCCGGCGACCTTGATGCCGCGCCATTCTTCGCGCAGGATGCCCTGGGCATCGATCAGGAAGGTCGAGCGCTCGATGCCCTTGACCTTCTTCCCGTACATGATCTTGTTCTTCACGACGCCGAACATGTGGCAGAGCTTCTCTTCGGTGTCGGCGATCAGCTCGAAGGGGAGTTCCAGGTTCTGCTTGAACTTGTCGTGCGAGGCCATGTTGTCGCGCGAAACACCCAGCACGACGGCGCCGGCCTTCACGAAATCCTTGTGGCGGTCGCGGAACTGCATCGCTTCGGTGGTGCAGCCCGGGGTGTTGTCCTTCGGGTAGAAGTACAGCACCACGGCGTGGCCCAGGAAGGCCTGGGGTGTGAACTTCACGCCTCCCGTGGCAAGAGCTTCAATATCCGGAAGGGGTTTGTTGAGCGCTGGCGTCATGTGGCGTTCTTCAGAGAGATGTGCCCCGGCGGGCATAGCCAGCGATTATACGTTGAATGGGTCGTTCCCTGGCTTGGACGACACGGACGAGTCGGTGCGCTCCCCCAGAGAGGGAGGGTATCCGCGCCAGCGCCACCCTCCATGGGGGTGGCCCGTGGCGATCGCGTTCCGTTCAGTCCTCGATCAGCAGCGCCGCGAGCACCGCGCGCCCTTCGCTGGCGAGCACGTTGTAGGTGCGGCAGGCGGCGCCGATGTCCATGGTCTCCATGCCGATGCGCGCATCGATCAGGCCGCGGTACAGCGCCGGCTTGACGAAGCGGATCTTCGCGCCGCTGCCGAAGATCACCAGTTCCGGCTTGAGCCGCAGGATGCGTTCGAAGTGGGCGTCGACGAGGTCCTCGAAGCGGCGCACGTTCCAGTCCTCGGGCTGGCCCTGCCACGGCACGAGGACGCTGTGGGCGCGCTCGACGCCGTTGACCCACACGTGGTGCAGGTCGTGCTTGGAGATGCTGTTGCCGCCCAGCGGCAGGTCGGGTTGAAATTTCATTGAGGCTGATTTTGGCAGCGACGCAGGGTGGCATCGGACTCGCGTGCGATTACCCGCGATAACCCTGTGTTTAAATCGACGCTCCCGATTTTCCCTCTGGGAACCCGCGAAACCCTGATCCGGAGCCATCTTGAGAACCGTCACCAAGTCCAGCAAATTGGCCAATGTCTGTTACGACATCCGCGGACCCGTGCTGGACAAGGCCCGGCAGATGGAGGAAGAGGGTCAGAAGATCATCAAGCTGAATATCGGCAACATCGCCGCCTTCGGCCTGATGCCGCCCGACGAGATTGTCCAGGACATGATCCGCAACCTGCCCGACGCGGCCGGCTACACGGATTCGAAGGGCCTGTTCGCGCCGCGCAAGGCGGTGGTTCATTACTGCCAGGAAAAGGGCATCCGCGGCGTTGCCATCGACGACGTGTACCTGGGCAACGGCGCGTCGGAACTGATCGTGATGGCGCTCAACGCGCTGCTGGACAACGGCGACGAGGTGCTGCTGCCCGCGCCGGACTACCCGCTCTACACGGCGGCCGTCGCGCTTTCGGGTGGCAATCCGGTGCATTACGTCTGCGACGAATCGAGCGACTGGTTCCCGGATATCGCCGACATCAAATCCAAGATCACGCCGCGCACGAAGGCGATCGTCGTGATCAACCCGAACAATCCGACCGGCGCGCTCTATCCGGAGCCGCTGCTGCGCGAGATCGTCGAGATCGCGCGCCAGCACCAGCTGATCATCCTGGCCGACGAGATCTACGACAAGACGCTGTACGACGGCAACGTGCACACCAGCATCGCGGCGCTGTCCGACGACGTGCTCACGCTGACCTTCAACGGCCTGTCCAAGAACTACCGCAGCTGCGGCTACCGCGCCGGCTGGATGGTGGTCTCCGGCGACAAGCGCCATGCGCTGGACTACATCACGGGCCTGAACATGCTGGCCTCGATGCGGCTGTGCGCGAACACGCCGGGCCAGCTCGCGATCCAGACCGCGCTGGGCGGCTACCAGTCGATCAAGGACCTGGTGGCGCCGGGCGGCCGGCTGGCGCGCCAGCGCGACCTCGCGTACGAGCTGCTGTCGCAGATCCCGGGCGTGAGCGTCGTCAAGCCCAAGGCCGCGCTGTACATGTTCCCCCGCCTCGACCCCAAGATCTATCCGATCGAGGACGACCAGCAGTTCGCCTACGAGCTGCTGGCCGAGGAGAAGGTGCTGATCGTCCAGGGGACGGGCTTCAACTGGAAGGCCCCCGATCATTTCCGGCTCGTGTTCCTGCCCAACACGGACGATCTCCGTGAAGCCGTCGGCCGCATCGAGCGTTTCCTGGCGACCTACCGCAAGCGCCACGGACGCTGACCTCTCGACCTTCTGAAAGACCCATGACGATGAACCCGATCAAAGTTGGCCTGCTGGGCATTGGCACCGTCGGCGGCGGCACGTTCCAGGTGCTGCGCCGCAATCAGGAAGAGATCCGCGGACGCGCCGGCCGCGGCATCGAGATCGCGATGGTGGCCGACCTGGACGTCGAGCGCGCCAGGAGCATCGTCGGCGATGCCTGCACCGTGGTGGCGGACGCGCGCGAGGTGATCGCGAATCCGGAGATCGACATCGTCGTCGAGCTGATCGGCGGCTATGGCGTCGCGCGCACGCTGGTGCTGGACGCGATCAAGGCGGGCAAGCACGTGGTGACGGCCAACAAGGCGCTGCTGGCGGTGCATGGCAGCGAGATCTTCGCCGCCGCGCGCGAGCAGGGCGTGATGGTCGCCTTCGAGGCGGCGGTGGCCGGCGGCATCCCCATCATCAAGGCGCTGCGCGAGGGCCTGACCGCCAACCGCATCGAGTGGATCGCCGGGATCATCAACGGCACGACCAACTTCATCCTGTCGGAGATGCGCTCCAAGGGCCTGGACTTCGCGACGGTGCTGAAGGAGGCGCAGCGGCTGGGCTATGCCGAGGCCGATCCGACCTTCGACATCGAGGGCGTCGATGCCGCGCACAAGGCCACGATCATGAGCGCGATCGCGTTCGGCATTCCGGTGCAGTTCGAGCAGGCCCATGTCGAAGGCATCACCGCGCTGCAGGCCACCGACATCAAGTACGCCGAGCAGCTCGGCTACCGCATCAAGCTGCTGGGCATCGCGCGCCGGCGTGACCGGGGCATCGAACTGCGCGTGCATCCGACGCTGATCCCGGCGAACCGCCTGATCGCGAACGTCGAGGGCGCGATGAACGCGGTGCTGGTGCAGGCCGACGCGGTCGGCACCACGCTGTACTACGGCAAGGGCGCGGGCGCGGAGCCGACCGCCTCGGCCGTGATCGCCGATCTGGTCGACATCACGCGCCTGGCCACGGCCGATCCGGACCACCGCGTGCCGCACCTGGCCTTCCAACCGGACGCGATGAACGACACGCCGATCCTGCCGATGGAGCAGGTGCAGACCGCGTTCTACCTGCGCCTGCGCGTGGCGGACCAGGCGGGCGTGCTGTCGCGCATCACGACCATCCTGGCCGAGCACGAGATCAGCATCGATGCGGTGCTGCAGCGCGAGTCGGCCGAAGGCGAGAGCCAGACCGATCTGATCATCCTGACCCACGACACGCAGGAAGGCCGCATGAGCGAGGCGCTGGCCAAGATGCAGGCGCTGGAGACGGTGCTGGCGCCGATTGTGAAGCTGCGCAAGGAAGAGCTGGCGTGAAGTACCTGAGCACCCGCGGCGACCAGGCCGAGCGCCACTTCTGCGACATCCTGCTGGAGGGCCTGGCGCCCGACGGCGGGCTGTACCTGCCGACCGCCTATCCGCGGGTCGACGCCGCGACGCTCGCGCGCTGGCGCGGGCTGCCGTACGCCGACCTGGCCTTCGAGATCCTGTCGCTCTACATCGACGACATCCCGGCCGCGGACCTGAAGGCGATCGTGCATCGCACCTACACCGAGGCGGTCTTCGGCACGCCGCAGATCACGCCGCTCAAGCCGCTGGAGCCGGGGCTGGCGCTGGTCGCGCTGTCCAACGGGCCGACGCTGGCCTTCAAGGACATGGCGATGCAACTGCTCGGACAGCTGTTCGAGTACGAGCTGCAGCGCCGCGGCGAGACGCTGAACATCCTGGGCGCGACCTCGGGCGACACCGGCAGCGCCGCCGAGTACGCGATGCGCGGCAAGGCCGGCATCCAGGTCTTCATGCTGAGCCCGCACGGCCGCATGAGCCCGTTCCAGCAGGCGCAGATGTTCAGCCTGGCGGATCCCAACATCCACAACATCGCCGTGCAGGGCGTGTTCGACGACTGCCAGGACATCGTCAAGGCGGTCTCGAACGACCTCGAGTTCAAGCGCGGCCATCGCATCGGCACGGTCAACTCGATCAACTGGGCGCGGCTGCTGGCGCAGGTCGTCTACTACTTCGCGGCCTACTTCCAGGCGACGAAGGGGGAGGGCGAGCGCGTGGCCTTCACCGTGCCTTCGGGCAACTTCGGCAACGTCTGCGCGGGCCATGTGGCGCGCATGATGGGCCTGCCGATCGAGCGCCTGGTCGTGGCCACGAACGAGAACGACGTGCTCGACGAGTTCTTCCGCACCGGCGTCTACCGCCCGCGCGGCGCCGAGCACACGCTGGAGACCTCCAGCCCGTCGATGGACATCTCCAAGGCCAGCAACTTCGAGCGCTTCGTCTTCGATCTGCTGGACCGCGACGCCGCGCGCGTGAAGCGCCTCTTCGGCGAGGAGCTGGCCTCCAAGGGCTTCTTCGAGATCAGCGCCGAGGAGCGCGCGCGGATCTCGGCGCGCTATGGCTTCATCTCGGGCCGCAGCACACATGAAGACCGCGTCGCGACGATCCGCCAGTGCCACGCGCAGTACGGCGTGATCATCGACACGCACACGGCGGACGGTCTCAAGGTCGCGCTCGCGAACCGGCAGCCGGGCATGCCGATGCTGGTGCTGGAGACGGCGCTGCCGGCGAAGTTCGCCGCGACGATCGAGGAAGCGCTTGGCTTGGTGCCGCCGCGGCCCGCCGCGCTCGCCGACCTGGAGTCGCGTCCGAAGCGCGTGACGGTGCTTCCGGTCTCCGTCGAGCAGGTCAAGCAGTTCATCGTCGAGCATGTCTGAAGCCGCATCGGGACCCGCGTCCGACGCCAGGCCGGCACCGGTTGCCGGCGCGCGCGCGCCGATGATGCCGATGGAGGAGGCGCTCGAGCGCCTGCTCTCGCAGGTGTCGGCGCTGGGCCGGACCGAGTCGGTGACGACGCCGCTGGCGCGCGGCCGCGTGCTGGCGCAGGACCTGGTCTCGCCGCTGGACGTTCCCCCGTACGACAACAGCGCGATGGACGGCTACGCGATGCGCGCGGCCGATGTGGCTGACCTGGCGGCGCAGGGCGGCGAGGGCGCGGTGCTGCCGGTCTCGCAACGCGTGCCGGCGGGCTCGGTGCCTGTTGCGCTGCAGCCGGGCACGGCGGCGCGGATCTTCACCGGCGCGACCGTGCCGGCGGGCGCCGATGCCGTGCTGATGCAGGAGCAGTGCGAAGCGATCGCCGATCCCGCAGGCGCGAGCCTTGGGCAAGTCCGCATCCGCGGAGCGCTGACGCCGGGCCTTCACATCCGCCGCCGTGGCGAGGACCTGCGAGTCGGTCAGACGGTGCTGAGCGCCGGATCGCGCCTGAATGCCGCATCGCTGGGTCTGGCCGCCACCGCGGGGGCGGCGTCGCTGATGGTGGCCGCGCGGCCGCGCGTGGCGCTTTTCTCGACCGGCGACGAACTGGTGCTGCCGGGTCAGCCGCTCGGCCCGGGCCAGATCTACAACTCCAACCGCACGACGCTGCATGCGCTGCTGCTGGCCATGGGCTGCGAGGTGCGGGACCTGGGCATCGTGCCCGACACGCTGGATGCGACGCGCGCCGCGCTGCGCGACGCGGCGAAGGACGCGGATCTCATCCTCAGTTCGGGCGGCGTGTCCGTCGGCGAGGAGGACCACCTGAAGCCGGCGCTCGAGCGCGAAGGCCGGCTGGACCTGTGGCAGATCGCGATCAAGCCGGGCAAGCCGCTGGCCTTCGGCGAGGTGACCAGCGTTGGCGGCCGCACGTGGTTCATGGGGCTGCCGGGCAATCCGGTGTCGAGTTTCGTGACCTTCCTGCTGTTCGTGCGGCCGGTGCTGCTGCGGATGCAGGGCGCGACGCAACTGGCGCCGCGCGGTTTCCAGCTGCCGGCGGAGTTCACGTGGACCAAGGCCGACAAGCGCCGCGAGTTCCTGCGCGCGAAGCTGAGCGACGCGGGTGGACTGCAGCTGTTCGGCAACCAGAGCTCCGGTGTGATGAGCTCGGCCGCCTGGGCCGACGGCCTGATCGACCTGCCGCCGGGCAGCACGGTCGAGCCCGGGCAGCTGCTGCGCTTCCTGTCCTTCAACGACCTGTTCTGATCCGGGGCTTCGCGTCCTGGTGCGACCTGACGAGCTGTATTGAGATGACGATCACCGTGCGCTACTTCGCCTCGCTGCGCGAGGCCCTCGGCACCGACGAGCGCATCGCGCATCACGCGGGTGCGACGCTGGGCTCGATCCGCGATGCCTTGATCGCCAGCGACGAGGCGCATGCGCAGGCGCTGGCGCGAGGCAAGGCGATCCGCTGCGCGCTGGATCAGCAGATCCTGCCGGAGGACACGCCGGTGAAGGACGGCTCGGAAGTGGCGTTCTTCCCGCCGGTCACGGGCGGCTGAACGGGCGGCCGAGCGCCCGGCACGCGGGATGCGTGCCTCGGCGAACACCGACACCCCCTTCGGGGTGCCGCCTTCAGCACGAAGTCAGAACGGTCAAAACCTGGCACTGTCCTGCATTGCCGTGATGCAGGGAGTGGACATGGCCGGATTGGTATTCGTGATCGATGGCTTTCTGCGCTGGATGCGAAAGCAGGGGCTGCGGAGGCAGCGACCTGTGCGATGCCGTGGCTGAAATGGCACGGGGTCTGATCGATGCAGATCTTGGTAGTGGACTCGTCAAGAAGCGGATCGCACGATGCGGCGCCGGCAAGCGAGGCGGATACCGGGTGTTCGTTGCCAATCGACGCGGCGGTCCTTGGTTCTTCATCAAGGGCTACGCGAAGAACGTGATGGATGACGTGGATGCCGAGACCTTGCTCCTGTGCCGGACCGCCGCTCGCGAGCTGACGGCCATGTCGGAAAGGACACTGGCGGAGTCAGTGGCGGATCGACAACTGAAAGAGGTGTGTTGTGATGCGCAAACGGAAGAATGAGACCGTCAAGGAGATCTTGAAGATGAGTCGGGCGCTGCATGAGTGCGGTGCTTTCGACGACGATGCGATCCGGCGGATCGAGCACGCGGGGATGTTGCCGCCGGAGCCCATGACCCCGAAGGATTTCCGGCTGATCCGGGAGCAGTCGTCCTACAGCGTGTACACGCTGGCGCGCATGCTCAATACGACCGCGAAGCGCCTTCGGCGCTGGGAGCTCGGGCAAGGCAAGCCGCATGGCGCGGAACTGCGGCTGCTGCGCATGATGCGGGAGCGTGGCGTTGATGCGGTCTTCCCGTGACGGAGGAGGGGCTTTGGCAATGTCTGGACCGGTATTCGTGATCGACGGCTTTCTGCGCTGGATGCGAAAGCAGGGGCTGCGGAGACAGCGACCTGTGCGATGCCGTGGCTGAAATGGCACGGGGTCTGATCGATGCAGATCTCGGTAGTGGACTCGTCAAGAAGCGGATCGCACGATGCGGCGCGGGCAAAAGCAGCGGGTACCGAGCGCTTGTGGCAAGGCGAAGCGGCGGTTCTTGGTTCTTCATCAGGGGCTATGCCAAGAGCGAGATGGAGAGCGTCGACCCGCCGGGGCTCAAGCTGTGCCGCGCGATCGCCCGTGAACTGACGTCGCTGTCCGACTCGGCTTTGGCCGAGAAGGCGGGAACTCGACAACTGAAAGAGGTGGACTGTGATGCGCAAACGTAAGAGCGAGACGGTCAAGCAATTGCTCCGAACCAGCCGCGAGCTTCATGCTTGCGGCCTGTTCGACGATGCGGCGATCCGTCGCATCGAACATGCGGGCATGTTGCCGCCCGAGCCGCTGACGCCCAAGGAGATCCGGTCCATTCGGGAACAGACGTCTTATTGCGTCTACACGTTGGCGGGTCTGCTCAATACGAGCGCCAAGCGCCTTCGGCGCTGGGAGCTCGGGCAAGGCAAGCCGCATGGCGCGGAACTGCGGCTGCTGCGCATGATGCGGGAACGTGGCGTCGACGCGGTCTTCCCGTGACGGAGGGGCGGGATCAACGTCCCGCGCGGTCGCTCTTGAGCAGCCTGGCCGCCACCGTCTCTCCCTGCGTGAACGCTTCCTCGAACACCGAGTAGCCCGCCAAGTCCGCATGCGCGAAGTGCAGCCGGCCCTGTGCGCGCTCGCGCAGCGCACCCAGTGCCGCCGAGCCGCGCAGCCCCGGATGCGGAATGCTCATCGCGTGCCCGTAGCGCATCAGCTCGATGCGCTGCAGCCGCTCCGGCAGGTCCGGATGCAGCGGCGCCATGTCGGCCAGCACGCGGCCGGCCCAGGCGCGCCAGTCGTCCTGAAGCAGATCCTTGCGCTGCGACTCGCGCAGCGCGCGATAGGCCGTCAGCACCAGCGGTCCGCGGCTCGGGTCGAGGTCCTGCTGGTCCGCGTTCACGTAGCCCAGCGCCTCGCCCCCATAGACGACGTTGTCCCACGACAGCGGTGCGCCGAGCCGCTCCAGCGGCGGCGCGTCGAGGAGCAGATTCGCGACCAGCCACGGCGCGTAGCGCATGCCGCGCGCCGCTTCGGTCAATGCGGCCGGCGGCTGCTCTGGCAGCCGCGCGCCGATGAACAGCGGCATCGCCATCACGACCTGGTCCGCTTCCCAGCGCTCGGCGGTCTGCTCCCGGTCATTCCAGACCAGCACCTGAACGCCATGCCGTTCCTCGCGAAGACGCACCGCGGTGCGGCCGCCGTGGAAGGCGTCCGACAGCGGCGCCGCCAGGCGCTCCGACAGCCAGCCATTGCCTTGCGGCCAAGTCAGCACGGCCTCGCGTTCCTCGCCGCTCATGAAGCCATGCCGGCTGCCGAAGTAATGCAGCCCCGCCCAGGCCGACACCTGCGAGGCATCGGCGCCATAGTCGTCGCGGCAGCAGTAGTCGAGATACCAGCGCAGCGGCGCGGCTGTCAGCCTCTGCTCGTCGAGCCACGCCGCGAAGGTCTTCGCGTCCAGCGCCTGATGCGCGGGCGACCAGGCGTGCTTGGAACTCGGCATCGAGAAGCCGATCTCGCGCCGCGCTTGCTCCACGAGCTCCCCGAAGCGGCGGTACTGCGCCTGCAGCTCGGGTGTCTCCGCCGGCGGCAGCAGGCCGTCGACCCATTGATCGTTCCACCAGAGCCGCTCCTGGGGGCTGTGGCAGAGCCAGCGCTCGTCGTAGACCCAGCGGCCGTGCTCGAAGCTGGCGAGCCCGAGGTCCTCCAGCAGCGTCCGCACTTCCACGGCGTCGGGGCCCGGCGTGGGCAGGTAGTGCGCGC
>Ga0209050_1001423_pt1 | contig 25844 bp, 20 predicted proteins | sample Araplavi_mTSA_r2_FD_184276 | JGI IMG/M metagenome (GOLD analysis project Ga0209050, IMG submission 184276) | Arabidopsis root microbial communities from North Carolina, USA - plate scrape MF_Cvi_mTSA_r2 (SPAdes) (version 2) | ecosystem: Host-associated > Plants > Roots > Endosphere | place: USA... | reverse complement strand
CGTCTCGGCCTCGCTCTTCGATCCCTTGAGGACAAGCGTCGAGAGCGAATTGAGCGTGTTGAACAGGAAGTGCGGATTGACCTGGTAATGCAGCGCGCGGAGCTGGGCGGTCTGCGCCTCGATCCGAAAATGGTTCGCGCGCCGTTCGACCGCACGCATCTCGTTGGCATAGCCGAAGGCGACATAAAGCGCCGCCCAGACGGCAAAGAAGAAATACCAGCGGATCGAGCTGTCGAGGATCAGCATCATTTCCCATGCGCCGGGATATTTGCCCTGCATCTCCTCGATCAGCTTGGCGCTGTCCGCCACGGGAAACCAGTAATAGAAGACGAGCAGATTGACCGTCGCATAGATGATGACGAGCGGCACGGCCGCCCCCATCGCCGCGGCGAGGCGGGCGCCAAAGCTTTGCGGCTGGGCGCGCTGGAGCAGCTGGTACAGGACAAACGTACACAGAATGCCCGCGATCACCACGACGGCGCGGCGTCCCGATGACGTCCATTGCTCGGGCGCGCCGGTCAGCATCGCAAGGACCGTGGTGATCAGGAAATAGATCACCCACATGGCGATGATCGAGCCGATCGCGACGCGCGGATTGACGCGCGCGTCCGAAGCGCGCCAATCGGGGTCCGTCGCCAGCATTTTCGCGCGCTGGTCACGCAGCGCGTCCTTGCGGTTTGTCATGTTCATTGACGATGCTTTAGCGCCAAAGGTCGATCGATGGCTAGCGGACACCGGGCCGCCAGTCGAAGCTGTGCGCGCCTTGGTCGAAAGCAGGAGGCCTGTCAGCCCGCCGGTTGCGGCAGCGTACGGCGCCAGTTGCCGCGCCGATAGATTGCCCACGCCATCGCCAGCGAGGCGAGCGACGAGAGCGGGAAGCTCCACCAGAGGATATCGCTGCCAATCACAGGATAACCGAAATAATAGATGCCGAGGCGGATCGGGAACATCGACAGGAACAGGATGACGAGCGGCGGAACGACCGAGCCGTTGGCGCGCAGTGTGCTGATGAGGACAATCGTCGTGCCGAAAGGCAGGAAGGTCCAGGTAGCGATCAGCTGAATATTGCGCGCGACGTCGATCGCCTGGCTTTCGCTGCCGAGGAACAGCGCGAGCGCGGCGCGGTCGAACAGCAGGAGCAGACCGATCAGCACGCCGGTCATCGCGAGGTTGATCGCGATGCCGCTATTCGTCACCGACGATACGCGATCCCAGCGCCCGGCGCCGATATTCTGCGCCGCCATCGAACTGACCGCGGCACCGACCGCGAGCGCGGGCATCTGGATATAATTCCACAGTTGCAGCGTCGCGCCATAGGCGGCGGCGGTGACGAGCCCCTCGCGGTTGACGAGGCCGACCATGACGAGCCCGGCGCCCGAGATCACGAGCATCTGGGCGCCCATCGGCAGCCCGCGCCCGATAATGAAGCGGAGCTCGCTCCACTTGGGATAGAGATAGGTGAGCTCGTGGCCGCGAAGGCGGAGGACGTGGTTTTTCGCGTAGAGCCACCCGATCATACCCGCGAGGCTGATCGTCCCCGCGACGGCGGTCGCGAGCGCGCTGCCCGCGATGCCGAGGCGCGGGAAGGGGCCGAGGCCGAGGATCAGCACCGGGTTGAACAGGATGTCGAGCACCACCGCGAGGATCATGAAGCGGAGCGGCGTCACGGCGTCGCCCGCGCCGCGCGAGGCCATCATCAGCGTGACCGAGAGCATGCTGGCCGGGACGGCGAGAAAGGTGACGCGGAGATAGTCGTGCGCCATCGCAAAGGCTTCGGGCGGGGTTTTGAGCCAGTGCAATATCTGGTCCGACGCGAACCAGCCGAGGATCGCGATGACGAGCGAGAAGATGAGCGCGAGGCCGATCACACCGCCGGTGGCGCGTCGCGCGGCATCAATGTCGCCGCGGCCCATCGACTGGCCGATGAGGACGGTCGCCGCCATGCCGAAGCCGAAAAAGGCCCCGAACATCAGGAACATTATGATGTTCGCATTGGCGGTCGCGGCGAGTGCGCTTTCGCCGAGGAATTGCCCGACCCAGATCGAGTTCACCGATCCCGACAATGTCTGGAGGATGTTCGACGCGAGCGTCGGCAGCGCGAAGAGGATCAGCGTCTTGGTGATCGGCCCGCTGGTCAGATCCATCCGTCCGCCGCCGCGCGCCGTCTGGCGCGGCGGAACCGGGCTTGCGGCCGGATCCGCCGCCGCCGCAACGGGCGTCGGCGTGACGGGGATCTCTTCGCTCACCCCAGCCGCGCCAGCGCGGCGGTCAGGCGGTCGGCTTCGGCTTCCTTGGCGGCATGGTCGGCACGCGCCTTTTCAACCGCTTCGGGCTTCGCGCGTTCGACGAACGAGGGGTTGTTCAGGCGGCCGGCGAGGCCGTCGCGTTCCTTTGCCGCGGCGGCGAGCGCCTTGGTCAGGCGATCGCGTTCGGCAGCGATGTCGATCACGCCCTCGAGCGGCACGGTGATCGTTTCGCCTTCGACGACGAGCTGCGCCGAGGCGCCCGCGGGTGCGGGGTCGAAGCTTACGGCTTCGAGGCGCGCGAGGCGATCGAGCTGCGCCGCGAGCTTTTCGGTACGGCTTTTCAGCGAGGCCGGGAAATGCGCGGTCAGGCGCGCGCCCGGGGGCAGGCCGAGTTCGGCCTTTGCGGTGCGCAATTCGCTGACGAGCTTGATCAGCCAGTCGATGTCTGCGCTGGCATCGGCGTCGTGCGTCGCGGCAGGCGCCGGCCATTTCGCGGTGATCAGCGGATAGTCCGCACGGTCGCCAAGTCCGGTCCACAGCTCTTCGGTGATGAAGGGCATGAAGGGGTGGAGCATCACGAGGATCTGGTCGAGCACCCAGCCGGCGACGGCCTTCGTCTCGTCGTCGATCGCGCCCTTGATCAGTTCGAGATACCAGTCGCAGAAGCGGTCCCACGCGAAGCTGTAGATCGCGTTCGCGGCCTCGTCGAAACGATAGGCGGTGAAGGCCGTCTCCATCGCGGCAACGGTCGCGGCGACCTCGCCGATGATCCAGCGGTTGACGGGCAGCGTCGCGGCGGGGGCTTCGAAGCTGGCCGAGGCTGCAATGCCATTGGCTTCGCAGAAGCGCGCGGCGTTCCACAGCTTCGTCGCGAAGTTGCGGTATCCCGCAAGGCGCGCGTCATCCATCTTGATGTCGCGGCCCTGGCTTTCCATTGCCGACATGAAGAAGCGCAGGGCGTCGGCGCCGTACTGGTCGATCAGCCCGAGCGGGTCGACGACATTGCCCTTCGACTTCGACATCTTGGCGCCGTCGGGCGCGCGGACGAGGCCGTGGAGGTAGAGCGTCTTCCACGGGACATCGCCCATGAACTCCATCCCCTGCATCGCCATGCGCGCATCCCAGAAGAAGAGAATGTCGAAGCCCGAGATCAGGACGTCGTTGGGGTAGTGCCGCTTCACGAGATCGGTGTTTTCGGGCCAGCCGAGCGTGGCGAAGGGCCAGAGCGCCGAAGAGAACCACGTGTCGAGGACGTCGGGATCGCGGCGGAGCGCGATTTCCAGATTGTCCGGATTCTCGCGAACCGCCTTGATAAAGTCGCGCGTTTCATCCTCGTCGCCGCTGAGTTCGACGACCTTGGACCCGTTCGCATATTTGGGCTTGGCGGCGTAATATTCGCGCGCCTGCGCGGCGGCTTCCTCGAAGCTGTTGGCGACGAACACGGGCTCGCGGCCCAGTTGCCCCTTCGCGGTGAGGAGGTAGCTGAGTTCGCCGTCCTCCATGATTTCCGGGCCGTACCAGGCAGGGATGCGGTGTCCCCACCACAGCTGTCGCGACACGCACCAGGGCTGGATATTTTCCATCCAGTTGAAGAAGGTCTTTTCCCACGTCTTCGGGACGATATCGATGCGCCCGTCGCGTACCGCTTGAATCGGCGGCTGCGCCAGCGTTTCGGCATCGACATACCATTGGTCGGTCAGCCAGGGTTCGATCACCACGCCGCCGCGGTCGCCAAAGGGCGTCTGGATCGTGCGCGGTTCGGCGTCGTGCTCATTGCCGTCCTTGTCGACGTGCGGAATGAGGAAGCCTTGTTCCTTCATCATCGAAACGACGAGTTCGCGCGCGCCGTCCTCGCCATTGCGGCGGAAGCGATGCAGGCCAAGGAAATCGTCGGGGATCAGCCGGTCCGACACCTGCTGCACATTGGCGTCTTCGTCGAACATGTTGAACATCCGGCCGGGCTTGAAGCCCGCGCGCTTGCCAACCTCGAAGTCATTGAAGTCGTGGCCCGGGGTGATCTTCACCGCGCCTGAACCGAGTTCGGGATCGGCATGTTCGTCGGCGACGATCTTGAAGCGGCGGCCGGTGATCGGCTGGAGAATATCCTTGCCGATTACGCTCTTGTAGCGCGCGTCGTTGGGGTGCACCGCGACCGCCATGTCGGCGAGCATCGTTTCGGGACGCGTCGTCGCGACCACGATGTAATTGCTGCCGTCATCGAGCGTCACGCCGTCGGCGAGCGGATATTTGAAGTGCCAGAAGCCGCCCTGGATTTCGTGCGTTTCGACCTCGAGGTCCGAAATCGCGGTCTTCAGCTTCGGGTCCCAGTTCACCAGCCTTTTGTCGCGGTAGATCAGGCCCTTTTTGTGGAGGTCGACGAACACCTTGGTCACGGCCTCGGTGAAATGCGGGTCCATCGTGAACTGTTCGCGCGACCAGTCCATCGAGCAGCCGAGGCGGCGAAGCTGGCCGGTGATCTGGCCACCGCTTTCGGCCTTCCACTGCCAGACCTTGTCGATAAAATCTTCGCGGCTGTAATTGGTGCGCTTGTCCTGCCGCTCTTCCATCTGCCGCTCGACCACCATCTGCGTCGCAATACCGGCATGGTCCATGCCGACGACCCAGAGGGCATCCTTGCCGCGCAGGCGCTCATAGCGGACGAGCACGTCCTGCAGCGTATTGTCGAGCGCATGGCCGATATGCAGCGCGCCGGTGACGTTCGGCGGCGGGTTGACGATCGTGAAGGGTGTCGCGTCGGGACGCGCGGGACGGAAGAGTCCACGGCTTTCCCATTCATGGGCCCATTTCGCCTCGATAGCGGCGGGATCGAACGTTTTTTCCATCGGCATAGCCGGGCGCCTTTGCCAGCCGTGGGGCGGACTGGCAAGCCGGATCGGCAGCGATTAGACTGCTGTCAACGTGCAGGAGCGAGGTCATGGACGATGCGATGCGCAGCGGGGTCATCCGCTTTGCCGACTATGCGGCAAAAGTGCCGACCCCTGAGGGCGAACGATCGGTGCTGGCACTGAAACGCGGGACGCTCGACGTCCGCCTGTCGGTCCCCGTTCCGCCGAACCGCCAGACGCCGCACGAACAGGACGAGCTTTATGCCGTCATATGCGGCGAAGGCGTGCTGATCCACGGCGGCGAGCGCACGCCCTTTTCAGCGGGCGACCTGCTGTTCGTCGCCGCCGGGGTCGAGCATCATTATGCCGATTTCAGCGACGATCTCGCGTTGTGGCGGATATTCTATGGCAAGACGGGCGGCGAGATCGCGGAGTAATCCGCCGCCCGGCGAGGCTCATTTCTTCAGATAGCTGCCCAGCCAGTTGAACACCGTATGGTGCCATTGGACGCTGTTCGCGCCCTTCAGAACCCAATGGTTTTCGTCAGGAAAGACGAGCAGTTGCGACGGGACGCCGCGGCGCTGGAGCGCGGTGAAGGCGGCGAGGCCCTGCGTGTAGGGAATGCGGAAGTCCTTCTCGCTGGTGATCACCAGCATCGGGGTCTTCCACTTCGCGACATGGTTCACCGGGTTCCATTTTTCGAACTCTTCGGGAACTTCGAAATAGGGGCCGCCATGCTCCCATTCGTCGAACCATAGCTCTTCGGTTTCATAGGCCATCGCGCGCGCATCGAAGACGCCGTCGTGCTGGACGAGGCATTTGAAGCCGTCGGTCCACTGGCCGGCGATCCAGTTCATCATGTAACCTCCATAGGAAGCGCCAAGCGCGCAGGCGTTGGCGATGTCGAGCTGCGTATCCTGCTTGCCCGCGGCGGCGAGGCCGAGGCGGAGGTCTTCGAGCGGCTTGCCGCCCCAATCCTTGTTGATGCTGTCGGTGAACGCCTGACCGTAGCCCGTCGAGCCGTGGAAATCGACGCTGACCACGCCATAGCCTTGCTGCGCGAAGAGGCGCGGGTTCCAGCGGGTCGACCAGCCGTTGCCGAAGCTGCCCTGCGGCCCGCCATGGACGATGAAGGCGACGGGCAGCTTGGCGGTGGCGTTCGCGGGTTTCAGGATGATCCCCCACACCTTGTCGCCATTGGCGCCGGCGAACTGCATCCGGTCGAACTTGACCGGATCGAATTCGGCGAGTGCCGCGGCGTTCACGGCGGTGACCTGCTTCACCTTGCCCTTTGCATCGCGGACATAAAGATCGGTGGGCGCCAGCGCGGTGTTGCGCGTGTAGAGAAGCGCGCCACCCGGCAGCACCGTGACGTCGCTGATCGTGCCGTCGAAGGCGTCGGCCGAGGCCTTGATTTTCTCGACCTTGCCGCTCGCCGCGTCGACCTTGAACACCGGATGGTCGAGCACGTCCTGCGCGGTGACGAACAGTGACTTGCCGTCGGCGGCCCACGCGATCGACGCGACCGAGCGGTCCCATGCTTCTGTGAGCTCTTTCGTCTCGCCGCTTTCGAGGTTGCGGAGCATCAGCACCTGCCGGTCGGCTTCGTAGCCGGGACGCGCCATCGCGGCATAGGCGAGCCATTTGCCGTCGGGCGACGGGGTGGGAAGGGTGTCGGTCGCCTGATTGGACTCGGTCAGGTTGGTCGGCATCATCCGGCTGTCGACCAGCCAGCTATAGATATCGAGATTGGTCGAGGTCGGTTCGTTGCGATCGGCCTTGCGCAGCGTGAAGAAGACGGTGCGGCTGTCGGCACCCCATGCGAGTTCCTCGCCGCCGCCGAACGGCTTCGAGGGGCTGTCGCCGATCAGGCCGGCGTCGACAGGGCGCGCGGCGCTTGCCTTGCCATCGGCAAGGTTGAAGATGAAGGGGCGGCTGTAGGTGCCCGGCGTTTCCCAAGCGTCCCAGTGGCGGACGAAGCCAGCGCCGTCCTTGTAGAGACGGCCGCTGCCGGGGCCGACAAGCGCGCCCTTGTCCTTGGCGTCGCAACCGAAGTCGGTGCATTCCTTCGGAATGTCGCCCCACGCGAGCAGCTTTTTGCCGTCGGGCGAAATCTTGAAGCCCGCGACGTCAGCCGGTGTGTCGGTGACCTGCGTTGCGGCACCGCCCGCGCTCAGATCGATCCGCCACAGCTGATCCTTGCCCGATGCGTTCGAGAGGAAATAGAGGCTGCCGTCGGGCGCAAAGGCGGGCGATGTTTCATTCTTGCCCGCGGTGTCGGCGATCTGGACAGGCTTCGCGTCTTTCGCATTGCGGTCGACGAGCCAGAGGCCGGTCGAGCGCTTGTATGTGCCGGTTTCGGTGTGGGTCTGCTGGAACACCACCCAGCGGCCGTCGGGCGACGCGGTCGGCGCGGCGACGCGCTTCAGCGTCGCGAGATCGACCTCGGTCATCGGTCGGGCGAACGCGGGGGCGGAAAGGGCGGCGGCGAGCGCGATTGCGCTGGACAGGATGTGGTTTCGCATGAAAGCGGTTTAGCGATGCGGCGCGCGCGTTCAAGCACGAAGGCGCGCCAATCCGCGCTTCGCCGACACCAACTAAATTTCGCTGGCAGAGCAAAAGGAAAAGCTCCATCGGGCCGATCGAGGAACGAGAAGGGAACCGATGGTCCGCGCCATATTGAACACAGGCCGCCTGTTCGTGCCGCTGCTGGCGGGCGCGAGCCTGCGCGACCGCGTGATCGCCAGCATCGGGGCCTTGATCGGGATCGGTTTCGTTGGGCTGACATGCGTCGCGCTGTTCCCCTCGACAATGCCGTGGATCGTTGCGCCGATGGGCGCTTCGGCGGTGCTGCTGTTCGCCGTGCCCGCGAGCCCGCTCGCGCAGCCTTGGTCGATCGCCGGCGGGAATGTCATTTCAGCGATGGTCGGTGCGATCGTCGCATGGATATTTCCCGATCCGGCGATTGCCGCCGCCGTCGCGGTTTCGCTCGCGATCCTGACGATGTCGCTCTTGCGCTGCCTGCACCCGCCGGGCGGCGCCGCGGCGCTGAGTGCCGTGCTCGGCGGCTATGCGCTGTTTTCGGCGCATGTGACCGATTTCCTGCTGGTCGTGTTCGTCAATTCGCTGCTGATGGTGGCGATCGGGTGGGTGTTTCACCGCTTTTCGGGGCATAGCTATCCGCACCGCGCCAAGCCTGTCGAAGGCAAGGCGTTGCCGCCTGCGCCTGCTTCCGGCCTGCTGATGCGCGATATCGATCAGGCGCTCGACGACTTGGGCGAGACGTTCGACATCAGCCGTGAGGATCTTGCGTTGCTGCTCGAACGGGCGGAACTTCATGCCGCCGAGCGGAGCGGCAAACCTTAGCGAACGAGTACGCCGCCCTTCATCACATGGTCGATCTTTTCGAGCACGCTGATATCGGCGAGCGGGTCGGCCTTTACCGCGACGAAGTCGGCATAGCGGCCGGGCACGATCGCGCCGATATCGCTGCGCCCCATTTCCTCCGACGCGCGGCCGGTCGCTGACTGGATCGCCTGCATTGGCGTCATCCCATATTTGACCATGTTGCGGAACTGGCGTGCGTTGAGGCCGTGCGGATAGACGCCCGCGTCGGTGGCATAGCCGATGTTCACGCCAAGCTCGACCGCGCGTTTGAACGCGGCGCGTTGGGCGTCGGTCGTTTCGCGGTTCTTGCGCAGATATTCTTCGGGCCAGCCTTCCTTGGTTCCCACATCGTCGATGTAGGTGCCGTTGTAGATGTCCATCGCGAGCCAGGTGCCGTGATTCTTCGCGAGTTGCAGTGTCGCTTCGTCGGCTAGGCTCGCATGCTCGATGCTGTCGACACCGGCGTTGATCGCATTCTGGATGCCGATCGCGCCGTGCGCGTGCGCGGTGACCTTCTTGCCGCGGGCATGCGCGACCTTCACGACCGCGCGCAGCTGGTCGACGGTCATTTCGGGTGCCCCCGGTTCGGTGCCGATCGCGAGGACTGCGCCGGTCGCGATCGTCTTGATGAAATCGGCGCCATGGTCGAGCAGATAGGTCGTCTTTGCGGCTGCTTCCTCGGGCGTCGCGGCGACGCCGAGGCGCATGTCGGGCGGCAATTGCTCGTTCGGGACTACGCCGTTGAGTTCGCCGCCGCCCTTCGGAATGGTGAGATACGCGCCCGCGACCCACATGCGCGGACCGGGCACGTCGCCCCGATCGATCGCGTTGCGCAGGGTCACGTCGGTGAGCCCGCGATAGGTTCCCACATCACGGACGCTGGTGAAACCCGCGTCGAGCGTCACGCGCGCGTTGCGCGCGCCGACGAGCGCGGTTTCGGCGGGCGAGGCCTTCATCGGCGCGGCGAGGTCGGCGCTCTGACCGAGGTCAGCGAGATGGGTGTGGAGGTCGATCAGGCCGGGCAGGACGGTGAAGCCCGACCAGTCGACCACCGTCGCGCCATCGGGCGCCTTTCCGCAGGGCCCTACCGCCTTGATGCGCTCGGCCTCGACCGTGACGCACTGGCCGGTGCGCACCTCGTTCGACACGCCGTCGATCAGTCGTCCGGTCTGGAGATAGAGGGTTTCGGCTGAGGCGGGCGCTGCGACGAGGGCCGCCGCAAGCGCCGCGGTCAAATATTCGAAGCGAATGCGTCGCACTGGCGCGGGTCTCCGGATTGCAGGCCGCGGCGCAGCCAGCTCATGCGCTGCTCGCTCGTCCCGTGTGTGAAACTTTCGGGCACGGGACGCTGGCCGGCCGAGCGCATCAGCGTGTCGTCGCCGATCGCATTGGCGGCGCGCATTGCCTCTTCCATGTCGCCCGGTTCCATCACCGGCTGGCCGTCGCTTGTTTTCGCACGCGCGGCCCAGACGCCTGCGTAGCAATCGGCCTGCAATTCCATGCGGACCTGCAGCGCATTGCCCTCGGCCTGCGAAGCGCGCGCCTGCGCACGGCGGACCTGTTCCGATATGCCGCTGACGGTCTGGATATGGTGACCGACTTCGTGCGCGACGACATAGGCCTGCGCGGCATCGCCCGCCGCGCCAAAGCGCTGCGCGAGTTCACCGAAGAAGGCTGTGTCGAGATAGATGCCCTGATCGGCGGGGCAGTAGAACGGACCCATCGCGGCTTGCGCCGCCCCGCAACCCGACTGGTTGCGATCGGTGAAGAAGCGCAGTTTCGGTTCTTGATAACCGTTGATCTGAGTGCCCCAGAATTTGTTCGTCGAGCTGAAGACGTTGCACGCGAAGCGCTCACCCTCGGTGTCGCAAGCCTGGGCATTGGTGCTGCGGCTGTCGGCCATGGGATCGGCCGAGCCGCTTCCGCTGCTGAGCATGTTGGCGCCGGGGCCGAGCAGGAAAAAGGCGGCTAGGCCGATCAGCAGGATTGTGCCGCAGCCCATCTTGCGTCCGAGCAGCATCGGAAGAAATCCGATGAGGAGTCCGCCGAGGCCACCGCCTCCGCCGCCGCCAAATCCGCCGCCGCCGCCGCGACCAAGGTCGCGGATATCGTCACCGGGATCATAGTCGTCGAGGCGCATCGGGCTTCTCCACCGGTAAAATTCTCGTTCGGCCGCGATAGTTACAGCAGCGCCCGGCAATTGGAAGGGGCTTCGCATATCACCCGGCCATTGCAATAGCCTGTGTTGCGGTGCACAAATCCGGCGCGCTCCCAAGAAGGATCCCCCGAGTCCATGCCCCGCCGCGCCGCCCGTGCCGCCCTTCCGCTTCCCGACCTCGTCGTGCTTGTCCTGCAGGGCGGCGGCGCGCTCGGCGCGTTTCAGGCGGGGGTGTATGAGGCGCTGATCGAGCTTGGCATCGAGCTCGACTGGGTGGCGGGAATTTCGATCGGCGCGGTCAACGCCGCGATCATCGCCGGGAACGAACGCGATCAGGCGGTGGGCAAGATGCGCGAATTCTGGGAAGGCGTCTCGTCGGCACTACCCTCGCTGCCGACCGCGGACAATGATTGGGCGCGCGAATGGACGCATATGGCCGCCGCAGCACAGGTGACGGCGTTCGGCGTTCCCGGCTTTTTCACTCCCCGTTTTCCGCCACCGGCTTTTGCCGAACGACAGACGCCTGAAGCCGTCAGCTTTTACGACACGACGCCGCTGATCACGACGCTCGACCGGCTGGTCGACTGGGACCGGGTGAACAACGGCAAGGTGCGGCTATCGGTGGGTGCCGTCGCGGTCGAGACCGGGAATTTCCGCTATTTCGACACGCAATGCGACACGATCGATGCGCGCCATATATTGGCATCGGGCGCATTGCCGCCGGGGCTGCCGCCGGTCGAGATCGACGGCACCTGGTATTGGGACGGCGGGCTCGTGTCGAACACACCGCTGGAGCATGTCGTCGAGGTTGCGAACAAGGACATGCTCGTCTTTCAGGTCGACCTGTTCCCCGCCCGCGGTGACCGTCCGCATGATTTGGAAGAAGCCTGGTCGCGCGAGAAGGACATCCGCTATTCGAGCCGCACGCGCCGCATTTCGGACGGGCTGGTGCGGCGGCGCAAGGAGCATCGGCTGATCGACCGGATGCTGGAAAAGCTGCCATCGGAATGCGCCGATCTTCCCGAGGTCAAGGCGGTACGGAAGATGGTCGATTGCAAGGCACTCAACGTCGTCCAGCTGATCCACCAGCCGCCAGCGTGGCAGACCGGCGCGCGCGATTTCGAATTTTCGCGCTCGACGATGGAGGTCAACTGGGCGCTTGGCCGGGATGCGGTCGAGGCGGCGATGAAGGACGGGCACTTGCTCGCCGACAGCATCGCCGAAGGGCGCTCGGACAGTTTTGCGGTGCAATCGAATGCATTGCGACCAAAGACCGAACCCGACGTTTCCTGAAACTCTCCCCCACCGAAAGGATCTGAACATGCGCCTTACAGGAAAGACCGCCCTCGTCACCGGATCGACCTCGGGCATCGGGCTCGGCATCGCCAAGGCCTTTGCGGCCGAGGGTGCGAACATCATAATCAACGGGTTCGGTGAGGCCGACGCGATCGAGACCGAGCGCAAGGGGCTCGAGGCGACCAGCGGAGGGAAGGCCGCCTATGACGGTGCCGACCTGACCAAGTCCGAACAAATCGAAGAGATGTTCAAGCGCGCCGAGACGGATTTCGGCGGGGTCGATATCCTCGTCAACAATGCTGGGATGCAGTTCGTTTCGCCGGTCGAGGATTTTCCGGTCGACAAATGGGACATGATCATCGCGCTCAACCTGACCGCGGCCTTCCACACGATCCGCCATGCCGTGCCCGTCATGCGCAAGAAGAAATGGGGGCGTATCATCGCGACGGCATCGGCGCACTCGCTCGTCGCCTCGCCGTTCAAATCGGCCTATGTCACCGCCAAGCATGGGCTTGCGGGCCTGACCAAGACCGTCGCGCTCGAGGTTGCTGATGCCGGGATCACGGTCAATTGCATCAGCCCGGGCTATGTCTGGACGCCGTTGGTCGAGAACCAGATCCCTGACACGATGAAGGCGCGGAACATGACGCGCGAACAGGTGATCAACGACGTGCTGCTCGCGGGTCAGCCGACGAAGCAGTTCGTGACCGTCGAGCAGGTCGCCGCCATCGCATCCTTCCTGACCCGCGACGAAGCGGCGAACATCACCGGCGCCAATCTCAGCGTCGATGGCGGCTGGACGGCCGCCTGACCGGCTGCGCTCTTGAGCAATCTCCTTTGCCCTCTTAAGGTTAACCATCGAGGGGTCGGGGAGAAACGGAGAATCATGGGTCGCACCATTTGGGTTTTGGCGGTGGCGCTTGGCGTCACCCTTGGCGCGTGCAAGTCGGTGGTGCCGCCGGTGCCTCCGTCGGCGGCTGATGCGCCGCCGGAGACGGGCACATGGCGCGCAACGGCGACGAAGCAGGATCAGGAGCGGATTCGCGGCTGGTACAGCAGCTGGCAGGCGGCGCTGGCCGACGCGCGGGCGAAAGGCTTTGGTGCCGACATCGACCGCGAGGGTATATTGCTGCAACCGGCGGCGGCGCTGCCCAATCCGCATCTGCCGGCGGGCGACTACCGGTGCCGGACGATCAAGCTTGGCACGCAGGGGCGGAGCGGACTTTCCTATGTCGCCTACCGCTGGTTTCGGTGCCGCGTGGCGCCCGAGCAGGGACTATCGAGCCTGACCAAGGTTACGGGGTCGCAGCGCCCGGTCGGGCTGATCTTCCCCGACAATCTGAAGCGCCAGATCTTTCTCGGCACGCTCGAGCTCGGCGACGAGAAGATGGCGGTCAATTACGGCAGCGACCGGATGCGCGACATGGCGGGGCTGGTCGAGCGGATCGGCGACAATCGCTGGCGGCTGGTTCTGCCCGCACCAGCGTATGAATCTTTGCTCGACGTGATCGAACTGGTCCCGGCGGGCTGACAAGAACAACAGGGGAATACGAATGCGAATTTTGTTGATGAGCGCTGCTGCGCTGGCTTTCGCTGCGCCTGGAGCGGCGCAAACGCTCGGTGGCGAGGTGGAGAAGCAGATGCCGTCGCTGATGGCGATCTACAAGGATTTGCACGCCAATCCCGAACTCAGCTTCATGGAAGTGCGCTCGGCGGGCATCCTCGCCGCCGAGGCGCGCAAGCTCGGCTTCAAGGTCACCGAAAAGGTCGGCGGCACGGGCGTCGTCGCGGTGATGGAGAATGGTCCGGGCCCAGTCGTGATGGTGCGCGCCGACATGGACGGGCTGCCAGTGACCGAACAGACGGGCCTACCCGGCGCATCGAAGATCCGCGTGACCACGAAAGAAGGCGTTGAGACCGGCGTGATGCACGCGTGCGGCCACGACACGCATATGACGGCGTGGATCGGCGTCGCGCGCCTGATGGCGGCGAACAAGGCGAAATGGTCGGGCACGCTGGTGATGATCGGCCAGCCCGCCGAGGAGCGCGGCGCGGGGGCGCGGATGATGCTCGCCGACGGGCTTTATACCCGCTTTCCGAAGCCGCAATATGCGCTCGCTTTCCACGATGCGGCACAGTTTCCCGCGGGAAAGATCGGTTACACGCCAGGCTATGCGCTCGCCAATGTGGACAGTGTTGACATCACGGTGAAGGGTGTCGGCGGGCATGGCGCCTATCCGCAAACGACCAAGGATCCGATCGTACTCGCGAGCCGCATCGTCGGCGCGCTCCAGACGCTCGTGTCGCGCGAGATCAGCCCGCTCGACAGTGCGGTGGTGACCGTCGGCAGCTTCCACGCCGGGGCGAAGCACAACATCATTTCGGACGAAGCGAAGCTGCAGCTGACCGTTCGCAGCTATAGCGACGAAGTGCGCGACCATCTGCTCGACGGAATCGGGCGCATTGCGAAGGGTGAGGCGATCGCCGCAGGGATGCCCGACGACAAGATGCCCGTCGTGAGCGTCGACAAGAATGAATATACGCCCGCGACTTTCAACACGCCCGAATTCACCGAAGAGATGGCTGCATTCCTCAAGACCAGCTTCGGTGAGGCACGCGTCATGCAGATGCCGCCAGTAATGGGCGGCGAGGATTTCAGCCGCTTCTGGCGCGAAGACAAGAGCATCAAGAGCCTGATCGTCTGGGTCGGCGGCGTGCCGCAGGCCGAATATGACGCGGCGAAGAAGGAAGGGCGCACCTTGCCGAGCCTCCATTCGCCCTTCTGGGCGCCCGATGCACCCGCTGTCATCTCGACCGCGACCGAGGCGCTGACCGCGATGACGATGAAGCTGATGGCGAAGAAATAGGCAGAAGTTCCATCGTCGCGTTCTCTCACGCTCGACCGACCGGGTTTCCGTCCTCCAAATAAATTGGGATGGACCTGTTCGAGAGGCTGTGGTGAGCAAGAGCCATGTCTGCCAATGAACCTGCGCTCGGCCTCTCTGCATGCCTCACCGACCGGGAGATGGAGATTCTGCGCCTGTTGGTCGCCGGGCATACGGTAAAGACCATCGCAACGCGTCTGGGGCGTTCGGAGACCTCGATCAACGAGCGTTTGCGCTCTGCCCGTCGCAAGACGGGCGTAGGCAGCAGCCGCGAATTGGCGCGGCTTCTGGACCTCCAGAAAACTTGTGACAAAAATATCGATCTTTCGAGGCAACGCCCCGCGGTGGAGGATGCGGCGCACACCGCGGCCACCGGGGTTCGCGGTTCGAAAGGAAAGATCATCATGTTTATCGCAATACCCCTGGCCGCCGCTGGATTAATGCTCGCAACCGCTCCTTCCGCCGACCAGGCGGAAACATCGAACGCCGTTTACAGCGCGGCGTCCAAGCAATTGCCGCTGGTCGGAAGCTGGTCGCTCGACGCATCGGAGATGCCCGAGCAAGAACGGCCTCAACGGGTGACGATGACGTTCCGCGCGTCGCCGGACGGCAAGTGGACGACGCGCGTCGAAATCGTTGCGCCGGACGGCTCCATCAAGCATTCGGAGTCGACAGCTGCTCTTGATGGTGTCGCCGTCCCGATTACTGGCAATATGGATTTCATCGACAGCGTTGCCTTGCGCCAGCCGGCACCGGACACATTGGTCATGACATTGGCAAAGGCGGGCACCCGTGTGTCGACGCGAGTCTATACGGTTGCCAAGGATCTGAAATCCATGACCGAAACGATTGTCTGGTCCGCCGACAGCCGTCAAAAACTGGAAGCGACGCGTTTCGATCGGGTCGGTTGATCGCGACCTTTTCTGCGTAGTGGTGTCGACGCTTGGGGTGGATCATTTCCTCGCTTGGAGGGTTTCGAGCCACCCCAGAACCTCGGCCTGCAACCGCACGCGGGCGTCGGACCAGCTATGGTCGGTCGCGACATGCTGCGTCCTGAGCTTCGCACCGCCGCCGGCTTTGCCAATCGCGGCCGACAAGGCGCTGCTCATCGGGGCCAGCCCGTCGTCCGACGTCATGACGAAGAGGTTGGTTCCGGTAAGCTGGGGTGCGGCCTTCACGAAGTCGAAGCGGTCGGCATTGGCGATGATTTCGTCGGCCATGATTTCGGGCGTTGTGCCGGAGAGCGCCTCCATTCCGTTGTCGCGTAGCGCCTTCACCGCCTGGTCGCGGGGCAATTTGCCGAGCCAGCCCATATTGCCCGCCGAGATCATCGCCGCACCGATCAGATCTTTGTCGTGCGCGGCGGTGAGCGCGGTGACCCAGCCGCCCATGCTGTGGCCCATGATGACGAGCCGCTTCGCGTCGATCCGCAGCTTTGTCGCATTGGCGGGATCTCGCGCAAAGGCGAGCACCGCATCGGCGTCCTCCAGATTCTGCGCAAAGCGATAATCGCCGGGGCTGCCCCATGATCCGCGATAGTTGAAGGTGACCACGGTCCAGCCCGCTCGGCGCATCGCCTGTGCAAGATCGAGGCTCTTTTCGTTGCCCGGCAGGCCGTGACAAAGAATGACGGTGGGGTGTGGGCCCGGACCGGCGGCAATATAGACCACGCCGTTGATCGCGACCTTGCCGCTCGGGATATGGACGACCTCCATCGCCGCGGGGTGCGCCTTGTCGGCGGGCGGGTCGGTGTAAATGGCCGCCGGAATATCGACCGGGTTTGCCGCTAAAACGGGCAGGGGCATGGCAGCCAGTACCGCCGCGGCGATCCAAATTTTCATTTCATTCTCCCCCGGTCGTGAAGCTGCCGCTGCGTCCGGCGCCTTCGGTAAAGCGTTTGGCCCCCGCGGCGGCGCCTTCGCGCAAGGGAGCGACTCCGGCGTGCGCTTCATGCGCGAGCGCGCCTTCGATGTCCAAATCCCACTGCCGATGGGCGCTGAGCCGGTCGCTGTTCATGCAGATTTGCGGGAAGGCGGCGATCTGTTTCGCGAGCTCGATTGCTGCGCTGCGCGCCTCGCCATCGGGAACAACGCGGTCGGCGAGGCCGATGCGCTGTGCCTCGTCGGCGGCGATGGGACGGCCGGTCAGGATCATGTCGAGCGCGCGGCCCTGCCCAACGATACGCGGCAGGCGCACGGTGCCGCCGTCGATCAATGGCACGCCCCAACGGCGACAATAGACCCCGAACACTGCGCTTTCCGCGGCAACACGCAGGTCGCACCACAGCGCCAGTTCGAGCCCGCCCGCGACGGCATGCCCTTCGACCGCGGCGATCACAGGCTTTTCGAGCAGCATGCGCGTCGGCCCCATCGGTCCGGGACCGTCGGGGTCGTAGCGCGACGTTTCCACGGCGTTGAGATCGAAGCCGGCGCAGAAATGCCCTTCGCTGCCGGTGAGGATCGCGACGCGCGCATTTTTGTCGGCGGCGAAGGCAGTAAAGGCGTTCCGCAAAGCGACGGCGGTGTCGGGATCGACTGCATTACGGCGCGCCGGGCGGTCGATGGTGACGATCGTGACGGGGCCATCGCTTTCGACAAGCACACTCATGCAAACCCTCCTTTTTCGCCCATCGCAGCGTGCCGCGAGGTCGGGGGACTTGCAAGTGGCGGGGCGGCACCCTAAATAAAAGAAATGCGGGCCGGGCCCCTCTGGCGTCGGCGGGATATTTCCCGCCACGTGATGTCGGACCGCATCGGGTGACCCCGATGCTCTGGCCCTATCTCCCCCCTGTTTCCCGGGGTCCCGGCATCGGCGTCACCTGCTTGATTTCTCGATCAGGACGCCCTTTTCAATGACTCTCAATCCCAATCTCTACCGTCTGACCGTCCTCCATCGTCAACTCGACGATGCCGAGCGTAGCGAGGTGCGCCGTCGCGGCGCCGATCCGTTTCGCCTGCTGCGGCTCAAGACGCTGAAGCTCGCGGTCAAGAAAAGGCTCGCAGCCTTGACGCGGCGACCCGCGCTACGGCCGGCGTTCGCCCGCTAACCCACGAAAATTAAGGATCGAGCACGCTGTCGAAAGGCGGCGCGCTCGGCATATCCAGGGACAATCATCATGGAATTTCTGTTCGCCGACTGGCTGGGTACTCCGGCCTGGTTCTGGCTGTCGTTCATCGCGCTCGTCATCGCGCTCACCGCCTTCGACCTTGGCGTCCTCAACAAAGAAAACAAGGAGATGGGGATCGGTGAGAGCCTGAAGCTCTCGGCACTCTACATCGGTATCGCGACCGCGTTCGGTGCGTGGGTGTGGGCCGCGAAGGGCGGCGAGGCGGGACTGCAATATTATACCGGCTTCTTCATCGAGAAGGCGCTGTCGATCGACAATATCTTCGTCATCTCGCTGATCTTCACGACCTTCGCGATCCCGCCACGCTATCAGTATCGCGCGCTCCTCTGGGGCATCATTGCCGTTATCGTGCTGCGTGGCATCATGATCGCGGGCGGCGCGGCGCTCGTCACCGAATATGGCTGGCTGCTCTACATCTTTGCCGCCTTCCTCGTGTTCACGGGCGTGAAGATGCTGTTCGCGAGCGAAAAGCCGATGGACGTGAAGGGTAACCCAGTCGTCAAATGGCTGTCGCGCCGGATGCCGATCACCGACGAATTGCACGGCGAGGAATTCTTCGTGCGCGTGCCCGACACGAAGACCGGAAAGATCGTGCTCGCCGCGACGCCTTTGTTCCTCGCGCTCGTCGTGATCAACCTCGCCGACCTCGTGTTCGCGGTCGACAGCGTGCCGGCGATCTTTGCGATCACCACCGATACCTTCATCGTCTACACGTCAAACATCATGGCGATCCTTGGCCTGCGCGCGCTCTATTTCGCGCTGTCGGCGATGGTGCATCGTTTTCACTATCTCAAATATGCGCTCGCGCTGGTGCTCGTCTTCATCGGCTCCAAGATCTTCGTCGCCGACTTCGTGCTGGGCGGAGCGAAGTTCCCGCCGCTGATCAGCCTGGGCGTCACCGTGGCGTTGATCGCGGGCGGCATCGTCTGGTCGCTCGTCAAGACGCGCGAAGAAGACGCGGCGCTGTCGCAATGAAAATGTCCGCCGGAAGCCCCGGGAGAGCTTCCGACGGACAGGCTTTCCTCCCCAGGAAAGCTCGGGAGGCACGGGGGCTGGGTCACTAGCCCCCGTACCAAGAAGGGTGACGCGGGGGCTGCAACATTTCCCCCGCGTCGAACTCGTTTAAGCGGCGAACTGGTTCATCGTATTGTCTTTGCCCGCAGCCTTCAGCGCCGCTTCACCGGCGAAATATTCCTTGTGGTCGTCGCCGATGTCGCTGCCCGACATATTCTGGTGCTTCACACAGGCAATGCCCTGACGGATCTCGGCGCGCTGGACGCCCTTGACGTAACCGAGCATCGCCTCGTCGCCGAAATATTCCTTGGCGAGATTGTCGGTCGACAGCGCCGCAGTGTGATAGGTCGGCAGCGTGATCAGGTGGTGGAAGATGCCGGCCCGCTTCGCCGAATCGCGCTGGAAGGTGCGGATGCGGTTGTCGGCTTCGTCGCCGAGCGGCGTGCCATCATAATCGACGCTCATCAGCTTGGCGCGGTCATAGGCGCTGACGTCCTTGCCGTCCTTCTGCCACGCATCGAACACCTGCTGACGGAAATTCAGCGTCCAGTTGAAGCTCGGCGAATTGTTGTAGGCGAGCTTCGCGTTAGGGACGACTTCGCGGATGCGGTCGACCATGCCGGCGATCTGTTCGATGTGCGGCTTTTCGGTTTCGATCCACAGCAGGTCGGCGCCGTTCTGCAGGCTGGCGATGCAGTCCATCACGCAGCGGTCCTCGCCGGTTCCCGAACGGAATTGATAAAGGTTCGAGGGCAGGCGCTTCGGGCGCACCAGCTTGCCGTCGCGGTTGATCAGGACGTCGCCGGGGTTACCCGCGCCTTCGACCTCTTCGCAATCGAGGAAGCTGTTATACTGGTCGCCAAGGTCGCCGGCTTCTTTCGAGAAGGCGATCTGCTTGGTGAGGCCCGCGCCGAGGCTGTCGGTACGCGTGACGATGATGCCGTCCTCGACGCCGAGTTCCATGAATGCATAGCGGCAGGCACGGATCTTCGCGATGAAATCCTCGTGCGGCACGGTGACCTTGCCGTCCTGGTGACCGCACTGCTTTTCGTCCGACACCTGATTTTCGATCTGGAGCGCGCAGGCGCCGGCTTCGATCATCTTCTTGGCGAGCAGGTAGGTCGCCTCGGCGTTGCCGAAGCCGGCGTCGATGTCGGCGATGATCGGCACGACATGCGTCTCGTGATTGTCGATCGCCGACTGGATCTGCTTCGCCTTGAGTTCGTCGCCCTCGGCGCGCGCGGCGTCCAGTTCGCGGAACAGACCGCCGAGTTCGCGGGCGTCGGCCTGGCGGAGGAAAGTGTAGATTTCCTCGATCAGCGCCGGAACGCTGGTCTTTTCGTGCATCGACTGGTCGGGCAGCGGTCCGAATTCGCTGCGCAGCGCGGCGATCATCCAGCCCGAGAGGTAGATGTAGCGACCCTTCACGGTGCCGAAATGCTTCTTAATCGAAATCATCTTCTGCTGCGCGATGAAGCCGTGCCAGCAGCCGAGCGACTGGGTGTAGTTCGCGGGATCGGCGTCATAGGCGGCCATGTCGGCGCGCATGATGCGCGCGGTGTAGCGGGCGACGTCGAGGCCGGTCTTGAACTTGTTCTGGGCGCGCATGCGGGCGATGCTTTCGCCGCTGATGCCATCCCAGGTGCCGTCGTAATCGCGGATGAGGCGGCCTGCCTGTGCCATGTCTTCCTGGTAACCCATCGTCGTATCCTTGTGCGGAGGTGATGGGTGGAAGTTGGCGAAAGTGTCGCGGAAAGTGAAAAGCTTTGTCAATAATATTTGTGAAATATGAGTGATAGGTGTAAATCAGGCTGTAAATTAGTAAAGAAAGTTACAAGCGATGGCGGAGCGGCGGGTGTTTGCGGGGCCGGCGGTGCGCAAGGTCCGGCGCGAGGGGGGGATGACGCAGGCCGCGATGGCCGAGGCGCTCGATATTTCGCCTAGCTATCTCAACCTGATCGAGCATGGGCAGCGGCCCTTGTCCGCGACGGTGATCGTCAAACTGGCCGAACGCTTTGGTTTCGATGCGGCGAAGCTGGGTGCGGAGGATGTGCCCGGCGGGCTTGCGGGGCTACGGCGGCGGCTGGGGGACCCGCGCTTTGCCGATCTGGGGATTGGCGCACATGAGGTTGAAGAGTGGTTGCAGACCGCGCCGGCGACTGCCGCCGCCTTTGCACGCCTGTTCGATGCCGCGCCGGAAGGGCGAGCGGAAGGTGAAGGCGATGCGCCCGAAGTTGCCGCGGTGCGCCGCGCGATCGAGAAATGGCGCAACCATTTCCCCGATCTCGACGCAAAGGCCGAGGAGCTGGCGGACGAGTTGCGGCTGGCGGGCGGCGACCTCTACGGCACGATTTCCGAGCGTTTGCGGACGCGGCACCAGCTTGGCATCCGGATCTTGCCGAGCGATGTGATGCCCGACCGGCTGCGCTGGCTCGACTGGCATGCGCGGCAACTGATGCTCAACGAGCTGCTGCGCCCCGCCTCGCGCACCTTTCAGGCCGCGGCGACGCTCGCGCAGATCGAGGCCAAGGCCGAGATCGATGCGCTGGTTGTCGGCGCCGAATTTGCCGAGACCGCCGCGGCCAAGCTGTTCGAGCGGCACCTGATCCAATATTTCGCCGCGGCGCTGATGATGCCGTACAGCCGTTTCCTGCGCGCCTGCGATGCGACGGGGTACGACCTGCTGCTGCTCCAGCGGCGCTTCGGCGCGGGTTATGAGCAGGTCGCACACCGGTTGACGACCTTGCAACGCGTCGGCGCGCGCGGGCTGCCCTTTTTCATGCTGCGCATCGACCGCGCGGGGCAGGGGAGCAAACGCTATGCCGGGGCGAGCCAGTCGCCGCTGGTCGACGGCGACGCCCGCTGCCCGCTCTGGAGCCTGCACGAAGCCTTTGCGCGGCCGGGCGAAGTGGTCGCCGATCTGGTCGAGTTGGAGGACGGATCGCGCTGGTTCACCCAGTCGCGTTCGGTCGCGGCGCCGGGCGCGACGGGAAGCGGGACGCCCGCGCGCTTCGCGGTTTGCGTCGGGGTCGATGCCAAGGTCGCGGCGCCGCTGATCGCAGCGCGCGGGCTCGACCTGATGCGCAGCCCCGCGACGCCGATCGGGCTGGGGTGCCGGCGCTGCACGCGGACCGGCTGCGTCCAGCGGTCGATGCCGCCCCTCGGCCGCCCGCTGCGCTTCCGCGAAGGCGAACGCGGGGTGAGCGCGTTCGATTTTGCGGGCGACTGAGGTTAACCGGCGTTTACCGGTTGGCTTAATTTGGCACACACCGTGCCGTATTGGGAAAGGTGCGTGTCTATCAGGCGGCCGCAACGGGACCCATAATGCTTGTTCGAATTCAACCAGAGGACGTCGAAATCGGTATGTTCGTCCACGCCTTTGAAGGGTCGTGGTTCGATCATCCGTTCTGGCGGAGCAATTTCCGGGTTGAGACAATCGAGCAGCTGGAGAGAATTCGCCGTTCGGGTATCGAAGGGTTGATGATCGACGCCGACCGCGGCGTTGCACCACCCGAAGACGCCCAAGCGAGCAAGCGCGGCAAAAATCCGCCTCGAAAGCCATTGCGATCATGGGCGAAGCCGCGAGCGAATATCCTTCCAATCCGATCCAGCCCGACCTTTACGGCACCCGATCCCGAGGATCGCGCAGCCCCGCGTCCGCGCCGTGGATATCTGGGCGAATGCCGCCGCGCGAAGCGGACGATCGAACGGACGCGCGAGGCGGTCACCGACATGTTCGAAGGCGCGCGGCTAGGCCGGGCGGTCGAAGTCAAGCGCATGGTCAAGCTGGCGAGCGCGATCGGCGCGTCGGTCGAGCGCGATGCCAAGGCGTTGATCAATCTCGTTCGCCTGAAGGAAAAGGACGAATATACCTATCTCCACTCGGTCGCGGTCTGCGCGTTGATGATCAATTTCGCGCGTCATCTGGAGCTCGACCCGCAACAGGTTGAGGACCTCGGCGTCGCGGGCCTGCTGCACGATGTCGGCAAGGTCGCGGTTTCGGACGAGATATTGAACAAGCCCGGCGCGCTGTCGAAGGGCGAGATGCGATCAGTGCAGACGCATCCGGTTGCCGGTCATCGCCTGCTCGCGAGTTCGCCGGGTGCGCCCGAACTCGCGCTCGAACTTTGCCTGCGGCACCATGAAAAGGTCGATGGGACGGGCTATCCGGGCGGGCTCAAGGGCGATGAGCTGTCGCTGGCGGCGCGCATGGGCGCGATTTGCGACGTCTATGACGCGGTGACGTCGAACCGGCCGTACAAGAATGCGTGGACGCCGTGCGAGGCGCTGACCGCGATGCAGAAATGGAAGGGGCATTTCGATCCCGCGCTGCTCGACCGCTTCGCCGACAGTCTGGGCATTTATGCGGTCGGGACATTGGTGCGCCTTTCCACCGGCGAGCTGGGCGTCGTCGTCGGAAGCGCGGGCGAAGCGGACGAGGATGTCGTCGTGCGCGCCTTTTTCGACTGCGAGATGCTGAATGAAATCGAACCGGTCGATCGTGCGGTTGCGCCGTCGGCCGAGCATCCGCGGATTATCGGCCGCGACAGTCCCACCTTCTGGCGCTTCCACGACTGGGACGTGCTGCGGTTCCGGATATTGGCGGGCGGGGATGCGGCCGCCAAACCCGATCATCAGATCGGCCCGCGCGGCGCCGCGCAATGAGCACGCCCCGCTGACTCACGGGCGGTCGACCGCCCGCTGCGCTCGCATCCTTTCGGATGGAGGATCGTTGATCCTGCTCGTAGCAAAAGGACCAGCGCTTGAAACTTTCCCCGTTTTTACCGTGCCTTCTCCTGATCGTTGCCGGTTGCAACTCCGCCCAGGACGATAGCGCCAAAAAACCGACGTCACCGACAGCTGCGGCCGATCCGGCCTCGATGAATTTCGAAGATGCCCCGCCCACTGCGGCTTCCTTCAGCGAACCACCGGCCCTTCGCGCACAAGTCTTGCTCGATCATCTCGGCTTTTCTCCCGGTGTGATCGACGGAAAGGAAGGACAGTCCTATGCGGCGGCACTCCGCGGTTTCCAGAAGGCGCATGATCTGGACGAAAGCGGCAAGCTCGACGCGGCGACCCTGCAGGCGCTGCAACAATGGCAAAAGGTCCCTGCCACTCGGGTGGTGATCATTCCCGCCGCCTTTGCCGCGGGACCGTTCGTCCCGGCCTTTCCGAAGGATGCCGCCGACCAGGCGAAATTGCCCGCGCTCGGCTATCGCAATCTGACCGAAGCGCTCGCCGAACGCTTTCACACGACGCCCGAAACGCTCGTCGCGCTCAACGGTGCTTCGACGCTGGTCGGCGCCGGCCAGCCGTTCCGCGTCCCCAATATCCCCGATATCGACCGCGCGACACTGGGCGAGGATGCGCGCGGGTGGAACGGCACACTGGAACGGCTGGGGGTTGCGCCGAAACAGGTTACGGCCGCAAAGCTGGTGGTCGACAAATCCGAGGGTGTGCTGAAGGTTTATGACGAGGGCGACAAGCTGGTCGCACAATTCCCCGCGACGATGGGCAGCAGCCGCGACCCATTGCCGATCGGTCGGTGGAAGATCCAGGGCGTCAGCCGTAATCCCGATTTTCATTATAATCCCAAGCTGTTCTGGGACGTCAGTGACAGGAAGGAAGCGGTGTTGCTGCAACCCGGGCCCAACAGCCCGGTCGGGGTCGTCTGGCTCGACCTCAACAAGCCGCATTATGGCATTCACGGAACGAGCGAGCCGCATACGATCGGGCGCGCCGAGAGCCACGGCTGCGTTCGGCTGACCAATTGGGACGCCGCGCGTCTGGCGCAGATGGTGAAACCCGGAACGCCAGCGATCTTCCAGAATTAGGCGTTTGACGCGCGCTCAACTCAGGAAATTGACGATCTGTTCGATCACGACATCCATTGCGGGCTCGTTCGAGCGCAGGATGTGATTGTCGGTGTCGAGTGTGACGAGCGAAGCGCCGCGGATGTTCGACGCCAGTTCGATCGCCTGGTCGATCCCGATGCGCTGGTCGGCGCGCGCGTGAAGGATTAGCGTCGGCACGTCGATATGTTCCAGATGCTGACGCACATCGATATTGCCGAACAGGTCGAGGAAGGCGGCGGCATTGTCGGGCGACACCGTTTGTTTCTGGAAATCGTTGAACCAGGTGAGTTCGTCGGGGGTCGCCGACGGGGTAAAGCTTTGCGAGAAGATCTGGCGATAGATCGGCGTGTCCTTGCCCCAGCCGCGTCGTACCAATGTGATCACCGCCTCCCGCTCGTCGGACTCGCCCTCGTCGACGCGGTGGCGCCATCCGGTCGCATAGCCGCCGAGCAGGATCAGGTGGGAGACGCGTTCGGGGTGCCGCCGCGTATATTCGATCGCGACCGCGCAGCCCTGCGACAGCGCGAAGAGCGGGAAGCGGTCGAGCCCGAGCGCGTCGGCGACGGCCTCCAGATCCTGCACCAAAGATTCGAAATCGATCGCGCCGACATCCCAGTCGGACAGGCCGTTGCCGCGCTCGTCATAGCGCACGAGGCGGAAATGTTCGGACAGGCCGCCGACCATGCGGCCCCACAGCGGGCTGCCCCAGTCGAGTTCGAGATGGTTGAGCCAGTTCGCGGTCTTGACGAGCAGCGGGCCGTTGCCCGTGACCGCATAGGCGATGCGGACGCCGTCGGGGGCGAAGCAATAACGCACCTGCTGGACCGGGAATTCGGAGCGGTCGACCGCCGATGTCAGGCCATCGTCGAGCGCGTCGGCGGCGGCGGCGAAGCGCGTGCGGTCGGCCGAGGGCCAGATAGCGTTGCGCGAGGCTTCGTCGAGGCAGCGGCGGCGGCGGCGGTCGATTGCAGCGCGTTCGGAGGCGAGCCACAGGCTATAGTCGTCGAGACCCGATAGCTCGAGTCCGGGC
>Ga0209050_1001422_pt1 | contig 25848 bp, 22 predicted proteins | sample Araplavi_mTSA_r2_FD_184276 | JGI IMG/M metagenome (GOLD analysis project Ga0209050, IMG submission 184276) | Arabidopsis root microbial communities from North Carolina, USA - plate scrape MF_Cvi_mTSA_r2 (SPAdes) (version 2) | ecosystem: Host-associated > Plants > Roots > Endosphere | place: USA... | reverse complement strand
CAGGTAACGTACGCCGGCTTCCAGCGAAGCCTTGGCCATGCCCATCACGTTGTAGTTCGGCATGGTGCGCTCGGCGCCCAGGTACGACAGGGTCAGCAGGCTGCCGTTGCGGCCTTTCATCATTTCGCGGCCGGCCTTGGCCAGGGCCACGAAGCTGTAGGCGCTGATGTCGTGAGCGATGCGGAAACCTTCACGGGTGGTGGCTTCGGTGAAGTCGCCGTCCAGTTGGTCGCCCGGGGCGAAGCCCACGGAGTGCACGATGCAGTCCAGGCCGTCCCACTTCTTGCCCAGCTCAACGAAGACCTTGGCGATTTCTTCATCGCTGGCCACGTCGCACGGGAAGCACAGCTCAGGGTTCGAACCCCAGCTCTGTGCGAACTCTTCGACACGACCCTTGAGTTTGTCGTTCTGATAAGTGAAGGCAAGCTCAGCGCCCTCGCGATGCATGGCGGCAGCAATGCCGGATGCGATGGACAGCTTGCTGGCGACACCGACGATCAGTACGCGCTTACCGGCGAGAAAACCCATGTGTTGCTCCTCTTTCAGGTTATTGCGCAGTGGCCGGAGCCAAAAAAGCGGCTTCCAGCAACTGCTGTGTATACGGATGTTGGGGGGCGGCAAAAATGCTTTGCGCGTCTCCCTGTTCGACCACTTGGCCATGCTTTACCACCATCAACTGGTGGCTCAGCGCTTTCACCACAGCCAGGTCATGGCTGATAAACAGATACGTCAGGTTGTACTTGGTTTGCAGCGAACGCAAAAGCTCCACTACCTGGCGTTGTACCGTGCGGTCGAGGGCCGAAGTCGGCTCGTCCAGCAAAATCAACGCCGGTTTTAACACCAATGCCCGGGCAATGGCGATTCTCTGCCGTTGCCCGCCGGAAAATTCGTGGGGGTAGCGGTGCCGGGTTTCCGGATCCAGGCCTACCTCCTTGAGTGCTGCAATGATCGCTTGTTCCTGTTGCGCCGCGGTGCCCATCTTGTGGATCCGCAGGCCTTCGCCAACGATGTCGTTCACGCACATCCGTGGGCTCAGGCTGCCGTACGGGTCCTGAAACACCACTTGCATCTCCCGCCGCAGCGGCCGGACCTGTTGCTGCGTCAGGCTGTCCAGCGCCTGGCCTTCAAAGCGAATGGCGCCTTTGCTGGCGATCAGCCGCAAAATCGCCAGGCCCAGGGTCGATTTGCCGGAACCGCTTTCACCCACTATCCCCAGGGTCTGGCCCTGGGGCAGGCTGAAGTTGATGCCGTCGACCGCCTTGACGTAATCCACCGTGCGCTTGAGCAAGCCTTTCTTGATCGGAAACCAGACTTTCAGGTCCTCGACCGCCAGCAAGGGCGGGCCGATCACGTTGCTTGCGGGCTTGCCGCCGGGCTCCGCTGCCAGCAGTTCCCGAGTGTACGGATGCTGCGGCGCGCGGAACAATTCTTCGCACGATGCCTGTTCGACGATGCAACCTTGCTGCATGACACATACGCGATGCGCAATTCTTCGCACAAGGTTCAAATCGTGGCTGATCAGCAGCAGCGCCATGCCCAGTCGCGCCTGCAATTGCTTGAGCAATTCGAGGATTTTCAGCTGAACGGTCACGTCCAGCGCGGTGGTCGGCTCGTCGGCGATCAGCAGTTCCGGTTCGTTGGCCAGGGCCATGGCGATCATCACCCGCTGACGCTGGCCGCCGGACAATTCGTGGGGCAGGGCCTTGAGGCGCTTGTGCGGCTCGGGGATGCCGACCATCTCCAGCAGTTCCAGGGTGCGTTTGGTCGCGACCTTGCCGCTCAGGCCCTTGTGGATGCCCAGCACTTCGTTGATCTGCTTTTCGATCGAGTGCAGCGGATTGAGCGAGGTCATCGGCTCCTGGAAGATCATCGCAATCCGGTTGCCACGAATGTGGCGGATGGTTTTTTCCTTCAGGTCCAGCAGGTTCTGCCCGGAATACTCGATGGTACCGGAGGGATGGCGGGCGAGCGGGTAGGGCAGCAGGCGCAGGATCGAATGCGCGGTCACCGATTTGCCGGAACCGCTCTCGCCGACCAGGGCCAGGGTTTCGCCGCGCTTGATGTCGAAGCTGATGCCTTCGACGGCCCGCTGACAACGATTGCCGACGACAAACTCGACGGACAGGTTGCGCACTTCGATCAGATTTTCCTGATTCATTTCACTTCCTCGGGTCGAAGGCATCGCGAGCGGATTCGCCGATGAACACCAGCAGGCTCAACATCAGGGCCAGCACCGCAAAGGCGCTGATGCCCAGCCACGGCGCCTGCAGGTTGGATTTGCCCTGGGCCACCAGTTCACCCAGCGACGGGCTGCCTGCCGGCAGACCGAAACCGAGGAAGTCCAGGGCTGTCAGTGTGCCGATGGCGCCGGTGAGGATGAACGGCATGAAGGTCATGGTCGAGACCATCGCGTTGGGCAGGATATGGCGGAACATGATCGCGCCGTTCTGCATGCCCAGGGCGCGGGCGGCGCGCACGTATTCCAGGTTGCGCCCGCGCAGGAACTCGGCGCGCACCACGTCCACCAGGCTCATCCACGAGAACAGCAGCATGATCCCCAGCAGCCACCAGAAGTTGGGTTGCACGAAGCTGGCGAGGATGATCAGCAGGTACAGCACCGGCAGCCCGGACCAGATCTCCAGGAAGCGCTGTCCGGCCAGGTCCACCCAGCCGCCGTAGAAACCCTGCAAGGCCCCGGCGATCACGCCGATGATCGAACTGAGCACGGTCAGGGTCAGGGCGAACAGCACCGAAATGCGGAAACCGTAGATCACCCGGGCCAGCACGTCGCGGCCCTGGTCGTCGGTGCCCAGCAGGTTGTCCGTCGAGGGCGGGGCCGGGGCCGGGACTTTCAGGTCGTAGTTGATGCTCTGGTAGCTGTAGGGAATCGGCGCCCACAGCACCCAGGCGTCCTTGGCCTTGAGCAGTTCGCGGATGTACGGACTCTTGTAGTTGGCTTCCAGCGGGAATTCGCCGCCGAAGGTGGTTTCCGGGTAGCGCTTGAGCGCCGGGAAGTACCAGTTGTTGTCGTAATGCACCGCCAGCGGCTTGTCGTTGGCGATCAGCTCGGCACCCAGGCTGGCGCCGAACAGGATCAGGAACAGCCACAGCGACCACCAGCCACGCTTGTTGGCCTTGAACAGTTCGAAGCGTCGGCGATTGAGAGGGGACAGGTTCATCTCAATGCTCCCGGCTTTCGAAGTCGATGCGCGGATCGACAAAGGTGTAGGTGAGGTCGCCGATCAGTTTCACCACCAGCCCCAGCAACGTGAAGATGAACAGCGTGCCGAACACCACCGGGTAATCGCGGTTGATCGCCGCTTCGAAACTCATCAGGCCCAGGCCGTCGAGGGAGAAGATCACCTCCACCAGCAGCGAGCCGGTGAAGAAGATACCGATGAAGGCTGAAGGGAAACCGGCGATCACCAGCAGCATGGCGTTGCGGAACACGTGGCCGTACAGCACGCGGTGGTTGGTCAGGCCCTTGGCCCTGGCAGTGATCACGTACTGCTTGTTGATCTCGTCGAGGAAGCTGTTTTTGGTCAGCAGGGTCATGGTCGCGAAGTTGCCGATCACCAGCGCGGTCACCGGCAGCGCCAGGTGCCAGAAGTAGTCGAGGATCTTGCCGCCCATACTCAGTTCATCGAAGTTGTTCGAGGTCAGCCCGCGCAACGGGAACCAGTCCAGATAACTGCCGCCGGCGAACACCACGATCAACAGGATGGCGAACAGGAACGCCGGGATCGCGTAGCCGACGATGATCGCCGAACTGGTCCAGACGTCGAAATGGCTGCCGTGTCGCGTGGCCTTGGCGATCCCCAGCGGGATCGACACCAGGTACATGATCAGGGTGCTCCACAGCCCGAGGGAGATCGAGACCGGCATCTTTTCCTTGATCAGGTCGATGACCTTGGCGTCGCGAAAGAAGCTGTCGCCGAAATCCAGCGACGCATAGTTCTTGACCATGATCCACAAGCGTTCCGGCGCCGATTTGTCGAAGCCGTACATGTGCTCGATTTCCTTGATCAGCGCCGGGTCCAGGCCCTGGGCGCCGCGATAGGCCGAGCCTGCCACCGAGACTTCGGCGCCGCCGCCGGCGATGCGGCTGGTGGCGCCTTCGAAGCCTTCGAGCTTGGCGATCATCTGCTCCACCGGTCCGCCCGGGGCGGCCTGGATGATCACGAAATTGATCAGCAAGATGCCGAACAGGGTCGGAATGATCAGCAACAGTCGACGAAAAATGTACGCCAGCATCTGATTACTCCGTGCCCGCAGGATCGGCCTGCAGTATGGTTTCGACTTCTATCGCCGGCTTGATGTCGGGCTTGACCCACCAGGTGGCCGTGCCGATGTCGTACTTGGGCGAGACCTTCGGGTGGCCGATGTGGTTCCAGTACGCCACGCGCCAGGTCTTGATGTGCCAGTTGGGTATTACGTAATAGCCCCATTGCAGAACGCGGTCCAGCGCGCGGGCATGGGCCACCAGGCTTTTGCGCGAATCGGCGTTGATCAGTCGCTCGACCAGTTGATCGACCACCGGATCCTTGAGCCCCATGGAATTGCGGCTGCCGGGTTTGTCGGCGGCGGCCGACATCCAGAATTCCCGTTGTTCGTTACCCGGTGAGTTGGACTGCGGGAAGCTGCCGACGATCATGTCGAAGTCCCGGGAGCGCACGCGGTTGATGTACTGCGAGACGTCGACCCGGCGGATCACCAGGTCGATACCCAGGTCGCTCAGGTTGCGCTTGAACGGCAGCAGCACCCGTTCGAATTCGGTCTGGGCCAACAGGAACTCGATGACCACCGGCTTGCCGGTGGCGTCGACCATTTTGTCATCGACGATGCGCCAGCCCGCCTCCTGCAGCAGTTGATAGGCTTGCCGTTGCTGGGCGCGGATCATGCCGCTGCCGTCGGTGGTCGGGTTCTGGAAGGCTTCGCTGAACACCTGCGGTGGCAGCTTGGCGCGGAACGGCTCGAGGATCGCCACCTGATCGGTGTCAGGCAGGCCGGTGGCGGCCATTTCCGAGTTCTCGAAGTAACTGCGGGTACGCACATAGGCACCGTTGAACAGTTGCTTGTTGGTCCATTCGAAATCCAGCAACAGCGACAGGGCCTGGCGGACGCGCACATCCTGGAACACCGGGCGGCGCAGATTGAACACGAAGCCTTGCATGCCGGTCGGATTGCCGTTGGGAATCTGCTCCTTGACCAGTCGGCCCTCGGTGACCGCCGGGATGTTGTAGGCGTTGGCCCAGTTCTTCGCGGTCATTTCCAGCCAGTAATCGAACTGCCCGGCCTTGAGCGCTTCCAGGGCCACGGTGTTGTCGCGGTAGTAATCGGTGGTCATCACGTCGAAGTTATAGAAACCGCGATTGACCGGCAGGTCCTTGCCCCAGTAGTCCTTGACCCGCTCGTAGCGCACCGAGCGCCCGGCCTTCACTTCGCCGACCTTGTACGGGCCGCTGCCCAACGGGATCTCCAGGTTGCCCTTGTTGAAGTCGCGGTCGACCCACCAATGCTTGGGCAGCACCGGCAACTGGCCGAGGATCAGCGGCAGCTCGCGGTTGTTGGTGTGCTTGAACTTGAACAGCACGGTCAGCGGGTCTTCGGCAATCACTTCGGCCACGTCGTTATAGTAACCGCGGTACATCGGTGCGCCGTCCTTGGTCAGCATCTGGAAGCTGAACACCACGTCTTCGGCGCGTACCGGATGGCCGTCATTGAAGCGAGCTTCGGGGCGCAGGTAAAAGCGCACCCAGCCGTTGTCCGGGGCTTTCTCGATCAGCCGGGCGATCAGGCCGTACTCGGTGAACGGCTCGTCCAGGCCTTGCTTGGCCAGGGTGTCGTAGATGATGCCGATATCATCCGCCGGCACGCCTTTGCTGATGAACGGGTTGAGGCTGTCGAAGCCACCAAAACCGGCCTGGCGGAAGATCCCGCCCTTGGGGGCATCGGGATTGACGTAGTCGAAGTGCTTGAAGTCGGCCGGGTATTTCGGCGGCTCGTTGTACAGAGTCACGGCGTGTTGCGGGGCGGCGCAGGCCAGCCCGGCGAACAACAGGCCGCTCGCCTGCAGGAGCAGGGTGCGGATGGGGTTCATTGATCTTTCTCCGAAGATTTCAGCCACCACGCATTCAGGCCTAGGGTGTAAGGCGGCGTGGTGACAAAGGCGAGCCGGTTGCGGTACGCCAGACGGTGATAATTGAGGTACCAGTTGGGAACGATGTAGTGCTGCCACAGCAGCACGCGGTCAAGGGCCTTGCCGGCGGCGACTTGCTGGTCACGGGTCTGGGCGGCCAGCAACTGTTCGAGCAGATGGTCGACCACCGGGTTGGCAATGCCGGCGTAGTTCTTGCTGCCCTTGACCCCGGCCTGGCTGGAGTGAAAGTACTGCCATTGTTCAAGGCCCGGGCTCAGGGTCTGGTTGAGGGTCATCAGGATCATGTCGAAATCGAACTGGTCGAGGCGCTGCTTGTATTGCGCGCGATCGACCGTGCGCAGCTGCGCATCGATGCCGATGCCGGCGAGGTTCTCGACGTAGGGCTGGAGGATGCGTTCCAGGTTCGGGTTGACCAGCAACAGCTCCAGGCGCAAGGGTTGGCCTGCGGCGTTTTGCAGGTGCTGGCCATTGAGCTTCCAGCCGGCTTCGGCGAACAGGCCGAGGGCTTTGCGCAAGGTCTCCCGGGGGATGCCGCGGCCATCGGTCTGCGGCAGGCTGAACGGCTCGGTAAAGAGCCTGGCCGGCAGCTGTTCACGGTAGGGCTTGAGCAACAGCCATTCATGCCCGACCGGTAAGCCGCTGGCCGAGAACTCGCTGTTGGGGTAGTAGCTCATGGCGCGTTTGTAGGCACCGCTGAACAGCGCGCGGTTGGTCCATTCAAAGTTGAACATCAACCCCAGCGCTTCACGGACTCTGGCGTCCGAGAAAGTCGGTCGGCGGCCGTTCATGAACAGGCCCTGGGTCTGGGTCGGGATCTGGTGGGGGATCTGCGCCCTGATCACGTCACCGCGGCGCAGGGCGGGAAAGTTGTAGCCGGTGTCCCAGTTCTTCGCCTGATGCTCGATATAGATGTCGAATTCACCGGCCTTGAACGCCTCGAACGCGACGTCGCTGTCGCGGTAGAACTCGACTTCCATGCGGTCGACGTTGTACTTGCCGCGATTGACTGACAGGTCCTTGCCCCAGTAATCCTTGACCCGTTCGAAGACGATCTGGCGTCCTGGCGTGACCGACGTGATGCGATACGGCCCACTGCCCAGCGGCGGTTCGAACGTGGTGGCCTTGAAGTCACGGCCTTTCCAGTAGTGCTGTGGCAACACTGGCATTTCGCCCAGGCGCAGGATCAGCAGCGGATTGCCGGCACGCTTGAACACGAAACGGATGCGCTGCGGGTTGAGGATGTCGACCCGCAGCACCTCCTGAAGGTTGGTGCGGTACAGCGGATGCCCTTCCTTGAGCAGCGTGCGATAGGAGAACGCAACGTCGAAGGCGGTAATCGGCGTACCGTCATGGAAGCGTGCTTCAGGACGCAGGTTGAACACCACCCAACTGCGGTCTTCGCTGTACTCCACCGACTGGGCGATCAGGCCATAGCTGGACGCGGGTTCGTCACCCGAAGGCGCGTACTGCCCGGTGCCGACCATCAGCGGTTCGTTGAGTTCGTTGATGCCGTATTGCAGGAAGTTCGGCGTGGTGACCGGGCTGGTACCCTTGAAGGTGTACGGGTTGAGCGTATCGAAGGTGCCAAACGCCATCACCCGCAATGTACCGCCTTTGGGCGCTTGCGGGTTGACCCAGTCGAAGTGGGTAAATCGGGCCGGGTACTTGAGCGTGCCGAACTGCGCATAACCATGGCTTTCGCTGATCGTCGCGCTTGCGGTGGAGCTCAAGGCCAGGCTGATCAGGAGCAGGAGCAGGGGCAGGGGACGCTTCAAATAGGAGATCCGATCCAGGCGGCTTGGGCTTTGTGGACCGTACAGTAACAGCTTGTATGGACAGGAAAAAGACGGGGGGTAAATGCGTAATATCGGCCGGGCCACAATCCCTGTGGGAGCGAGCTTGCTCGCGATGGCGGCGTGTCAATCGCCATCAATGCAAACTGATACGCCGTCATCGTCGGATCGCCGCCCGGAGCAAGCTCGCTCCCACAGGTTTTTGCACTGCCCACAAAAAATGAGCAGGCATAAAAAAGCCCCTGGAATCAGGGGCTCTTTTTAATGCGGATTGGCTACCGTCAACATCTGGCCGGGTTTCAGCGCCTGGCCGACACGAGGATTCCAGCGCTTGAGGTGCTGCATCTCGACGTTGAAGCGCTTGGCCACGAGGGCCAGCGAATCGCCTTGCTGGACCTTGTACTTGGTCTGCTGCTTTTTGGAGTTGGCGGCAATCACGGTGTTGACGCGCCCGGAGCTGCGTTTGCTGTTGTCCTGCATGACCAGGGTCTGGCCGGGCTTGAGATTCTTGCCGGTCAGTTTGTTCCAGCGTTGCAGGTCCTTCACGTCAACGTTGTTGGCCTTGGCGATGGAGCCGAGGTTGTCACCCCGTTTGACCCGATAGGAGCGCCTGGCGCTGGCGACCTGGGTGTCGTCGGCGCCTTCGAAGACCGGCTTGAGCGATTTCTTGCTGATCAACTCTTCAGGACGCATGGTCTGCAGGCTGCTGGTCAGCAGTTGCGCCTTGGAGGTCGGCACCAGCAGGTGCTGCGGGCCGTCGATGGTGGTGCGCTGCTTGAAGGCCGGGTTGAGCTGGAACAGTTCGTCTTCGTCGATGTTGGCCACTTCAGCGACCTTGGACAGGTCCATGCGCTGGTTGATTTCGACGACCTGGAAATAGGGCTGGTTGGCGATCGGGTTGAGGTTCACGCCATAGGCTTCAGGCGCCATCACCACTTGCGACAGCGCCAGCAACTTCGGCACGTAGGCCTGGGTTTCGGAGGGCAGCGGCAGGTTCCAGTAGTCGGTTGGCAGGCCGAGACGCTCGTTGCGCTCGATGGCCCGGCTGACGGTGCCTTCGCCGGCGTTGTAGGCCGCCAGGGCCAGCATCCAGTCGCCGTTGAACATGTCGTGCAGGCGGGTCAGGTAATCCAGTGCGGCGGTGGTCGACGCGGTGATGTCGCGACGGCCATCATAGAAACGGGTCTGGCGCAGGTTGAAGTAACGCCCGGTGGACGGGATGAATTGCCAAAGACCCACCGCGTCGGCCCGGGAGTAGGCCATCGGGTTGTAGGCACTTTCAATCACTGGCAGCAGGGCCAGTTCCAGCGGCATGTTGCGCTCTTCAAGGCGCTCGACGATGTAGTGAATGTAGAGGCTGCCACGTTCGCCGGCGTTTTCGAGGAAAGACGGGTTGCTGGCGAACCACAGGCGCTGCTGCTCGATGCGCGGGTTGACACCCAGCCCGTCCTGCAACTGGAAGCCCTGGCGCATACGCTCCCAGACGTCCTGTGGAATTTGCGGGCTGGGCTTTTCGCTGAGCCAGATCGGCTTCTGCTTGGCGCGCGCGGCGATGTTCGGCGTGTGCGCCGCATCGGTCTGCGGCGCATGGCTGGAACAGCCCGCCAGGGTGGCGGACACAGCCACCGCAATGGCTTGAGCCAAGCGGGTCAATGCGTCTGAACTGATGGCTTTGCGAATAGGTGACGACATTGGCTGGAAGTAAGTTCCGGGCAAAAATGTCGGGCGATTCTAGAAAGCGCACCCTGCGCGGTCAACCTTTCAGAATTGTTGCAGCCTTGTGGGGCCCTTTTAGAACGTGTCTTTCCACGCTCGAAGCGCAGCAAAAACCATATCGGGCGCCGAGTTATCGGTGTCGGTCCGTTCGTCCGCTTTTTCTTTAACGGATGTTTCAGCAGAACGCAAAAACGGGTTTGTGAGCTTTTCCAGCGCCAGTGTCGACGGCAGCGTCATGATCCCGGATTCCCGTTGGCGGGTGACTTTGGCCAGGCGTTCGGCCGTATCCGGGTTGTTCGGCTCGACAGCGGCGGCAAACTTCAGATTGCTCAGGGTGTACTCGTGGGTGCAGTAGACCAGCGTGTCTTCCGGCAACCCCGCAAGACGTGTCAGCGAGCTGTACATTTGCTGGGGCGTGCCTTCGAACAACCGCCCGCAGCCGGCGGCAAACAGGGTGTCGCCGCAGAACAGCAAACCGTGATGGTAATAGGCGATATGTCCCAGGGTATGGCCGGGGACCGCGAAGACGTCGAAGTCCCAGCCGAGCACACTGACCTTGTCGTTGTCCTTGAGTGCTACGTCCCGCGCAGGGATCGTTTCGCTGGCCGGACCATAGACTGTCGCGTTTGTCGCTTTCTTCAGCAGTTCGACGCCGCCGACGTGGTCATGATGGTGGTGAGTGATCAGAATATCACTCAGTACCCAACCGGGATTTGCCTTGAGCCAGGCGTGTACCGGGGCGGCATCACCCGGGTCGACGACCGCGCAGCGTTTGCTGCCGTGGTCTTGTAACAACCAGATGTAGTTGTCGGTGAAGGCGGGCAGGGCTGTGATCTGTATCATCGTCGGATTCGCCAAGCGGAAAACAATGGCGCATCTTAGAACTTCCTGGCGCGTTGGAGAATGCAATGACTGATAAAGCGTTCGCACAGGCTGATCCTGACTGGCTGGCGTTGATCAGCGCAGCCCGCGAGTGGCTGGAAGGTCCGATCGGGCAATTCCTGCTGGACGAAGAGCGGCGCATGCTCGAAGACGAGCTCGGGCGGTTCTTTGGTGGCTATCTGGTGCATTACGGTCCCTCGGCCCAGACCCCGCCGTCAGCGCCGCAGGTGCAGCGTAACGTACGCCTTGGCGCGCCGTTGCCGGGGGTCGAGATCGTCTGTGAGGAGCAGGCCTGGCCGCTGAGCGAGCACGCCGCCGATGTGGTGGTGTTGCAACATGGCCTCGATTTCTGCCTGTCGCCCCATGGTTTGCTGCGCGAGGCGGCAAGCAGCGTGCGGCCCGGCGGGCATCTGCTGATTATCGGCATCAATCCCTGGAGCAGTTGGGGCCTGCGGCATGTGTTTGCCCAGGATGGGCTGCGCAAGGCGCGCTGCATTTCGCCGTCACGGGTCGCGGACTGGCTGAACCTGCTGGGCTTCGCGCTGGAGAAACGCCGCTTCGGGTGCTATCGTCCGCCGCTTGCGTCACCGGCGTGGCAGGCCCGCCTGGCCGGTTGGGAGCGCAAGGCCGGTGACTGGCAACTGTCGGGCGGCGGCTTCTATTTATTGGTGGCGCGCAAGATCGTGGTGGGCCTGCGGCCGGTCCGTCAGGAACGGCGCGAGCCGATGGGCAAGTTGATTCCCTTGCCGATGGCCAAGGTCAACCGTCGCAACATCGAACCGTAATACACACTTTTCATTTGCGGCCGGGCCTGTCCCGGCTTCGGGCGTCGTCGATCTGCGATCGGCGGGCCAGCGCATTTTCTGGATAGATTGGCATGAGCGATAGCGTAGAACTGTTCACCGACGGCGCCTGCAAGGGCAACCCTGGCCCAGGCGGCTGGGGCGCACTGCTGGTGTGCAAGGGCGTTGAAAAGGAACTCTGGGGCGGCGAAGCCAATACCACCAACAACCGCATGGAGCTGATGGGCGCGATCCGTGGCCTGGAAGAGCTCAAGCGTCCCTGTGAGGTGCTGCTGGTGACCGACTCCCAGTACGTGATGAAAGGCATCAACGAGTGGATGGACAACTGGAAGAAGCGCGGCTGGAAAACCGCGGCGAAGGAACCGGTGAAAAACGCCGACCTGTGGAAATTGCTCGACGAGCAGGTCAACCGCCACAAGGTCACCTGGAAATGGGTGCGCGGGCACATTGGCCATCACGGCAACGAACGCGCCGACCAGTTGGCCAACCGTGGCGTCGACGAAGTGCGCGGGTACAAGCAGGGCTGATTCCGGTACTACCGATGCATCGCGCCGCCGCCTTCGCGAGCAAGCCCGCTCCCACATTGATCTCCATGCGCCACAGATCCCTTGTGGGAGCGGGCTTGCTCGCGAAGGCGGCGACTCGGTGTATCTGAAAGCCTCTGCAAGCGTGATAACATCACCGCTTTTGCCCGAATACCGATTGAGAGCTGAGCACTGATGGCAACCAGATCCGTTGTACTCGACACCGAAACCACCGGCATGCCGGTGACCGACGGCCACCGGATTATCGAAATCGGTTGTGTCGAGTTGATCGGCCGCCGCCTGACGGGCCGGCACTTTCACGTGTACCTGCAGCCCGATCGCGAAAGTGACGAGGGCGCCATCGGTGTCCACGGCATCACCAACGAATTCCTCGTCGGCAAGCCGCGTTTTGCCGAGGTGGCCGAAGAGTTCTTCGAGTTCATCAAGGGCGCGCAGCTGATCATCCATAACGCGGCGTTCGACGTTGGTTTCATCAACAACGAATTCGCCCTGATGGGGCAGCAGGATCGCGCGGACATCACGCAGCACTGCACGATCCTCGACACCCTGATGATGGCCCGGGAACGTCACCCGGGGCAGCGCAACAGCCTCGACGCCTTGTGCAAACGTTATGGCGTCGACAACTCCGGCCGTGAGCTGCACGGCGCCTTGCTCGACTCCGAGATTCTCGCCGACGTCTACCTGACCATGACCGGTGGGCAGACCAGCCTGTCCCTGGCCGGTAACGCCTCCGATGGCAATGGCTCCGGTGAAGGGGCGGACAACTCGGCCACGGAGATCCGTCGTTTGCCGGCGGATCGCCAGCCGACGCGCATCATCCGCGCCAGCGAAGACGACCTGGCCCGCCACGCGGCGCGCCTGGAAATCATCGGCAAATCCGCTGGTGCCCCGGCGTTGTGGGTGCAGTTGGCTGAGGCTGAAGCGCAGGCCTGACACCCTGTTTGGCAGACACTGTTTTTGTGGCGAGGGGGCTTGCCCCCGTTCGGCTGCGAAGCAGTCGTAAATACATCCTCTGCGGTTTATCTGGAAGAATGATGGGACCGCTTCGCGCTCCAACGGGGGCAAGCCCCCTCGCCACAGGGAAGCGCTCCAGTCGCCACAAGTTGGTGCATCCCGCTCGCCACTTGCGCTGCAACACTCTACCCTGAGGTGATTGGCAGGCTCTGGTCTGCCGCCTCAGGACACTGAGCCTCATGTATAAAGATTTGAAATTCCCGGTCCTGATTGTCCATCGCGACATCAAGGCCGACAGCGTCGCCGGCGACCGCGTGCGGGGAATTGCCCGAGAGCTGGAGCAGGAAGGGTTCAGCGTCGTTTCGGCGGTGGACTACACCGAAGGGCGACTGGTGGCGTCGACCTACCATGGCCTGTCCTGCATGTTGATAGCGTCTGAGGACGCCAGCACCCATTCCCACTTGTTGCAAAACATGGCCGAACTGATCGGTCTGGCGCGAGTGCGTGCGCCGGATCTGCCGATCTTCGCCCTGGGCGAAAAAGTGACCCTGGAAAACGCGCCCGCCGATGCCATGGCCGAGCTCAACCAGTTGCGCGGCATTCTTTACCTGTTTGAAGACACCGTGCCTTTTCTTGCCCGGCAGGTAGCCCGCGCCGCGCGCAAATACCTCGATGGCCTGTTGCCGCCGTTCTTCAAGGCCTTGGTGCAGCACACCGCGGATTCCAACTATTCCTGGCATACCCCCGGTCACGGCGGAGGGGTGGCGTATCACAAGAGTCCGGTCGGGCAGGCGTTCCACCAGTTTTTCGGGGAAAACACCCTGCGCTCGGATCTTTCGGTGTCGGTGCCGGAGCTCGGTTCCTTGCTCGATCACACCGGTCCCCTGGCTGAAGCCGAGGCCCGTGCAGCGCGTAATTTCGGCGCCGATCACACCTTTTTCGTGATCAATGGCACGTCCACGGCCAACAAGATTGTCTGGCACTCGGTGGTCGCTCGCGATGATCTGGTGCTGGTGGACCGTAATTGCCACAAGTCGGTGTTGCACTCGATCATCATGACCGGCGCGATCCCGCTGTACTTGTGTCCGGAGCGTAATGAGCTGGGGATCATCGGCCCGATTCCCCTGAGCGAGTTCAGTCGCGAATCGATCCAGGCCAAGATCGACGCCAGCCCGCTGACCAAGGGGCGTGCACCGAAGGTCAAGCTCGCCGTAGTGACCAATTCGACCTATGACGGCCTCTGCTACAACGCCGAACTGATCAGGCAGCAACTGGGCAACAGTGTCGAGGTGCTGCACTTCGACGAGGCCTGGTACGCCTATGCGGCGTTCCATGAGTTTTTTGCCGGGCGCTACGGCATGGGCACGTCCCGCGATGAAGACAGTCCGTTGGTGTTCACCACCCATTCCACCCACAAGTTGCTGGCGGCCTTCAGCCAGGCGTCGATGATTCACGTGCGCGATGGCGGCGCGCGGCAACTGGACCGGGATCGCTTCAACGAAGCGTTCATGATGCACATCTCGACCTCGCCGCAGTACGGCATCATCGCCTCGCTGGATGTGGCTTCGGCGATGATGGAAGGGCCGGCCGGGCGTTCGCTGCTGCAGGAGATGTTCGACGAAGCCCTGAGTTTTCGCCGGGCGCTGGCTAACTTGCGCCAGCACATTGCCGCTGATGACTGGTGGTTTTCGATCTGGCAACCGCCGTCGGCGGAAGGCATCGAGCGGGTCGTCACCGAGGACTGGTTGCTGCAGCCAGAGGCCGACTGGCACGGCTTTGGTGGCGTGACCGACGATTATGTGCTGCTCGACCCGATCAAGGTCACGCTGGTGATGCCGGGGCTGACGGCCGGTGGCGCCCTCAGCGAGCGCGGGATTCCGGCGGCGGTGGTCAGCAAGTTCCTTTGGGAGCGTGGCCTGGTGGTTGAGAAGACCGGGCTGTATTCGTTCCTGGTGTTGTTCTCCATGGGCATCACCAAGGGCAAGTGGAGCACGCTGCTCACCGAATTGCTGGAGTTCAAGCGCAGCTATGACGCCAACGTCAGTCTGGCCAGTTGCCTGCCTTGCGTGGCGCAGGAGAATGTCGCGCGGTATCAGGGCATGGGCCTGCGTGATCTGTGCGATCAGTTGCATGCCTGTTATCGCAGCAATGCCACCGCCAGGCACCTCAAGCGCATGTACACCGTACTGCCGGAAGTCGCGATGAAGCCGGCGCACGCCTATGATCAATTGGTGCGCGGTGAAGTCGAGGCCGTATCGATCGATGCGCTGCTCGGACGGATCGCCGCGGTGATGCTGGTGCCGTACCCACCCGGCATTCCGTTGATCATGCCGGGTGAACGCTTTACCGAGTCGACCCGCTCGATCATCGATTACCTGGCATTTGCCCGCACGTTCGATAGCAGTTTCCCGGGGTTCGTTGCTGATGTGCACGGATTGCAACACGAAGATCAGGGCAGTGGGCGGTGCTACACCGTCGATTGCATCAAGGAGTGAGGACCTTTCCCAGTATGCAGCCGGTTATAAATCCGAATTATCCAGGGTTGTCGGTACGGGTTGCCGATGAAGGTTTTGCCGCCTACATCTGGGGCAGTGATTTCAGTTTTGAAGTCGCAGCCTATGGTGCGGCCGAAATCGGCAAACCGGTCGCGCAGTGGCCGGTGACGCCGATCACGCCTTACCGCAAGTGCTACGGCATCGACCCGGAGGAGTTCAGCAGCTTCCGCGATGCCGCCGACAGCGCGATTTTCATGGCCTATCTGGATGACCAGCCCGTGGGGCACCTGGTGGTCAGCACCAACTGGAACGGCTTTGCCCATATCGACGAACTGGCGGTGCATGCGCCGGCCCGGCGGCACGGCGTGGCCAAGGCACTGCTGGATGTGGCGCAGTTCTGGAGCCGCAAGAAGAAACTTCCGGGCATCATGCTCGAAACCCAGAACAACAACCTGGGGGCCTGTCGGCTCTACGAACGCTGCGGTTACGTGATCGGCGGGGTCGACCATCTGCGCTATCGCGGCATCGATCCGAACACCGCCGAAGTGGCGCTGTTCTGGTATCGAATATTCGAAAACCCGCTGGAAAACCCGCTCAGTTCGTCAGCATCGCCGCGGCTTGTTCCGTAACGATGGCCAACAGGGCCTGAACCGCCGGAGACGCTTCGGTGTTTTTCAGGGACAGGGCGTAAAGGCTGACCGGGATGGCGGGTGCCAGCGGGCAGCTGTCCAGTCCCGAGGCTTTGGCGCCGAGGGCGGTGAAGGGGTCGACGATGGCCAGGCCTTCGCCGGCCTCGACCATGCTGCGCATCATCTGGTGCGTCTGCACCCGGGTCTGAATCACCGGGGCAGGGCGCAAACCGTGCAGTTTGTTTTCCAGTGCCGGGCTCAGCGGGTCGTGCCCCTCCAGGCCGATCATCGATTGGCCGGCCAGGTCCTGCAGTGAAATGTATTTCTGTTTCGGTTGCAGCCAGCCATGGGGGGCGAGCAACTGAAGTTTGCCTTGGGCAATCACCTTGCAATCGAGGTCGGCGTGATCGGGGTCGTGCAGGCTCAGGCCCAGATCGCTTTCACGCAGCAGCAGGCTTCTGACGATGTCGCGGGTCGGCTGGCTCAGCAGTGTGCAAGGCGCGTCGGGCAGGCGTCGACGCAGGGCCGCGATGCTGTAAGGCAACAATTGGTTGGCCAGGGGCGGTGTGCAGATGATGCGCAGCGGCGGCGCCAGGTATTGCCTGAGGCTGTTGGCCAGACGCTGCACCGGTTCGAGCGCGTCGTAGACCCGGGCAATTTCCACCTGCAGTTGCTGCGCTTCGCGGGTGGCCTGCAATCGTCCGCGAACGCTGGCGAACAGCATGAACCCCAGCTGATCCTCGGCGTCGCGCAGCAAGCGCTCGACTTCGGCCACTGGCAACTGCAGCCATTCGGCAGCGGTGCCCAGGTGACCGGTCTGCAGGAGCGCCTGGATCACTTCGATATGGCGTAAGCGCATGCGTGAAGTCCATGTTCAGCAGGTGGAGGAGTCAGTGGCTGAATCCTACCCCAAGTCCGCGCATATGACTTCTGCTCATAACGACGGGTTATGAAGCGCTGACGGTTTGCGGTTCGCGGGTAATGGTCACACCGGTTTGCACCAGCATGAATTCATTGTCGTCGACCTTGTTGACACGGTCGCCAATGGCCAGCTTATAGGTAGTGACAGGCCCTGAACCGTCTACCGCCGGGGTGGATTCCTGGAACTCGTGCACCGAATAAATACGGCCTTCCGCGTCTCTTGCATGGAACTGACCGACGAGTACTGCTGCCATCTGCTTAGAACCTCTGGAGATAAATCACTCAATTTGCGGCTCTGTAGACCGTGCCTGGGTGAGGTAAGTTTTCCTACAGGAAAAAAATAGTCAGGGACGGCGTTTTCAGTCGCCCGCTGCTTGAATCGTCATCTATAACTACAAGCTCTTCCTATCGGACAGTCGAGACATTCCCATGAGCAACGTCTATTCGGTCGCCGTCGTGGTCGGCAGCTTGAGAAAGGAATCGATCAACCGCAAGGTCGCACGGGCCCTGGCTGAACTGGCTCCGGCCAATCTCAAGCTCAACATCGTCGAAATTGGCGACCTGCCGCTCTACAACGAAGACATCGATGGCGCTTCACCGCCGGCAGCCTACAGCACTTTCCGACAACAAGTGAGTTCATCCGACGCGGTGCTGTTCGTAACCCCGGAATACAACCGCTCGGTGCCGGCACCGTTGAAAAACGCGATTGACGTGGGTTCGCGTCCCTATGGGAAAAGTGCCTGGAACGGCAAGCCAGGCGCGATTATCAGCGTTTCGCCGGGGGCCGTCGGCGGGTTTGGCGCCAACCACAACCTGCGTCAATCCATGGTTTTTCTCAATGTACCGCTGATGCAGCAACCGGAGGCCTATCTGGGGAACGCCGGTTCGGCGTTCGACGAGGCGGGCAAATTGTCCGAGTCGGTCAAGCCGTTCCTGCAAAGCTTCATCAATGCCTATGGGCAATGGGTCGAGCAGCACAAGAAAGTCTGATGTTCGTTTGCCAGCGCTCAGTCCCGCGACGCGTTGGCCAATCGGCTGCAAACCAGTGCTTCCATTTCCGACAGCCAGGCGGCGGTTTGTTCCGCCGCCGGTTGTGCCGTGATGCAGTAGCGACGTCCGCCCCAGGCCATGATGACCCAGGCTTCAATAGTCGGCGCTGACGGCTGCGTCGGCAAATCGCCGCAGGCCGCGAAGGCTTCCCGCCATTTTTGCGACAGTTCCTCGTACACCCTTCGGTGATGCTTGGGTTCGGCGATCTGATGCTCGATGAGCGACACGGCATGGTTGAACAGCGGTTGTCGGGGATCGTCAGGGTCGCAGGTCAGGCGCACCAGTCGCTTGATGCGCGCCAGCCAGTCGAGGTCGTTTGCCCGGATAACGTCTTGATCCAGTTGAGCCAGCAGTACATCCAGGCGATGCCGGATGTAACCCGACAGCAGGGCTTTTTTGCTCGGGAAATAGTCATACAGCGTGCCAATCGCCACACCGGCTTCCAGTGCCACGTCCCGGGTGGTCAGTCTTGACCAGCCGTTGCGCTGCCAAATCCGAACAAAAGCCTCGTAAATCGCCTCGACGGTGAAAATCGCCCGAGCCTGGCTGGGTCGTTTCAGCGGCTTGGCGCGGGAATTGAGGGGGGGCGAGTCGCCCCTGGTGTTTCCGAACCCACTCTTCATCGGCAGTCCTTACCCTTGTGTGACCCGCCACCGTGTCGCAGCAGGAGACCGAACATGCAGGATTTCACCACGGTAACACGCCTGATTACCCGTAAAAATGCTCTGGACCAGAGCCGCATAGCGCAGGAACGACGTAGCCTGGTTCCGGCAGCCGGCGAGGTAATCCTGAAGATTGATCGTTGCGCACTGACTACCAACAACATTACGTACGCGGCGTATGGCAATTCAATGAACTACTGGGGTTTCTTTCCCGCCGGCGAGGAGGGCTGGGGCCATATTCCGGCCTGGGGATTCGCGGACGTCATTGCGTCGACCGTGACCGGCATCGAGGTGGGCGAGCGCTTTTACGGTTACTTTCCGCTGGCCAGTCACCTGTGGATGCGCCCGGAACGGGTCACCGAACGTGGCTTCTACGACGGGGCCGGGCACCGTTTAGGGCTGACCTCGGCGTACAACCAATACACGCGATGCGGTTGGGATGCGTACTACAGGCCTGAAACCGAAAACCTGCAGATTCTGCTCAAACCGTTGTTTCTGACCTCTTCAATGCTGGCGGACTTCCTCCAGGACAACCAGTTCTTTGGCGCAACCCGGCTGGTGTTTTCCAGTGCGTCGAGTAAAACCGCCTACGGCACGGCGGTCTGCCTGGAGAGTCATCCGCAACTGGAACGGATTGCCCTGACCTCGGCCGCCAACAAAGCCTTTGTCGAAACCCTCGGTTGTTACGAGCGGGTAGTGTCCTATGAAGAGCTGACGAGTCTTGGGAATAATTGTCCTGCGCTGTATGTGGATTTTTCGGGTGACCTCCCGTTGCGGGATCAGGTGCACCAGCACTGTGCCGGGCAACTGGTCTACAGCTGCTTCGCCGGCTCTGCGCAAAGTACCGATGAGGCACGGTTGACGGCTATCGAAGGGCCGCAACCGGTGTTCTTTTTTGCGCCGATCCAGATCCGCAAGCGCAATGCCGAATGGGGGCCGGAAGGGGTCAGCCAGCATATCGGCGAGGGGTTGCTGCGGTTTATTCGGCTGGTGACGGAAAGTGAAAGACCATTGCTGAAGGTCATTGAAGGCCGAGGTTATGAGGCTGCGCAAAGCGTCATTTTCCGCTTGTTTCATGGCCAGGTTCCACCTGTCGAGGGGCATGTGATTCGGTTGTAGGCGGGCAGTCTTCGTGCATCCCGGATAGACCGTGGTGACTTCTTCGCGAGCAAGCCCGCTCCCACATTTGATCTCGGTCGAATAGAGATTTTGTATCCGCTGAGAATCCCTGTGGGAGCGGGCTTGCCCGCGAAGGGGCCGGCTCAGGCAATGCAAAACTCAACCCTGTCCCGACACATTCGGCCAAAGATCCGCCACCAGAAACAAGCGCTCGGCCTCTTCCCAGTCGCCATTGGCATTTTCCGTCAGGCGCACCAGCAGTTGTGCCGGTGCCAGCGGGTCCAGGTCATTGAGCCATGCCTGCATCTGTTCAGGGGGCCAGGTGTGCTCCGCCGCATAGTGCGCCGGAGCCAGCCAGGCATGGCGGGGCAAGGGTTGCCAGCGACCGGGCGCGCTCTGGGCAACCAACGCCGGCCAATCCTTTTGATGCAGCCAGCGACCGCGCAAATGCTGCGGATGGGCACCCGACGGCGGGGCGGCCTGTCCGGGCCAGGGGTAGAGCAAATAACCTCCCAGCCATAAATGGGCGCTGAAGGCCTGGATATCCAGCGCCGCCAGTACTTCACGGCTCTCGGGGCGTGCGGAAATCGGTAACTGATGCTGGCTCAGGTGCGCCAGTTTGCGGTCGAGCCGATCGTGGCAGCCCGGGCCCAGCCACTGGGCGGTGTCGTGCCCGTCGCCCGATTGCGGGCCTAGGTAGAGCTTGATCGCCAGTTCCAGGTGATGCACACCGTCGCGGTCGCGCAGCAGCATGTCCAGTTCACCCAGGGTGTGCCCTTCGCGGCGGATCGGCATGTTGGCGGCAATCAGCTCAATGCCCGGCGCATGCTGCACGGCAAATTGCCAGAGGCGTTCGTAGTACAGGCCCAGGCGGCGGGTGCGGGCCTGGGCCAGCCAGTGCAATAAGCCATAACTGTCCCGGTCCAGCTGCCGCAGCCACTGCTCCAGCCGGTCCGGTGCCTGCACCCAGTCGCTGCCGGCCAACGGGTGACGTTGCGGCCACGGGGTATCGTCCAGCATGGGCGGGGCGAGGATGACCCACGCCAGGTCACGCACTTCGGGGTGGCGTAATTGATGGGGCAGGTGGAGCAAATCCGGAAATAGCATCATCTTGCGAGCATAGCCCGAAACCCGGGCACACCCTTGAAGCTGAAAGGATTTTGTCTACGGGCGGCTTTCGCCCATAATCGTGGTTTTCGCCGCCACACAGATCCCCGCAGGAGCCCCATGGAGCAATTTCGCAATATCGGCATCATCGGTCGCCTGGGCAGTTCCCAGGTGCTGGATACCGTCCGCCGACTGAAACGGTTTCTGCTCGATCGTCACCTGCACGTGATCCTCGAAGACACCATCGCCGAAGTGCTGCCAGGGCACGGCCTGCAAACCTCGTCGCGCAAGATGCTCGGCGAAGTCTGCGACATGGTCATCGTGGTCGGTGGTGACGGCAGCCTGCTCGGCGCTGCCCGGGCGCTGGCCAAACACAATATTCCGGTGCTCGGCATCAACCGGGGCAGCCTGGGGTTCCTGACCGACATCCGCCCCGACGAGCTCGAGGCCAAGGTCGCCGAAGTGCTGGACGGCCACTATCTGGTGGAAAACCGCTTCCTGCTGCAGGCCGAAGTCCGCCGCCATGGTGAGGCCATCGGCCAGGGCGATGCCCTGAACGACGTCGTGCTGCACCCTGGCAAATCCACGCGAATGATCGAATTCGAGCTGTACATCGACGGCCAGTTCGTCTGCAGCCAGAAGGCCGACGGCCTGATCGTCGCCACGCCGACCGGTTCCACCGCCTACGCGCTGTCTGCCGGCGGGCCGATCATGCACCCCAAGCTCGACGCTATTGTTATTGTGCCGATGTACCCCCATACCTTGTCGGGTAGACCGATCGTGGTCGATGGCAACAGTGAGCTGAAAATCGTCGTGTCCAAGGATATGCAGATTTACCCGCAAGTCTCGTGCGACGGGCAGAACCACTTCACCTGCGCGCCCGGCGACACCATTACCGTCAGCAAAAAAGCCCAGAAACTGCGGCTGATTCACCCGCTCGACCACAACTACTACGAAGTCTGCCGGACCAAACTCGGCTGGGGCAGCAAGCTGGGGGGTGGAGGCGACTGATGCTCGATCCCGCGCGTAGCTACGACCTGATCGGTGACGTGCACGGTTGCGCCCTGACCCTGGAGCACTTGCTCGACCGACTCGGTTATCAGAAACAGGGTGGCGTCTGGCGGCATGCCTCGCGCATGGCGGTGTTCGTCGGCGATATCATCGACCGCGGCCCGCGGATTCGCGAGGCGCTGCACATCGTCCACGACATGGTCGAGGCCGGTCAGGCGCTGTGCATCATGGGCAACCATGAGTTCAATGCGCTGGGCTGGAGCACGCCGGCGCTGCCCGGCAGCGGCAAGCAGTTCGTGCGCGAGCACACGCCGCGCCATGCCCGCCTGCTGCAAGAAACCCTGACCCAGTTCGAAGGCCATCCGGCTGACTGGCACGACTTCCAGCAATGGTTCTATGAGCTGCCGCTGTTCGTCGATGCCGGGCGTTTCCGCGTGGTCCACGCCTGTTGGGATGCCGGGCTGATCGAGCCGCTGCGGGCGTTGTTCCCCAACGGTTGTATCGACGAGCATTTTCTCCAGGCGTCGGCGGAGTCGGGTTCGTTTGCCTGCACCGTGTTCGATCGCCTGTTGCGCGGCACCGACATGCGTTTGCCCCATGGCCTGACCATGACCAGCGGCGACGGCCTCGTGCGTTCGTTCTTCCGCACCAAGTTCTGGGAAGACGATCCGAAAACCTACGGCGACATCGTGTTCCAGCCGGACGCACTGCCTGAGCCCGTGGCCCGGACGCCGCTGACGTCCACTGAAAAGAACAGCTTGCTGCGCTATGGCATCGATGAGCCGTTGTTGTTCGTCGGCCATTACTGGCGCAGCGGCAAGCCGGCACCGATCCGCCCGAACCTGGCCTGCCTGGATTACAGCGCAGTGCTCTACGGCAAATTGGTTGCCTATCGACTGGATCAGGAAACCCGCCTCGATCCGGATAAATTCGTCTGGGTCGATGTCGAGCGGCCGGAGGTGCTGCAATGAGTGCTGTAGCGGTTTTGCGTCTGCCCCTGGCGGTGGATTTGAGCGGGTTCGTCACCTTGCTCAAACGCATGCAAGTCCCCCATCGGGTCAGCGAAGAAGCGGGCGAGCAAGTGCTGTGGGTGCCGGACAACATCAGTGAAGACGTGCGTGCGCTGTACGAACGGTTTCCGGCGGGCGATCCCGATCAGCAACTGGACATTCCGGTGGCGCAGACCATCAAGCGTCCGGGCTTTGTCGAACAGCTGAAATACGCCAGGGCCACAGCACTGGTATTGCTGCTGAGCATCCTCGTCGGTGCGGTCACCTTGCTCGGTGACAACCTGGAAACGATGCGCTGGCTGACCTTCCTCGAATTTCGCGTAGTCGGCGAATACCTCCACTTCACACCGCTGGCCGACAGCCTGGCGGCGGGGCAGTGGTGGCGCCTGTTCACGCCGATGCTGATCCACTTCGGCATCCTGCACCTGGCGATGAACGGCATGTGGTACTGGGAGCTGGGGCGGCGCATCGAGTCGCGCCAGGGCAGCATCAACCTGATCGGCCTGACCCTGCTGTTCAGCCTGGTGTCGAACTACGCCCAGTACTACTTCAGCGGCCCGACCTTGTTCGGTGGCCTGTCCGGCGTACTGTACGGCCTGCTCGGGCATTGCTGGATCTTCCAGCTGCTGGCGCCGAACCCGGCTTATCGCCTGCCGCGCGGCGTGCTGGTGATGATGCTGGTGTGGTTGCTGCTGTGCCTGTCCGGGCTGGTCTCGATGATCGGCTTCGGCGAAATCGCCAACGCGGCCCACGTCAGCGGGTTACTCATCGGATGCTTCACCGGTTTGTTGGGCGGTTTGTATAACCGCCGTAAACTGGCCGCCTAATTTCAGAACATGCAATAAAGAGACGGAGACCCAATGTCCTCTTTTAACGAAATGATCCAGAACATCACCCCGGATATCTACGAGAGTCTGAAACTGGCCGTGGAAATCGGCAAATGGTCCGACGGTGGCAAGCTCACCGCCGAACAACGCGAGCTGTCGCTGCAGGCGATGATCGCCTGGGAAATCCAGAACCTGCCCGAAGACCAGCGTACCGGCTACATGGGGCCGCAGGAATGCGCCTCGAAGTCGATCGAAGTGCCGAATATCCTGTTCAAGTCGGATGCCATCCATTGATCGAGATTGGCCGCGGTGCAATCAGCAAAATGTCGGCACGCCTTGACGGGCCGAACGTGCAATACGCTTTCCGTCTGGGCGAAACCGAGGTTCCGGTCAATCCGTTGATCGGGACCACGGTGCGCCTGGAATACCTGGGGGCGATCCACTGCACCCATTGCGGACGCAAGACCAAAACCAGCTTCAGCCAGGGTTACTGCTACCCGTGCATGACCAAGCTGGCCCAGTGCGACGTGTGCATCATGAGCCCGGAGCGCTGCCACTTCGACGCCGGTACCTGCCGGGAGCCGGAGTGGGGTGAGAAGTTCTGCATGACCGATCACGTGGTGTACCTGGCCAACTCGTCGGGGGTCAAAGTCGGGATTACCCGTGCCACCCAGCTGCCGACCCGCTGGCTCGACCAGGGTGCGAGCCAGGCCTTGCCGATCGTGCGCGTATCGACCCGGCAACAGTCGGGTTTCGTCGAGGATCTGTTTCGCAGCCAGGTGGCGGACAAGACCAACTGGCGTGCTTTACTCAAGGGCGACGCGGCGGCGGTGAACCTGGCCGAGGTTCGCGATCAACTGTTCGACAGCTGCGCCGAAGGCTTGCAAGGGTTGCAGGAACGATTCGGCTTGCAGGCGATCCAGACGGTTGCCGGCGTCGAACCGCTGGAAATCCGCTACCCGGTCGAGCAATACCCGGCGAAGATTGTCAGCTTCAACCTGGACAAGAACCCGATTGCCGAAGGCACGCTGATGGGGGTCAAGGGCCAATACCTGATCTTCGACACCGGCGTGATCAACATTCGTAAATACACGGCTTACCAGCTCGCCGTGCATCAGTAAGGACTCCAGCATGCGCACCGAACAACCGAAGATGATCTACCTCAAGGACTATCAGGCGCCCGAGTACCTGATCGACGAAACACACCTGACCTTCGAGTTGTACGAGGACCACAGCCTGGTCCATGCGCAACTGGTGATGCGCCGCAACCCCGAGCGTGGCCCGGGCTTGCCGCCGCTGGTGCTGGATGGCCAGCAGCTGGAACTGCTGTCGGTCACCCTGGCCGACCAGGCGCTTTCCGCTGCGCAGTATCAACTGACCGAGAATCACCTGACCCTGCACCCGACCAGCGCTACCTTCACGGTCGATACCAGCGTCAGGATCCACCCGGAAACCAACACCGCGCTGGAAGGCCTGTACAAGTCCGGCACGATGTTCTGCACCCAGTGCGAGGCCGAAGGCTTCCGCAAGATCACCTATTACCTCGACCGCCCGGACGTGATGAGCACCTTCACCACCACGGTGGTCGCCGAGCAGCACAGCTATCCGGTGCTGCTGTCCAACGGCAACCCGATCGCTTCCGGCCCTGGCGAAGATGGCCGGCACTGGGCGACCTGGGAAGACCCGTTCAAGAAACCGGCGTACCTGTTTGCGCTGGTGGCCGGTGACCTGTGGTGCGTCGAAGACAGCTTCACCACCCTGAGCGAGCGCAACGTGGCGCTGCGCATCTACGTCGAGCCGGAAAACATCGACAAGTGCCAGCACGCCATGAACAGCCTGAAGAAGTCCATGCGCTGGGATGAAGAGGTCTACGGTCGCGAGTACGACCTGGACATCTTCATGATCGTCGCCGTGAACGACTTCAACATGGGCGCCATGGAGAACAAGGGCCTCAACATCTTCAACTCCAGCGCCGTGCTGGCCAAGGCCGAAACCGCCACCGACGCCGCGCACCAGCGGGTCGAGGCGATCGTCGCCCACGAATACTTCCACAACTGGTCGGGCAACCGCGTGACCTGCCGCGACTGGTTCCAGCTGTCGCTCAAGGAAGGCTTCACCGTGTTCCGCGATGCCGGGTTCTCCTCGGACATGAACTCGGCCACGG